>Ga0209474_10003073_pt1 | contig 14842 bp, 12 predicted proteins | sample GraSoiAngelo_145_FD_185902 | JGI IMG/M metagenome (GOLD analysis project Ga0209474, IMG submission 185902) | Grasslands soil microbial communities from the Angelo Coastal Reserve, California, USA - 14_1009_05_20cm (SPAdes) (version 2) | ecosystem: Environmental > Terrestrial > Soil > Grasslands...
GTTGCCGCAGTCCTGAAGTTACGACCCTGGGGCAAACACGCCTGCCCCTACCAGCTCCCAGAGCGAGACCAGCTTTGAAAGAAGTAGCAGCAGGGCGGCCAGCAAACGGAACGGTGTGTCTACTTACGCGTTCGAGTCCAAGGAGGATTCGCACATGAAGATGCCAGGATTCAAAATAGCAGGATTTGTCGTAGCAGCACTGCTGCTAGCGATCCCCAGCGCAGCCTTGGCGGCGCGGGGTATAGTCACAACCGAAGTGAGCATGCGGGCTGGCCCGGGCACCGGATTTCCAGTGGTCGATCGGATCCCCGGCGGCGCCCGCGTTAATATCCATGGATGCCTCAGGGATAACAGCTGGTGTGACGTAAGCTGGGACGGCGATCGCGGCTGGGTTTCGGCTGAGTATCTCGAATACTTCTACCGGAACAGATACGTTTATCTGCCTGATTATGTCGACGTGATCGATGTGCCGGTCGTGCCGTTCGTGCTGACCTCATATTGGTCCAACTATTACGCCGGCCGGCCGTTTTTTCAGCGCCGCGCCTACTGGAACAATTATTGGCAGTCGCATGCCCGATTCGCCACAAGGGTTCCGACGGGTGGTTCGCGCTTCGCCGTAACGCAAGGGCGAGGTCCCCAGGCGCGGTTTGCTAACGAGCGCGGCGCGCGCTTTTCGTCTGAGCGTGTTTCGTCAGAACGTATGGCGCGGGTGAACGGTCGTCGCGATGCCATCTCCGGCACGCGCCAGCCCTTTGCCGCAACGCACGGAGGAACTCGCTTCTCTACCGCGCCGATGAGCGGTCCTTCGGCCCGCCATGATTTTGGTCGAGGTCGCGATTTAGGTCGAGTTGGTGCGGCCGGTCGCGTTGGCGGACCGCCGGTTCAGGCGCACGGCCAGTTTGGCGGGCCGCGCGCGGGCGCAATCCCGAATGCCGGTCCAGGCGGAGGCTCACGGTCTTCCGCGGCGCCGATGAACGGCCCGGTTGCACGTCCGAACGTCGGTCATGTCAGCGGACCGCCGCTGCAGGCACACGGCCAGGTTGGCGGTAGCCCGCGCGCAATGGGCGGCATGCCGAATGCCGCTGCCGGCGGCGGAGCTCGTGTCGGCGGCGGACCGCCTGCTGGCGCAGGACCGGCGGCAGCTCCTCACGGTGGTGGTGGCGCGGGATCGGCGGGAGGTCCTCCAGGCCGCGGCCACGGCCGGGAGCACTGAGCAACGAAAAGCTAACGAACGCAATTCGAATAGAAATCTGAATAAACGAGAAGCCCGGCAACAGCCGGGCTTTTCATTGGCATCAGCACCGAATGGCGCAGGAACCCGTCGGGTTCGCTTGCGACATTAACGTCTGCAAATCTCGCGATACCTGCGGCAGTTTCCTTCGCCTTGTTCGCCCAACCTTTCTTTGTTGAGGCAGGCCGCTCTCAAATCCTCGCACCGATCCCGCCGCACGGGCCTGCCACAGGTCTCTCGATATCGGCGGCAATTGCCTTCACCCTGCTCTCCGAGCCTCTCCTTGTTCTCGCAAGCGAGGCGCAATTGTTCGCACCGCCCCCCGCCTCTATCTATCCGGACCCCGCCCGGTCCAATCTCGAATGACTGCGAAAAGCCTGACATTGGAAAAGAGCAAAGAGCAGCGGCTGCGACTACAACGAATAAAGACTTGCGCATTTAGCGTTCCTCCAATTTGCCCCGATTAAAATCCGACAATGCAAATAAGTTCCGGACGGACCAAACGGACGAAAAAAATCCGCCGGGCTGGAAACCCGGCGGATTTGTTATCAACGCATGCAAATTTATTTAAGTGCGGCCTGACCGGCAAGCGACACCACATTATCCTGCGCGCCGGAGCCGCCGCTCACGCCGATGGCGCCAACCACCTTTCCGTCGACGGTCAGCAGATTGCCGCCGCGTGACGCGATGACGTCATCGAGCGTCGCCAGATAGGCGAAGTAAGGTCCTTTGCCCATCAAGTTTTCGAACGCGAGCGTTGGACGACGATATCGAGCAGCCGTGCGCGCCTTGTGCTGCGAGATACCGATCGATGCATATTGGCAATTGTCCTGCTTCTCGAAATAAACCAGATCGCCGCTCGGGTTGACGATGGAGATGCAGAGCGCATTCCAGTTTCGCTTTGACGTCTCGGCGATGGCGGCCGCGGCCACCTTCTTGGCGGTCTCGAGATTGATTGGTTCGCCGTAAGGCGGAGGCGTCATTGCGTCTGCGACCGCATCATTGGGATTGTCAGGATTCGGCTGCACCTGAGCAAAGGCTCCCGTGGTAATTAGAAGCCCAACGCATGCAGCACCCGCCAACACAGTTAAACGACGCATTCTTTTCCTCCCAAAAAAGTTGGACTTTCCGGTTGCCCCGGTTGGTATCCGTGGCGCGCAGACCATAGCAATTGGCCGGGCTGCGAGGAAGCCTCCAATGGAAAACGAGAGCGCGAAAATGCCGCTCCATGCATGGCAAACTGCTTGATCTCGTATGCGCCGCGCGCTCTGTTGTGGCTCGGCTAAGCGAGTTTGTGCCACATGATTTCCGCTGCTCATGCGACCTGCGACGTCGCGACTGCGCATGCAATCGCCACCGCTTCAACAACAGAGCGACCGAGGTTGCTGATTGCGACGACGATCCTGGCTTCGAGCCTGGCATTCATCGACGGCTCCGTCGTAAATGTAGGCCTGCCGGCGATAGGTACGACGTTCGGTGCTGGCGCGAGCGAGCTGCAGTGGGTCGTCAACGCCTACCTGTTGCCGCTCAGCGCTCTTCTTCTTCTCGGCGGCGCAGCAGGCGACATCTTTGGTCGACGGAGGATGTTGATCACAGGTGTAACCCTGTTCGGGTTGGCATCCCTGGCATGCGCAACGGCGCCAAGCATAGCGTTCTTGTTGGCGGCGCGCCTGGTGCAGGGTGCGAGCGCCGCTTTATTGATGCCGAACAGTCTGGCGATTTTGGGAATGGCCTTCTCAGGAGAGGCAAAGGGTCGGGCGATCGGAGTTTGGGCAGCCGCCGCCGCTGGTGCGGGGGCGATTGGCCCGGTGCTCGGTGGATGGCTGATCGACTTCGGATCGTGGCGGCTGATCTTCCTGATTAATGTGCCGATCGCGATCGTCGCGATCTGGCTCGCCTTGCTGTCGGTTCCCGAAGATGATGTCGGAAAAAGTGCCTCGCTTGACGGTGCAGGCGCCCTTCTGGCGACAATCGGCCTTGCCCTGCCGACGTGGGCCTTGACGGAGAGCTCGTCCCACGGCTGGTCGGCGCCGACCTTCCTCTCGTTCGCGGCTGGCGTCATGGCGCTCGCAGCGTTTGTCCTCGTTGAATGGCGGCGCAAGGAAACCGCGATGATGCCGCTGGCCTTGTTTGGGTCGCCCACATTCGTTGGACTCACTCTGCTGACTTTGTTTCTCTATGCGGCCTTGGGAGGCCTTCTGGTCGTGCTGCCATATGTGCTGATCACTTCCCTGAACTATTCGGCAACCCAAGCTGCCGCGGCCTTGCTCCCGCTCGCGCTCGTCATTTCCCTGGTCTCGCCCGTTGCGGGTTCGGTTGCCGCACGTGTCGGCGCGCGCCCCGTCCTCATCGCCAGCCCACTGGTGGTTGCTGCCGGTTTTCTGCTCGCGATGCGCATTGCTTCGTATGATGGCTATTGGACCAGCGTATTTCCTTCGATGCTCGTGATTGCGCTTGGAATGTCAGGCGCCGTCGCGCCTCTCACCACAGCCGTCCTGATGTCGGTCGATGCACAACACACCGGATCGGCTTCCGGTTTCAATAGCACGGTCGCCCGAACCGGCGGACTTATCGCGACCGCACTCATTGGATCGGTCATGATCGCTTCTGGTCCGGCATTACGAACAGCGTTCGAGCTGGCGGCAATAGCCGGTGCGGCTACATGCGTTGCGGCATCGTTGAGCGCCTTGTTCTGGATAAACCTGCCTTCGCATAGATGAGTCACTGCGGTGGCGCGGGTATCGGCAGGATGCTTGACACCCTCCAGCCGTCAGATGTCTTGATCAACACCTGATTCATGAGGAATTTCGTCTGCTGCGCCGCCTGGCCGGCTGCTCCTATGGTGAAGATGATTGGGACATAGATTTGCGCCACGCCTTCGCTGACCATCGTAATTTTCAGGCCTGAAGTCTCAGGATCCAGTCGCCAAGTTCCGTCATATAGGGCAGTGAAGCGTTTCAGCGCTGCATCATGCCCCCAGATCGGTGTACCGCGCGTGATCCATAGAAAGTTCGGCGAGCCCAACAACAGCGACTCGACTGCTTTGATGTCGTGCGCATTTTGCGCGGCAACGAATCGGTCGAAGGTCGCTCGCACTTCATCGTCGGCTGCAGCGACCGCCGATTTGATCATCAGGGAGAGAAACATCAGTGTCATATATGCAATCAAAATTCGGGCGAAGCGAGTGCGGTACAAGCCGGTTCGATTTTTCTTCTCGTTTGGCCACATCTTCATGGTCCTTTCCTCCGACGGCCTTCACTGGCTTTTTCGCACTTGCCGACCCGCCGATTGCCATCCGACCGCGGGCATTCTTCGGGGATGGGCCGACCGACGGGCTTTGAGCAAACAGATGGTCGGACGCGGGCGATGGGATGTCCTTGGAAGTACCTTAAATTTTTCCTGTAAATCTCCTAAACTGGAGTCATGCAGGCCACCGAAGACCGGGTTTTCGAGTTTGGCGACTTTGTTCTAGCGCCTAGGGAGCGCCTGCTGCTGCGCGGTGGGGAACCGATCGCTCTGACCGCCAAGGCCTTCGATCTGCTTGTCACTCTCGTTCTCCAAAGCGGGCATCTGGTCAGCAAAGACGATCTGCTCCGCACCGTCTGGCCGGATACTGTCGTTGAGGAAGTAAACCTGACCGTGAACATTTCCGTTCTGCGCAAGGCGCTGAATCGGGGATGCGGCGAAACAGCATTGATCCAGACTGTGCCGACGCGCGGTTATCGATTCGTTGTTCCGGTGAAGCCGCGAGAGGCGGCAGTGGCCCTTGAGTTGGAAGGTCCCTCGCACGGATTGAGAATGCAGTTTCCCGGCCAGGAGCGCCGAGATCCTGTTCGGTCGGTATCAGAAAACGCGGATGCGTACCGCGCCTATCTTCAAGGGCGCAACGATTGGAATCAGAGATCGGAAGAGGCTCTGAAGAGAGCCATAGAGAACTTCCAACGCGCCGTTTACATTGATCCCCATCTTGCGGCCGCCTATTCCGGGCTCGCGGATTGCTACGCGGCTTTGGGCTATCTGAGCTATATCGCTCCAACCGAGGCGTTTACGGCGGCAAGCCGGTATGCGACCAAGGCGCGGGACTTGGATGCGGCGCTTGCTGAACCGCACGCATCGTTGGGCTTGGTGAAATTGTACTTCGAGTGGGATTGGCTCGGCGCCGACGCGGAGTTCCAGTGCGCAATTGCGCTCGATCCCGATTACGCGGCGGCGCGTCAATGGTACAGTATTTATCTGCTCGCCGCCGGCCGGGCTACAGAGGCTCTTCGGCAAATCCAGCTTGCGCGACAGCGCGAACCTCTTTCCTTGCCGATCAATGCCGACCTTGGCTTCCACCAATACTATGCGGGCCGCTACGACGAGGCGGTGAAACAGTTGCAATTTGTGCTGGAGATGAACCCAAAATTTCCTCCGGCGCATCTTTGGTTGGGGCGGACTTTTCAGGAGCTGGGAAAATTCGACGAAGCACTCGCGGAATTTCGGCAAGTCGAGGAGGTGCTTCACGAGTGGCCGGTTTCGGTTGCGGCCCGCGGCTTCGTTGCCGCGGCCGCGCGCCGCACCTATGAGGCCGAAGAGATACTCGCCGAATTGGAGCGGCTAGGGCGCCGCAAGTTCGTGACATCTTACGGTGTCGCGCTCGTCTATGCCGGGCTCGGGCAGCACGACGCGGCCTTCGCCGTCCTCAATAAGGCCTTCGACGAGCGCTCGCATTGGCTCGTCTGGCTGCGGCTTGATCCACGCTGGAACACATTGCGCCACGATCCGCGCTTTATGGAGCTCGAAAGGCGTATGCAATTTCCGCAATAGTGCAGGCTTGGGCGAGGCTAAGCAAAACTATCTGGGCGCGCGCTTGGCTAGAATACGCTGCAGCGTGCGGCGATGCATGTTCAGCCGCCGCGCGGTCTCGGAGACGTTACGGTTGCACATCTCATAGATCCGCTGGATGTGCTCCCAGCGTACGCGATCGGCCGACATCGGATTGCTCGGCGGCTCGGACTTCTCGGTACCGGTGGCAAGCAATGCCGCTACCACATCGTCGGCGTCGGCCGGTTTCGACAGGTAATCCACCGCGCCCATCTTCACCGCGGTCACCGCCGTGGCGATGTTGCCGTAGCCGGTCAGTACGATAGCGCGCGCGTCAGGACGTTTGCGCTTCAACGCCGACACCACGTCAAGGCCGTTGCCGTCGCCGAGCCGCAAATCCACCACGGCAAACGCAGGCGCCGCCTTGCCGATCTGCGCCAAACCCTCCGACACGCTGTCGCAGGAAGTCACGGAGAAGCCGCGGCTTTCCATTGCCCGCGAGAGCCGCTCCAGAAACGGCTTGTCATCCTCCACAATCAGGAGCGAGCGATCGGCGTGGCCCGTCAGTTCGGAGATGGCGTTCACGTTGAGATATCCTTGTGCCCGGCTTCAAACATATGGCGTCACAACGCGGCGCTGCCAAGACCGCACAAAGTTGATCAGCGGCATCTTAAGGCTGCAGCCTGCGTCAAGATGCGCTTTCCGCCGACATTTCGCTCATTTCGAAGCGCTGCCGCGGCCACGCGATCTGGACCACCGCGCCATGGTCTGGAAAAACCCGGTTGGTAAAGGAGACCTTGGCGCCGGTTCGCTCAAGCAGCGTACGCGCGATGAACACCCCCAGCCCCAATCCGTGATGGTCATTTTCGGATTCCTCCGCGCTACGCCGCCGCGACAGATAGGGTTCGCCGATCCGCTTGATGATGTCGGGGGCAAAGCCTGGCCCATCGTCGGAAATGACGATCTCGACGGTGTCGTTATTCCACCACGCATTCACCTCCACCGTGGTGCGCGCGAAATCGACCGCGTTTTCCACGATGTTGCCAACACCATAGAGGATCGCAGGATTGCGGGTGCCGACCGGTTCGCGGGCGCCCGCGACGGCGATCCGCACCTTGATGGCTACGCCGAAGTCGCGATGCGGAGCCACGATTTCTTCGATCAGCGTCGACAGTGGCATGCGGTCGAACGGCGCTCCGGTCGAGGACAACTGCGTAATCTTGGCCAGAATATCACGGCAGCGTTGCGCCTGTTCGCGCAGGGTTTTGATGTCGCCGGCAAGCTGGCTGTTGTCTTGCAACGTCTGCTCCAGTTCTCGCGCAACAAGGAAAATCGTCGAGAGTGGCGTGCCGAGCTCGTGCGCCGCGGCAGCCGCCAGCCCGTCCAACTGGGTGAGGTGTTGTTCGCGCGCCAAGACCAGTTCGGTCGCCGCGAGCGCGTCGGACAGCTTGCGGGCTTGCTCCGTGACCTGGAACGCATAAAGACTGGTGACCCCAATCGCGAGCACGATGGAAAGCCAGACGCCGAACAGATAGATCGGCGGCAGCACCAGAGGGTCCTCGCCGTCCCACGGCAGCGGCAGATGGAAAAAGACCAGCACGGAGGCGCACGCCACTGCGAGGCCGCCGAGCGCCATGGTCAGCCGGACCGGCAGCGCCGTCGCGGAAATCAGAACTGGGACCAGAAACAGGAATGAGAATGGATTCTGCAGACCGCCGGTGAAAAACAACAGGCCGGCCAGTTCGACGATGTTCAACCCCAGCAGCGCCGCCGCATAGACCGGTTCCAGCCGCAGCATCGGGTCGTAGGCGACCTGCACTCCGAGGTTAAGCAACGCGGACAGGCAGACGATGGTCAGGCATGGAATAACCTCGACGTCAAACTCAAGCCCCTGCGCCACAACGAAGATGGCGGCGAGCTGCCCGAGCACCGCGAGCCAGCGCAGCCGCAGGATCGTGTCCAGACGCACATGGCGGCGCGGGTGGCGAAAATCGGAGGCTGCGACATCGGTCATGCCGGAACTCTAGCGGCGCGAGGTCCCGACCACAAATCTGGCCGCCGGGCTGCTGATCGCCGTGCTCCAATGCCTTGCGCTTGCCGCAGCAATGGCCCAAGGAACGGCGCTCATGATGAACGATGCTGCAGTCAATCCTGGCCTGCCCGCCGCCGATCCGACAGCATCGGCGGCGATCGAGGTCGCGCACCTGGTCAAGGTCTACAAGACCACCCGCGCGGTCGATGACGTGTCGTTTCGCATCGCGCGCGGCAGCATCACCGGGCTGCTCGGCGGCAACGGCGCCGGCAAGACCACCACCATAGCCATGATCATGGGGCTGGTGCTGCCGACCTCGGGCCGCATCCAGGTGCTGGGGCATTCGATGCCGGACCAAAGCGCCAGCGTGCTCGGCCGGATGAATTTCGAAAGTCCCTATGTCGATATGCCGATGCGGCTCACAGTGCGGCAGAATCTCACGATATTCGCCCGTCTCTACGCGGTGGAGAATGTGCGTGAGCGCATCGAGAAGCTCGCCGACGATCTCGATCTCGGCGATTTCCTGGACCGCGCCAACGGCAAGCTTTCCGCCGGTCAGAAGACTCGCGTTGCGCTGGCAAAAGCGCTGATCAACCAGCCCGAATTGCTACTGCTGGACGAGCCGACGGCCTCGCTCGATCCCGATACCGCCGACTGGATCAGGCGGCATCTGGTGAGCTATCGCAACAGCCACGGCGCGACCATCCTGCTGGCGTCGCACAACATGCTGGAAGTGGAGCGGCTGTGCGACCGCGTCATCATCATGAAGCGCGGCCGCATCGAGGACGACGACAGTCCCGACAACATCATGACGCGCTACAACCGCACCACGCTCGAGGAAGTATTTCTCGACGTGGCGCGCGGTCGCGTTCAGGAGACCGCACCGTGAGGACGCTCGCCCAGCATTTCGATATCGCGCCGCACCGGATCGGCGCCATGATCCTGCGCTACTGGTACCTGCTTCTGTCGTCGTGGCCGCGGCTCCTGGAATTGCTGTACTGGCCGGCGTTGCAGATCATCACCTGGGGGTTTCTGCAGACTTACATCGCGCAGAATGCCGGGTTCTTCGCGCGTGCCGGCGGCACCCTTATTGGAGCGGTGATTCTCTGGGACATCCTGTTTCGCGGCCAGCTCGGATTTTCGATTTCGTTTCTCGAAGAGATGTGGGCGCGCAATCTCGGCAACCTGATGATGAGCCCGCTGAAGCCGATCGAGTTTCTGATCTCGCTGATGATCATGAGCCTGATCCGGCTCACGATCGGAGTCATTCCAATGACGCTGCTGGCAATATTCCTGTTCGGCTTCAATTTCTACAGCATCGGACTGCCGCTGATCGCGTTTTTCTGCAATCTCATTTTCACAAGCTGGTCGGTCGGCATCTTTGTCTCGGGATTGGTGCTGCGCAACGGCCTCGGCGCCGAAAGCATTGTGTGGACGCTGATGTTCGGCCTGATGCCGCTGGCCTGCATCTACTATCCGGTGAGCGTGCTGCCGCAATGGCTGCAATATGTGGCCTGGACCTTGCCGCCGACCTATGTGTTTGAGGGGATGCGGGCGTTGTTGAGCGACCACGTGTTTCGGGCCGACCTGATGATTTCGGCGCTGGCCATCAACGCGGTGCTGTTTATGGCCTCCTTTGCGGGATTTCTGGCACTTTTGCGCAGTGCCCGGGTTCATGGGGCGCTGCTCCAGGGCGGGGAGTAGGCCACTTATCCCGTGGATTCTGCCGCTTTTGTCCTTGCGCGGCGCAGCAATATACCGATCTGTGCATTGACGGTTAATTACGCATTGGGCACTATGCTGCGATGCAAAAGAGGCTCGAGGGAATAATGCCAATTGGTGAGTTTGGGGGCGCACCGCCGCTGGTGGCCGAAGGCAGTCCGGCACTTACCACGCCGATGTACTGGATGTACGAAATGGCGCAGGCGTCGCTCAATCCGGCGCGCGCCGTCACGGACGCCACCAAGATCCTGTTTCAGAATCCGCTCAATCCGTGGTCGCACACCGAACTCGGTAAATCCATTGCGGCGGCCTGCGAACTGTTCGAGCGCACCACGCGGCGCTACGGCAAACCGGAATGGGGTATTACCGACACCGAAGTCAGCGGCGTTCGCACCCCGGTCGAAATCCGGGTGGTATGGGAAAAGCCGTTCTGCCGCATGTTGTACTTCGATCGCAAGCTGACGCGCCCGTTGCGCGTACCGCAGCCCCGGCTGCTGATCGTTGCCCCGATGTCCGGCCATTATGCGACGCTGTTGCGCGGAACGGTCGAGGCCTTCCTGCCTACCCATGAGGTGTACATCACCGACTGGACCGATGCACGGATGGTTCCACTGACCGAGGGCCGTTTCGATCTCGATGATTACGTCGATTACGTCATCGAAATGCTGCATGAGCTTGCCGGCAACATGCATGTCATGGCGGTTTGCCAGCCTTCCGTGCCTGTGGTCGCGGCGGTTTCCATCATGGAAGCCGAGCGCGACCCCTACGTTCCTCTATCGATGACGCTGATGGGCGGTCCGATCGATACCCGGCGAAATCCGACGGGCGTCAACAATCTCGCGGCCGAGCGCGGCATCGAGTGGTTTCGCAACCACGTCATCACCAAGGTGCCGTTTCCACATCCCGGCGTCATGCGCGACGTCTATCCGGGCTTCCTGCAGCTCAACGGCTTCATCAGCATGAATCTCGATCGCCACATGGACGCGCACAAGAACCTGTTCAAGGATCTGGTGAAAGGCGATGGCGACCTCGTCGACAAGCACCGCGATTTCTATGACGAATATCTCGCGGTTATGGACCTGACAGCGGAGTATTATCTGCAAACGGTCGACACCGTCTTCATCAAGCACGCGCTGCCAAAGGGTGAGATGAGCCATCGCGGCAAGCTGGTCGACCCCTCGAGGATCACCCGTGTTGCGTTAATGACGGTCGAAGGCGAGAACGACGACATCTCCGGACTCGGGCAGACCGAAGCTACGCACGAGGTGTGCAGCTCGATTCCGCCTCACCGCCGGGTGCATTACGTGCAAAAGGGTGTCGGCCACTACGGCGTGTTCAACGGCTCCCGTTTCAAATCGGAAATCGTGCCGCGTATCTCCGACTTCATGATGTCGGCAGCGAATCCAAAGCCTTCGCTGGTTTCCGTTAAGCCGTCATTAGCCGCGGCGGCCGAATAACATTCGCGGATCGCACGTTTTCTAACTGGAATCCGCGACTTACATCGCAATGGGACCGAAATCGGTAGCGGGGGAACGCCCCAATTTGGCCCGTGCGACCGCGCTCTCCGAGCCGCTGCAAGGAATGAGTATTACCTCAGCCCTTGGCAGCCGCCCGGAGGGCTGATTCGGACCAGATATTTTTGCTGTACCCCCTTCATGTGGGGTCGGCGGGGACCTTGAGCCCCTGTATATTGGGCAAATGATTTGTTTTTGCGCCGAGCGATTTCACTGGCGGCGGATGTGGCAGAATCCGGGCGAACTCCTGATCCCCGGACTAACAGATATGGCCACTCGCGCCCTTCTTTATCGGCGGCCTTACGAACCTTCGACTCTCCTGGTCAAGCACGGCTCGCAAATCTACTCGGTTCGGCTGCGGCGGCATCGCCGCGCCCGTCGCTACACGCTCCGAATTCATCCAAGTGACCGCGAAGCGATCCTGACGATCCCTCCGCGCGGCACTATCAGCGACGCCAGAGATTTCGCGCAGCGTCACGGCGGCTGGATCGCCGCCCGTCTCGGGCGGCTGCCAAAGGCCGCGCCGTTTCTACCGGGCACGGTGCTTCCTTTGCGCGGGGTCGCTCACAAAATTGTCCATCGCGCAGGTCAGCGCGGAACGGTGTGGACGGAAACACGCGAAAGCGGCGAGCGGATTCTCTGCGTGGCGGGCGGTCCTGAACATGTCGAGCGCAGGGTCCACGATTACCTGAAGCGCGAAGTCCGCCGCGACCTGCACAAGGCGGCGCAGTTCTATGCGGAGTCGCTGGGCGTCAAGGTAAAGCGGCTGTCGATCCGCGATCAATCCAGCCGCTGGGGCTCCTGCACCTCGGCGGGTTCCGTGTCGTTCTCGTGGAGACTAATTCTCGCGCCGCCATACGTGCTCGACTATCTCGCCGCGCACGAGGTGGCGCATCTGGTCGAGATGAATCATTCGCCGCGGTTCTGGAAAGTCGTCGCCAGGGTCTGCGGCCATGTCGAGCGCGCCAAGAAGTGGCTCGACACCTCCGGCAACGATTTGCATCGTTACGGCATCGAGGGCTAGCGGTTACCTTCCGAACAGCCGGTCCACCAGCCAGCCATCCAATCCCGCGGCCGCCTCGGGGCGGGCGGATGTGCGCGTCGGCGCCGGCCGGTTTGCACTAGCCGAGGACATCGGCGCGAGCGGAGCGGGCGCTTGCACGACGGGGGGTGCGGAAGGCGCGCTGATTTGCGAGGCGGCCTGGATCAGGCTTGAGAACAAGCCGCCTGCTTGCGAATTCGGCAAGGCCGCGATCGGCACGCCCTGATGGGCCACTTTCATGAAACGGGTCCACACTTCGACCGGCAGCCCGCCGCCGGTTGCCTTCCGGGTTGGCGAATTATCGTCATTGCCGAGCCAGACTCCGGTCACGAGGTTGGCGGTATAGCCGATGAACCACGCATCGCGGAAATCCTGGCTGGTGCCGGTCTTGCCGGCGGCGGTCCAGCCCGGGATCTCCGTCTTGCGGGCGGTGCCGCTGAGCAGGGTCTCCTGCATCATCGTGTTCATCATCGCGACATGCCGCGGTTCGATAACCTGCCCGAGCTGATCGGAGGGACGCAGATAGAGCACTTTGCCCTCGCCGGTCCGGATCCTGGTCACGACATGCGGAGAAACGCCGAGGCCGCCATTCGCGAACGGCGCATAGGCGCCGACCAGTTCGGTGAGCGAGACCTCCGAGGTGCCCAGCGCGATCGTGGCATTGGCATCAAGCTTCGAGGAGATGCCGAGCCGGTGCGCGGTACGCACCACGTTCTTGGCTCCGAATTCGAGCCCCAGCCGCACCGCGACGGTATTGAGGGACATCGCCAGAGCCTGGGTCAGGGTCACCGCCCCAAAATATTCATGCCCGTAGTTCTCCGGCTTCCATCCTTTGACGTCGAGCGGCGCATCCTGCCGGATGGTCTCCGGAGTCAGACCGGCTTCGATCGCGGTGAGATAAACGAACGGCTTGAACGCCGAACCCGGCTGACGCTTGGCCGTCAACGCGCGGTTATATTGGCTGTCGGCATAATTGCGCCCGCCCACCATGGCGCGCACCGCGCCATCCGGCGTGATCGCCACCAGCGCGCCCTGGCTGACGTTGAACCTGACGCTCTTGGCCGCGAGCTCGTCAATGATCGCGGCTTCAGCGATCGCCTGCAGCTTCGGATCGATGGTGGTTTCGACCACTATGTTTTGGTCGATCTGGCCAACGAGATCGTCGAGCACTTCGCCGATCCAGTCTGCTACGTAATTGATGGTGCCGGCGCCCGCCGCCTTCACATTGATCGAGGGACGCGCGATGGAGGCCTGCGCCTGCGCTGCCGTGATGTATTTTGCATCCGCCATCGCCGTGAGCACGACCTGGGCACGTTTCTCCGCGCCCTCTGGATTACGGTTCGGCGCCAGCCGCGATGGCGACTTCACCAGGCCCGCGAGCATCGCGGCCTCCGTCAGCGTGACGTTCTTGGCCGATTTACCAAAATAGCGTTGCGCGGCAGCCTCAACCCCATAGGCGCCGGAGCCGAAATAAACCCGATTTAGATACAATTCGAGAATCTCGGCCTTGGAATGCTTGCGCTCCAGCCAAAGCGCGAGCTCGAGTTCCTGCAACTTACGTTGCAACGTGCGCTCTTGCGTCAAAAACAAGTTCTTGGCGAGTTGCTGCGTCAGCGTCGAGCCACCCTGCGAAACGCTACGATGCAGCACGTTGGCTACTGCCGCGCGCACGATGCCGTGCGGATCGATGCCATAATGCGAATAGAACCGACGGTCTTCGATGGCGATGAAGGCCCTCGGCAGATACGGCGGCAGGTCCTTTAGCGAGACATTGGCGCCAGCCATTTCGCCGCGGGTTGCCAGCACGCTGCCGTCGAGCCCTGTAATCTCGATGGTTGGCGGCCGTTTCGGGATTTCAAGCGCCTGCAATGCGGGCAAATGGGCGCCAACCCAAATCACGACGCCGATCAGGGCTATGCCCGTCCACAGCCCGAGTACCGCGGTCCAATAGAACAGGCGAAACAGGCCGACACGTGCGCGGCGCGTGGACTTAGGCTTTTGTCTTGCCGGGCTGGCGCGCGGCTTTCGCTCGCGCGGCGCATCTTCCTCAGGATCGCGCGCCTTGCGTTTAGGTGTTGATTGTTTCGGCGGCTCTTGCTCGGCGGGGGCGACGCGATCCTTTGGGCTGAGGCGCAATTCGGAAAGCGAAGAGGCGTCCGCAAATTGCGGCTCCTTGCGTCCGCCGCTCTTTTTTCGTGCCCACGCCATACGCAACGCCGCTCACCGGTCCAGCCGTACGCTAGCCTTCGCTGTTTAAGCTCTGGTTACGTAAAGATTAACTCGGGATTAGGAGGTACGGCGGGCTGTGGTAAAGCTCGGCCATATCCCGGTCATGGAGAACGGCATGGGCCATATCGATCCGACCAAGGAAGTGTTCGCGCAATTCAGGAGCAATGATCGGCCAGGTCCAATTCACATGCTCAATCTGGTCCGGCTCCGGGCGCGGGCGGCCTATCCCGATGGCCGGACGGCAACCGGTGCGGAAGCCTACGCGGCCT
>Ga0209474_10003076_pt1 | contig 14834 bp, 12 predicted proteins | sample GraSoiAngelo_145_FD_185902 | JGI IMG/M metagenome (GOLD analysis project Ga0209474, IMG submission 185902) | Grasslands soil microbial communities from the Angelo Coastal Reserve, California, USA - 14_1009_05_20cm (SPAdes) (version 2) | ecosystem: Environmental > Terrestrial > Soil > Grasslands...
GGCTGGGTTGGTGGTCCGAAAAGACTAGGCCGCCACGATCCCGAACGGGGTCGCACCGGAGGGAAGTGCGAATGGAGACTGCGGAAGCTCGGTCAGAGAACCTCCGCTGACGGCGAACGCGCTGACGGCGTCAAGCGCCGCGTCGACGACGTAGAGGGTCGAGCCGGAGGGGTCGAGGCGAGCGTCAAACGGCCTGATGCCGGTTCCGCTGCTGAACCCGGTGCTCCCGATCAGCTGCAGCGAGCCATCGGACTGAATGGCGTAGCTGGAAAGAGTCGTGCTGCCGGTGTTGACCGCGAATAGAAAGTTTCCATCGTGGGTGATCTCGACCCAGCAGGGGGCGGTCTGGCCGTCGGCATAAGGCGAGGCGCCGATGGACGAAACGGCTCCGCTGCGCGAGACGCTGAACGCCGATACGGTTCCGCTGCCGCTGCCGGCGTGCGCGTTCGAGACATACAGGTGGGCGGGGTTCGTCGGCGAGAACTCGCTGCCGAACGGACCTGCCGACTGGGCGGCAAACGGCGATCCGGTTGCGGGGATCAGCCGTCCGTTGGGGCTGACTGTGAAGCTGTCGATCAGCCAGGTGCTCGAATCACCTGTTCCGACCTCGACGCCGATCAGGTTGGTTCCTGTCGAGTTGAAGAGGATGTCGCCGGGGTTGGCGGTGTTGGGAAGCGAGAAGGTCGACCCGGGGATCGCGATGAGCCTCCCCTCGGGGTTGAGCCTGAAGCCCGTGTAGTTGCTGCCGGAGGCGCCATCGCCCAAGTTGGCGACATAGACGAGGTTGCCGTGGACCGCGATGCTGATCGGCCGGATTCCGCGGGACGAGAACGGGCTCCCCTCGACCGCCCTGAGCGATCCGTCAGGCCCGATGCGCAGCACAGACACCTGGTTGCTGCCGGCGTCGGCCGCCAGCAGGTAACGGCCGCCGGCGGCGGTCTGCAGTGCCCCCTGCGATCCGATCAGTACGCCAGTCCCGGCGCCGCCCGCGACATACGGTGAGCCGGCAAGAGGCGTCAGGGTTCCGTCGGCCGCACGCGAGAAGGCAGCGATGGTGTTCGTGCCCTTCGTGTTGTCGTTTACGTAAACGTGGGTCGTGCTCCCCGCAGCGCTGGCGACAATCGATGTTCCCGCCACGACCGCCGCCATCAGCCCGACCGCCGATGCCAATCGCAATACTGTTCGCACCGTAAAGCTCCTCCTTGAAACCAGCGGCCCTGCCAGTGCACGAATCGAGGGCCGCATGGAGGTTGAGTGCGTCGATGCGTCTCGGGCGTTACGGACGAGGTCCTGACCGCCAGGACCTGAACGCCGAAAGTAGTTCGGCCTCCAGGCCGGCCGGCACCGGCTCGGCCGCCAGCCGGCCGATCACGCTGCGTGTTCGCCGCAGCTGCTCGAGATAAGCGGTGCATCCGTTGCATCCAGCGATGTGGTCTTCAAACCGCGCCCGATCCTCTTGCGAGAGGGCACCATCGAGGTAGTCGGTCATCAGCTCCACAACCTCACGGCAGATCATCGGAGGTACTCCTCGAGCACCTTGCGTACGGCGGCGCGTGCCCGATGCAGCCGCACCCGCTGGTTTTCGGGAGTGATCGCCAGCACGGCTGACACCGCCTGCGCGTCGAAGCCCGCGACGTCGCGAAGGATGATGACCTCGCGCTGGCGCGGCGGCAGCCTGTCGATGGCGCTTCTCACCCGGTCGAGCGTCTCGCGGCTGAGCACATGCGACTCCGGCACGTTGCTCCAATCGTCAGGTGGTGTCCTCCACTTTCCTTCGGACCCGAATCGCCGCGGGTCGACCGTCGGCGCGCTCGAGTCGGAATCGTCCCGCCTGAAGAGAGAAGCGAAAGGAAGCACGCGGGCATCTTTGCGGCGGCGTGTTCGGGCCACGTTCAGGGCAATGCCAAAGATCCACGTCTTGAGGCTCGACCGGCCCTCGAAGCGATCCAGGCTGCGCAAGCAGGTCAGCCATGTTTCCTGCACCACGTCCTCCGCGGCCGAGCGATCGCGCACGTAACCGACGGCGAGTCTCATGAGAGGCCCGTGATAGCGCTGCACCAGCGCCTGAAACACTGCCTCGTCACCGGCTTTGAGCGCGGCGAGGTCTGAATCGTCGGGCCTCCTGCTCAACCCCCGCCAAAGAATAGACGCGGACACACCACTGGCTTGGTGTCGCTCGAGGACGGAGCGTTACAGCGAGGGTCAGCGCACGCCTCGGATGCGGCTGACGAAGAACGTCCCGAGCACGAACCAGACCACAGCGCCCGCGAAGACGAGCCTGAAGCCGAGGAAATCACCTGTCGTCAGGCCCAGCACCACATGACCGGAGGCATTGAAGATGTGCAGAATCGGCGCAAAGAGCGCCGGCGCGAGGGCCGGCGGCAGGGTGAAGGCGATGTGCCACAGGCCCATGTCCCGGCCTGACGACGTCTCGCGGTCTGGCAGCACGTCGCACGCCAGCGCCCAGTCCACGGCCACGTACAGGCCGTAGCCGATTCCGAAGATGAAGCCGAGCACGAAGATCAGGGCGACGTTGCGCAGCAGGCCGAAGAGCAAAACCGAGGCGACAAGCCCCATCACCACTCCCGCGATGTAGACGAAAGGCTTCCGGCGGTGGATTCGATCGGAGAGGTGGCCGCCGACCACCCCAGGCACAATCGCACCGCCCAGCAAGGTGAGCCCCCACAGGCCTGCAAGCGTGGTCCAGTCGGGACGTCCGAGCACGTCCTTGAAGTACAGGCCGAGCCAGGGCTGGATGGTGGCGATGCCCATCATGACCAGCGCCCGCGTGGCGAACGTCCAGAAGAAGTCGCGGCTGCGGAAGGCGGCGAAGAAGCCCGTGATCGCCGGCTCTCTGATCGCGATCAACACGGTCAGCACAGCCGCGGCAGCCCCCGTCAGGGCGATCGCCATCGTGAACCGACCGGCAGGGATCAGGAGGTAGGCGATCCACGCTGCGACCGCCAGAGCTGCCAGGCCCGCCACCAGGCTGACGCGAGGATTCAGCTGCGCTGACTCGTGGCGCGCACCTGCCGGCGGCTCGCGCACCGCGACCAGGGTGATGACAGTCGTCACCAGCAGGATGACTGCGACGGCCGAGTAGCCGACAACGATCGCGGTGCGGCCGTGAAACAGCGCCGCCGCGCCCGTGACCGCGGCCAGGCCGAGCACCGCCCCGAGCGCGTTCATCATGCCCAGCAGTCCGGATGCCCGGCCACGATCCTGCTCCGGCACGACGTCAGGGATGACCGCCGCGTAAGCGCCGCCCGCGAGATTGAAGGTCAGCTGGACGAGCATGTAGGCCAGGGCGAACGAAAGCGGGGAACCGGAGAAGGCGAGCAGGGCGATGCCCGCGAGATTCACCAGGGTGCCGGCCGCGATCCAGGGACGCCGTCTTCCCCACCGTGTGCTCGTCCTGTCGCTCAACCAGCCGGCCAGGATCGGCGCAATGAGCGCGAACACGTTGCCCGCCGCGCTCACGTTGCCGATGAGAAGGTCCGCGGACTTGCCCGCGATGAGCACGGCGGTTGCGGGCACGAGGATGAATGTGATCGGCGGCCAGTGAGCGCCCTGCCCGAACCACATCGAGTTGATCGACAGCAGCCGGCCAAGACCCATGCGCGACCGGGCCGGCGCGGCCGGCCGCTCCAGCGTCGCTCTGGCCGTGGTGGTCACCGCGCTCAAGCTTGCTCGCACGCGACGAGGCTCGCGCAAGCGGTCTGGACAGGGATCGCAAAACCCAGACCCTCGGATCCCGGATATACGAGCTTGCCAGTGGCGATGCCGACCACGCGACCCTGCTGGTCGGTGACTGGACCGCCGCTGTTGCCGGGGCTGATCTGCGCTGTGAACTGAACGTAATCGCTGCCTTCGATGCTGCGATACGCCGCGATCACGCCCACCGACACCGACTGGCTCAAGCCCAACGGTGCGCCGACGGCCATCACCCAGGTGCCCGCCTTCGGCCTGGCTGTCACAGCGGTCAGAGCCGGCAGACGCTCGCTGACATGAACCACCGCGAGATCATCGGTTCGGTCCACGCGCACGATGGTGCCCTTCAGCTCCTGGTCGAAGTGAAACACCTCCACCGACCGGACCCCGACCGCATATGCGGACTCGACCACGTGAAAGTTCGTGACTATGTCGGATCCGCCCGCGTCTGCGTGCGCGACCCAGCCGGAGCCGAGATCATCGTCCGTCTCGACCGTGACCACAGACGGCTCCACGCGGTCCGCGACAGCGCTCCACTCAGGATGCGAGGAGAGAAACCTCTCGAGCGAGCTGACCTCATCCTGAAGGTGGTTGATGGTTCTTGTCTGCGACGCAAGCGTCTGCGCCTCGCCTGCACTCGCGCGCCACTCGAGTCCGGCCGCGGCGCCGGCGGCGCCCACGATGAGCGCCACCGCCGCCATTGAAGCGATACGTCCGATACGGAAGGTCACGCCTGCTGCCTGAGCTCTGAACCGAGCACGACCTCGGCCTTGGACATGGTCAGCATCGCGCCTTCCAGCTTCTTGAATCCGTCCCTGATCTTGTTGACGTTGTCGGTGTCCATCCCGCTGATGAGCTCCTGGAGCGCCGCGATGCCGGCGCTCAAGCTGTCACCGAGCTGGCTGTCTGCGTTGGCGAGGTCAACCGGCACGACCAGCGAGTGGCGGTCGGTCTGAAGTGACTGCATGTCGGTCAGCGCCGCCTGCGCGGCAAACCGGCACGTGCTGTAGCTGTCACAGAGCTCGACCTGGTTGTAGTCCACGTTGACCTTGCCTGCGTCTGCGGTCACGAGGTAGACGTACCTCTCGATCTGCTGCCTGGTGGCGAGGTCAAGCTTCGCGTCGGCCAGCTGGTGCTGGGTGGTCTCCAGCGTCTGCTGGGTCACCGCGAGCCGGTGCCTGGTCGAGTTGAGCTCCGAGTTGGTCGTGTAGAGGAAGTAGCCGAGCGTGCCTGACGCGATGAGTCCAACGGCAGCGATGGCCGATGGCACGACCCACCTCGGGCGCCTACGCGCCTGTCGCGGCGCAACCGGCGCGACCATGATTTCGGGCGCCGAAGCCACAGGCTCGATGAATGTTGGGAACACGGTCTGCGGGATCGCTTGCGGCTCGGCAATGGCCGCACTCAGGGCTTCCGGGTATACGGGCGCTGCCCCGTCGGGGGGCGGCTCGACGGTCACGATGCTGTCGAACTCGCGATTGATGGCCATGGGATCCTCCTGCTGAGCAACTGGTGGCCGGAACGCCACCGATGTTCTGCAGATCCGGTCTCACAGCCAGTCTCAGCTCGGTCTCGAAACTGGTCTCAAAAATGCAGGCCGCCGCGAGTATGTTTGGCCCGGCATGAGGTCGGCGCGAAGCTTGGTGGCCGATCCTCGCGTTTTCGACGCGGTGGTGGCGGCCCTGATGGGGGCGCTTGTGCTGGGTGCGTACATCACCTCCTACGCGTACGTGATCCAACCGAACCGGATCGACGCGGTCGCCAACGTCGGCTACGGCATAGTCCTTGCCGCCTGGCTTGCAGCCACCGCCATTCTGTTCGCCGGATTCGGGGCCGGGCTCAGAGCCGGGAAGCCCTGGGATCGCGCCCTTCCCGACGGGTACATCGGATCGCTTGGCGCTGCGCTCATATTCGGCGCCGCCTGGATCGTGGACAACGGCTACTGGGCGAAGGGCGTGGTGGGACCAGACGCGGTGGGCCTGGATGCCCTGCTCACTCCACCACGCCTGATCGAGATGGCCGCTGCCGCGGTGATGGTGAGCGGCCCGCTGCGCGCGGCCGCACGCCGCGGCGAGACAACGGCGGGCGTCGTGACCTTGCTGTCGGCGTCGCTGCTGCTGTCGGTGCTGACCTTTGCCCTGCAGTTCGTCCACCCGCTGATCGATCCATGGGCGTCGGCACAGTACGCGGTTCCCGCCGGCACACCGAGCTGGGTCGGCAAGAACGTGGGCGTGGCTGCTTTGCTGGCTCAGTCGTTGATCCTCGCGGGCGCGGGGCTGCTCCTGAACAGCGGGTTCAAGCTCCGACCGGGATCGCTCACCTTCGTGTTCACGGTCCACGGTCTTCTCGTCACCATCACCAAGCTGCACGTGTCGTACGTACCGGTGCTGTTCATCACCGGCCTCGCCGCCGATGCGTGGATCGCGTGGTCTGCGCGCCGGCCCGGCCGCCCTTCGGCATCCCTGTGTGCGGTCATCGGTGGCGCATTCGCGCTTGCTTACATGGGCCGGATCCTGTTCGACGGCACTGTCTGGGGCGGATCCCTCTGGTCGGGCGCGGTCCTGGCCTGCATCATGCTCTGCTGGCTTATGGGCAGGCTGCTGCGAGCCGGCCTGCCCGCGGCGATGGTGGCGCCCCTGATCCCAGCCATGCCCGTCGCCGTGGAGATCCGCAATGAGATCAGGTGGACACGCGACCCGGCCAGCACCGTCCGGCCGCAGCTCGTGCGAGCGGCGCTAGACGACCTCGGCACCCCGGAGGCGCTTGGCCGCAGCCCACTCGGCGGGCTGCCAGGCGTGGCCCAGGGCAGCGGGTCGGCGGCCGCAAACCTGCGCGCGGTGCTCGTCGACGTGATCAGCGAGCTGGCGGCATCATCCCAGCCAAGAGACGCCGAAGCGGGACGCCTGCTGCTCGACTATTACGTCAAGAAGGTAGGCAGCCACGAGGTGATCATGGAGCGCCTGCACCTCTCCCGCCCCACCTTCTACCGCCGCCTCCAGCGGGGGTTTCAGCTGGTCGCCGAGCGCATCGACGAGATGAGCGAGTTCGCCGGAAGCGTGCCTGTCGCACGATAACCCTCCGCTGATGTTCTCCTTCGAGCACATCCTCACCGTCACCGTAAGCGCGGCCGTCATCACGGTGCTTGTGACTTCCGCTCGCATGCGCCCGGGCGCGTGGACGGTCCCGGCTGCGCGGGCGCTGGCGATCCTGATCGCCGTCAACGAGATCAGCTGGTTTGCCGTGGAGTGGTGGGACGGTGTCTTCAACCTGCAGAACGACCTGCCGCTCCACCTGTGTGACGTCGCGGCTCTCATCGCGGTGGCGGCACTGTGGACGCGCCGGCAGCTGCTCGTCGAGCTCACCTACTTCTGGGGCATCGCCGGCACCGCCAACGGGGTCCTGACGCCGGACATCGGCGACCACTTCCCCACCTACCCCTTCTTCCAGTACTTCATCCAGCATGCGGCCATCCCCGGCGCTGCCCTGTTCCTGGTGGTTGGGCTTCGGATCTACCCCCGCCAGTGGGCGGCGGTGCGTGTGTTCGGGCTCAGCGTCGGTTTGCTCGTCCTTGACGCTTTCGCCAACCTGCTGACGAACGGCAACTACCTGTTCCTGCGCAGCGTGCCGCCTGGCAGCAACGTGCTCGACCTGTTGGGACCATGGCCCTGGTACATCGTGGGGGCGGCGTTGCTGGCAGGGGTGATATTCGCGGTGCTCGAGCTGCCTTTCAGAATCGTCGGCCGCGAACGTGCTCGATCGAGAATTTCGCCGTATCCGCCACGAGCATGACCGCCATCACGCCGGCTTCGACCGGGTCGCTGACCACAAGGTCCGCGGCGTCGGGCACTGAGCCGGCCATGTTGGTGCACAGCACGATGATCCCTGCCTCGCGAATCTCGCGGACGGCGTTTGAGATGTCTCCTCCCATGAGCGCTCCGGCGAGCACCAGCACGCGGGCGCGGTGCAGACGCGCCACGGCTCGCACGGCGTCAGCCAGCTGATCCTCCCCCACCAGCGGAATGGTGTCCACCGAGATGCGCTCTCCCCTGATGTTGTGGCGATCGGCCTCCGAGACCGCGCCCTGCGCGACCATGCCCACCTGGGCGCCTCCTCCAATGACGATGACGCGCTTGCCGAAGATGCGCTGGAAGGTCGGCACCAGGCTGACCCTGGTGACGCCCTCAACAGCCTCGAGCTCAGGCACAAGCTCATGCTCGTCCGCGGTGCCCGAGACCTCGAGCTGGAGCTCGGCCTCCTGATCCCGCCCGGATCCGCCGGCGATGTACTCGATGTTCCCGCCGTGGCGGAAGATCACCTCCGCCACCCGGTAGAACACTCCCGGCTGGTCGCGCGTCACGACGAGCAGTCCCAGGACCCTGGACTCCGCCACCCGTGAAGATTAGTGGCCTCGCACTAGCCGGCGGGCCAAGCTTTGGCGGTCGAAACCATGACGCCGGAGGCGGCCTGAGGTAATCTGCTGCCCTACCGATGAAGGTTTCCAACGCGATTGCGATCGAGATTCGCCTGGGAGGTCCAGCGACGTAGCGCGCAACCGCTAGTCGAGGGACCTCCCGGCCGAACGGCTGGGAGGTTTTTTTATGGCCGCCAAGAAGTTGAAACTGAACGGAGCCCGGCGCGTGGTCGTGTACGACACGACCCTGCGTGATGGCGCCCAGGGCTCGGGCGTGTCCTTTTCCGTGTCCGACAAGCTGTCGATCTCGCGCGCGCTCGACCGGATCGGGGTCGACTACGTCGAGGGCGGATTCCCGGGTTCCAACCCCAAGGATGAGGAGTTCTTCGCCGCGATGGCCGGTGTCCCACTCAAACGGGCCCGGCTCGCTGCTTTCGGCGCCACACGGCGCGCCGGAGGCACATGCAGGGATGATGCCAACCTGGCCGCGCTCGACCGCAGCGGAGCGCCGACATGGACGCTGGTGGGCAAGAGCGACACCTGGCAGGTCCGCACCGTCCTGCAGACCACAACCGACGAGAACCTGGCCATGATCGGCGAGTCGGTCGCTTACGGAGTCGCGAAGGGTCACGAGGTCGTGTTCGACGCCGAGCACTTCTTCGACGGATTCGCGCGCGATCCTTTATATGCGCTGGAGGTGTGCGCTGCGGCGGCCGCGGCCGGCGCTGCCTGGGTCGTGCTGTGCGACACCAACGGCGGCAGCCTTCCTGTGCATGTCCATCGGGGTGTGGAGTCGGTGGCGCAGCGCCTGCGGGAGGCCGGCGCCACCGCCCGCGTGGGCATCCACACACACAACGACTGCGAGCTGGCGGTGGCCAACACGCTCGAAGGCGTCGCCGCGGGCGCTGAAATGGTGCAGGGCACCATCAACGGCTACGGAGAGAGGTGCGGCAACGCCAACCTGATCTCGGTCGTGGCGAACCTGGTCCTCAAGCAGGGCGTCGAGGCAATGCCCGCAGGCAGTGTGAGCCGGTTCACGGAGCTCGCCCGCACCGTGGCCGAGATCGCCAACCTGGCGCTGCCGGCGCAGCAGCCGTTTGTGGGCCTGGGCGCATTCGCGCACAAGGGAGGCCAGCACGTGGCGGCGGTCTTGAAGGACAGCGACGCGTACCAGCACATCGATCCCGGGCTCGTCGGGAACCAACAGCGTGTGTTGGTGTCGGAGCTGTCCGGGCGCGGAAACGTGCTCTCGAAGGCGCGAGAGTTCGGGCTTGCGCTCGACCGCGACGATCCTGAGACGCGCCGGCTCGTGCAGCACTTGAAGGAGCTCGAGCACCGCGGTTACTCCTACGAGGCGGCTGACGCATCGTTCGAGCTGCTGCTGCGCAGGCTCAGGCCTGATTACACCGCGCCGTGGCGGGTGGTCGACTTCACGACAATGGTCCGCAAGCACGGCGCAGCCGTACAGGCCGAAGCCACCGTCAAGGTCGAGGTCGGCGACGAGGTCTATCACACGGCGGCGTCAGGCAACGGCCCGGTCAACGCTCTGGACGCTGCGCTGCGCAAGGCGCTCATCCCTTCCTTCCCTGCTTTGAAGGGAGTGCGCCTGCTCGATTACAAGGTGCGCATCCTCGACGGCGGCGCCGGCACCGCAGCGACCACGCGAGTGCTGGTTGAATCGGGAAAAGGATCGCGCAGGTGGGCCACCGTCGGATGCTCGAGCAACATCATCGAGGCCTCGCTGGAGGCGCTGCTGGACTCGCTCGAGTACGCACGCTTGACCTGATGTGAGACGCCGGCCTCACCCAGCCAGAGAGGTTGCGCGGCGCGAGATTCCTGATCCGCTCCGGCGAGACGTGCGCCTCCTGGGTGCGCTGCTCGGCCAGGTGATCGCCGAGCAAGGCGGCAAATCTCTGTTGCATGACGTCGAAAGGCTTCGCCGCCTGGTCATCGCAGCGCGCGGATCTTCAACGCAGGAGCGGGCTGCCGAGCACCTCGTGGCGTCATGGTCGGTGGAGCGGGCCGAGCAGGTGGCCCGCGCCTTCACCTGCTACTTCCATCTCGCCAACCTCGCCGAAGAGCATCACCGGGCACGAGTGCTGCGTGAGCGGGACCATGGACCGGAGCCACTTCCAGAATCGCTCGCGGCCACCACCCGCCAGCTATCGCGGCAGCTTGGCCGCCGGCGCATGCAGGAGCTCGTCAAAGGCCTCGAGGTGCACCCCGTCTTCACCGCCCATCCGACCGAGGCGCGGCGGCGCGCGGTCGTGACAGCGATCAGGCGCGTCGGCGACCAGCTGGATCGGGTTAACGATCCCACCGCCTCCACCAATGAACGTGTCGAGGGTAAGCGCAGGCTGCTCGAGGAGATCGACCTGCTGTGGCGGACAGGCCAGCTGCGGTCGACGCAGCTGCTTCCGCTGGACGAGGTGCGCGCGGTGGCTTCGATTTTCGACGAGACGCTCTTTCGCGCGGTGCCCGAGATCTATCGGGCCCTCGATCGCGCCCTGGATCCGGCCGGCAGCGGGCGCCGCCCGTCGCTCGTGCCCGCCTTCCTTCGCTTCGGCAGCTGGGTTGGCGGAGACCGGGACGGCAATCCGGCCATCACGCCGGCGGTCACCTCCGAGGCGATGGAGATCCACGCGGAGCACGTGCTGATCGCCCTGGAGAACGCGGCCACCAGGATCGGCCGCTCGCTGACGGCCGACGCGCTCACCACGCCCGCAAGCCCGGCGCTCCGCCGGAGGCTGTCAGCCCTTCGGCGCCTGGACCCGCGCCGGCAAGCGGAGCTCGAGAAGCGCTCCCCAGGCGAGCCCCATCGCCAGTTCCTGCTTCACGTCGCGGAGCGACTCCGGGGGACGCGGCTTCGATCCGAGGATGCCTACCGCGGAGCGCGTGAGCTGATCGCCGACCTGGTCATGCTCCAGGCGTCACTGGAATCGGCGGGCGCGCAGCGGATCGCGTTCGGCGAGGTGCAGCACCTCATCTGGCAGGCGCAGACGTTTGGCCTTCACCTCGCCGAGCTCGAGATACGCCAGCACAGCGCGCAGCTCTCCCCCACTACAGATGTTCTCGACATTTTCAGGACGATGTCGAGGCTTCAGGAAAGGTTCGGCGCCGAAGCCTCGAGGCGATTCATCGTCAGCTTCACCCGCGATGCAGCGGACATTGCCGGCGTGTACCGCCTCGCCGACCTTGCTTGCGGCGGAGCAGCCCCTGTCCTGGACGTGATCCCACTCTTCGAAACCGAAGCGGCCCTGCGCAGCGCGACGACGGTCCTCGACGGCATGCTGGAGCTGGAGCCGGTGCAGCGTCGCCTCGAAGCCACCGGCCGCCGGCTAGAGGTGATGATTGGTTATTCGGACTCCGCCAAGGAGATCGGGCCGACCTCTGCGAGCCTGGCTCTTTACGAGGCGCAGTCTGCGCTGGCCAGGTGGGCGTCCACGCACCGCATCCGGTTGACCATCTTTCACGGACGCGGTGGAGCGCTTGGTCGTGGTGGTGGTCCAGCCAACCGAGCGGTCCGAGCGCAGGCGCCGGGATCGGTGGCCGGGCGATTCAAGGTCACCGAGCAGGGCGAGGTGATCTTCGCGCGCTACTCGAATCCCGCGATCGCGCGCCGCCACCTCGAGCAGGTCACGTCGGCAGTTCTCGAGGCATCGACGCGACCCGTGCAGCTGCGGGCCGAGCGCGCCGCCCGGCGTTTCGCGGGCGTGGCGGCGACCGTGAACGCCGCCGCTCGCCAGGCCTATCGCACGCTCGTCGAGTCTCCTGACTTCGAGTCCTGGTTCGCGCGCGTCAGCCCGATCGACGAGCTGAGCCGCATGCGCATCGGCTCGCGACCTGCACGACGCGCAGGTGGTCGCACGCTCGAGGATCTGCGCGCGATCCCCTGGGTCTTCGCCTGGTCGCAGATGCGCCTGAACCTGCCCGGGTGGTACGGGCTTGGCAGCGGCATCGCCGCGGCTCCTCTGTCTCGGCTTAAGGAGGCATACAGGTCGTGGCCTCTGTTCAACGTCCTGCTCGACAACGCGGAGATGAGCCTGGCCAAGACGGATCGGTTGATCGCGGCGCGCTACCTCGCCCTCGGTCGCAGACCCGAGCTGACGGCTCGCGTGCTAAATGAGTACGACCTGACATTGAAAGGTGTGCTGGCGGTGACTGGGCATCGCCGGCTGCTCGAGGACCGACGCGTGCTCTCGTGGGCGATCGAGCTTCGCAATCCCTACGTCGATGCGCTCTCACAGCTTCAGCTGCGCGCGCTGCACGAGCTCCGGGAAGGCCGCGGTGGAACCCGCGCCGAGCGCCTGCTGCTGCTGACGGTGAACGGAGTGGCTGCCGGTATACAAAATACTGGCTAGCTACGCCACGTACAGATAGCGAGGGTTGACTGCGGGCACCTGGAGCAGTGCGTCGACCACCCGTGGATCCAGGTGCGGCCCTGCTTCGTCGAGGATGCGGCGGAGCGCCTCGACCTGCGTGAACGCGTGCCGGTAAGGCCGATCGGACGTCAGTACGTCATAAGTGTCGGCGACGGCGACGATCCGCGCCTCGATCGGGATCTCGGCCGCCGCCAGCCCATGCGGGTAGCCGCTACCGTCCATCCGCTCGTGGTGGTAGAGCACTGCGAGCATCTCCCTGGTGTAGCGACCGGTGCCGCCAAGGATCGCGAGCCCGAGCTCGGGGTGGGTCTTCATCACCCGCCACTCAGGCTCGGTGAGCGCGCACGTCTTCTCCAGGATCGCGGCCGGGATCCCGAGCTTGCCGATGTCGTGCAGCAGGCCACCCCGGCCGACGGCGTCCAGCTGCTGCCCGCTCATGCCCAGCTGACGGCCGATATCGATCGCGAGCCCTGCGACCCGGCGGTCGTGGCGCTCGTCGCGGAGATGTTGTCCGGCTTGCTGAAGCGTCCCCATGCGCTAACCCCTCTTGCCCGCGTACTCGCGGCCCCGGTCTTCACTCCTCCCAACGAGCACGGGAGCCGGAGGGGTCGCTAACCATTTGTTGCCTGATCGATTCGAGCCGTTTGGTGCCAAGAGGGTCGTTCGCCAAGGCACCAAGCACCCGTTTGGCGCCAAAAGGGTCTTTCACCAGGGTGGTCGTGGCTACCAGCCTTCCCTGATGACTGCTGCACCGTAAGGGCCCAGCCGGAGCAGGCCCGCGTGCACCTCATGGCCGTCGATGAGATTGGTTCCGGCTTTGGCGATCGGCACGTCCACGGCGCCGTCGCGGTGGTTGAGGAGAAACAGGATCGAGCTGCGCGGCACGGATCTGCGCACCACCTCGACGCCGGAGGGCACATCGATCGCAGGCTCAATCTCGGCGTCGATGAAGACCGAGCTCAGAACCCGCCCCATCGCCGGTTGATCGAGCCGCGTCCCGACGTAAATCGCAGAGCCGGAGCCGAACTTGTGCCGCGTCACCGCAGGGTGCTTGTCGAGACGGCCTCCTGAGAACGTGGCGAGCACATCCGCGCCCGTGGTTTCAATGAGCTCCGACCACAGGTCGCCACGACCCTGTGTTCCATCCGGGAACGACACCGTGAGGTGGTCGTCATCGCTCAGTGGCAGCCAGTCCACCACCCTCAGGCCGAGCATCGATGCGAAGGGTGCAGGGTAACCGCCGAGCCGGATGTGGTCGAACGGGTCGACCACTCCGCTGAAGAACGACATCACGAGCGCGCCTCCGGCCCGGACGAAAGACACCAGGCTCGCCGCGCCGGCGTCGCTGACCAGGTACAGATTCGGGACCAGGACGAGCTTGTAGCCCGACAGGTCATGGTCGGGGCGCACGAAATCGGCGACGACGTTGGCTGCGAACACGGGCCTGTAGTACTGCTCCAGCCGGTCGACCTGCTGGACGCGCGTGGACGGCTTCGACGGGAGCTCCAGCGCCCACCATGACTCCCAGTCGAGAACGATGGCGACCTCGGCCTCGACACGGCTTCCGCACACGGGATCCAATCGGCGTAGCTCCTGTCCCAGCTGCCTTGTCTCCCGCCAGGTTGGTGAGGAAGCCACCGGCCCATGAGGCACCATCGCGCTGTGGAACTTCTCAGCCCCAGCGCGTGACTGGCGCCACTGGAAGAACATCACCCCGTCCGCGCCGTGCGCGATGGCCTGGTAGCTCCAGAGTCGCATCTGTCCTGGCGCCTTGGCGACATTGACATCTCGCCAGTTCACTCGGTTCGGCGACTGCTCCATCAGCACCCAGGGCCGTCCGCGACCGAGTGAGCGCATGAGGTCCCCGGCCATCGCAGAACGCATCCCTGCCTCGGGATCGGCAGGGTCCTGGTAGACGTCGTCGCTGACCACGTCTTCCCGCTCCGCCCACTTCCAGTAGTCGAGCGGCTTGAAGAAGCGCATGAAGTTCGTTGTCACCGGGACTCCAGGGCTGTGCTCTGTCAGCACGAAGCGCTCGACCTCGTAGCACGCCAGCAGCTCGTCCGAGGAAAAGCGCATGAAGTCCAGCTGCTGGCTCGGGTTGGGCCAGGTTGGGGTCTTGCGCGGAGGGAGCACCTCCTCCCAACCCGAGTAGCGCTGAGACCAGAAGTCGGTGCCCCATGCGCGATTGAGGTCTTCGATCGAGCCGTATCGCTCCTCGAGCCAGGAGCGGAACGCAGCAGCCGAAACGTCGCAGTAGCAAGCGGGAACATGGCAGCCGTACTCGTTTCCCACGTGCCACATGGCGAGCGCGGGATGCTTGGCGTATC
>Ga0209474_10003078_pt1 | contig 14830 bp, 7 predicted proteins | sample GraSoiAngelo_145_FD_185902 | JGI IMG/M metagenome (GOLD analysis project Ga0209474, IMG submission 185902) | Grasslands soil microbial communities from the Angelo Coastal Reserve, California, USA - 14_1009_05_20cm (SPAdes) (version 2) | ecosystem: Environmental > Terrestrial > Soil > Grasslands ...
CCCGCACCCGAGCGGTTCCTCGCCGCCCCGCCCATGGACACCGTTCGCATCGGGTTCGTCGGCGTCGGTGGGCAGGGGACCGCGCACGTGCACAACCTGCTGCGGGTCGAGGGGTGCGTGATCAAGGCCGTGGACGACATCGTGCCCGAGAAGGTCACCAAAATCCAGGACCTGGTCGAGCAGGCCGGGTTCCCGCGCCCGACGGGCTACTCCCGCGGTCCCACGGACTTCGTGCGCATGTGCGAGCAGGAGGAGCTGGACCTGGTGTTCAACGCGACGCCCTGGGAGTGGCACGTTCCGATCTGCCTCGCGGCGATGCGCAACGGCAAGCACACCGCCACCGAAGTCCCCGCGGCCTACACGGTGGACGATTGCTGGGCGCTGGTCGAGCACGCCGAGAAGTACGGCAAGCACTGCGTCATGATGGAGAACTGCAACTACGGCCGCATGGAGATGATGGTGTTCAACATGGTCCGCCAGGGCGTGTTCGGGGAGATCCTGCACGCCGAGGGCGGGTACCTGCACGACCTGCGATCCGTGAAATTCAGCCCCGAAGGCGAAGGGCTGTGGCGCCGCGCGCACGCGATGAAGCGCAACGGCAATCTCTACCCGACGCACGGGCTCGGCCCGGTCGCCAACTGCATGGACGTGAACCGGGGCGACCGGTTTGCAACCCTGGTCTCGATGAGCAGCCCATCCCGCGGGCTCCAGCTGTATGCCCGCGAGCACTTTGCCGATGGCGCGCCACAGCGGCAGGAGCGCTACGTTCTGGGCGACGTCAACTGGAGCCTGATCATGACGGCGAACGGGCGTACGATCTGCGTGGGCCACGATACCAACCTGCCGCGCCCGTACAGCAGAGTGCACGTGGTCCAGGGCACCCGCGGTCTGTTTCAGGGCTACCCGGACCGCGTCTACATCGAAGGGCGCAGCAAGTCGGACGACTGGGAGCCAGCGGAAGCATACCTCGCGGAGTTCGATCACCCGCTGTGGAAGCAAATGGAAGAGAAGAGCCGGGGCGCCGGGCATGGCGGCATGGACTATCTCGAGGACTACCGGCTCATCAAGTGCCTGCGCGAAGGGCTGCCCACCGACATGAATGTGTACGACGCGGTGGCCATAAGCGCCGTCACGCCGCTGTCCGAATGGTCGGTGGCGAACGGCAGCCGGCCGGCCGAGTTCCCCGACTTCACGCGCGGCCGCTGGAAGACGTGGCCGCGGCTGGGGATCGTCACGGCTTGACCGACCGGGAGGGGCCACGCGCGCTGGTGACGGGTGGAGCGGGGTTCATCGGCTCACATCTTGTCGACCGCCTGCTGTTAGAGGGCTACGCCGTGTGCGTGGTGGACGATCTGTCCTCGGGATCGGCGAGCAACCTGCCGGCGGGGGCTCGGGGGGCTCGGTTCGAGCGAGCCGATATCTGCGATGTGGACGCGTTGCGGCAGATCGTCGCCGGCTTCAGACCGGAGGTGGTGTTCCACGCGGCGGCGCAGACCGACGTGCGCCGCTCGATTCGGGAGCCGGACTTCGATGCGCGGGTGAACGTGGTCGGCGGCCTGAACGTGCTGCGTGCGGCGGTGGCCGCCGGCGCGCGACGCTTGGTGTACGCGTCGTCGGCCGCCGTGTACGGCGACCCGAAGCGTCTGCCCGTGTCCGAAGCCGACGCGACGCGCCCGATTTCCGAATATGGCGCGAGCAAGCTCGCGTTCGAGCATTATCTCGACGCCCACGGGGCGCGCGGGCTGATCGACTACGCGGTGCTGCGATACGCGAACGTGTACGGGCCGCGACAACGTGGCGATGGAGAGGCCGGTGTCGTGGCGATCTTCACGCAACGGATGATCGCGGGCCAACCCGTGACGATCTTCGGCGACGGCACGAAGACACGCGACTACGTCTACGTCGGTGACGTCGTGGAGGCGACGCTGCGGGCGGCGGGGGGACCGTCGGGGGTCGTCGCCAACGTCGCGTGGGGGCGGGAGGTCTCGGACCTCGAGCTGTTCCGCGAGGTGGCGGCCGCCACCGGATACACGAGCGGACCGACTCACGCCGGGGACCGGCGGGGTGACATCGCGCGGATCTGCCTCGACCCCGCGGTGGCGCGGCGAACCTGGGACTGGCGTGCGTCCATGCCACTCGCGGAGGGCGTGCGACGGGTGGTAGAGCACGCGCGGGCCAAGCTCGAGCCGGCGAGGTAGGGCCATCGGCGCGCCCGCGCTCGTGATCCTGGCGGCCGGCGTCGGCAGTCGCTACGGCGGGCCGAAGCAGATCGAGCCGGTCGGGCCAGCCGGCGCCACGCTGCTGGATTACAGCATGTTCGACGCGCGGCGCGCGGGCTTTGGGACGGTCGTCGTGGTCACCCGGCCGGAGCTCGCGACGGCGTTCGACCGGATCGACGCGACGGTCGCAATCCAGCGGCTCGACGACATCCCCGCCGGCCTGACCATGCCGCCGGCGCGCACCAAGCCGTGGGGCACGGGCCATGCGGTGCTGGCGGCGGCATCCTCGGTCAGCGGCCCGTTTGCCGTCGTAAACGCGGACGACTTCTATGGCCACGACGCCTTCACGCGGGCGGCGGAGTTTCTCAGCGCCGGGCAAGGGAGCGAAACCCCCGGGACGTTCGCCATCATCGCGTACGCGCTGCGCGACACGCTGAGCGCCGCCGGCGGCGTGAACCGCGCGGTGTGCCGTGCCGACGGCGACGGGTGGCTCGAAACGATGGAGGAGGTCGTGGACATCCGGCGCCTGGCGGACAGCGCGTACCAAGGAACCGATGCTCACGGCCAGCCGATGCGCCTGGCGGGGGACGCGCTCGTTTCGATGAACCTGTGGGCCTTCACCCCCGCGGTGTTCGCCCTGCTGCGACGCGGCTTCGCGGGGTTTCTGCGCGGGGCCGGTGCGGGGCAGGGCGAGTTCCTGATCTCACACGCGATCCGGGACGCCGTGCGCCGGCGCGAGGCGCGGGTGCGGCTGCTGGGCACGCGCGCCCGCTGGCTGGGCGTGACGTACCCGGACGACCGGCCGCGCGTCGCGGCGGCATTGCAGCAGCTGGTGGCCGCGGGCGAGTACCCGGAGCGGCTCTGGACATGAGACTCGACACCCTCGACTGGATCGTGCTGGCGCTGTACGGCGTCGTGTGCGTGGCCATTGGCTTGGCCGTGGCGCGCCGCGCCGGTCAGGGCCGTCAGGAGTTCTTCCTCTCCGGGCGCCGGCTGTCGTGGTGGCTGCTGGGTGTGTCGCTCGTGGCCACGACGTTCTCGACGGACACGCCGAATCTCATCACCGACCTCGTGCGCACCGGTGGCGTGAGCCAGAACTGGGTGTGGTGGGCCTTTGCGGTCACGGGGATGTGCACCGTGTTCTTCTACGCCAAGCTGTGGCGACGCTCCGCGGCCCTCACCGACATCGCGTTCTACGAGGTGCGCTACTCGGGAAAGCCGGCGGCCTTCCTGCGCGGGTTCCGCGCGATCTACCTCGGCGTGTTCTTCAACGTGATGATCATGGCGTCGGTCAATCTCTCCGCCACCAAGATCGCCGGCGTGATGCTCGACTGGGACCGCCACACGTCCGTGCTCATCGGCGGCGGCGTCACGGTGCTCTACGCGGCAAGCTCGGGGCTGTCGGGAGTCGTATTGACCGACTTCGTTCAGTTCCTGATCGCGATGGTGGGGGCCGTCCTGGCCGCCGTCGTGGCCCTCAAGCTCCCCCAAGTCGGCGGCCTGTCGGGGCTGTTCGCCCACCCCGCGGTGGCCGGGCGACTGTCGCTCTTGCCCGACTTCTCGGACTGGAGCACGGCGGCCGCCGTCCTGGTGGTGCCGCTCGCGGTGCAATGGTGGAGCACGTGGTATCCCGGCTCGGAGCCGGGCGGTGGGGGCTACGTGGCGCAGCGCATGCTCGCCGCGCCCACCGAGCGCGATGCCATGCGCACGACCCTGCTGTTCAACGTGCTGCATTACGCCGTGCGGCCCTGGCCGTGGATCATCGTGGCGCTCGCGTCGCTCATCGTCTATCCCGACCTCGCCTCGATCTCCGCTCGCTTCCCCCACATCGACCAGGCGATCGTGCGGAACGACCTGGCCTACTCGGCGATGCTGGTGTATCTGCCGCACGGGCTGTTCGGCCTGATGATCGCGTCGCTCGCGGCGGCGTATATGTCCACCATCAGTACCCACCTCAACTGGGGTGCCTCTTACGCGGTCGAGGACTGCTACCGCCGGTTCCTGGCGCCTGACGAGGACGAACGGCACTACGTGTGGGTTGGGCGCGCCGTCACGGTGGGGTTGATCGTGCTGGCGTCGGCCCTGTCGCTCTGGCTGCAGAATTCCTATCAGGCGTTCCAGATCCTGCTCCAGATCGGGGCCGGGACCGGGTCGATCTTCCTGCTGCGCTGGTTCTGGTGGCGGATCAACGCGTGGAGCGAGATCGCCGGCATGGCCATCTCGTTCGTGGTGGCCGTGTACTTCCAGTTCGTGCACCGGGCGCTCGGGCTCGCGCCGCTCGCCCCGACGGTCCAGCTCGTGATCGGCGTCGCGATCACGACCGCCGGCTGGCTGGCCGTGACGTTCCTGACCCCGCCCACCGACCGCGCCACGCTGCAGGCGTTTTATGACCGCATCCGGCCCATGGGTCCGGGCTGGGAGGGCGCCGTGACGACCCGGCCCGCGAACCCCGGGGAAAGCGTCACCGCCGCCCTGCTGTGCTGGTTCCTGGGCTGCGCGGTCATCTACGCGGCGCTGTTCGGCACGGGATACCTGTTGTACGGGAAGGCCGTGCCCGCAATCGTGTGTCTGGTGGCCGCGGGTGTGGCGGCGTGGGGGTTGTTCCGCACGCTGCCGCGGGTGGGGTTCGAGTAGGGGCTAGGGGTTAGGGGCTCGGGGCTACGGCATGCCAGCCCGAGGCCTGAGCCCCTAGGCCTGAGCCCTCTTGGGAACCTCTGCACAACCCGGTGCGTGGCGCTGGGGGGTCGGGGCTAGGGGCGCCTACACGCGAGGGCACACCGAAACACGCCACGGGGACGTGTGCCTGCCCGAGCCAGCTCCGCGCCTCCGAGTCCGCCTTCGTGGCGCCCTCGCGTGTAAAGCGCCCTCCGCCCCGACCCCCAGCGCCACGATCACTTGTGCAGACGTTCCCTTGGGGGTTGGGAGGTGGCTGCCCCGTTTATAGGGGCATGCACCTCGACGACGAGCGTCTCTATCTCCTGTTAGACCGCTATCTGGCCGGCGAGGCGTCGGCCGGCGACGCGCAGGCCGTCCGCGACTGGCTCGCGGATCACCCCGATAACCCACTGCTTCTTGACGATCTGCGGCTCATCAGGCGCGTCGCAGCCGGGCGGATCCCGGAGAGCAGCGTCGACGCGGCGTGGGCGAAAGCGCGGCGGGCGCTCGAAGTCCCCCGGCAGCCGCGCCGGTCGCGCCGGCCGCTCTTTGTGGCCCTCGCCGCCGCCGCGGTGCTCGTCGCTCTGATCGGGACCTGGGGCGTGTTGCGGCGCACGCCGCAGTGGCGCGAGTACGCCACCACTGTGGCACAGCGCATGGTCGTCCGCCTGCGAGATGGGACGCAGGTCACCATCGCGCCCAAGAGTCGCGTCCGCTACGCGGCCGACTACGGCAGGGCGCGCCGAGAGCTGTATCTCGACGGCGAAGCGTATTTCCAGGTCACACCCGACTCACAGCGTCCGCTCCGGGTCCACACTACCCAGAGCGTCACCGAAGACCTGGGGACCGCGTTTGTGGTCCGGGCGTACGATCAAAGCGCGACCGAAGTGGTCGTGGCCGAAGGACGCGTGACGCTCTCGCGAGCCGATACGACCGCGGCTACGCGCACGCCCGCGCTGGTACTCGAGGCCCGGGACCTGGGACGGCTCGATCCGAGCGGCGTCACTGCAGTGCGACGCGGCGTCGATGTCGGACGCTACCTCGCGTGGACCAGGGGCGTGCTCGCGTTCGACGGCACACCGCTCGGCGACGTGGTGGTCACGCTGGGGCGGTGGTACAACGTCGAGATCCGGCTGGCCGATAGCACCCTCGCCGCGCGCCGGCTCACGGCGACCTTCCAGAACGAGTCGATCGATCTGGTGCTTCAACGGATTGCCTTGACCGTCGGGCTGCGGGTGGAGCGCGCCGACGGGTTCGTGCTGTTGCTCCGCAATGGCAGTTAACCATCATGCTCGACTGCTTCGGGGAGTAGGCTCATGTACCGCGTTGCGTTGACCCCTCTCGTGCTCGTGCCGTTCCAACTTCAGTCGTCCACCAGCGACTTGTTGACGCGGCTTCGCATCGCAGGGCGAAGAGTTGGAACGGCACTCGCGTTGAGCGTGGCGGTGTTCTCGCACGGCGCCGCTGCGCAATACCAGGGCGACCCGGCGGAAAGCCGGGGCCCGCGATTCCTCCTGGCGATGGCCGAGCGGCCCGAGCCGGTCCCGGTCGATCTGGCGCGATCGGCGGTGTTGCGGCAGCGGCTCTCGCTCGCGTTCGACGGCGCCACGCTCAAGCAGGCGCTGGCGGAGATCTCCCGGCAAGCGGGACTGAGTCTGGTCTATGCCGACGACGTGTTGCCGGCCGGGGCGCTCGTGAACCTGCGCGCGGGCCGCATCACGGTAGCGGCGGCGCTGACGGACGTGCTGCTCGACGCGGGCGTCGACATCGTGTTCACGCCGGAGGGAAGGGCCACGCTGGTGAAGCGCCCGCCGGGGCTGGCCTTGCAGCTGGGCACGATCACGGGAACGGTGACGGCCGCGGGAACCGGCGCTCCCCTGGCGCGGGCCATCGTCAGCGTCGTCGGCACCAGGCTGAGCGCCGACGCCGATGCCACCGGACACTATACGCTGAGCGGCGTGCCAGTGGGGACGCCGCGGGTGCGCGCCCGGATGCTGGGCTATGCAGCCGTCGACACCAGTGTGGTCGTCACGGAGGGGAAGGAGACCGTGCTCGACCTGCAGCTCAAGGCGCAGGCCATCGAGCTGGAGGCGGTTGTCGCGGTGGGGTATGGCGAAAAGAAGCGCGAGAATCTCACCGGCGCCGTTGCGTCGGTTGGTCCGGAAGCACTGGAAGATCGCCCCGTCACCAATACGGTGGCGGCCCTGCAGGGCGCCGTTCCCGGCTTGCTCGTGCAGCGCGGTTCGGGGCAACCGGGAGTCGAAGGATTCAGCCTCAACCTCCGGGGCGTGTCGTCGGTTCCCCAGGACAAGAACAACCTATTCGCGGCCAACGGCGGCAATTCCCCGCTGGTGCTGATCGATGGTATCCCGGGCAACCTCGATCTCTTGAACCCTGCCGACATCGAATCGATCGACGTCCTGAAGGACGCCGCTGCGTCGATCTATGGCGCACGCGCTGCGAACGGAGTCTTTCTCGTCACTACGAGGCGAGGCAAGCGCGGGGCTCCGACCTTTACGTACAGCAGCAACTTCGCGACGACCCATTTGGCGGGCATGATGGACACGCCCAATAACTACCAGATGGCGATCATGGATAACGAGGCGAACATCCACGCCGGGGCAGCGCCGATGTATACGCCCGATCTGCTGGCGCGGGTGAAAGCGGGCGATCCGAACCCCATACCCCATCCCTTGTACGCCAGCTTGGGGTGGATGCTGTTCTTCACGTCGACCGACTGGAGAAGCGCAGTATTTGAAAACGGTTTTGAACACAAGCAGACGCTTACGGTGTCCGGGGGAGGCCCGAATTCAGCGTATTACCTGTCGGGGACCTACGCGGACCAGCAGGGGGTGATACGCTATGGTGACGACGGCAACAAGCGCTACAATCTCAGGCTGAATTTCGACTATGACGTTTCCAAGCGGATCCGCCTGGAATCGAAACTCGCCCTGGAAAACCAGGACCGGTCGGATATCGGAGGCGCCGGCTCTGCAGGCGTGATGTATGAAACGATCTTCGGGATGCCCAATCATCCCATCTACACGCAAGGTGGCCAACATTTCTTCGCGCAAGGTGGCTGGGGGAACGCGGTCGCCCAAGCCGAAGAAGCGGCTACGGCGCACTTCAATACGCGGAGTGTCAACACGAATTTCAAGGCGATCGTCGATGTCGCGGAGGGACTGAAGCTCAATCTCCAGGCCGGTATCAGTTCCAGATCGCAGAATAACACGGACATCGCAAAGAGCTTTCCACTGTACCGGTGGGACAACAGCAGCGTCGTCTACTATTCGATCGCGAGTCCGGATCAGAATTGGGTTAGCAGGTCGGATTCGGAAGGTACGCACCGGAACTACGTCGGGTACCTGCAATACAGCAGATTGTTCGCCGACAAGCATCAGGTCGACGTCATGGCGGGTGCTTCGCATGAAGACTACGACCTGGACTGGTTCGGGGCCGGCAGAACGGACTTCCTCAACCAGGACGTGTGGGGATTGGGATTGGGATCGTCGGCTAACATGTCCAACAACGGGGGCGGTGAGCACTGGGCGATCCGGTCGGGATTTTCCCGCCTGAGCTACATGTTCAAGAACAAGTACATGTTGGATGCGAACCTACGATTGGATGGGAGCTCACGCTTCGCGCCCGATCACCGCTGGGGATTTTTCCCGGGCGTCGCCGTGGCGTGGCGTCTATCGGAAGAGCCGTTTGCTCGACATTTAGCCGCGTTCGACAACTTGAAGCTGCGCGCGTCCTATGGAGAGACCGGCAATCAGGAGGGCATCAACCTCTACGACTACCTCCAGCTGATCACCATCGGCCGCGGGTATCCCTATCCGTTTGGGGCTGGGGGGCAGGATCAATCGGCCTTCTTGTCGGGGATGGTCGCCAAGAACAGAACGTGGGAGACCCTCGCCACCAGCAACGTGGGAGTGGATGCGACCCTGTTCTCGTCCAAGCTCGACGTGACGTTGGACTATTTCATCAAGCGCAACAAAGACATGCTGATTCCGGTCGCCTATCCCAGCCTGCTGGGCGCGGTGCCGCCATACTCCAACGCCGGTCAGCTGAAGACGTGGGGGTTCGAGACGTCACTGGGATGGAAAGGCCACGCCGGTGGACTTGAATATTCCGCCCGGTTGCTGCTCAGCGATGCCAAGAACAAGGTCGTCAACTATGGCGGACAGGACACGTATGTGCTGGGCCTCAACTACGTCCGTCAGGGCTACCCCGTCAATACGTATTTCGGCTACGTGTTCGACGGGTTGATCCGCACACAAGCGGAGCTCAATGCCTACAAGCAGCTGCAAGGCGTGCCATCGGACATCGGCATCGGCGATGCGAAATACAAAGACCTCAATGGCGATGGCAAGATCAGTCTGTACGGCGATGCGCCGGGTCAGGATGGCGATGTGGTCAACCTGGGGAGTGCCACGCCGCGCTATACCTATGGCCTGAATCTCGGTGCCAAGTGGAAGAACTTCGATCTCGGTCTCTTCATGCAGGGAGTTGGGAAGCGGACCCTGATCCGGACCGACGACTACAGCATGCCCTGGAGCGACTGGTGGAGACAGCCCCCGCTGTTCTATTACGGCAATACCTGGAATGAAGATCGCCCCAATGCTCCGTATCCGCGCCTCAGTCACGGCAGCATCAGATACTGGAATTATCAAGCGTCGACACTGACCGCGTTCAGTGCGGCCTACCTGCGACTGAAGAACCTGCAGATCGGGTATTCCCTCCCGGACGCACTCACCCGGCGGGCGGGACTGTCCCGCGCACGAATTTACTTCAGTGGATTCGACCTCTGGGAAACGGACAGCGTGCCGGGGGGCTGGGATCCGGAAGCTTCCGCGAATGGGTTCAACTATCCATTCCAGAGAATGTACTCGGTCGGCGCCGACATCACGTTCTAGGACTGACGACCATGAAAACAACAGTGACTGTGGCGCGTCTCGGCATCTGCCTGGTGCTGACGTTCGCGTTCGGGTGTAACCCGCTCGATCTCGACCCCAAAGACCAGATCTCGGATGCCTCGTTCTGGAAGTCCCCGGACCAGTTCGAGCTGGCCGCTAACGATTTCTACTTCAGCCTGAAGGGTCCCAATTACACTGAAGTCAATTCCGATATTGCCTTTGGATCGGGAGCAACGGTCGATCTGTCAGCGGTGAGCAACGGGTCGTATCTGGCGCCCGCCAATTCTCCGGTGTGGAGTGACGCCTATACCGGCATTCGGGCCACGAACTATCTGCTGCAGAAGGCGGCGGAATCCGGTTTGGGGGCGCAGATCGATCGCTGGGTAGGTGAGGCGCGGTTTTTCCGGGCCTATCACTACTGGAATCTGGTCAAGACCTACGGCGGCGTTCCCCTGATCACCAAGGTGCTGGACGTGACCTCGAGCGAGGTATACACGCCCCGATCGACGCAACAACAGATCATCGATTTCATCCTCGGCGATCTCGATACCGCCGCGGCGAAACTCGTGAAGCAAAGCGAGCTGAGCGCCTCGGAGCTCGGGCGGGTCACACAGGGCGCCGCTCTCGCCCTGAAAGCCCGAGCCGCCTTGTACCAGGCCACCTGGCTCAGGTACCATGCCGAGGGTGATCCGACGGCGATGCTCACGCAAGCCATCAATGCCGCGGAGCAGCTCATTGCATCGGGAGAATACCAGCTCTATACCGATCAAGGGGCGCAGAGCTACAAGTACCTGTTCATTCTGCAGGGCGATGACAGCAAAGAGGTGATCCTGGCGAGGCGCTACTATGCCAACCGCGCCACGCACAATTGGACCAGAGAGCTGTGGTTCAATTACATGATTCCCACGAAGAAGCTGGCGGACATGTACCTCGCCACGGACGGGCTCCCCATTACCAGCTCGCCGCTGTTCAAGGGATACGATTCGCTGACGAGTGAATTCCAGAATCGGGACCCCAGAATGGCGATGACGTTCGTCGTCCCGGGCAGCGACGAGTTCCGGGAGAGCGGGTTCCAGCCCGTCTTTCCCGGTTTCACGGGCAGTAGCGCGACCCGCACCGGCTACATGTTGCGCAAGTTTCTGGACGAAACTGTCGAGGCGACCCAGTTCCAGGGTGAGTATGACTTCAAGGAATTTCGCTACGGGGAGGTGTTGTTGACTCTCGCCGAGGCCCTGTTTGAGCGCGACGCTGTGATCTCCGATGCCGACTTGAGCCGGACGATCAATCTGCTGCGCGCCCGTGTCGGCATGCCCGCGCTCACCAACGCCTTTGTGAACAGCAACGGGTTGGATATGCTGACCGAGATCAGGAGAGAGCGGACGGTGGAATTGGCGTTCGAAGGATTCCGGCGTGACGACTTGAGGCGCTGGAAAACGGCGGAAACGGAGATGCCGCAAGCGCTGCGCGGGGTGAAATTTGTCGGCACGCAATACCAGCAGCAGGATACCAGCGTGCACGTGGGTAGGGATGTCCAGGTCGACCCGGGCGGCTTCATTGTCGCGGAGGCCGCGGCCTCGCGGCAGTTCATCGTGCCGAAGCATTATCTCGATCCGATTCCGTTACAGCAGGTTCAATTGTCGCACGGCACGCTCATCCAGAATCCGGGCTGGTGATGCGGCGCATCGTCGCGGCCTATTGCCTCTCGTGCCTGATCCCGGCCCTGGTCCACGCACAGGACGGACAGGCGTACCGTGCGCGAATCGCTCCCGGAAAGGTCCCTCTCCCGCCATACCACTTTCAACCGGAATACACGTTCGATGCTCCGGGAGACGCGCAGCGGTGGTCAGCGCAGCCGAAGGGGCTGAATGTGTCGTTCGCGTCAACGGATCAGGCGTACTTCAGAAGCGAGGTCCCTGATCTGCCACAGCAATCCCAGCTGTGGGAAGCGACTGGATGGAAAGGCGAACGGCTAAATACCGAGCTGGTCGTCTGGTCGCCTGATTCGGTGAGCCAGATACGCGTTGCCGTAAGCGATCTGGTCAACGACAAAGGGAGCGTTTTGGCCGGCGGCAATGTGCACGTCTATCTCGTTCGCTATGTCGTATCGAACTATCCCTACGGTGCCAACGAGGTGAGCTGCGGGGTGACCGATTCGAACCCGCCCTACCTCATGCCGGACCGGCTGGAGCCGTTCCAGCGGTTCGATCTGCCCGCCAGCACCGTCAGACCCATCTGGCTGTCGTTGGATATTCCCGCCGCCACGCCCGCGGGCGTGTACCGGGGCACGATTGCCGTCGGCTCGGAGCAGGGCAGCGCGACGCTACGGACCCAAATCACCGTTCAAGCTCAGACCTTGCCTTCACCCAGTGATTGGAAATTCAGGTTGGATTTATGGCAGAATCCCTGGGTCGTCGCGTGGTATTATCACGTCGAGCCGTGGTCGCGGGAGCACAAAGCGCTCTTGAAAGAGCATCTCCGGCTGTATGCGAACGCCGGTGGGAAATACATCACCACCTACGCCGTCCATTCCCCCTGGTCCGATAATTCCTATATGATCGAAGGGACCATGATCGAATGGACCAAGCGGTCGGGCGGCACATGGAAATTCAATTACGACATCTTCGACCAATACGTGCAGCTGGCGATGGCCGTCGGGATAACCAAAGCGATCACGATCTATACACCGCTTCCCTGGGGGAACCGGTTTCGCTACTTGGACGAACGCTCGGGAAACTACGTCTACGAGACATGGGCGCCGGACTCCGCGACATTCGCGTCGGTGTGGCGTGCGTTTCTCAGCGATCTCAAGCGCCACCTTGAGCAGCGCGGCTGGTTCAATCGGACCTACCTCGGCATCAATGAAAACGAAATGCCGCTCACGCTGGCCGCGATCCGCGTGATCAAGGCGCACTCCCCGGCGTGGAAGATCACCTACGCGGGAAACTGGCACGCGGAGCTGGACTCGCTCCTCAACGATTACTCTCCGATCATCACCAGCGAGCCGAGCCAGCAGGACGTACGAGCTCGTTCCGCACGAGGGTCCACCACCACGTATTACGTGTGCTGCACTCCCCAGAAGCCCAACACGTTCGTGTTTTCGCCGCCGATCGAAGGCCGCTATATCGGCTGGTATGCGGCGGCGTACGGGTATGATGGCTTTTTGCGTTGGGCCTACGACGCCTGGCCCGCCGACCCGGTGCGCGATGCCCGGCACGCGTTGTGGCCGGCAGGAGATGAATTTCTCGTTTATCCCGGAGCGAGCAGCAGTGTCCGGTTTGAAAAGCTGCGCGAGGGAATCGTGGATTACGAGAAAATCCGCATCCTGCGCGCGCTGGCATCGCGATCAACGGATGGCACGATCCGACGGCAGGTCCGGGAGCTGGACGACCAGTTGACCACATTCGTGGGAGATCGCGATTACAGCAAACGGAGCTACGATCAGACGCGCATCACGGACGCCGTCCACACGGGGATGCGGATGCTGGAGGCGTTAAGCGAGCGCCTTGCGAAATAGCGGAGTGGTCTGTAGCGAAGGCCACGATTACATCCTCACCCACGAACTGACGCCCGCCGGTCCGGTCCCGACCGCGTTCGATCCGGACGGTGTCTATCCCTACGTCAGCTATTCGGAGACGTCGGAGCGACCGGTACCTAAGAAGTACCGGTTCGTGGCATTAGAGAACGACAAGATCAAGGTCACGATTTGTCCAGACCTGGGAGGAAGAGTCACATCGATCGTTCATAAGGGATCAGGCAAGGAAGTGTTGTACGTTCCGGACGTCATCCGGCCGACGCGCATCTTGCCGCGGTTCGGCTTTGTCGCCGGCGGCATCGAAGTGAGCTTCCCCATCTCGCATTCTCCCACGCAAAACGACCCGGTACTCTACGCCATCGCTCGAACGCCACAGCGGGCGTATGTCACCTGCGGAGAGCGGGAATTGCGGTTCGGCATGCAGTGGTCGGTGGAATACTCGCTGGGTAGTGACGATGACTTCCTAACGCAGCGCACGGTCTTCCACAATCCCGGAGCCGCGACACATCCCTGGATGTCATGGTCGAACGCCGCCGTGCCGTGCGCTCCCGATACCGAATACCACTTTCCCAAGGGCAACGTGCTGGCCCATTCGTCCAAGCTCGCGGCCATCGATTGGCAGGAGTCAGGGCCGAAGCGCGAGGCGGACATCCAGGAAATGACGGGCTTCTTTTGGAAGACCAAGGATGCGAATGCCTGTGGTGCCTTCACGCCGTCGCGCGGCATGGGGTTGTATCACGTCGCCGATGAAGCGATCGCGCCGGGAATGAAATTGTGGAGCTACGGCATCGGCAAAGACCGCGCCTGGGCGACGCTGAGTACGGCAAGACAGGAGCCGTACGTCGAAATCCAGGGCGGACCGCTCGCGGATCAGTCGATCAAGCTGGACTTGCACCCCGGCGAAACACGCTGGCACGTGGAGTTTTGGATCCCTGCGAGCAAGCCGTTGAATATCTATGCCCTGCGAGTTCCCAATGTGGCGCTCCGGCCCGTCACACAGGTTCCTGTGTTCGGTTGGGCAAGGGAACATGAAGTGAAGGTGTGGAACGACCTCGTGCATGCCTGCCGCAGCGGACAAGGATTACCGCAACCGCCTCGAGCCCATCGCCGCCTGTGGGCTCCTTCCGGTATGGAAGACCTGACTGCCGCATTTGAATGGGCGATCGAGCAGACCACTGGCGACGATGCAGAGCTTTGGAGATTCCATTACGGCGCCTGGCTTGCCGGGAGAGGAATACGAAGAGCAGCGATCCAAGTACTGTCCGCGAACAGTCTCGGCGTTGCCAAGGCGTTGTTGGCCAGGCTGCTCCAGCTCGAAGGCGATGCCGAGGGGGCCGCAACAGCGTTCAGATCGATTCAGGAGAAGTGGTTGCAAATACATCCACAGATTGTTGTCGAGCGCGATGCCGTGCTTCGCAATCTCGGACGACATACGCTGGCCGAGCGGGAGACATGGCTGGACCAGGTTGGCGCGCTGCCAGACGAGTGGATCATCGAACGACGCGTGC
>Ga0209474_10003080_pt1 | contig 14828 bp, 12 predicted proteins | sample GraSoiAngelo_145_FD_185902 | JGI IMG/M metagenome (GOLD analysis project Ga0209474, IMG submission 185902) | Grasslands soil microbial communities from the Angelo Coastal Reserve, California, USA - 14_1009_05_20cm (SPAdes) (version 2) | ecosystem: Environmental > Terrestrial > Soil > Grasslands...
CGAGAAGACGTCCGAGCGGTTCGACTTCATCACGATCGACCTGGTCGAGCCGCTCGAAGAAGGGCCGGCCTGCCTGCTCTTCACGAAGGAGTTCTATACCCTCGTCCGGGACCGCCTCACGCCCGGCGGGGCGATGACCCTGCAGGCCGGGATGACGAAGCTGGGCGAGCTCGACTTCTTCACCTCGATCCACCGCACGCTGCGCGAGGTGTTCCCGGTGGTGGCGGGCTACCAGACCTTCATCTCCTGCTTCGGCACGCCGTGGGGCTTCATCACCGCCACCAGGAAGGTGGACCCGCGCCGGCAGGACCCGGCCGCCGTCGACCGCCTCGTGGCCGACCGCACCAAGGGGCCGCTGGGCTACTGGGACGGCCAGACTCACCAGCACGCGTTCAACCTGCCCAAGCACATCCGCGCGGCCATCGACGCGCAGACGCGCGTCGTCACCGACGCCCATCCGCTGATCGTCACGTAGGACCACGCGAGGCGTGGCCTCCGGACGAGGCGTAGGGCTCGTCGTCCTCGTGATCGTGGCCGGCCTCGTCGTCGGATCGCTGCTCGGGGAGTTGCTCGGCGGTCTGCTGCCGAGTGGGCACGCGCAAGACCTGATCGCCAAGGGGCCGACCATCGGCCTCACGCCGCCCGTGAGCCTCGACCTGCGCTTCCTCGCGCTGACGTTCGGCCTCAGCCTGAAGGTGAACCTGGTCGGCGTCGTCGGCATCGCCATCGCCGCGCTCACGCTCCGCAAGCTCTGAGCCCCGGCCATCGTGATCCTGGCCTCCGCCTCGCCGAGGCGGCGAGAGCTCTTGCGCTCGCTCTGCCCCGACTTCACCGTGGTGCCGAGCGAGGTGGAGGAGACGCTCGCTCCCGGGCCGGTGGCCGCCGCCGTCAAGCGCCTGGCGCTCGACAAGGCGCAGGCCGTCGCCGCGCGAGTCGCCGCCGGCGTGGTCCTGGGCGCCGACACGGTCGTCGTCATCGACGGCGAGGCGCTCGGCAAGCCGGCGACCGCCGACGACGCGCGGCAGATGCTGCGGCGGCTGCGAGGCCGCGAGCACGAGGTCGTCACCGGGGTGGCCGTCGTGGAGGCGCCGGGCGGCCGCTGCGAGACGACGGCGGTCGTCAGCCGCGTGCGGATGGCCGACTACGGCGAGGCGGACATCGAGGCCTACGTGGCGAGCGGCGAGCCGTTCGACAAGGCGGGCGCCTATGCGATCCAGGGGCGCGGCGGCGCGCTGGTCGCCGGTCTCGAGGGCTCGTTCAGCAACGTGGTCGGGCTGCCCCTCGAGGAGACCGCGCGCCTGCTGACCTCGTTCGGGGTGGCGGTCAGCGGGCCGCCGGCGCGCTGACGGCGCGCCGCAGCGGCGCGAGGTGCAGGATCTCCTCCGGCGAGGGCACCCGGCTCGTGACGGGCAACGGCTGATGCATGCGGATCAACGCGAACGTCTGCTTCACCTGCTCGGCGCTGACCACGCCGCCCGGCAGGTACAGGGCGCGCGCGCTCTCGAGCCGCGCCCCGAAGTCGTCGCGGGAGCCCACGACGCGCTTGTCGAGCTTGTCGGCGAGCTCCTCGGGCGGCGCGGTGGCGATGCGCTGCTCGGCGGCCAGCACGGCCCGCGCGAATGCGGCCAGCTCGCGATCGCGCGGCCGGCGGTCGGCCCGCGCGAAGACGGCGGCGTTGACCGTGGGCGAGCCCAGCGCCTGGACGACCGCGGCGGCCGTGCGCAGGTCGACGAGGACGCGCGCGCGGCCGTCGGCGACCAGGCGCGAGGCGTACGGCTCGAGAACGAGGCCGGTGTGCACGTCGCCGCTCTCCACGGCCCCCACCAGGCCACGTGTGCCGAGGCTCACCGCCCAGATCTGCGCCAGCGTCACCCCCGAGCGCGCCAGCAGCCAGCCGAGCCACGCCTGCTCGGGGGCGCCCGGGCTCGCGAGTCCGACTCGGGTGCCGGGCAGATCGGCCACCGACTTGACGATCTCGGCCTGCGACGTCGACACCAGCAGGGCCGTCGGCGGCGCGGCGGTGAGGCCGAGGACGAGCCGCGGACTCTGGCTCGACGAGCGTGGACCGAAGCGGAGCATCGCGTCCAGCGAGGTCGCGACGAGGTCGGCCTGGCCCTGCACGAGGGCCTCGGCAGCGCCGGGCTCGGCCCGCGTGGTCTTGACGACCACGCTGAGGCCCTCGTGCGCGAAGAGCCCCTCGGCGTCGGCGACGCGCAGGGGCAGGTACTCCGTTGACGTCGCCGGCCCGGCGATCGCCAGCGTCAGCGTCTGGAGCAGGACAATGACGCCCAGCATGCGCTCAGGCCGTCCCGTGCTGACCGCGTGGCGGCGCATTCCCGGCCCGCCGCGCGATCCGGTGAAGGCGCGGCTGCTCCGGCTCTACCGGGCGCTGCTGGCCCGGCACGGACCCCAGCGCTGGTGGCCGGCGCGGACGCCGTTCGAGATCGCCGTCGGTGCGATCCTGACGCAGCACACGGCCTGGGCCGGCGCCGCTCGCGCCGTGGCCGCCCTCGCCCGCGCCCGCCGCCTGACGGCGGTACGGCTGGCGGCCTGTGACCTCGCCGCGCTCGGGGCGCTCGTGCGCCCGGCCGGCACCTGGCGGCTCAAGGCGCGGAGGCTTCGCGACTTCGCGCGCTGGCTGCTGGCGCGCTTCGGCGGGGACTTCCGCGCGATGCGCCGGGCGGCGCTGGCGCCGCTGCGGCGCGAGCTGCTGGCGGTGCCCGGCCTCGGCCCGGAGACGGCCGACGCGATCCTGCTCTATGCCGCCGCCCGGCCGGTCTTCGTGGCCGATGCCTACACGCGCCGCGTCCTGGCGCGCCACCGGCTGCTGCCGCGCGACGTCGACTACGAGACGGCGCGCGCCTTCCTCGAGGCGCACCTGCCGTCCGATCCCGCGCTCTTCAACGAGTTCCACGCGCTCCTGGTCGCCGTCGCCAAGTCGCACTGCCGCACGATTCCGCTCTGCGAGACCTGTCCGCTGCGCCTCGACCTTCGCGGGCGCCCGCCGGCCCGGACGCGCTGACCGGCGCGAGCCTGCCGGCGCGGGCGTCATGCGGCGAACTCCATGAGCAGGGCGACGAGGCGCTCGGCGGCGTCCGGGATCGCGAGGGTGCGGGCGCGCTCGCCCATCTCCTTGAGACGGGCGGGCTCGGCGAGCAGGCCGCGGATGCGCTCGAGCAGCAGGCCGGGCGTGAGGGTGGCCTGGGGGAGGATCGCGCAGCCGCCGGCGCGCCCGACGAGCCGCGCGTTGGCCGTCTGCTCGTCGCCGCGGGCGCCCGGCAGCGGGATGTAGAGCGCGGGAAGCCCGAGCTGGCAGCACTCGTTCACCGTCCCCGCGCCGGCGCGGGTGACCACGAGCGCGGCCGTCGCGTAGATCTCGCCCAGCTCGGCGCCGACCCACGGCAGCACCGTGTAGCGTCGCGCCAGCGCGGGCGGCAGCGCGGCGCGCCGCGTCTGGAGCCACACGAAGTCGCCGGTCGCCGGATTGTCACCGGACTGGTGGACGACCTGGGCGTGCCCCAGCAGGTCGCCGATGATCTCGCCGACGGCGCGATTGATCGCGTGGGCGCCCTGGGCGCCGCCGGTCACGTAGACGAGCGGCAGCGCCGGATCGAGACCGAAGCGCGCGATGGCATCCGCGCGCGAGCCCGAGCGCAGATCGGGCCGCAGCGGGTTGCCGGTGACGACGATGCGCCCGGGCGGGAAGTGCCGATCGCTCTCGGCGAACGTGAGCGCGATGCGCCGGGCCAGCCGCGCCGCGATCCGGTTGGCGAGCCCCGGCACCGCGGTCTGCTCGTGCACGACCACCGGCACCCGGGCCAGCGCCGCCCCCAGCACCACGGGCAGCGCGACGAAGCCGCCGGTGGCGAGGACCACGCGCGGCTGCAACCGGCGCAGGAGCCCGTGCGCGCGCACGACGCCGGCCGGCACGTTGAAGGCCAGGTCCGTCACGTTGCGCCAGGCCCAGTAGCGACGCAGCTTGCCGGTGGGAATGGCGAAGTAGGGGATTGCCTGCTCGGCGGCGCGGTGGGCCTCGAGGCCGTCGCGGCTGCCGATCCACGCGTGGGCGACGTTGCGCCGGCGCAGCAGCGCGGCGACGGCGAGAGCGGGGCTCGTGTGACCGCCGGTGCCGCCGCCGGCGAGGATGATCGGCGTCACCGGTCCCGGTGTCGCTCCAGGGCGAGGTCGAGCAGGCGCTGGACCAGGTCGGGATACGCCAGGCCGGTCGCTTCCCACATCCGCGCGTAGCCGCTGGTGGCGGTGAATCCCGGAATCGTGTTGATCTCGTTCACGAAGATCTGCTGGGTGCCCTCGAGGAAGAAGTCGACGCGCGCCATGCCGGCGCAGTCGATCGCGCGGAAGGCGGCGACCGCCAGCTCGCGAAACCGCGCGGTGAGCTGGGGCGTCACCGGCGCCGGGCACACCACCCGCGCCTGGCCCTCGGCGTACTTGGTCGCGTAGTCGTACCAGGCGGCCTCGTAGACGATCTCGCCCGGCAACGACGTCTGGGGATCGTCGTTGCCGAGCACGCTGACCTCGATCTCGCGCGCGCGGACGCCGCGCTCGACGATGATCTTGCGGTCGTGACGCGCCGCCTCGTCCATGGCGGCGGGCAGCTCGGCCGCCGCGCTGACCTTGCTGATGCCGACGCTCGAGCCGAGGTTGCAGGGCTTCACGAAGCAGGGGACGCCGACCGCCTCGACGACCTCGCGCGCGAGGGCCGTGCGGCGCGCGCGCCAATCGCGCCGCAGGACGATCACGTGCTCGACGACAGGGAGGCCGTGGGCGCGGAACACCGTCTTCATCGTGGCCTTGTCCATGCCGACGGCCGAGGCCAGCACGCCGGCGCCGACGTAGGGCACGTCGGCCATCTCGAGCAGCCCCTGGATCGTGCCGTCCTCGCCGTAGGGACCGTGCAGCGCGATGAAGACGACGTCGAGGCCCTGGCGCAGCTCGGTGGGCACGCTGCCGGCGGGCTCGGACCGCACGAGGGAGGTGGTGACCACGCTGCGCACGCTCTCGGCGCGATCGGCCAGCGCTTTCTTGACGGAGCCGGTGTCGTCGCCGCTCGGCAGCGTCACCCGCGCCTGCTCGGCCAGCGCGGCCATGGGATCGCCCCCCACGATCCACCGCCCGTCGTGCGCGATGCCGATGGGGACGACGTCGTGACCGCGCTGCTCGAGGGCGGCGATGACGGACGCGGCCGAGGCGAGCGAGACCTCGTGCTCACCCGAGCGGCCGCCGAAGATCACGCCGACGCGCACGCGCGGCATGAGCGGATTGTAGCAGCCCGGCTCGGCCGCCGGTGAGCGTCGAGTTACCGCGTGGCGCGAGGTGACGCGGCCGGCGCGGCCGCCTGCTCGCTCTGGATGTAGCCGTTGGCGACGAGCCGGCGGTCCTTGCGCGGCACGCCGAAGAGCGAGACGCGCTCGCCCACCCGGAGCGCCCGCAGCGTCTTGTCGCTGAGCGGGGAGACGTCCACCCTGTGGATGCGGCCATCGGCGGTGCGCAACGTCACGGTCGTCCCGGCAACGGATTGCACGGTGCCGTCCAGTCGCCACATGGGCTCCGACGGCGGGCCGGGCGCGATCAGCGTGCTCGGGATGGACGCCGAGGGCGAGCCCGCGCTCGAGGTCGTCAGGCCCAGCGAGGACGCGTCGCCGGTGCCGATGGCGATGCCGGTCAGCTCGTACGGCCGCCCGCCCTCGACGCCGAGCACCGCCACCCGCGAGCCCGAGGTCATCGTATCGGCGGTCCGCCGCTGGGCGGAGGCGATGTCGGCGTAGTAGGAGCGCCCGTCGGTGCCCCGGACGACGATGAACGGCTCGTTCGAGACCGTGGCCGGCCACTCCAGCGTGCCCTCGACGACGCGCGGGTCGCCGGGCGCCGCGAGGGCCGGGCCGGTGGAGAGTCCGAGGAGGGCGAGGGCGAGAAGCGAGCGCTTCATGGCGAGAGACCTCCCTGATATCAGGCAGGCAAACCCGGTGCCAGGGAATCTCAGGCCCTCGGCCGATGCGCCTCGCGCCAGCGCCGCCACTCCGCCAGGCGCCGTCCCAGCTCGGCCTCGAGCCCCCGCTCCGTCGGGCGATAGTACTGCCGCCCGCGCAGCGCCTCCGGCAGGTGCTCCTGCTCGACGCGCGCGTCGGGCGCGTCGTGCGCGTACTGGTAGCCGCGGCCATAGCCGAGGTTCTTCATGAGACCCGTCGGCGCGTTGCGGATGTGCGGCGGCACCGGCTCGGCCGGACGCTCCTGCACGTCGGCCTTCGCCTCGTCGAACGCGACGTAGGCGGCGTTCGACTTCGGCGCCAGCGCGAGGTAGAGGGTCGCCTGCGCCAGCGCCAGCTCGCCCTCGGGCGAGCCGAGGAAGTCGTAGGCCTCCTTGGCGGCCAGCGTCAGCGTCAGGGCGCGCGGATCGGCGTTGCCGACGTCCTCGGAGGCGAAGCGCACGAGCCGGCGCGCCACGTACAGGGGATCCTCGCCGGAGTCCAGCATGCGCGTCATCCAGTAGAGCGAGGCGTCGGGATCGGAGTCGCGCAGCGACTTGTGGAGCGCGGAGATGAGGTTGTAGTGCTCCTCGCCGGCCTTGTCGTAGAGCAGCGTCTTGCGCTGGGCGGCGTCGCGGATGACGGCCTCCGTGACGGGGCGGCGGCCCTCGGCCGGCGCCGCCAGCTGGACGGCCAGCTCCAGGATGTTGAGCGCCGAGCGCGCGTCGCCGTTGGCCAGGCGCGCGATGAGACGGAGCGCGTCGTCGGTGACGTCGGGCGCCGAGGCCGCCAGCCCGCGCTCGCCATCGGCCAGCGCGCGTCGCATGATGGTCACCAGGTCGTTCTCGGTGAGCGCGTTCAGGACGTAAACGCGGCAGCGCGACAGCAGCGCGGAGTTCACCTCGAACGAGGGGTTCTCGGTGGTGGCCCCGACCAGCACGATGGTGCCCTTCTCGACGTGGGGCAGGAACGCGTCCTGCTGGGCGCGGTTGAACCGGTGGATCTCGTCGACGAACAGGATCGTGCGGCGCCGGCGGCGCGTGCGCTCGACGTCGGCCTCGGCGACGACCTGGCGGATCTCCTTCACGCCCGAGAGCACGGCCGAGAACGCGACGAAGCGGGCGCCGGCCACCCGCGCCATCAGCGAGGCCAGCGTCGTCTTGCCGGAGCCGGGCGGGCCCCACAGGATCATCGAGTGCAGCTCGCCGCTCTCGATCGCGCTGCGCAGCACGCGGCCGGCGCCGAGCAGGTGGTCCTGGCCGACGATCTCGTCGAGCGAGCGCGGCCGCATGCGGTCGGCCAGCGGTCCCGTCGGCGCCGGGCCGCTCGCGCTGGCGGGCTCCTCGAAGAGCTGCATGGTCGTCAGGGGGCGCGGCGGCGCAGCAGGTCGGGCAGGGCGGCCAGATCGGTGATGCGGGCGACGGGCTCCACCTTCCAGCGCGCGAGGTCGGCGTCGTTGGGCCGGTAGGCGACGAAGGGGATGCCGGCGGCCATCGCGGCGACGCCGTCCACCCAGGAGTCGCCGACGACGACGGCGTCGCGGTGATCGCCGAAGTGCTCCGCGATGACGCGCCAGCCGTCTGGATCCGGCTTGAGCGCGCGCATCTCGTCACGGGTGACGACCAGGTCGAGCGCGGCCAGCAGCTCGAAGCGCGCCAGCGCCAGCGCCGTGATCTCGCGGGCATTGTTCGTCCACACGGCGGTGGCGAAGCCGGCGGCGCGCGCGCCGTCGATCGCGTCGCGGGCGCCGGGCTCCAGCGAGGCGTCGGTCACCGCGCGCCGCTCGTGCTCGAGCGCCACCTCCCACAGCGGGGCCTCGACGTGGGGCGCGTTGGCCTGGCACCAGTGGATCAGTTCCCCGACCCGGTAGCGATCGGGCCGGGCCGGCAGCGGACCGCAGCGCGTCTCCAGCAGCCCCCGCATGTCGACAGCCATGGCCGCCAGGTCCAGCGGCGAGCGAATGAGGGTGTGGTCCAGATCGAAGACGCACAAACGCACGTACTGACCGTACCATGGACGTGCTAGGCTCGATGATTATGAAGCGCCGCCTGGCGATGGTCGCAACCCTCGCTGCGCTCCTGGTCCTGCTGCCCGTGGTTTCCCCCGTGTCGGCGCTGGACGAGCCCGACCGTCTCTTCATGGTCGGCGAGCGTGCGATGGCCGATCGCTTCTACGCGGTGGCCCGAGCGCTTCGTCGCCCAGTTCCCGAGCGACGCGCGGCAGCCCCGCGCGCTGCTGATGCTCGGCAAGGCGCGGCTGGCGCTCAACGATCCGGAGTCGGCGCTGGAGGCGCTCCGGCGGGCCCAGGGCGGCCTGTCGGTGCCGGGCGAGGTCCAGGACGGCAAGTTCTGGCAGGCCGAGGCGCTCTTCCGCCTGAAGCGGTTCGGCGAGGCGGGCGCGCTCTACGACGAGATCGTGCGCACCGACGCCGCCGGCCCGCTGGCGCCGGAGGCCCTCTACGGCTTCGGCTGGAGCGAGCTCGAGCTCGGCCGATTCGAGGCCGCCGCGGCGGCGTTTCGCCAGTTCCTCGCCGCGTGGCCCGAGCACTCGCTGACGCCAGCCGCCACGGTGCAGCTGGCGCGCGCGCTGATCGAGGACCGGCACGTCGCCGAGGCGTTGCCGCTGCTGAGCGCGTTCGCCACGAAGTATCCGGGCTCCAAGCTGCGGCCCGACGCGCAGTACCTGCTCGGGTGGGTGAAGTACAACAACGGCGATCCGCAGGGCGGGCTGACCGATCTGCAGGCCTTCGTCGCCGCCAATCCCGATCACGAGCAGGCGGCCTCCGCCCGTCGGCTCATCGCGCAGGGCCTGGGCAAGTACGGCAATCGCGCGCAGCTCCTGCAGTCGTACACGATGCTCATGCAGCAGGAGCCGCCGACGGCGGAGGCGCTCTACGACGCCGCCGGCATCGCCAACCGGCTCGCCCGCCCGAAGGACTTCGACGCCGCGTGGAGCAAGCTCAGGAGCGATTTCCCCGAGCATCCACTGACCCGTCAGGTCGCGCTCGATCTCGCCAAGCAAGCCTTCAAGCAGAAGAACTGGAAGGAGGCGAGCGCCCTCGGCCAGACCGCGGCGAGCAGCAACGACAATGCCGTGCGGGCCGAAGCGTGGCTGCTGATCGGCGAGTCGGAGCTGAGGCTCGACCGGTTTTCCCAGGCGGCCAAGGCGTTCGAGGCCGTGGGCGCAGTGAGCAACGTCGACACCGACACCCGTTTCCGCGCCCTGGCCGGCCTCGGCCTGGCTCGCGAGCGGCAGAAGGAGTGGAAGGCGGCGCTCACCGCGTACCAGGAGGTCGTCCAGAACACCCCCGACACGACGCTGCGTGACTGGGCGCGCGACCGCGCCGCCGCTGTGAAGAGCCAGATCCCGAAGTCCAATGGCGCACCGAAGCAGTCCAACGGCGTGCCGAAGCCTGGCAAGAAGTCATGAGACGCCTCGCGCTCGTCGCCGGGCTCTGGCTCGCCCTCGCCGGCGCCACGCCGCTGCCGCTGACGCCGCCGCCGCCCGATCTCGGCGCGCTGGTGCCGTTCGTGGCGGCGCCGCTCGACAAGCCACCGGTGCTTGCCGAGGCGCCGCTGCCGCCGGCGCCGGTCGAGCTGCCGCCGCTGCCGCTGGCGGCGATCACCGCGCCGGCGGCCGACAAGCCCGCGGCGTACTCGCAGCCGCCGCGCACGCTGCCGTGCATCGGCGCCTGGACCGGTGCGGCCACCGAGTCGCTCGAGTGCGGCCGCGCGCGGTTCCAGCGCGGTGAATACGAGGACGCCGCCAAGGCGCTCGAGAACGCCGCCAAGCCGAACGTGGATCGCGACGTGCTGCGCGAGGCGCGCTACTGGCTCGGCGAGACGTACTACCGGCTCGGCCGCGTCGAGCAGGCCGACTGGCTCTTCCGCCAGGTCGTGCAGGACGGCGGGCGCCAGGAGCTGGGGCTGTGGGCCCTGCACTCGGGCGGCTGGACGGCGCTGCGCGTCGGCGACGCGGCCCGCGCCCGCGACGCCTTCGCCAGCGTCCTCACGGGGGCCGCGCCGGCGCCGCTGGAGGCCTGGGCTCGGCACGGGCTCGGCCTGGCGAACTACGCGCTGGGCCGTCACGAGGAGGCCGAGAAGACCTGGAGCCTGCTGCTGCAGCGCGGCGCGCCCACGGTCCTCGCGCGCGACCTCCTCTTCTGGCACGGCGAGGCGCTCGGTCGCATCGAGCAGCCCGGGCGCGCCGAGGCGGACCTGCGGCGCTTCGTCGACGGCGGCACGCATCCGCTGGCCGCCACCGCGCAGCTGCGGCTGGGGTGGTGGGCGCTGGCAGCCGGGCACGGTCCCGAGGCGCTCGCGGCCTTTCGCGCGTTCCTCGCGCTGCCGCCGGGGGCGACCGGGGCCGAGCGCGAGTGGGGCGAGACCGGGCTGGCGCTCGCGCTGCTGGCCTCCGGCGACTGGGGCGGCGCGCGTGACGCCGCCGCGGCCCTGACGGCGCGCAAGTCGTCGCTGGCGCTGCCGCTCTTGCTTCGCCTGGCGCGCGCGGCGCTCGACTCGCCGGCGAACGCGGACGTCGAGCGGATCGTGCAGGACGCGCTCGCCACGAACCTGACGCCGGTCGCCCGCGGCTGGCTCCTGATCGTCAAGGGTGAGGTAGACCGGGCGCAGGGCAACCGTGACGAGGCGCGCACACAGTTCGACCTGGCGCGCAAGATCGCCGCCGGCACCCCGGCGGCGCCGCAGGCGACGTTTCGCCTGGCCCGGACCAACTTCGAGCTGCGCGAGTTCCGGCAGGCGCAGTCCGACCTCGCCTCGCTCGGCTCCGGCGCGCTCCCGTCCGGGCTGAGCGCGGCGGTCCTAGGCCTGCAGGGCGAGACCGCGTACCAGGTCGGTGACTACGCCGCGGCCGGTGCCGCGTTCCGTCGTGCGCTGCTCGAGGCCCCCAATGCGCCGGAGTCGCCGATGGTCCGTCTGGCCGTGGCCTGGACCTCGCTGCGCCAGGGGCGCGCCGACGTCGCCCGCCAGGAGTTCCTCGCGTTCGCCCGCAGCGTGCCCGATCACGCCAGCGCGGCGGACGCCCTCGAGCTCGCGGCCGAGGTCGCGCTGACCGCGGGCGACTACGCCGGCGCCCGCGAGCTGCTCGACCGCATCGTGCAGACGTACCCGACCCATCCCCGCGCCGACTTCGCGCGGATCAACCGCGCGGTCCTGCTCCTGCGCACCGGCGACGCGGCGGGCGCCCGCAAGGAGCTCACCGAGTGGCTGGCCCGCAAGCCATTTCCCGCGCTCACCGGCCGCGTTCACGCCGCGCTCGCCGCGGCCCAGCTCGGCGCCGGTGACGTCCCCGGGGCGCAGAAGGAGCTGATCGTCGTCCAGCACGACGGCCTCGGCGCGTTCGCCGCCGTCGGCACGGGAATCATCGCGCTGCGCCAGAAGAGGTGGGACGACGCGGTGCGACCGTTCGAGGAGGCGCGCGACGCCGGCACCCCGGACATCGTGGCGGCCGCCGAGTACGGCCTGGCCGTGGCGCGCTTCGCCAAGGGCGCGGTGCGCGACTTCCGCAAGCCGGCCGAGGCGGCGCTGGCCGCGCAACCGCGCGGCGCCGGCGGCGCCGAGCGCGCCGGCAGCCTGCTCTATGTGCTCACGGGCGTCGCGATCGAGGAGAAGGACTGGTCGGGCGCCCTCGGCTACGCGCGCCGCCTCGCGACCGACCACCCCGACCACGAGGCCGCCGACGACGCCCTCGAGCGCGTGGCCAGCGCCGCCGCGCTCGCGCCGGCGTGGCCGGTCGTCGTCCAGGCGGACACCCTGTTGCAGCAACGCTATCCCCAGAGCCCGTTCGCCGCCGGCGCCCACCTGCGCCTCGCCGAGGGCCTGCTGGAGACGGGCAAGCTGGCCGACGCGCGCCGGGAGGTCGACAAGACCCTCGCCGAGAAGGCCGACGACGCGCGCGCGACGTTGATCCTGGCCCGCGTGCGCGAGGCCAGCGGCGATCGCGCCGGCGCGCTGGAAGCGTACTCGCGCGCGGCTCGTGCCAGCCAGGGCCCGGAGTGGAGCACCCCGGCGCTGCTCGGCCACGCGCGGCTGCTCGTGCAGGATCAGCGCTGGGACCAGGCGCGCACCCTCGGCGAACGGCTGCTCAAGAGCGACGACACCGCGGTGTCCGCCGAGGCCGCCCAGATCGTGGGCGACAGCTATGCCGGCGACGGCGACGCGCTGGCGGCCGCCGAGTATTACCTGACGGCCGCCTACTTCTCGCCCACGTCGCCGGCGGGCCGGCGCGGGCTGCTCGGCGCCGCCCGGGCATTCGCCGCACTCAAGCAGAACGAGTCGGCGGCCAGCGCCTATCGCAAGTGCCTGGCGCAGTCCGACCTCCCCGCCGACGTCGCCGCCGCCTGCCGCCAGGGGCTATCGGCGCTGCCTCGCTAGCCCGGGTAAGATAGCCATCCGATGAAGGGGTATGGAGGCCGCATCCTGCTCGTCGACTGCGCGAGCGGCGGCAGCCGCATCGAGCCGCTCGGCGAGACGACGGCGCGCGCGCTGCTGGGCGGCAACGGCCTGGCGGCGCGCCTGCTCTACGATCACGTCCCGGCGGGCGTCGACGCGTTCGATGCAGCCAACGCCGTCGTCTTCGCGGTGGGGCCGATCACCGACACGACGGTTCCGGGCAACAGCCGCGCGTGCGTGGCGGCGAAGTCGCCGTTGACCGGGCTGTTCTTCGACTCGACGTTCGGCGGACGCTTTCCGGCCACGCTCAAGCGCACCGGCTTCGACGCCGTGGTGCTCACCGGCCGCGCCCCGGCGCCGTCGTACGTCGTCGTCGACGAGCGCGGCGCCCGGCTCGAGCCCGCCAGCGCGCTGTGGGGCCGGGCCACCCGCGACACCGTCAGCGCCCTCGTCGGGGCCGAGGGCGCCGACGCCGACGCGATCGCCATCGGGCCCGCCGGCGAGCGGCGTGTGCGGTTCGCGGCGATGGCCCACTACTGGAAGAACCGGGAGGGCGTCTCCGGTCGCGGCGGCCTCGGCGCGGTGCTCGGCAGCAAGAACGTCAAGGCGCTCGTGGTGAAGGGCGCGCGCAAGACGGAGCTGGCGGACCCGGCCGCGCTCAAGGCCCTGCTCGACGAGACGCGGGAGCCGCTCAAGAAGGGTACGCAAGCCCTGTCGACGTTCGGCACGCCGTTCCTGGTGGGGCCGATCAACGCGCTCGGCGCGCTCGGCAGCTACAACCTGCGCAGCGAGGTCTTCGCCGCGGCCCGCGCCGTCGGCGGCGAGGAGATGAAGGCGCACTATCACGACCGCGACACCACCTGCCTCAAGTGCCCGGTCGCCTGCGGCAAGCAGTACGCGATCGGCGCCGGCGAGTTCGCCGGGACGCGCGCGAAGATGCCGGAGTACGAGACGATCTTCGCGCTGGGCCCGATGCTCGGCATCGCCGATCCCGAGGCGCTGATCCTCGCCAACGACCTGTGCGATCGGCTGGGGATGGACACGATCTCGATGGGCGTGACGCTGGCGTTCGTCTGCGAGGCGCTCGAGCGCGGCTGGCTGAAGGCGCGCGACGTCGGCGTGCCGTTCGGCTGGGGCGACTGGCGCGGGATGCTGCGCCTGGTCGAGATGACCGCGCATCGCGAGGGGTTCGGCGACCGGCTGGCCGAGGGAGCCTGGCGCCTGGCGGAGTCGGTCCATCCCGAGGCCACGCGGCTCGTGTACGCCGTGAAGCGGCTCGAGCTGCCCGCGCACTCCGCCCGCGCGCTCAAGGGACTCTCCATCGGCTACGCGACGGCCACGCGCGGCGGGAGTCATCACGACACGCGCCCGACGCCGCAGTACGCGCCGACCTTCGACCGCCGGTCGACGGCCGACAAGCCGGCGTTCGCCGCGCGCAGCCAGCACTTCACGGCGGTCGGCGACTCGCTCGTGCTCTGCCGCTTCACCTCCGAGCGCGGCTTCGGCCTGTTCGTCGACGAACCGTACGCGCGCATGGTCCGCGCGGTGACCGGCTGGGACGTCGGCGCCGAGGAGCTGGAGCGCGTCGGCGAGCGGATCGTCAACCTCGAGCGGCTCTTCAACGTGCGGGAGGGCGTCCGCCGCGAGCACGACGTCCTGCCGTGGAAGGTGATGCACGAGCCGATCCCCGAGGGGCCGTCGGCCGGGATGTACTGCCCGCCCGACGAGCTCTCCGCGATGCTCGACGCCTACTATGCCCTGCGCGGCTGGGACGCCGCCGGCGTCCCCACGTCCGCCCGCCTCTCCGCCCTCGGGCTGTAGCTCTTCGGGTCTGCGCTTTCGGGCTCTGGTACAGTGAGCCTCAAGGGGCTGGAGGAGAGCTATGCCCCCGCTCGCTCACGGAGCCCTGGCCGCCTCGATCGTCCTCAGCGCGCTCGGCGCGGTCATCGTGTGCCTGCTCATCGTCGCTTATGGATTCACGCCCTCCGGCGAAGAGACGCCGCTGCGCGCCACCCGCCGGCTGTTCGTCACGCGCATCGGCCACGCCGCGGCCGCTGCGTGCTTCGCGGGGACCGCCATCCTGCTGGCCGTCGTGCTCGCGCAGGCGGGGCACGCTCCGGCGCCGCCGGCGACCGCCGACGCGCGCGTCCCCGCGCTGGGCGTCCGCGTCGAGGGTCAGGAGCAGCGCATCGAGCGCGTGGAGCGACGCGTCGAGAGCGCCGAGCGCGCGGTGGAGCGCGTGGCCACCGAGGTCGACGCGGCGGTCTCTCCCCGCCCGATCCCCCAGGGCTCGCCGGCGCCGGTCGTGCTGGCGCCGGCCGCGGTTGCGCCGCCGAAGCCGGTGAGGAAGGCCGTCACCGCGCCGGCAAAGTCCCCGGCGACGCCGGCGAAGCGCGTGGAGCGGCCACCGTCGATCGCGACGGCCAGCCGGCGA
>Ga0209474_10003083_pt1 | contig 14820 bp, 11 predicted proteins | sample GraSoiAngelo_145_FD_185902 | JGI IMG/M metagenome (GOLD analysis project Ga0209474, IMG submission 185902) | Grasslands soil microbial communities from the Angelo Coastal Reserve, California, USA - 14_1009_05_20cm (SPAdes) (version 2) | ecosystem: Environmental > Terrestrial > Soil > Grasslands...
GGTGCCTACGCCGCGGAGCGGTGCCTACGCCGCGGAGCGGTGCCTACGCCGCGGAGCGGTGCCTACGCCGCGGAGCGGTGCCTACGCCGCGGAGCGGTGCCTACGCCGCGGAGCGGTGCCTACGCCGCGGAGCGGTGCTCGTCGCCGATGACGCCGGGCAGGACGACGCGGAAGCGGCTGCCGCGCCCGAGCGTGCTGGTGACCTCGACCGTGCCGCCGAGCCGGGTGACGAACTGCTTCACGATGTAGAGCCCGAGGCCCACGCCGCCGTGGCGGCGCGTCGCCGAGCCGTCCACCTGCCGGAACATGTCGAAGATGATCGGTAGGTGCTCGGCGCCGATGCCGACGCCCGTGTCGCTCACCTCGATCACCATCGCTTCGTCGTGCAGCAGCATGCGCACCAGCACCTGCCCCTCGCTGGTGAACTTGAAGGCGTTGCTCACCAGGTTGCGGACCACGAGCGAGACCTTGGCGCGGTCGGTCATGATGCGCTGGGCGAGGTCCGGGGGCGTCTCCCACTCGAAGGCCACGCCGTCCGCGCGCGGCAGGCCGGAGGTGCACGAGCGCAGCGCCTGGAGGAGGTCGCCGAGCGCCACGGCGGAGATCTCGACCATGTCGCGGCCGGCCTCGAGGCGGCCCACGTGCAGCGTCGCCTCGATCAGCTCGAGCAGCTCGCGCCCGCGCGCGTCGAGGCGGTCGATCAGCTCGCGCTGGCCCAGCGTGATCGGGCCGACGGCGCCCTCGCGCAGCATCTCGGTGTAGCCGATGATCACGTTGAGCGGCGTGCGCAGCTCGTGCGACATGGTCGACACGAACTCCGACTTGAGCCGGTCGGCGGCCTCCAGGTCGGCGACCAGGCGCGCGTTCTGGAGCGCGATCGAGGCGTGATGGCCGAGTCCCTCGGCCAGGCGGCGCTGGCGGCGGCTGAAGCCGTGCCGGGCCGTGAGCCGGCCGGCGGCGAGGAAGCCCGCCACCCAGCCGCTGCGGAAGAGCGGGACGGCGATCCAGCTGCCCGAGCGCCAGCCGCGCGGCAGCCACATCGGGCGCACGGTCTCGCCATCGGCGACCAAGAGCTCGCGGCGCGAGATCGCCTCCTGGAGCCGCGGGAAGTCCTCGAGGCGGAAGCGCCCGTTGCCCATGGCCTCGAGGTCCCCCTCGGGAACGCCGTGCCCGCCGGTGATCCTGAAGGTCCCCGAGCGCTCGTCGAAGCGCGCCGCGACCGACCAGGGGAGATCGAGGACCTCGCTCGCGCCGCGCACCAGCAGCTGCCAGAGCGCCTCCTCGTCGAGGCAGGAGCTGAGCCCCTGTGCGAGGGAGAGGAGCACGCGCGAGACCTCGGCGTCCTCCTGCTGCTGCTCCAGGGTGCGCACGTTGACGAGGGCGAGAGCCGCCTGGCGCGCGATGCCCTGCACCAGCTCCACCAGCTCCCCGGCGTCCTCCTCCTCGTAGCCGACGAAGAGCGCCCCCTCGAAGGAGCCGCGGCACACCATGGGCGCCGCGAAGCCGCGGGTGAAGGGCAGCGTCACGCGTCCGGAGACGAGCGCGTGGCTCGGGGCGGCGCCGAACTGGACCACCTCGCCCCCGCGCAGGCGCCCGACGATGGGCAGGTCCGCCGTGTAGCGGACCTCGCCCGCGCCGCCCGGCTCGACGGCCAGCCCGTGCGCCGCCGCGAGGCAGAGACCCTGGCGCTCCGCGTCCCAGAGGAAGATCTCCACGCGCGGCACGCGCACGAGGGCCACCGTGGTCTCGCACACGGCGCGCAGCAGCGCCTCGACCGTGTGCATCGCGCTCACGTGCTGCGCCACCTCGAGGAGGACGCGCACGCGCGCCGCCTCGCGTTCGTTGCGGGCGAGCAGGTCGGCGCGCGCAGCGGCCAGCGCCCGGCTCCGCTCCTCCTGCACCCCGAGGAGGCCGCTCAGGTAGTGGCTGAGATAGGCGCAGAGCGCATCGACCGTGGTGACGGCCATGATCACCAGGACGACGAAGCCCCACTCGCCGTAGGCCTCCGGGCGATAGAAGCCACCGGATCCGAAGTGCGCGACGATCCCGCCGAGCTCGCTGACGCCGAGGAGCGCGAGCTCCAGGGTGGCGAGCGCAACGTGGACGAAGGCCAGGGGCAACGGCAGCACGGCGCCGTAGGCGAAGAAGGCCGGCGCGAAGAAGAGGACACCGAGGCTGGTGAGGCCACCCCCGAAGTGGAGGAGGAGCACCAGCGAGACGGTGTCGAGCGCGACCTGCGCGTTGACCAGGGCGGTGACCCGTGCGGGGCGCTCGAAGCGCAGGAGGCGGCCGCCGACCTCGTTGTAGATGCAGACGGCGAGCGCGACCACCAGCACCGGCATGAGCGCCAGCTCGTCGGGGAGCACGAGCTTCTCGAGGATGGCGACCGACAGCCCGGCCAGGACCGTGATCCGGCGCAGGGCGACCATCCACAGGACGAGGTCATGGCGCAGGCGCGGGGCGCTCGGCGGCATGTCGTCGATAGCAAGCATTGCGCCAGCGCTGCGAGCGGGTGGCGCGTCCGGATCTCCTTGAAAGTACGAGGGTTGCATCCCGGAGGACGCCATGGCACTCGCCACGCGGCGGCACCGGCAGTGTCACAGGTGGCACGCGGGCTGGCTAGGGCGTCCCAGCCGCCAGCCAGCCGGTCAGGCGGCCGAGCTCCTCGCGCCCGCGCTCCCAGAGGAGGGTGCGGGCCTGGCGGGGACGCCAGAGACCGCTCGACTCGCCGACCAGCCCCGGTGCCGGATCGCGCACCACGGTTGCGCGCAGGAACGGGAACCGGTCGATCAGCGCGGCCACCTCCGAGTCCCCGAAGAAGGACGCCGTCTCGGGGGCGGGCAGGTGGCGCGGGCGGCGCTCGCGCTCGCGCTGGGTCTCCTCGCTCGCCCACGCGACCGCCGCCCCCTCGTAGTACGAGAGCACGGTGCGGAGCCCGCTCAGCACCGCCACCGGCGCCGCCTCGCGCGCGGCGAGGGTCTCGACCTGGCGGCTCAGCTCGAGGACGTCCTTCTGGTAGGTGGCGAGGCTCGGGCGCGGCCGGCCCTCGCCGGCGAGCGTGGAGAGCCCCTGCGTCACCTCGTCGACGCTCACGTGCGTCTCGGGAGGGAGCGGCGAGGGCGGCCGGGTGGCGACCAGTGCGCGCACGCTCGGCGCCTCCGCCGGCGGCGGCGGGGCCACGGCGGCGACGGCGCGCTCCCAGGTGCCCGCCCCGAGCGCCAGCGGGACGTCGGCGTCGGCGCGGCGCACGAGGAGGAGCACGGCCTTGCGCTCGCGCCGCGCCTCGCGCACGACGCGCGCGTACTCGCCGCAGCTCCGCGCGAGCGTGCCGTTCGCCTGCACCACGGCGTCGCCGACCCGGAAGCCGCCCGCCGCCGCGGCCGAGTCGTCGTCCACCGCCGCGACCGCGAGCCCGCCCGAGGCCGCCACTGCCAGCGCGAGGCCCGTCTGGCCCCGGTCCTCCTCGCAGGGGCCCGCCGCGCTGGCGCTCCCCGCCGCGGCGAGCGCCAGCGCGAGGCTCACGAGACGAGCGTGCGCCATGCTGCCTCCACCGCCGCCCTCAGGGCCGCGGGCGAGCCGTCGTTCTCGATCACCAGGTCGGCGTGCCGCCGCCGCTCGGCGTCCGACATCTGCGCGTCGAGCCGTCGCTCGACCTCCTCGCGCGTGAGGTCACGCGCCGCCAGGATGCGCGCGACGGCGTGCTCGCGCCGGGTGGAGACCGCCCATACCCGATCGACGAGCGGCCGCCAGCCGGCTTCGAGCAGGACTGCCGCCTCGACCACGAGCGGCCCGTCGAACCCCTCGGCGCGCGCAGCCGCGATGCGCCGGCCGACCTCGGCAGCGATGAGCGGGTGCACCAGCGCGTTGAGGCGCGCGCGCGCCGCCGGGTCCGCGAACACGAGCGCGCCGAGCGCACGGCGATCGATCGCGCGATCGGCCCCGACCACGCCCGGCCCGAAGGCCTCGACCACGCGCGCGAAGCCCTCGCTCCCCGGCCGGTAGGCCTCGTGCCCGATCCGGTCGGCGTCGATGACGCGCGCCCCGAGCTGGGTCAGGATCCCGGCCACGGTGCTCTTGCCCGCGCCGATCCCGCCCGTGAGCCCGATGATCGGAGCGGCCATCGCCGCCGTCGCTATCCCAACCCGAGCGGCAAGTCGAGGTTCCCCGCGCCCGCGTGCTATAGAGACGCGCTCCTCGCTCCCGCATGAAGCTCGCCAGCCGCCGCCGTCGGATCGCACTGCCCGGGGGCGGAGCCGTGTCGGCGGTGGTCGCGCTGCCCCCGGGCTTCCGGCGTCCGGGCCGCACGCCCGCGGTGATCCTGGCGCACGGCGCCGGCAGCGACATGACGAACCCGTTCCTTTCGAGCGTGCATGCCGGCCTCGCCCGCGAGGGCCTGGTGGCGGTCAAGTTCAACTTCCCGTACACGGAGGCTCGCCGGCGCGCGCCCGACCCGCGCCCCGTGCTGCAGCGTTGCTACCGTGCGGTCGTGGACGCGGTGCTCGGCGATCGCCGGCTCGCGCCGCCCTGGGTCGCAATCGGGGGCAAGTCGCTGGGCGGCCGGATCGCCTCCTACGTGGCCGCCGACGGCGCCCCCGTACGCGGCCTCCTCTTCCTCGGCTACCCCCTGCACCCCGCCGGTCGCCCGGAGCAGCTCCGTGCCGACCACCTCCCGGGCGTGGCGCTCCCGATGCTGTTCGTGCAGGGCACGCGCGACGCCCTCTGCGACCTGGAGCGGCTCCGCCCCGTGCTCGCCCGGCTGCCGCGCGCGACGCTCCACACCATCGAGGGCGGCGACCACTCCTTCCGCGTCCCGCGCCGCGCGGGGCGAACGGACGCCGACGTCTGGGCGGAGATCGTCGCGGTGGCGGCGCGCTGGCTCGGCGGGCTGGGCGCGTAGCGGGCGCGGACAGCCTCCTATGCGCGCGGCGCGAGCGCGGGGCGCACGAGGCCAGCGTAGTACGCGCGCAGCCAGGCGATGGTCGCCGTCTCGCCCTCGGCGACGAGGCGGAGGATCTCGCGGGTCTCGAGGTCGTCGTCGAGGCGGTCGAGGACGTCGGTGATCGGGCGCGTGGCGCTCGTGTCCTCGGGGTAGCGGGCGAGGAGCGTGGCGAGCTTCTGCTCGTCCGGCAGCGCCGCGGAGCCGAAGCGCTCGATGGCGGCGGCGCGCACGGGCTCGGCGAGCGCGGCACTCGGCGCGGCGCCCATCTCGCCGAGGCGCTCGGCGAGGAGCTCGGCGTGAGCGGCCTCACGCTCCGCGATGACGCGCAGCCCGCCGCGCAGGCCATCGAGTGCGCAGACGGCGATCCACGCCGCCAGCACCTCCGCCGAGGCCGCCTCGGCGGCGCGCAGGTCGTCGAGGAAGCGGATCACCCACTCGCGCTCGGGCGCGGGATCGCTCACCGCCTCACGCCCCTTCCTGCTCGAGCACGTCGCGCATGCGCCGGAGCCAGCGGACGGTCGCCCGCTCGTCGTCGACGATCGTCTCGAGGAGCGCGTGGGTCTCGGCATCGCCCTCCGCCTGGCGCACCAGCTCGTCGAGCGGCGCGTCCTCGCGCGCGGGCAGGCGCCCGAGGAGGAGCGCCAGCTTCGAGCGGTCGGAGACCCCGGGATCGGCGACCACACCGCACACGGCGGCGAGCTCGCGGCTCGGGCGCGCGCCGGGTACGCCGCCGAGCGAGCGCAGGCGCGCCTCGGCCAGCGCGGCGTGCCGCCGATCGCGCGCGCGGATCACGCGCAGCCCGCCGCGGAGCCGCGCGTCCGCGCAGGCGACGATCCAGCGCCCGAGCGCCTCGGCTCCCGCCCGCTCGGCGGCCTGGAAGTCGTCGAGGAGCCCGATCACCCGCGCTCGCTCGGAGCCGAGAGGCGTCCGGAGCATCGCGCGAAGGCTACGGCTTCCGTGCCGGGAGTGTCAAACTTCCCGGCTACTTGCGGGCGATGACACGGATCTTGTGACGGCGCTCGACGGGCGGCGCCTCGCTGCGCGTGAGGACGGCCCCGAGGAGCTGGCCGAGCCGCAGCGCGCCGCCCGAGTAGACGGGGTCGGCGAGCACGGCGGCGAAGGCGGCGGGGGCGTCGTCGGGGCCGGGCACGAGGATTGCGCTCGGGGGCGGGTCGAGCGCGGCGAGCCGCGCCACGATCCCGTAGCCGTCGCGGCGGGGCAGCGCGAGGTCCACCACCACCACCTCCGGCCGCACCACCTGGAGCAAGTCGGCGGCCTGCTTGGCGTCCCAGGCCATCGATACGGAGAGGCCCTTGCGCGCGAGCGCCTGACGGAGGCTCATGAGCGCATCCACGTCGGCGCCCGCGGTGACCACCCGCGTGCCGCGCACGGCGTAGCGCTCGAGCGTCTCCGCCACGTCGTCGGGATCGAGCGGGCTGCCCGTCGCCTCGACCATGCCGAGCATGAGCGCGCGGTCGGCGCCGGGATTCGCCAGGCAGCCCCAGAAGCGCGCTCCGCATCCCGCCGCGCGCGCCGCCGCGAGCGCGCCGAGCGCTCCGGGGGCGAGCAGGTTGACCACGATACGCGCCGGCGAGAGCTCGCTCAGCTGCTCGGCCAGGTCGTCCGCGGGCGCCATCACCTCCACGTGATGCCCGCCGGCGGCCTGCTCGCTCCAGCCACCCTCGACGTCGAGCACGACGACCGGCCGCCGTCCGGTCTCGACCTCGCGCACGCGCGGGCGGGTCGGGGCCGGCGGCGTCACGGTCACCACCCGCACCGGCTCGCGCGCGGGCGGAGGTGCGGCCGGGGGCGGGGGCGGGGGCGGCGCCGCCTCCCGCACCGCGGCGAGCCGATCCCGCTCCGCGCGCAGCCGCTCGAGCTCGGCCGCCTGCTCCCTCACCTCCGCGTCGCGCCGCGTGAGGCTCGCCCGGAGCTCGCTGAGCGCCGCCTGCGCGGCGCCGAGCGCGCTCGTGAGCTGCGCCCGCTCCTCCCGCTCGCGGGCGAGCCCCTCGCGCAGGCGGGCGTCGGCGGCCGACCCGGCAGCCATGTTGGCGGCCAGGCGATCGCGCTCCGCCTCCGTCGCCGACAGCGACTCGCGCAGCCGGTCGCGCTCGGCGGCGAGCGACTCGAGGCGCGCCGCGAGCGTGGCCATCTCCGCGTCGCGCTCGCGGCCCGCTCCCGTCGCCCGCCCCAGCTCGTCGCGCAGGCGCTCCACCTCGCGTGTCAAGTCGCCCAGGCGCGCGGTGGCGGCCAGCTCGCGCGCCCGTCCCTCGCCGAGGGCGATCTCGAGCCGGCCCTGCTCGGCGCTCGCCGCCCGTCCGGCCGCCACCAGGCGCGCGATCTCCGCGTTCGCGCGCCCCGCCTCGTCCTCGAGCGCGAGCGTGATCGCCCGCGCCGAGGCGTGCGTCTCGCGCAGCGTCTCGACCTCGGCGGTCGCCGCCGCCAGCGCCTCCTCGGCCGTCCGCGCCCGCTCCCGCGCCTCGTGCACGGCCTCCTCGCCGTGCAAGCGCTCGCGCCCGCTCGCCGCCTCGAGCTCCTCGCGCAGGCGCTGCTCGCGCGCGGTGGCCGCCCGGAGCTCGCCGACGAGCTCGGCGTGCGCCTGCTCCTGCTCGTGGAGCTGGGCGCGGACACGCGTCAGAGCCTGCTCGGTCTCCTCGGCGCGCGTGCGCAGGCGCTCGACCTCGCCCGCCCACTCCGCGGCGCGCGCCGCCGCCGTCGCCTCGTTCGCGGCGGCCGCGCGGCGCGCCCCCGCGAGCTCCGCGATCGCGCTTGCCGCCGCGCGTTCGGCCGCGGCGCGCGCCGCCTCGAGCGCCGCCTCGGCGCGCGCCCCCTGGGCGCGCTCGGCCGCCGCCGTCTCGAGCGAGGCGGCGAGCCGCGCCCGCTCCCGCTCGGCCGCCCCGAGGGCGGCGACGAGCGTCTCGGCGCGCTCCCCGTCCCGCCTCGCCTGCTCGAAGTCGGCGGCCAGCCGCGCCCGGTCGGCCGCCGCCAGCTCGAGGGCGGCGCGCAGACGATCGGTCTCACCGCTGCGCGCCGCGAGCTCGGCGGCGAGCACGGCGCGCTCGGCGGCCCGCGCCGCCACCTCGCCGCGCAGCTGCTCGCGCTCGGCCCGCAGCTCCGTCAGGTGGGCGGCCGGCTGCGGCAGCGGGGGCGGGGGCGGCGCGGCGACCGGCGCCTTCGGCGCCTCGACCGGCTCGACCCGGGCGCCCCGCCGCCGCACCGCCTCGATCATCAGCGCCAGCTCGGCGAGCGGGCGCTCGAGCGTGCGCACGTCGCGCTCGGCGAACGAGCGCGGCGCGACGGCCACCAGCACGAGGCTGCCGACCGGCGTCGGGCCGGCGTGCAGCGGGAGACACGCGATCGTGCGCACGGCCGCCGCATGCTCGACCAGCCGGGGGACGTAGCGGTTCCGCGAGGCGCTCTCGATGAGATAGGCGCGGCGGTTCATGAGGCCGTTGAGCGGCATGTCCCACGCCGTCGGGTCGGTGCGCCGCACGTTGCGCAGGCGGCGGCAGCCCTCCTCGGAGAAGCCGATCTCCGCGACCAGGCGGAGAACCCCATGGCGCTGATCGAAGAGGCAGAGCGCGCCGGCCTGCGCGCGGCTCGCCTCGAGGATGGCGCGCAGCGCGGGCTCGAGCGCGTCCTCGGGTGCGACGGCCGCGGCGGCGATCTCCCCGAGCCGCTCGCGCAGTACCTCGCTCACCGAGGGGGGCCGCACCGCCGGCGCCGACTCGCCGGGTCCCTCCGGCGCGACGGGCCGCCCCGAGGGGCGGCGTGGCTTGCGGGGGAAGATCGCCATCGCGCGCCTTGTGCAACGCCTGTGCCGAGTGGAGGCGATTCCTCCAGCCGCCCCAGACCCCGTCGGGTGGCCAAAAATGCACACCGGGCGGTACACTCGTGTCGCGCGGCGAGGCGGACCCGGGCGCCCGCCAGCCTCGGAAAAGAGTTGACTTCGAGCGGCCCGATAGGCATGGTCCCTGCTTCCATGCGCTCCTCCCGCTCCGGGCGGCTCCTCATGGTCCTCGCCTGCCTCGGCCTGGCGAGCGTGGTCCGCGCCGCCGACGACTCGGTCGCCAGCCTCGCCGCCAGCGCGCGCGCCGAGTGCGAAGGCGGCCGCCGCACCGCGGATCGAGCGGCGCGCAAGGCGCACTTCGACCGCGGCCAGGCGCTCGCCGAGCGCGCCGTCGCGCTCGACGACAACAGCGCCGACGCGCACTTCGCCCTCTTCTGCAACCTGGGCGAGTTGATGCGGCTCGACGGCGAGAATCTCTCCCAGGTCTTCCAGCTCCGCCGCCTGATGGCGGAGCTCGACCGCACGCTCGAGCTCGACCCGAACCACGTCGATGCGATGGCCGCGAAGGGGACGCTCCTCGTCCGCCTCCCGCGCCTGCTCGGCGGGGACAGCGTGAAGGGCGAGGCGATGCTCCGCCAGGTGCTCCTGCGTGACCCGAACGCGTTCACCACGCGCCTGGCGCTCGCCAACGTGTGCGAGGCGCGGGGCGACCGCCAGGAGGCGCTCGCCTTCGCCGCGCGCGCGCTCCAGATCGCGCGCGAGCAGGGCCGCGCCGACAAGGTCGCCGAGGCGCAGGCCGCCCTCAGCGAGCTGCGCGCGACCCGCTAGTCGATCGCGCGCCGCCATGGCCTCGCCGTTCTCCCCCGAGACGCGCGAGGCGACCCTCGCCGCCCTTCCCGCCGCCGCGTTCGATCTCCTCGTCATCGGCGGCGGCATCACGGGTGCCGGCGTGGCGCGCGATGCGGCGCTGCGCGGGCTCCGGGTCGCGCTCGTCGAGCGCCTCGACTGGGCCGCGGGCACCTCGAGCCGCAGCTCGAAGCTGATCCACGGCGGCGTGCGCTACCTCGAGCAGGGCGACGTCGGCCTGGTGCGCGAGGCGGCGACGGAGCGGAGCGTGCTGCGCCGCCTGGCGCCCCACCTGGCGCTGCCCGTCCGCATGGTGATGCCGACCCATGGGCGCGCGGGGCACGCGAAGCTCGGCCTCGGTCTCTGGACCTTCGAGCGCATCGCCACGGTCGCGCCCGAGGAGCGGCACGCGATGTGGAGCCGCGAGGAGGCCCTCGCGCGGGAGCCGACGCTCGACGGCACGCGCCTCCACGGCGCCGCCACCTTCATCGAGTACCAGACCTGTGACGCGCGCCTCGTGCTCGAGACCGTGCTCGGGGCGCACGCGGCGGGCGCGCTGTGCGTGAACCACGTCGAGGCGATCGAGATCGCGGGCGGTGAGGTGGCCCTGCGCGACACGTTCACGGGCCGCAGCATCCGCGCGCACGGCCGGATCGTCGTGAACGCCGCCGGCCCGTGGGTGGACGAGGTGCGCGGGCGCGCGGGCGCGCTGGCGGGCGCGCGGCTCCATCTCACCCGGGGCATCCATCTCGTCGTGCCGCACGCGCGGCTCCCCGTGCGCCACATCGTCGTCATGCAGGCGCGCGACCGCCGCTCCGTCTTCGCCGTGCCGCGCGGCGAGGTCACCTACCTCGGCACGACCGACACCGATCACGGCCCGCCCACCGACCACCCCGCGGTGCCGGGCGAGGACGCCGACTACCTGCTCGACGCCGCCAACCGCACCTTCGTCGGGCCACCGCTCGCGCGCGCGGACGTGGTGGCGGCGTGGGCGGGGCTCCGGCCGCTCCTCCACGAGGAGGGCAAGCGCCCGTCGGAGATCTCGCGAAAAGACGAGATCATGGTGAGCGAGGCCGGCCTCGTCTCGATCGCGGGCGGGAAGCTCACCACCCACCGCCGCATGGCGGAGCGGGTCGTCGACCTGGTCGTCGAGCGGCTCGGGCGGGTGGCCGGCGCCTGCCGCACCGCGAGCGTGCCGCTGCCGAACGGCGGGCTCGCGCCGGAGGAGCTGCCGCGCCTGGTCGAGCGCGTGCGCGCGCGGCTCCCGCAGCTTGGGCGGAGCGGGGCGGAGCGTCTGGTCGCGCTCCACGGCGCGGGCATCGAGCGCATCCTCGCCCGCGCCCTGGCCTCGCCGGCGGCGGGCGAGGTACTCCCCGGCGGGATCCTGCGCTCCGAGATCGCGCACGCGCTCGACGAGGAGATGGCGCTGACGCTCGAGGACCTCCTCGAGCGCCGCACGCGCCTCCTCCTCTTCGATCCCGGGCAGGGGCTCGCGTGCGCCGCGGCGGTCGCGGACATGGCCGCCGCCCGGCTCGGCTGGGACCGGGCGCGCACCGCGGCGGAGCTCGAGGGCTACCGCGCGCTGGCGGCCAGCCTGAGGAGGTTCGCATGAGCGAGATCGGCAACGCCCTCGCCCGCGAGCTGGGGCGCGACCGCGTGGCCGACGACGCGGCGACGCTCGCGGCGCACCGTACCGACTACTGGATCCTGGCGCACCTGCGCGCGCGCCAGGGCCGCCTGATAGGCGGGCCGGCGTGCGTGGTGACGCCGCGGAGCACGGCCGAGGTGGCGAGCACCGTGCGCCTGGCCGAGCGCCACGGCGTCGCTGTCGTCCCCTACGGCGCGGGCTCCGGCGTGGTGGGGGGCGCGACGGCGCCGGTGGGATCGCTGGTCGTCGACCTGACCGCCATGAGCCGCCTCCTCGAGCTGAACGAGCGCTCGCTCTACGCGCGCGCCGAGGCCGGGATGCTGGGCGGCGCGTACGAGGCGGCGCTCGGGGCGCGCGGCTACACCACGGGCCACTACCCGCAGTCGATCGACCGCTCGACGGTGGGCGGCTGGGTCGCGACCCGGGCCGCGGGGCAGTTCTCCACCCGCTACGGCAACATCGAGGACCTCTGCCTCGGCCTCGAGGCGGTGCTGCCGAGCGGCGCCGTGGTGCGCATGGAGCCCGTGGTGCCCCGCGCCTCGGTCGGCCCGAATCTCCGCGAGCTCTTTCTCGGCAGCGAGGGGACGCTCGGCGTCGTCACCGAGGTCACGCTGCGCGTGCATCCGCTGCCCGAGGCCCGAGCGCTGGCGAGCTTCGCCTTCCCGAGCTTGGCGGCCGCGCTCGACACCGTACGCCGCGTGCTGCGCGTCGGCTGGCGGCCGGCCGTGCTACGCGCCTACGACCAGGTCGAGACGGCGCGCCAGTTCGCCGCCTGGGCGCCCGCGGACACGTCGCTGCTCCTGGTCCTCTCCGAGGGCCCCGGCGCGCTCGTCCAGGCCGAGAGCGGCGCGTGCGCGCGCGAGGCGGCCACGGGCGGCGGCACGGCGGTCGGGACCGGGCCGATGGCGCACTGGCTCGAGGTGCGGAACAAGGTGCCGAGCTGGGACTTCTTCCTCGACCGCGAGATGCTCGCCGACACGATCGAGGTGGCGGCGACCTGGGATCGGATCGATCGCGTCTACGAGACGGTGGTCGCGGCGCTCGCCCGCGCGCCGGGCGTGATCGTCGCCAGCGGGCACAGCTCGCACGGCTACCCGCAGGGGACGAACATCTACTTCACCTTCGTCATGAAGCCGGAGCCGTTCGCCGAGGCGGAGGCGGCCTACCTGGAGGCGTGGGGGCGCGCGCTCCGCGCCACGCTCGCCGCGGGCGGCACGATCTCGCACCACCACGGCATCGGGCGGCTGCGCGCGCCGTGGCTGGAGCAGGAGCTTCGGACCGCGTACCCGCTCCTGCGCGCGCTCAAGCGGGCGCTCGACCCGAGCGGGATCATGAACCCGGGGGCGCTCATCACGCACGTGTAGCCGCCCCGGGTTTCACGTCCTACCCGCACCCTGGTATCGTGGCCCCGATGGCGTCGAGCCCGCTCCGTGACCTGGAGGCGATCAGCAGCGCCTGCGCGCGAGACCGCATCCTGATCGCCACGCGTCCCCGACCCGGACGAGGGATGGTGAGCGAGCGGACGTGACGGAGCGCCGCCGCTTCGAGGTCATCATCGTCGGCGGTGGCATCGCCGGCGCCTCGCTCGCCTACTTCCTCACCGAACGCGGCGTAACCGACGTCCTCCTCCTCGAGCGCGAGCCGCAGCCCGGCTACCACGCGACCGGGCGCAGCGCGGCGACGCTCTCGGAGCTCGACGTCGTCGCCACGTGGCGCGAGCTGAAGGTCCTGGGCGCGCGCTTCCTCCGCCATCCGCCGCCCGGCTTCGCGGAGACGCCGCTCGTCGTGCCCTCGGGTGTCATGCTTCTCTTCCGGGAGCCCGAGTGGAGCGCGCTCCGGCAGGCAGCCCCCGCGATCGAGCAGGCAGGAATCCGCCTCGTCCTCCTCTCACCCGCCGAGGCGGTCGCGCGCGTACCCGTGCTGCTCGTCGAGCGCTTCGCCGGCGCCGCGCTCGTGCCCGACGACGGCCACATCGACGTGCACGCGCTCCTCTGGGGCTACCTGGGCCACGCCCACCGGCGCGGCGTCGAGCAGCGCTTCGGCGTCGAGGTGCGCGGCGTGCGGGTGGAGGCGGGACGCTGCACGGGCGTGCTCACGGCGGACGGTGAGCTCGCCGCGCGCTGGGTCGTGAACGCCGCCGGCGCGTGGGCGGGCCGAGTTGGTGTGCTCGCCGGCGCGGCGCCGATCGCGCTCGTCCCCCACCGCCGCACGATCGTGACCTTCGCCGCGCCCGTCGACGTGCGCGGCTGGCCGCTCGTGCAGAGCGACGCCGATCGCCTCTACTTCGCGCCCGAGTCGGGCGGCCTGCTGCTGAGCCCGATGGACGAGGAGCCCATGGAGCCGTGCGACGCACGGCCCGACGACGAGGTGATCGCGCAGGGCTTCGCGCGGCTCGCCGGGCTCGCGCCGTCGCTCGTGCCGCAGGCGCTGCGGCGCAGGTGGTCGGGGCTGCGCACCTTCGCCCCCGACCGCGTCCCCGTGGCGGGCGAGGATCCGCGCGTGCCCGGCTTCTTCTGGCTCGCGGGCCAGGGTGGCGCCGGCATCGAGACGAGCGGCGCGCTCGGGCCGGTCGCCGCCGACCTGCTCGTGGCCGGGAAGACGGAGCGCTTCGACGCGCGGGCGCTCTCGCCGGCGCGCTTCGCGGCCAGCTGACGCGCGAGGCCGTCGCGCCGCCGGTCCGAAAGGCGCACCTCACGGGCTGGCCGGCCCCTCCCGCGGCAAGCGCAGCACGAAGGTCGCCCCGCCGCCGTCGCGGCTCTCGGCCGTGATCGCGCCCCCGTGCGCCTCGGCGAACTCGCGCGCGATGGCGAGGCCCAGGCCCGAGCCGTGCTCCTTGGTCGTGAAGAAGGGCGTGAAGATCGCGGCGCGGTCGGCCGCGGGGATGCCCGGGCCGCGGTCCGTGACGGCGATCTCCGCCGCGCCGTCGGCGAGCGCGCAGCGCACCACCACGTCGGCGCCGGGCGGCGAGGCCTCGATCGCGTTGCGGAGGACGTTCACCACCGCCTGCTTCACCTTGAGCTTGTCGAGCCGGGCGCTCGTGTCCGCCGGGCACTCGAGGCGGAGCGCCACGCCGCGCTCGGCCGCCTGCGGCCGGCACTCCTCGAGGCACTCGGCGAGCACGTCGCCCAGACGGTGCTCGTAGAGGTTCAGGCGCAGGTCGCGGCCGAAGACGAGCAGGTCCTCGAGCACGCGGTTCACGCCGCCGAGCGCGTCCTCGATGGCGGCGGCGCTCGCCTTCGCCTGCCCGAGCGCGGCCGCCGGGTCGCCCTCGGCCTCCGCGTGCCGGATCAGGTCGGCGTAGATGCCGATCACGCCCAGCTGCTGGAGCATCTGGTGCGAGATCACCGACGACATCTTGCCGATCGCGGAGAGCCGCTCGCGGTGCTCGAGCTCGCGGTTGAGCGCCTCGAGCCGCCGGTTCTGCTCCTCGACGGCGATCCGCCGCTCGGTGAGCCGCTTCAGCATGACGTGCAGCCCGAACGCGGCGAGCGACCACACGGCCGCGCCGGCGAGGCCGTGCGTCGCGTAGCCGTACACGATGAGGAAGACGAGCGGCGTGAGCGTCACGATGAAGACCAGCTGGAGATCCTGTATCAC
>Ga0209474_10003085_pt1 | contig 14809 bp, 13 predicted proteins | sample GraSoiAngelo_145_FD_185902 | JGI IMG/M metagenome (GOLD analysis project Ga0209474, IMG submission 185902) | Grasslands soil microbial communities from the Angelo Coastal Reserve, California, USA - 14_1009_05_20cm (SPAdes) (version 2) | ecosystem: Environmental > Terrestrial > Soil > Grasslands...
ACCTCATCGATGCGCTCCAAATCATCCGCACTCAGCATCACTTCCAACGCATCCACATTTTCGCGCAAATATTTCCGTCGCTTCGTTCCAGGAATTGGGACGATGTCTTCGCCCTTCGCCAACACCCAGGCGAGCGCCAGCTGCGCAGGAGTGCAACGTTTTTCCTCAGCGATCTCGCTTACTTGGCTAACGAGATCCAGATTGCGCTGAAAGTTTTCCCCCTGAAATCTGGGGGCAGTCCGCCGGTAGTCGTCCGCCGCAAGGTCTTCGAATTTTTTAATTTGGCCGGTAAGGAATCCGCGGCCGAGTGGGGAATAGGGGACGAAACCAATGCCGAGCTCGCGGCAAACGCCGAGGACTTTGTCTTCCGGATCGCGCGTCCAGAGTGAGTATTCCGATTGCAAAGCCGTAATAGGATGGACCGCATGCGCCCGTCGGATTGTTTCAGCACCCGCTTCGGATAAGCCGAGATAGCGCACCTTGCCGGCGCGAACCAGCTCCGCCATCGCGCCCACGGTTTCTTCAATCGGCGTTTCTGGATCGACCCGATGTTGGTAGTAAAGATCGATGCAATCGATACCGAGTCGGCGCAGGCTCGCTTCGCACGCTTGCTTTACATACGCTGGTTTGCCGCTAATCCCGCGAAAACCGGGCGTATCCGGGTCACGCAGGATTCCAAACTTTGTCGCGATGACAACGCGATGACGTTTGCCGCGAATTCCGCGTCCGACCAGTTCCTCATTCGTGTGCGGTCCATAAATGTCGGCGGTATCGAAAAAAGTAATCCCTAGGTCGATTGCGCGATCGATGGTGGCGAGGGATTCCGCATCGTCGCGGTCGCCATAAAATTCCGACATGCCCATACAGCCGAGGCCGATCGCGGAAACAATCGGTCCGCCGCGTCCAAGTTTTCTTTGTTTCATGGTCTTCCGATCCAGGTTTTAGGGGCGATTACATCCCATCGCTCCCGAATGGCGTTGTATTCGTTCTGGGTTAACGGGCGTGATTCGAGCAGGCGCGCGTTTTCCTGGCAGCGCTCCGGTTTCGTGGTCCCTACAATCGCAGTATGCACTCCCGGCACGCTCAAGACAAAACGCAATGCGATAGCGATGGATTCCTCGGCTGAATCATTGCGCAAGAAATCGAAATTCAGTTTTCGCAACCGTTCGTAATATTCGTGGTGATAGGAATTGATCGGCTTGTGTCCGGTCTTCCACGCGAAATTGGCCAGCGGCCGTTTTGCGATCAGGCCAATATTTCGTGCGCGCGCCAACGAAACAATCTCCGAAATCGCTTCCTGATCGGCGATGTTAATGGACGTTTGCAACGCATCGAAGGCGTCGCATTCTACGGCGAAGCGCGCCGGGCGACCATCGCCGCTATAGCCCAGGTAGCGCACCCAGCCGCGCTCACGCGCTTTCTCCAATGCGGAAATCGCTTCGCCTTTTTTTAGGACTGCTTCCGAACATCCATGCAGTTGAATGAGATCGATGCGGTCGGTCTGCAAACGGCGCAAACTGCGTGCGATGCTTTCCGAAATTGAATTGGCCGACCAGTCTTGGCTCCCAATCCCACGTGGGTGCCCGCATTTACTGAAAAGAAAAAACTCACCGCGCCGTTTGCTGATGGCATTGCCGATTGATTCCTCGCCGCCCTCGTAGCACTCCGCCGTGTCGATGACGTTAATACCGGCGTCGAGCGCGCTGTTCAACACCCTCCCGATGTTTTCCACGTCTTCGCCGGCAGTGCCCGCGCCACCAAAACCCAGGACGGTCACATCCATATCTGTTCGGCCGAGGCGGCGCTTTTCCATCAATCCACCCTAGACACTACCTAAGGCGTTGTCATCCCGAGCGAAATGGAGGGACGCACGCCGTCGCGTCCCCATTTTCCCTGGCTGCCTAGGTGAAGTTTGGGACATGACGGAGCATGTCCCTCCAATTTTGTTCAGAACGAGAGTTTCGTTTTTCCGCTCCCGCGCTCGATCCGACCGATTACTTTTGCGTGCAGAATATTTTTTGCTCTCGCCACATCGCGCTGGCGGACGATCGCGACCATGCCGATGCCCATATTGAAGACCTGATACATTTCTGCGCGATCAACCTTTCCCATTCTGCCGATGAAATTGAAAATTTCAGGGACATGCCAGCCGCCAGTATCAATCACTGCATCGCAATTCTTTGGCAGGATACGCGGGAGATTGTCGATTAATCCGCCGCCGGTGATATGCGCGAGGCCATGAATCATTCCGCGTGGAACCTTTATCAAAAGCGACTGATAATTTTTGTGCACGCGCAGTAACTCTTGACCCAGCCTTGCCCGAACCCCGGGAATTCGTGACGAAGGTTTAAGCTTCAATCTTTCGAACAGGATTTTCCGAGCGAGTGAATATCCATTGGTGTGCATTCCGTTCGACGGCAGCCCGAGAACCGCGTCTCCAATTCGGACCTTGCTTCCATCGATGATCTGACTGCGATCGACGACGCCGACGATACAACCCACCAGATCGTATTCGCCCAGGCGATACATTCCCGGCATCTGCGCTGTCTCGCCGCCGATCAGCGCGCAATTGGCCGCGCGACAGGCCTTGCTGAATCCGCTCAACAACTCCGAGAAAACGCGCTGCTCCAATTTTTCTGTGCCGATGTAATCGAGAAAAAAAAGCGGCCGCGCGCCGAGGACGGCGATGTCGTTGACACAATGATTCACCAGATCGGCACCGACGGTGTCGTGTTTGTTCGCGGCAAAGGCGATTTTCAATTTGGTTCCCACGCCATCGACACTGGCGACGAACACCGGCTGCCGCATTCCGCGAAAGTTCGGCGCGAACAGTCCACCGAATCCGCCAATTTTCCCAAGCACCTCCGGGCCGTGGGTTTTGCGAACGAGGGATTGAATTCGACGTTTGAGCTTGTTGCCAAGGTCAACATCGACGCCGGCGCGCGCGTAGGCCTTTTTCGTCATTCCGAGCGCAGTCGAGGAATCCCGCCATGCAAGCTTAAAGGTAACGCTACGGGATCCCTCGACTGCGCTCGGAATGACGGCGCTCTTAAACTCATTTCAACTCCGCAAACAAAGTCGGCTGACCGTCCCTTTCTTCGGCGAGAGCGCGGGCCCGCTGCTCCCGCTTTTCCATGATGAATTTATCCAGCGCAGGATCGACGGGCAGGGGATATTGCCCGTTAAAACAAGCGAGACAAAAAGAATTGGCGGGTCGGCCGGTGGCCCTGACCATTCCTTCGATGTCGAGATAGCCGAGGCTATCGACGTTGAGATACTCGCAGATCTTTTCCATCGACATCTGGTTGGCGATTAGCTTTTCCGGATCGGGGAAATCGATTCCGTAATGACAGGCGAAGCGATGCGGCGGACAACTCACCCGCATGTGCACTTCTTTCGCGCCCGCTTCTCGCAGGTTGACGATGCGCGCGCGTGCCGTCGTCCCCCGCACGATCGAGTCGTCCACCACCACGACTCGTTTCCCTTCCACCATCTCCTTTATCAGATTTAATTTCACCCGCACATCGAAGTCGCGAATGAGCTGGCTCGGCTGCAAAAAAGTCCGGCCAATGTAGTGATTCCGGACAAAGGCATGCTGATACGGAATCTTTAACTCCTCCGCAAAACCGAGTGCGGCATAATTGCCAGAGTCCGGCACGGGCACCACGATATCCGCTTCTACCGGAAATCTTCGCGCCAGTTCGCGTCCCATCTCGGTGCGAATTTTACCGACATTCATCCCGCCAATGATGCTGTCGGGTCGCGCAAAATAAACGTATTCGAACATGCAGAAGGCAGGTTGTTCGTCCCGGAACGGTCGCTCCGAGCGCAGTCCGTGCTCGTTTATGATTAGCACTTCGCCCGGCTCAATCTCGCGAACAAATTCAGCATGGATGAGATCGAGCGCGCATGTTTCCGAGGCGAGAATGTAAGCGCCATCGAGCTTCCCCAAAACGAGTGGACGCCACCCAAAAGGATCGCGCACCGCGATCAACTCCTGCTCGCTCATGATGAGAAGTGAGAACGCGCCTTCGATCCGTCGCAAGGCGCTCAACACGCTGCTGCCATTGTCGGCCGGGCGCGCCAGCAAGTGCAGAATGATTTCGCTATCGGCGGTGGTTTGGAAAATGGAACCTTTGCTTTCCAGTTCGTCGCGCAGCAGATCGGCATTGATTAAATTTCCATTGTGCGCAATCGCCATCTGCCCGCGCACGCAATCGACCACGAAAGGTTGCGCGTTTTTTAACGTGCTCGTTCCGGTAGTAGAATAACGGGTGTGACCGACGGCACGCGTCCCTTTTAGTTTTTCCAACTCTTCCTGTCCAAACACCTGCGAGACCAGGCCCATGCCCTTATGCTGGAGAAACGTCTGGCCTGCGCCGTTGCTCGTCACGATACCGGCGCTTTCCTGCCCGCGATGCTGCAGCGCGAACAGGCCATAATAGGTCAGCACCGCTGCGTTCGGATGACCGAACACGCCGAAGAGTCCGCACTCGTGTTGGGGAAGCGCGGCACGATCGGGCAATTCGTGGTGAGCGGAAGTTTCAGGGGGCATGACAAAAGAACATCGTCGAAATCGTGCTCCGGTTCAATATTTCACAAAGCATGTCATCCTAAGCCGCGCAGACGGCGAAGGACCCCTCCCATGTTCGCAGATCCACCAGCAAATGAGAGATTCCTCGCCGTCTGCGCGGCTCACGATGACAGCGAAAGCGCCTTTCACAAACTCGGGATCGGCTCGGATTCGCTTTCCACGGCCCGACGGATCGAATTCCACCAAAGATCGTGCAGCTCCGCGACCGTCCAGCTGAGATTTTCGCCGTTCACGGTAACGCGAAGATCATCGGTGATCACGCTGCCAATCTGTGCGTGCGGAATATTTTCCGATTTTAATTCTGACAAAACCCGCTCCGTATTTTTTGGATCGCAGGAAATAATGATGCGCGATTGCGCCTCACTGAAAAGCACTGTAGCCGCGTTTGCGAGGGGAGGCGTGTCGCCTGCGTAGCCGTCACGGATGCCACCGCAGTTTCCCAAACCAATCTTCGCGCCAAGTAACCGATCGGGGCTAAAGCAGCATTCTGCCAGGGCGACCGCCAGGCCGCCCTCGCTGCAATCATGCGCGCTCCTAACGAGACTTAGCCGAATCAAATCGCGCACCGTGTCTTGCACTGCGAGCTCCAGTTCAATGTCGAGTTTGGGGACCGGCCCAACCTTTTTCCCGAAGCAAACCTTGAGGAAGCGCGAGCCACCCAAACTGGAGCCGGGATCGCTGATCCCGGTGCCGGCATCACCGATGGCGGCTACAGGTCCAACTAGAATAATGGCGTCGCCCTCATTCTTAAACCACTGCGTCGTGATATTGTTCTCGTCATCAATCAAACCAACCATCGCCACCGTCGGCGTCGGATCGACCACCCCGGCCGGGCTCTCATTATAAAGAGAGACGTTGCCTCCAACGACCGGCGTGTCGAACGCGCGACACGCCTCCGCGATTCCCTCAACTGCCTCACGCAATTGCCAGAAATTCTCCGCCTTGTAAGGGTTACCGAAGTTCAAATTGTCCGTCACCGCCAGCGGACGCGCCCCCACGCAGGTGAGATTTCGCGCCGCTTCCGCGACCGCAATGCGTCCGCCCTCGCGCGGATCGAGCGCGCAATACAACGAGTTACAATCGGTCGTTGCCGCCAGGATTTTGTTCGCCTCTCTAATATAGAAGACCGCGGCATCCGAACCCGGTTTTACCATCGTGCCGGTCCGAACCGTGTGATCATATTGCCGATAAACCCAGTTCTTGGACGCGATCGTCGGATCCGCGAGCAACCGCTTCAGGGCATCAACCGCGGCTTGCGTGGATAACGTCGATATCTCCTTCCGTAGATCTGTGTCATCCACGCAGTCCGCGGTCAATTTTCGTGCTTCCCGTTCATAGGTTGGCGCTTCTTCCGCCAATGGCTTCGCCGGAATTTCCGCAGCGACGCTGCCGTTGCTACGCACACGCATCATTCCGTCGTCGGTCACGCGTCCGATTTCCGCGCAAGGCACATCCCATTTTGCGAAAATTTCCCGTACCATATTTTCTTTGCCACGCTTGGCGATGATGAGCATCCGTTCCTGCGATTCGCTCAGCAGAATTTCATATGGCGTCATTCCCGGCTCGCGCTTCGGAACTTTCGCGAGATCAATTTCCACGCCGCTGCCACCGCGGCTCGCCGTTTCGCAGGTCGAGCAGGTCAATCCCGCCGCGCCCATGTCCTGAATTCCGGCGACGGCATCGGTCGCGAGCAATTCCAAACATGCCTCTAATAAGAGTTTCTCCTTGAACGGGTCGCCGACCTGCACCGCCGGCCGATCTTCGCGCGACTCTTCCGTCAATTCACGCGAGGCAAACGACGCACCGGCCAAACCATCGCGCCCCGTCTCCGCGCCCACGTAAAACACGGGATTACCGACCCCGCGGGCCGCGCCGCGAGCCAGCTGTTCGTGCCGCAAAACACCAAGGCAAAAAACGTTCACCAGCGGATTCCCCTCAAAACTTTCGTCAAAATAAATTTCGCCGCCGATAGTCGGGACGCCGATGCAGTTGCCATAGTGCGCAATTCCCGAGACGACGCCGGTGAAGAGCCGCCGGTTGGCCGCGATTTGCAAGTTCGGATTCGATCGGTAGGGCGACGCTCTGCGGAGCCGTGATTCGTTTGTCGGCTCGACAGAGTCTCGCCCTACCGCATTCGTGATCGGCCCGAAGCGGAGGGAGTTGAGGCAAAATTCCGGCCGTGCGCCCATCGTAAAAATATCACGAATAATTCCGCCAACGCCGGTGGCTGCGCCTTGGAAGGGTTCAATGGCGCTCGGATGATTGTGTGATTCGATCTTGAACGCGACCGCCCAGTCACCACCGATATCGACCACACCAGCATTTTCTTCGCCTGCTGTAACCAGAATGTTTGGGCCGGTAGTGGGGAATTTCTTTAATTCGCGGCGCGAGTTTTTGTATGAACAATGCTCGCTCCACATCACAGAAAAAATTCCCAATTCGGTGAAGTTAGGTTCGCGCCCGAGAATTTTTTTGATGCGGATAAATTCCTCCGGCGTCAGGCCGTGCCTGGCCACAACTTCCGGCGTGACTTCAGGGTCGAGAGCAGCGTTCGGCATCGAAGTACGAAGATTAGCGAAACTGCGCGCGCACTCAAATGGCGCTTAACATTTGTAGCCGCGGTCGCTGGCCGCGGCTTGACGGAAATTCCCCCCGGCTAGGCAAATACCATTTGATGCTATTGCGGGTGCTGATTTCTGTAGCACCCAGATAGAGCGGTTTAGCCGAACTGCCGCCGGAATAAGTCTAATTTAGATCGAATACCGGCTCGCCGATGCTGGTCTAACAATGAAAGGCCGATCTTCGCAAGACCGGCTATGCCTTGGCAATAAGGTCGAGGCAAAATCAGGGAAGGGATTATGAACAAAAGCATCATCACAGTCGCTTGTGCGCTGATCGCGCCAGTGGCCTTCGCGCAAACAAGCACGACTACAACTGAACGAACAACGACAGCGCCGGTCACGACGACAACGACCGATTCGACTACGTATGAAGTCGGCACCGTGGAGACATACACGCCCGGCAAAACCATCGTGGTTAGAAGTGAGCGTCAAGGTCCGGTCAGCTTTGCTCTCGGGACGGCGGCACGCGTCGTTAACGGCGCGGGCAAAATCGTAACTGCCCCGCTCCGGCCCGGTGAGAAAGTGCGCGTATATTACACGGGCACTGGCGACACCCGCGTGGTTGAGCATGTCCAAGTGGAAGACTAACATTGATATAGTTGATTAATTCAAAGCCGCGGGGTTCCATGCGAATCCTGCGGCTTTTTTTTAGGTGGATCGAGCAGTCCCTTGCTCGATGTTAATTCAAAATCGCCCGCGGAGCGGTCGATTCACCACGCGTTTCTCCTCGAAGACAGCCGATCTTTTGGTAATAAGAATTGCAAATGGACTTGTCCACCGTTGCGAACATGGCGACCGCGCTCACCGTGATCACAGGAGTGGGTTTCGGTCTGGTGGAAGCACAGCGATCGCGACGCGCGCGGGAAGAGCGGGCGGCTTACGCTGCGGTTCAAGCGCTTTTGTCGCAGGCCTGGATGAAGTCGATGATCGTCGTGCATAGTATCCCGGATGGGTCGAGTGCTTCAGCGATCGAAGCCAACCCCGAGGTGTTAAACGCTGCGCATTCAGTTGGGGTGACTCTGGAAGGGCTTGGGTACTCCGTTTATGCGCGAATCGTTCCGTTACGCGTCGCCGCCGACTTGGTTGGCGGCACAGTTCGGCTCGCCTGGCGTAAATTAAAACCCTACATCGAGGAAGAACGCCGGCGCAGCGGTTCGCAAAAGACTTTTGAATGGTTCCAATGGCTCGCCATACAACTGGAAAGACGCTCACCTGGAAAAACAAATCTGCAGGTCGGTGCGCAGGAAGCGTATCGAGATTGGAAGCCTTGAGGTGGATCGGCCGCTCCGGCGGGCGATGCTATATTGCTATCGAGGTCCGAGCCGGACCTGCATGACACTGCTCGATCCACCTAGTCGTCTCAGGAAAAAATTGTAGCCGGGATCGCTGATCCCGGTGTACCCACGTTTGCTTTTCACCCCTAATCAGAGAACGTCCGGCAATGTCTTTTGACCTGAAAGAAATCGTTGCAGCGAGGCTCGGCGAAAATTACGAGCTGCATCATCGACATATCAATCGCACCCTGGTCGCGGCCCAGCGCGTCATTGGTTTCGACAAGGTCTATGCCCGGGCTGAAGGCGCTTATCTCTACGACATGGATAATAACGCCTACCTGGATTTCCTTAGCGGTTATTCTGTTTTCAACATTGGCCGCAACCATCCGGTTGTGAAGAAAGCGATCCGCGACGTTCTCGATCTGGATTTGCCCAACATGGTGCAGATGGATTGCTCGCTTCTGAGCGGGCTCCTGGCAGAGGCCATCACCAGACGTACCCCGCCGCATCTCGATGCCGTTTTCTTTTGTAACTCCGGCACCGAAGCGATGGAAGGCGCACTAAAATTCGCTCGCGCCGCCACCGGGAAGAAGCGCGTCGTTTCGCTCGAAAGCGCCTTTCACGGGCTCAGCATCGGGTCGTTGTCGTTGATGGGCTGCGAGAGTTTTACCGAAGGTTTCGGCCCGCTGATGGATCAATGGGATACGCGCATCGCGCTGGATGACATCGCCTCGCTCGAGCGCGAGCTCGCTAAAGGTGATGTCGCCGCGTTTGTCATCGAGCCGGTGCAAGGCAAAGGGTGCAAATCGCCGACGACAGATTTTTTCCCGCGCGCGCAGGATCTTTGCCGCAAATACGGCACAGTTCTCGTTAGCGACGAAGTCCAGTGCGGTCTAGGAAGAACCGGCAAGATGTTTGGATTCCAGCATTGGAACCTCGAACCGGACGTCATTACCCTGGCCAAGACCTTGAGTGGTGGTTACGTCCCCTGCGGCGCGATCGTGACCCGGCGCGACATTTACCAAAAAACCTTCAGCCGGATGGACCGTTGCGTAGTTCACTCGACTACTTTCGGCCGGAATAATCTCGCCATGGCCTGCGGCCTGGCTGCGCTCGAAGTAATCGATCAGGAAGATCTGGTCGAACGGGCCGCGGAGATGGGCGCGCAATTGATGGAACGAATCTATGCCTTGCGCGCGAAACACAGTTTCATCAAAGAAGTCCGCGGCAAAGGATTAATCATCGCAATCGAGTTTCACGAGCCGACCGAGTTCAAGCTGAAGATGGCCTGGAAACTACTGCACAAGGTGGACAAGGTCCTATTTGCCCAAATGGTCGTGACCCAAATGTTGAGTAAACATCGTATCCTTACGCAGGTAGCAGGCCACGCTATGGACGTGCTCAAAATCCTGCCTCCGCTGATCATCGGCGAAAAAGAAATTGCGCTCTTCGTTACCGCGCTGGACAACGTCCTGACCGACTGCCGCAAATTCCCCGGCCCGATGTGGGAGCTGGGCAACAATTTCGTCCGCGCCGCGATCAGCTCGCGCCGATCCTCGCAGGCCCCGGTTGTCTCAGCCTAGTTGTAGAGGCGGGCGTGTCGCCCGCAATTCATTCACTGATCGTTTATCGCAACACGCAGCGCGGGTTTGCCTGATTCGACCTGAGCGGTGATCTGTCGTAGTCCGACAGTTAACGCTTCAATCTGCTTCTGCTGTTGGGCACTGGTCGCATCCTGCTTTGCCACAATCGCTCTCAACTCTTCCACTTTGCGATGTTCTTTGAGAAACTCATTAAGTAGCATCGCGTTGACTGCCTCGTAGCGGACGGTGTTCACTTTTCCGTCTTCATCACGGACGACTAGATCAGGATTCACCTTCTCCACTTCGTCGGCGATTAAACCGAACTGCGGCATGCCATCTGGATCAAGCTCCTCTTTGTAGCGGAAGGTGACCGGCTTAAGCGCCAGGATGGTTTCGCTGGCCTTATCCATCGGCTTGATCTGGTTCTTGAACCGGGCCGAGGAAACAACCGTGCCCAGTTTGCCGGTGGAATCCATCATTACCGCTACCTTGGTCCCGCTGGCCACTGTTTTGCCGTAAATCCCCGCGACGTAGGTCGCAGTCTGTGTGCCTTGCTTGCCGATGCGGATCTTAGCGGTGTCGCCAGCCACACCCACGTTACCGATATCGATGTTGTTGCTCCCACTGGTGAGATTGGCTCCGGCATTACTCCCGATCCCGATGTTGCTTGAACCTTTGTTGCTTAAAAGCGCCTGAAAACCTTCTGCGGTGTTGTCGTGGCCGACGACATTGTAAAAGAGCGCGCTCACGCCGCTGGCGACGTTGTAGTAGCCGGTCGTGTTCTCATAAAGTGCGCTCGTACCTGTGGCCGTGTTATAGTAGCCGCTCGTGGTAGATAGCAGCGCCAGCGCACCGGTGGCGGTGTTATCGTCGGCAGAATTGCCCGCCGCACCTAGAAGTGCTTCGAAGCCGGTGGCCGTGTTGTAGGCGCCGGTCGTGTTGTTGCTGAGCGCAGCAGCACCGGTGGTCGTGTTGTACGAGCCGCTTGTGAGGCTGTTGAGCGCGTCCGCACCGATGGCCGTGTTGTCAAAGCCGCTTGTGAGGCTGGCGAGCGCAGAATCACCCTCAGCGGTGTTGTTGCCCGGGTAGGCTCCGTCCGGTGCTGGACTTACTGCCCGGGCCGTCGGCGAAAGCCCAAACCACGCGAGAACCAATGCGAGGGCGATGAGAACAAAACCGCGCCGCAAAGGCGATCTGCCAGTCGAATCTTGAACAGATGAACTTGGGACAATGAGAGTGAGAGAATGCATCGGAGTTTCTTTTGTTCTCCCGGAGTTTAATTATGCGACCGCAAACAGAGAACAGGGAGGAGCTACCGGGAGATAACGGCCTGTGCCCGATTCAGAGTTTTGTAAAACCAGATTTTGGTCGGGAATACACGGAAAGGTCAAGACTAAACCAACGTGCGCACGAGATGCTAGTGAGTGCGCCGCAGATAAAAGACTCGCAACAAGACCACCGACGTGGCCTTGGTCGAAGTTTACAGCTCGACGCCACTAAGTTTGCGATTAACAGATAACAGTTAACGGATAACCGGCGCTTTAAGGCGCTTAACCCCAATCGTGCGCCGCTTTATTACTCCGCCACTCTTTACCGACCGCCTCGCGATGGTCGGAGCCTGTACCTCGCCTATATCCAAGTATTCGGAAATTACGAGTAGCTCACATCGCGAACGATCAGGATACTGCGGAAATGCAGCCGTTTCTTGGCCGGTTTAAGTGACCGCTTTTTGTTGTGAACAAGCATAGACGGGCGAAGCAGCGACATGCTATAAGGCCATCCATGAAAAAATTGCTCGCCTTGATCTTATCGGTAGCGGCGCTTGTCCCTTTCCCTGCGCAATCGCAGCAGCCGCCAGGCACCCTGGCCGGATTCCTCTCCGGACAAGGACTCATCGGCGCGAAACTGGAGCGACGATATGGTAATCATCTTTTCGTTCCAACTTCTATTAACAACAAGCGCGCCGCTCTGATGATCGACACGGGCGCGCCCGTCACGATTATCGACAAAAACAGCGCAGGGACATTTGGGCTAAACGTCGAAAACACCACCGTCAATGTAGGCAGAATTTTTGGCAAGAGATGGGAGCGCTATGGAGTGAGCGTGGCGAAGAGCATCGCGCTGGGCAATTGCGTCGTCACCAATGTGCCGGTCGCACTGGCCGATGCATCCGACATGAATCCGGACGCGCCCGGTGCGGCTATTGGAACGCATATCTCAGCAGTTAACAGGTTGCCGCATCTTAATGGTCTGCTCGGTGTCCGCGAGATGAGTAAATTTGGGATGATTATCGATTGCGCTCGCCAGATGCTTTACATTAATCCAAACGGTCCGAGTGGCCCAGTCAGTCAAAAGCTGGCCAGTTTCCTTTCCGGCAGAGGATTCACTCGAATTGCGATGCGGTTGGACTCAGGCAATCATCTCGAAGTTCCGGCCGTGCTTAATGGCCACCCCACGCGAATGATCGTAGATACGGGCGCCGCGGTGACGACCGTGGACAAAACGATGGCGAGCCAGGCGGGGGTTAGTATCTCGGGAACCCGGTTTGTAGCGGACGCCGGCGAGGGTCGGGTTGAGCATCTCGGCGCGGGCGATATTAAGGAAATGACGATCGGTGACTTTACCATTCCTAACGCGAACGTCAGTGTGGTCAACGTATCGGGCGAGATGTTGCATTCAAAGAGTGCGGAGGAATCGGAATCGGGATTAATCGGGGCAGAATATCTCGCCTGGAACTTCGCTGTGATCGATGTTGGCGGCATGGCGCTCTATCTGCGCCACCCGGACTCCCGGTGAATCTGAGATTTGTTAGACCGCTACGGTTGCGAGAGCGAGCTAACTGTTCTGGCTGGGAAGAATAACGCTACGAGCGTGGCGCAATCCTGGCGACGCCACCGTTGGGAGGTAGCAAAGCATCGAGGATACAAAGGATCAGCCCTCCGCAGAGAAGTAGACAAAAGGTGCTACCAGTTTCGGGGACGGCAGAGGTAGCTATGTCCACGGTCACCCTTGATGCGACTTCAGTGTCGGTTCTGAAGTTCGCCACGCCCGTGCGCCTATCGGAGAGCGCGACGGTCATTTGGACGCCTCCGTAACCGCCAAGCGCTCCGCCAACCTTACTACCGAGTCCATCAATATCGGCAGCAAACTGCAACCGGTCCCCTGGCGCGAATGCGCCCGGAGCGAATCTGATTCTCAAAACTTTGGGATGCTCACCAGTAAACGAAAAGAATACCTGACCGGCGCTTAACCCGAGACTCGAGCCAGAATCGAAGATAGGCGCGGTTTGATTTTGATAGTTGTCCACTCCATCGAAGTCGAAGAAGCCGGGTCCAGGCATCTTGAGCACGACCGAAGCGATTCGCTCGGTGGGCGCGCCGGACTGGAACTCGATACCCCAGAAACCAGGCGTGTCATTTGCAAATCCAGCGGCAAAACCGCTAATGGTTGCCCCCTGCAGATCGGCCGCGAATAACAACAAGATTAGTATCCAACATTTACGCAGCATTCGGGAATAATGGCACCAGCCGCTTGCAATTCGAGAAAAAAGATCACGCGGTCTTACTGTATTTCTTTCGCTAGACGACAGAATCTAATCTAGGGTCAAATCTAAAGATAGAAATCTTCCTAATCTTTTCCCGGTAAAAATCCGCTTTCGCTCATTACCTCGGTGATAGAGCGCCCCCTCCGTATTCGATTCGCAATGGCCGCGCCATTTCTCCCTTTATCGGCATGCGAATTCATCTATCACGGAATTTAGCCCGACCCTATCCTTCTGTTAGTTAATCCGCGTCGTTGCCTTCCTCGTTGTAGAGGTGCAAGGCACCGTCGCTGCCTTCAAGTTGACCAGCCGTTAATCGAGTCACTCTGCGGAATTTCGTAACGTGCTTCTCATTAAATATGTCCCAATATTGGATTTCTCCGTAAACGTAAATGATGGCCCTTCCCCTGCATCACCATGGTTTGTTCCTCAGCGGTCATGGGACGTTCACCGACGACAACGAGCCTGGTTTCTCCGCCAGGGCCAAGAATGTCTGGATGAAGATCAATATCTGGTCTAGAAAAATTCCGCCGAAGTTTGTAGCAATCCAAGTAGTCATTCTGTACGCTGGAGTTTGACCAGCATTTTTGATTCGCATTGAGGCTTGTACGGTACAGAGGTGCCGAAGTTGCGCACGTCGCCCCGAGTCGTGACGACGTAAGCGCGAAGTTGTTTTTTGGCGGTCGCTTCGGCTCCACGTACCAGATCGCGAGTGGCCCACCAAAGTAACGCGGTCACAACAGCAAGAAGCGCGCTGAAAGCAGCAAGGAGCGCTCCGCTGTATTCGTTCATAGCCTTAACGAGGCGGGTCAGGCCGCGCGCGTGCTTTTTTTTCTGTTCAGCGCGTTCGCCAGTGTTTTGCTGGCTTCGCTTTCTGAGTCCACTCATGGGGATAGTTGGCTCTACGTAGACAATTTGCGGTCAAGTCTAAATTCCTCCTTTTTTAACGAGTGCAAAGCTATCTTCAACTTCCCTCGGTCAGGCCGATCGCGCTCGAGTGTGGTCATCTTCTCCGTTAAAACCCCCTGGCGTTCATTATCGCGAACCAGTGACGTGATACAGCGCCGCATCATTTATCTTCGTCTTTTTCCCGGAACTGCCACGAGATTATCCCATCTTTGGGAAAGCAGAAGTCTCTGGAATAATCGCGATGTTGCCATAAGTCCTTGATGCCTGTGCGGTTGCGTAGCGAGTGC
>Ga0209474_10003086_pt1 | contig 14808 bp, 7 predicted proteins | sample GraSoiAngelo_145_FD_185902 | JGI IMG/M metagenome (GOLD analysis project Ga0209474, IMG submission 185902) | Grasslands soil microbial communities from the Angelo Coastal Reserve, California, USA - 14_1009_05_20cm (SPAdes) (version 2) | ecosystem: Environmental > Terrestrial > Soil > Grasslands ...
CGAGAAGGGCGCCGAGGCGTTCATCGTGACCGCCGAAAACGGCGCGAAGAGCGCGTGCGACCTGCCGGCCTGCCGGGCGGCGCTGGAGCGCGGCGACGGCGGCGGACGGGGCGGCGCCGCGACGCGGCTGGACGTGCCGTCGCCCGACGGCAAACGCACCGCGTTCATCCGCGACTGGAATCTGTGGCTGCGCGACATCGCGAGCGGCAGGGAGACGGCGCTGACGACGGACGGCGTGAAGGATTTCGGCTACGCGACGGACAACGCCGGATGGACGCGCAGCGATCGGCCGATCCTCCTCTGGTCGCCGGACTCGAAGAAGATCGCGACGTTCCAGCAGGACCAGCGAGGCGTCGGCGAGATGTACCTCGTCGACACGAACACCGGGCATCCGACGCTGCAGGCGTGGAAGTATCCGCTGCCGGGCGACGACACGATCACGATGATTCAGCGCGTCAGCATCGAGGTCGATACCGGAAAGATCGTCCGGTTCCAGATGCCGCCCGACCAGCACCGATCGACGCTCTGCGACGACGTCGCGTGCCGCGGCGAGTGGGCCGACGTGCAGTGGAGCGCCGACGGATCGACGGTCGCCTTCGTCTCGACCGCGCGCGATCACCGGCGCGAGCAGCTGCGCGTGGCGAACGCCGCGACGGGCGCCGTGCGCGAGGTGCTCGAGGAGAAAGCCGAGACGTTCTTCGAGTCGGGCAACGGCGCCGTGAACTGGCGCTACCTCCCGGCGTCGAACGAGGCGATCTGGTTCTCCGAGCGCGACAACTGGGGCCATCTGTATCTCTACGATCTCGCGACCGGCCGTGAGAAGCAGGCGATTACCTCCGGCGACGGGAACGTCACGCAGGTGCTGCGCGTGGACGAGAAGAACCGCCAGCTGTATTTCGTCGCCGTGGGCCTCGAGCGCGGCCGCGATCCGTACTTCCGCCACCTGTACCGGATCGGCGTCGACGGCCGGAACCTGCAGCTGCTGACGCCGGCGGATGCCGATCACGACGTGTCGATCTCGCCGTCGGGCCGCTTCTTCGTCGACACGTACTCGAAGCCCGATCTGCCGCCGGCTACCGAGCTGCGCGACGCGGACGGACGGCTGATCGCGACGATCGAGCAGGCGGACGTCTCGAAACTCGCCGCCGCCGGATGGAAGCCGCCGATGCCGATCGCGGTGAAGGCGCGCGACGGCGCCACCGATCTCTACGGCCTGCTGTACCGGCCGACCGGGTTCGATCCGGTGAAGAGATATCCGATCGTGAACCACATCTACCCGGGTCCGCAGACCGGGAGCGTCGGCTCGCGTACCTTTTCGGCGTCCCGCGGCGACGCGCAGGCCCTCGCCGAGCTCGGCTTCGTCGTCGTCGAGATCGACGGGATGGGCACGCCGTGGCGGTCGAAGAAGTTCCACGAGGCGTACTACGGCAACATGGGCGACAACACGCTGCCGGATCAGGTCGCCGGCATGAAGGAGCTCGGCGCGCGCTATCCGTGGATCGATCTCGATCGCGCCGGCATCTACGGCCATTCGGGCGGCGGCTACGCGACGGCGGACGCGATGTTCCGCTATCCGGACTTCTTCAAGGTCGGCATCTCGGAGGCGGGCAACCACGACAACCGCGTCTACGAAGACGACTGGGCGGAGAAGTGGCAGGGGCTGCTGCAGAAGAAAGCCGACGGCACGACCAACTACGACAACCAGGCGAATCAGCTCCTCGCGAAGAACCTGAAGGGCAAGCTGCTCCTCGCGCACGGCACGCTCGACGCCAACGTGCCGCCGAACAACACGCTGCTCGTCGTCAACGAGCTGATCAAGGCGAACAAGGATTTCGATCTGCTGATGCTGCCTAACCGCGGCCACGGCTTCGGCAACGAGGCGTACATGGTGCGGCGGCGGTGGGATTATTTCGTGCGGCACCTCCTCGGCGCGGAGCCGCCGCACGAATACGAAATGCACTCGACAACGCGCGCGAGCAGTCAGTAGGTGTGTGTCAGTAGGTGTGTGTAGGGCGACCCTTTCAGGGTCGCCCCCGCGTCGCGCTCCTACACTACGGTTTCACGACCGCTGACGAGGCCGACGAGGAACAGCACGATCGCGATGACGAGCAGGACGTGAACGAAGGCGCCGATCGTGTACGTGCCCACCACGCCTAGCAGCCACGCGATCAACAGGATTACCGCAAGCGTGTACAGCATCACGCCACCTCCGACTTTTTGAACTGCAAGGAATGGTTCCTGGACCGTTAGCTCGGCCGCGCGACTGTTGAGTCAGCGCGCGTGGAGACAACGAATGACAACACTTCGCGCCGAAAAATGATAATTCGTGTATCTTCCGTGCCGCGCCGGGCGTCTAACCGACTGTAAGGAGAAACATCGATGGCCAAACGTTCGACCTCGGGTATTGTCTGTCCCCGCTGCGGAGTGCCGAGCGCACGCGTGATCGGCCGATCCGAGGCGCTGCCCGTGCTCTACCTCCGCTGCGACGACTGCGGCAAGACCTCCGTTTCGCCCGAATAACCCGTCATCATCCGATCGCGCCGTCCGGTCAGTCGGGGCACGAGCCCCCGCTGGCCGGCCGGACGCTTTTCACCTTGAACTCAGGGAGCTCCACCGTTCCCGGGCTCGCCGCGCTCGTCTGGCCCGCGACGATCGCGCGCGTCGGATCCATCGCGCCGGCCTGCGCCGCCACGTTGGGATTTGGCGTGAGGCCGCCGACGATTGCCAGCTTCTTCGCGCCGGTGCCGACAACCAGGACCGGCTTTCCCACGTAGTCGCGCACGTTGATTCCCGTGAGCCGGTAGGTGACGTCGGCTTTTTTGTCCTCGAGTGTGTACTGTCCAGGCGCGGTCTCGCTGCGCACGACGCAGCCGCTGAGCGTGATCGTTTCGCTCTTCGGCTTTGGCTCTGACTTCGTCTGGGCGAGCAGCGCGCCGCTGCCGCACACGAGAGCGATCACGAGCGGCGCCGCTTCCGCCATTTCCAGCGCCGCCAACCCCACGCCGATCGTCGAGCTCTTCATCACGACCTCCCGACGAATCCGCTGACGACCGGCAGAGCCCGGCCCGTCAACGTCGTCGTCACCGCCGTCGCGGTCGCCGCGTCGGTTCCTTCGACCAATGGTCGCACATACTCGCCCTCGAGGGCAGCAAGCGGTACGCCGTCGCGGTACGCCATTCGCGACGACGCGATCGCGCGCACGCGCTCGCCGGTGGTCACGATGCCCGCGAGGTTGAGCGGATCGGCGGCCGAGATCACGTGCAGGCGTCCGTCCGCGGGCGTGCGGCGGATCTCGCGGAGCCGCTCGACCGCGTCGGGCAGCGCGAACTGCTCACCCGACATGCCGTTGACGAAGCGTCCGCCGCGGATCTCGCCGCGGGCCTCGAGGCGGCGGTAGACGCGCGCGAGCTCGCGCCACGGCAGGACGTTCGCTTCGCGGCCGAGGACGCGGCGGCACACGATGCCGTAGCGTCGGAGCAGTGTGCGCGCCTGGACGTCGGCCGCCGCTTCGCGCTGCGCCGCCCGCACACGCGCGTCGCCGCTCGCGGCCGCGCGGCTCTCGACGAGCGACCAGCGTCCGGCGACGTTCCCGCGGCCCGTCGGATGCCGTCCGCCGGCGCCGCGCACGATCGCGCGGAGGCCGCCGAAGCCGTCCGAGGTGACGCGCCCGGCCGCGACGAGATCGGCGAGGCCCGCGCGGACGTCCGGCTCGCTCGCCTCGCACGCGCTCGCGAGCTCGTGGACGAACGACGCGCCGCGGCGCCGCAGCGCCTCGAGAATGCGGGCGCCGCGCGGATCGCGGCCGCCGTCGGCCGCCGGCTCGCGGTCGTCCGCCGGATCGCGCGGAAAAAGCGTCGGCGCGCCGTCAGCGGCGGCTTCTGCCTTGAGGAGCGCCCACTTGTCGGCGTGCTCGCGGAGGAACAGCGCGACCGGCGTCGCGCCGACGACCTGCGTCCCGTCGCGCGTGGACGAGGAAAGCCGCGCCCAGCCGATGTCGCCCGTGAGCGACAGCGTGTCGAGCATCGACGGATCGTAGTTGTCCACGCGGGCCGGCAGGACCGCGCGCTCCCAGGCGTCGGCGGCGAGCTCGAAGCCGTCGAGCGCTTCGAGGACGGCGTGGAGGCCGTCCACGCCCGCGAGCCGCGTCCGCGGATCGACGTGCTGCCACGCGAACAGGAACCGCATGTAGTCGGCCGGGCTGACCGGCTCGATCTCGGCGCGCAGCCGGTTCAGGGTGTAGCGGTGGATGCGCGCGAGGAGCCGGCGGTCGCACCACTCGGCCTTTGCGTCCTTCGCGGCCTTTGCTTCCTTTGCGGCCTCTGCGCTGAATACCCCCCGCATCGCCACGCCGTCCGCTTCGAGCGCGAGCAGGGCCGCGTCGGCGTCGCTGTCGGCGATCGCGAGCGAGTCGGCGAGCGCCGCGGCCGTCGTCGGACCGACGATCGTCAGCCGGCCGCGCAGGAGCTCGACGATCGCGTCGTCGCGCGTCCAGGTTCGGGCGGCACGGGAGGGCGGCGGCTCGATCGCCGGCGTCAGCGGCACGCCGGGATGGATCGCGCGCAGCTCGGGGATCCGCTCCGCCGCGACGTGTAGGGCGAGTCTCTCAGGCTCGCCGTTCGCGTGTAGGGCGGGCCTTTCATGCTCGGCGATCGTGTGTAGGGCGAGCCTTTCAGGCTCGCCGATCGCGTCAGCGTCGCCCTGAAAGAGTCGCCCTACATGCGCGGTGCACGCGCGGCGCGCGGCCGCGAGCTGCGCGAACAGGTCCGGCGCGAGGGTGCGCGCGTCGTCATCTGTGAGGAATCCGGCGGTGAGCAGCGCGTCGTGCAGCTCGTCGGCGTCGCGCGGATCGGGACGCGCCTCGTCGCGGACGCGCTCGATCGCGGCGGCGTCGAGCGCGCCGAGATCGTCCGCGCTCGACGGATCGGTCGCGCGGCGCGTGTAGACGGCCTGCGTGCGCCGCTCCTCGAGCGGCGCATCGTCCATGAAGGCGTACGGCCGCGCGTTCAGGATCTCGTGCGAGAGCGGCGACGGCTCGGTCGTGTCGCGCGCGACGCAGCGGATGTCGCCCGCGTGAATGCGCGCGAGGATCGCCGCCAGCGCGTCGAAGTCCATCGCCTCGTGGAGGCAGTCGCGCACGGTCTGGCTCACGAGCGGATGATCGGGAATCTGCCGGTCGCCGGGGATGTTCTCGAGGCACGCGGCCGCGTCGGGAAAGCAGGCGGCCATCAGGTCGTCGGCGAGCATCCGCTGCAGCGGCGGCGGCACCTTCTTGCCGCCGCGGTTGCGGGGAACCGCGAGCGAGATCGTCGCGTTCCAGCGCCAGCGCGTCTGGAACACCGGCGCGTCGAGAAACGCCTGGACGAGGATGTCCTTCGCCGTCGCCGGATGCAGATAGCGGAACACGTCGGCGAGCGGAAACGAATGCTGCGGACCGAGCGAGAGCAGCAGGCCGTCCTCGGTCGCCGCGGCCTGGAGCTCGAAGTTGAACTGGCGGCAGAAGCGCTTGCGCAGCGCGAGGCTCCACGCCTTGTTCACGCGGCTGCCGAAGGGCGCGTGGAGCACGAGCTGCATGCCGCCCGACTCGTCGAAGAAGCGCTCGAGGACGATCGTCTCCTGCGTCGGCAGGACGCCGAGGGCGGCGCGCGCATCGGCGAGATACGCGATCGCCTGTTCCGCCGCGGGCGCGGGAATCCCGGTCTCGGCGACGAGCCACTCGACCGCCTCCGGAAAAAGGGGTCGTACCCCTTTTTCGGCGGAAAAGGGGTACGACCCCTTTTCCGCGAGCAGGGGCTCGACGTCGGCGCGCAGATCGCTGACCGCGCGCGAGAGCTCGTCGCTGCGCGCCGGCGCCTCGCCGAGCCAGAACGGAATGGTCGGCGGCGCGCCCCTCGCATCGGCGACGCGCACGACGCCGCTCCCGATCTGCAGCACCTGCCACGACGCGTTGCCCAGCTGAAAGATGTCGCCGGCGTTGCTCTCGATCGCGAAGTCTTCGTTCAGCGTCCCGATGAACGTATCGCCCGGATCGAGGACGACGCGGTAGTCGGCGACCTCGGGGATGGCGCCGCCGGACGCGATCGCGAGCAGCCGCGACCCGCGGCGGGCGCGCACGCGCGCGTTCACCTCGTCTCGATGCACGAGCGCGCCGCGCCGGCCGCGCCTGGTGGCGAAGCCGTCGGCCAGCATCGCGATCACGGCGTCGAATGCCGCGCGCTCGAGCCCGCGGTACGGCCACGCACGCGTCATCAACGCGAAGAGCGCGTCCTCGCTCCCGTCGACGCACGCGCTCTCGGCGACGATCTGCTGCGCGAGCACGTCGAGCGGCGCGTCGTGGGAGACGATGCGATCGAGCTCGCCCCGGCGCACCGAGCGCACGAGCGCCGCGCACTCGATCAAATCGTCGCGCGAGCTGGGGAAGACGCGGCCCTTCGGCGTGCCGCTGATCGTGTGGCCCGAGCGGCCGACGCGCTGGATCAGCGTCGCGATCCGGTGCGGTGAGCCGATCTGGCAGACCAGATCCACCGATCCGATGTCGATGCCGAGCTCGAGCGACGCGGTCGCGACGAGGGCCTTCAGCGCGCCCCCCTTCAGCCGCGATTCCGCGTCGAGCCGCTTCTCCTTCGAGAGGCTGCCGTGGTGCGCCGTGACCGCGTCCTCGCCGAGGCGGTCGCTCAGGCAGCGCGCGACGCGCTCCGCCATCCGCCGCGTGTTGACGAAGATCAGCGTCGTCCGGTGCTCGCGCACGAGCGCCGTGAGCCGATCGAAATACTCCTCCCACACCTCGTGCGACATCACCGCCTCGAGCGGCGAGCGCGGCACCTCGATCGCGAGCTCCATCGCGCGGCGGTGGCCCTGGTCGACGATCGCGCACGGCTGATCCACGGCGCCGACGAGGAAGCGCGCGACCTCGTCGATCGGCTTCTGCGTCGCCGAGAGGCCGATTCGCAACAGCGGCTGCTCGGCCACCTGCTGCAGCCGCTCGAGCGAGAGCGCGAGGTGCGCGCCGCGCCGCGTGCCGATCACCGCGTGGATCTCGTCGACGATCACCGTCCTGACCGTGCGCAGCATCTCGCGGCTGCGGGCGGCGGTCAGCAGCAGGTACAGCGACTCGGGTGTGGTGACGAGGATGTGCGGCGGCGTGCGGAGCATCGCGGCGCGCTCGGCGGGCGTCGTGTCGCCGGTACGCACCGCGGCCGTGATCCGCGGCGGCGGGAGTCCGCGCGAGACGGCAAGCCGCGTGATGCCCGCGCGCGGCTCCGCGAGGTTCTTGTGGATGTCGGCGCTCAGCGCCTTCAGCGGCGACACGTAGACGACGCGGACCTCGTCGGCGAGCGGCGCGCGCACGCCGTCGTGCACGAGCTCGTCGAGCGCGGTGAGGAACGCCGCGAGCGTCTTGCCCGAGCCCGTCGGCGCGGCGATCAGCGTGTGGCGCCGCTCGCGAATCGCCGCCCAGCCGAGCGCCTGCGCGCGCGTCGGCTCGCCGAGCGTCTGCGCGAACCACTCGGCGACGATTGGATGAAAGGCGGAGAGCGACATGAAAACAGGTAAGGAAGCCGATCAAGGATACTTCAGCTGCCGCCGAGTTAGCCCGGCCCAGCCGTGCGCTAAGATCAGCTGGTGCTCCCCGCGAGGATCGGTCTCCGCTGGGTGATCGTCGCCCTCACGCTCTCGATCGTCGCGCCGCTCGGCGTGCTGTCGGCGGTCAGCCTCGAGCGCGCGTGGACGCGCCAGCGCGCGAACGTCGATCGGCAGAACGTGGCGACGGCGCGCGCGATCTCGGTGGCGATCGACACCGACGTCGAGACGACGACGGTGGCGCTGGACGTCTTCGCGACGCTGCACGCGCTCGACAACCCGGATCTTTCGGCCTTCGACAATCTCGCGCGGCGTCTCATCGTCCGGCAGCACGAGCACGAGTGGTCGTCGCTCATCCTCGCCGACGCGAACAACCGCGTGCTCGCCGCGTTCCCCGATGCCATGGACACGCGCGGCACGCCCGCCGAAGGGTGGGCGCGCACGGCGATCATGACCAAACGGACGTTCGTCTCCAACCTGTTCTCGATCCCGGGCATGCGGGGCTACTTCGTCATGATCGCGGTGCCGGTGATCCGCGACGGGGTGTCGCACCTCGCGCTCGGCGCGCGCGTTCGCTCGGACTCGTTCAGCGCGATCCTGCGCGAGCAGGAGACGCCGCCGCGCGACATCGTCGCGCTCGTCGACTCGAATTACCGCATGGTCGCGCGCACGACGGAGGAGAGCGTGTACGTCGGCACGTCGGTGACGCGCGCGTTCATCGACCTCGCGTCGAAGGCCGACGAAGGGACATGGGACGGCGTCTCGCGCGAAGGCGTCACCAACTACGCGGCGTTCAACCGCTCGCGCCGCACGGGGCTCGTCGTCGCGATCGCGATCCCGCGCGACGAAGTGGACGGCCCGCTCCGGCGCGCGCTCTGGATCCTGGCCGGCGTCTGGATCGCGATCCTCGCGATCGGCGCCAGCGTCGGCCTGCTGTTCGGGCAGAACGTCGTGCGCGTGATGCAGTCCGCGTCGCGATCGGCGATGGCGCTCGCGCGCGGCGAGAAGGTGGAGCCCCTCGGCTCGCGTATCGCCGAAATCGACGACCTGTCGGCGGGCCTGCGGCAGGCCGCGGTGACGCTCGACGCGCGCAACCGCGAACGCGACGAAGCGAGCCGGCTGAAGGACGAATTCCTGATGACCGTCTCTCACGAGCTCCGCACGCCGCTCACGGCGATCTACGGCTGGTCGCGGATGCTCTCGAGCGGCCAGCTGCGGCCGGAGCAGTCGGGCCGGGCCTTCGCGGCGATCGAGCGCAACGCGAAGGCGCTCGAGCAGCTCGTGAACGACATCCTCGACGTTTCGCGCGTCGTCGCCGGCAAGCTGCGGCTCGAGGTGCAGCCCGTCTCGGTCCCCGAAGTCGTCGCCGGCGCGGTGGATGCGATTCGGCCGGCGGCGGTCGCGAAGCACATCGCGGTCACGACGACGACGACCACGCTGGACGAGCTGCTCGTCTCCGGCGACGCGGGGCGGCTGCAGCAGGTCGTGTGGAACCTGCTCTCCAACGCCGTGCGGTTCACGCCGGCCAACGGCCGCATCGACATCGAGATCGCGCGCGCCGCCGAGTCGATCACGATCGCGGTGCGCGATTCAGGGCCGGGCATCGATTCGGAGTTCCTGCCGCACGTGTTCGAGCGGTTCCGGCAGGGCGGCACCGGCACCACGCGCGCGCACGGTGGCCTGGGGCTCGGCCTCGCGATCGTGCGCCATCTCACCGAGCTGCACGGCGGTACCGTGAGCGCGTCGAACAAGACGGCCGGCTCCGGCGCGGTCTTTCAAGTGACGCTGCCGGCGCGCGCGTCGGCGCGCGTCGAGCGGCAGGTGGCGACGCCGCTCCTGCACGGCGATCAGCAGCGCGCGACCCCGCGCCTCGACGGCTTCGCCGTTCTCGTGGTCGACGACGATCTGAACGCGCGCGAGCTCCTCGTCGCGGTGCTCGACTCGGCGGGCGCCGAGGTCCGCGCGGCGGCGTCGACCGAGGACGCGCTGATGATTCTCGACGGCTGGACGCCGGACGTGCTCATGTCCGACATCGAGATGCCGGGGGAAGACGGCTACGAATTGATGCGCCGCGTGCGCGCGCTCTCAGGGCTGCGCGGGCGCATCGCCGCGGTGGCGCTCACGGCACACGCGCGCCCCGAGGATCGTGCGCGGGCACTCGAGGCGGGCTTCCAGTGGCACATCGCGAAGCCGATCGATCCGGCGGAGCTCGTCGCCGCGATCGCCGCGCTCGCCTCGCACCGCGGCGATCCGGTCGATTCGCACGCATAAAAAAGGGGCGACCCTGAAAAAGGGTCGCCCTACATCCCCGCGGCAGGCCTGAAGGCCTGCGCTACCGGAGTCCCGCCGTCGACCGCGTCGCGCCCTGCGGCAGCGCGAACGCGATGTACTCGCCGGAGTAGTTGCCGCCGCTGACGGCGACGATGATGTACTGGCGGCCGTCCACCGAGTAGGTCATCGGCGAGCCGCTCTGCGGCGCCGGCAGCCACACCGCGCCGACTTGCTTGCCGCCATTCTTTTCGTACGCGCGGAGCATCGCGCCGCGCGGATGCTCCGGCGTCGTCGTTACGCTCGGATCGCCGGAGACGACGAGCGTCTTCGTCACGACGACGCCGACGTTGCCGCTCTGTCCGGTCTTCGGGATGTTGAGCCCCTTGAGCGCCGGATGGTTGCGCACCGAGTCGGGCGTATCGCCGTGCGGCGTCGACCAGACCAGCTCTCCGCGATCGAGATTGATCGCGACGATCTGTCCGTACGGCGGCTTCACGATCGGCAGGCCCTGGACCGTTGCACCGAATCCGCCGCCGCCGGGCGGCGCGGCGCCGCGGCCTCCCGCTGCGGGCGGAGGCGTCGGCGGGGGAGGCGGCGTCGCCGGACGCGCGGGCCGCGGCGCGTCGGCCGCTTCGCCCTCGCCGCCGCCGACGATCGCGCGGAACGTCTGCCCCGCCGTCCCCATCACGTAGTCGAGATCGGAGAACTCTTTCGGCGGCGCGACGAGGCCGAGCGGCGAGATGCAGGCGTCGCACGCGTGCGAGAAGAAGGTGTGCATCTCCGGGTCGTACGCCGAGCCGGGCCAGTTGACGCCGCCGCTCAAGGTGCCTGACGTCAGCGTGCCGATCGTTCCGTCCATTTTGCTGACCGAAGGCGGCGTGAACACCGGACCGAGGCGATAGCGCTTCGCCGCCTCGAGGCCCGCGGCCTTCAGCTCCGGCGTGAAGTCGATCAGGTCGCTTTCGAGGACGCCGTTGCGCGAGTAGGCCGGCGGCTTGGTCGGGAAGGGTTGCGTCGGCGACGTCTTCTCGCCGGGCACGTCGGTCTGCGGCACCGGACGCTCCTCGAACGGCCATATCGGTTGTCCGGTGATCCGATCGAACACGTAGAGGAAGCCCTGCTTGCTCGCCTGCGCGACCGCCTTCACGGGCCTGCCGTTCACGGTGATGTCGGCGAGCAGCGGCGCCGCCGGCATGTCGAAGTCCCAGATCGGATGGTGGACAATCTGATAGTGCCACTTGCGCTGGCCGGTCTTCAGATCCACGCACACGAGCGAGTCGCCGAAGAGGTTGTTGCCGGGGCGATGACCGCCGTAGAGATCGGAGGTCGGATCCTCGACGGGCAGGTAGACGAGGCCCGCCTCCTCATCGACGGTGATCTGCGTCCACACGCCGGTGTTGCCGTTGATCGCCCACGATTCCTTCTCCCAGGTATCGTTGCCGAAGTCGCCCGGCTTGGGAATCGTGTTGAACGTCCACAGCAGCTTGCCGCTCTTCGCGTCCCACGCGCGCACCAGCCCCTTGGTGTTGTTGTGGGTCTTTACCGTCAGCCCTTCGCGGAACGACGAGCCGACGATGATCGCGTCCCTGGTGACCGTCGGCGTCGAGTGCAGCCCGATCTCGCCGCTCTCGAGGTCGATCTGCTGTCCCTTGCCGATCACGGCGCCGATCTTCATGTCGACGACGCCGTTCTGCCCGAACGTCGCGACGGGGACGCCGGTCTTCGCGTTGAGCGCGACGAGGCGATAGCCGGTCGTGACGTAGACGACGCGATCGTCGCCCTTGCCGTCGGTCCAGTACGAGAGGCCGCGGCCCGAGAGCTGCCGCGGCGCGTTGACGGCGCGCGCGCCTTCCTTCTCGGCATGCACCCAGATCAGCTCGCCGGTCTTCGCGTCGAGCGCGACCACCGATCGCCGCGTGCCGCCGGTCGCGTAAATCACGCCCTTCACCATCAGCGGCGTCCCCTCGAGCTTGAACTCGGGACGCGTGCCGAGATTGTCGGTTTTGAAGCGCCACGCAACCTCGAGCTGGTTGAAGTTGCCGGCGTTGATTTGATCGAGCGGGGAGTACCGCGACCCGCGGACATCGGCGGTGTAGTACGGCCACTCGCCGTTTTTCGTGGACAGGAACCCCTGCGCCTGGCCGGAGAGGACCGCCGTCGTGCGCGGCGCGATCACCATCGCGGCAAGCGCGGCGGCGACCAAGGCCGCACAGAGCGCCGTGCGTTTCACTGTTCGTGTCATCGTGTGCCCTTTGTGCATTCGTTGAAACGTAGGGCGGCCCTTTCAGGGCCGCCGAGGCGGGGCTGAAAGCCCCGCCCTACACGGGTTCTCTAGCTTACCGCTGTCCGAGACTCGTGGCGCGCGCCGCGGCCGGCAAGCTGAACGCGACATATTCGCCGGAGTAGATGCCGCCGCTCACCGCGACGACGATGAACTGCCGGCCGTCTGCGAGATACGTCATCGGCGAGCCGCTCTGCGCCGCCGGCAGCCACACCGCACCGACCTCGGCGCCCGTATTCTTGTCGTACCCGCGCAGCATGGCGCCGCGCGGCCGCCCGGGCGGCGCCGTGACCTGCGGATCGCCGGCGACCACGAGCGTCTTCGTCACGACGAGGCCCACGCTGCCGTTCTGCCCGGTCTTCGGGATGTTCATGCCCGCGAGCAGCGGGGAGTTGCGCACGGCGTCGGGCGTGTCGCCGTGCGGCACCTGAAATTTCAGCTCGCCCTTGTCGAGATCGATCGCCGCGAGCGCGCCGTACGGCGGCTTGACGATCGGCAGCCCGCCAATGCCGTCGGTCAGCCCGCCGCGTCCGCCGCCGCCGGCAGCGGCCGGCTCGCCTGGTGCTGCGCCGCGGCCGCCGCGTCCCCCGCGTCCGCCGCCGGCCGCCGGCGCCGCTCCGCCTTCCGCGGGCGCCGCGCCGGCCCGGCCGCGTCCGGCGAGCGGCGAGTCGGCCGCCGTGCCGAAGCCCGGCCCGAGCGCTTCGCGGAACTCGGTGCCTTCGGTGCCGGAGACGTAATTCAAATCGGAGAACCCGGCCGGGGGTTTGCGCAGCGTGAGGCCGCCGACCGCCCCCATGCTCGCGACGGCGTAGACAGTGTGCGTCTCGGGATCGGCGCCGCCGCCCGGCCAGTTCGTGCCGCCGCTCGCGTTGCCCACGTTGATCGCGCCGCGGATGCCGTTCGGATCGCCGACGACCGGCGGGTTGAACATGCCGGCGACGCGGTAGTGCTTCAGGTTCTCGAGCGCCTGCGCGCGCAGCGCCGGCGTGAAATCGATCAGATCGTCGGGCACCTTCAGGAACGGACGGCCGTATGCCGGCGGCCTGGTCGGGAACGGCTGCGTCGGCGACGTCTTCTCGCCGGGCACGTCCGACTGCTGCACCGGCCGCTCCTCGATCGGCCAGATCGGCTGACCCGTGATGCGATCGAACACGTAGAGGAACGACTGCTTGCTCGGAATCGCGACGGCTTTGATCAACCGGCCGTTCACATTGGCGTCGAGCAGAATCGGCGCCGACGACATGTCGTAGTCCCAGATCGGATGGTGCACGACCTGGAAGTGCCATTTGCGCTGGCCCGTTTTCAGATCGACGCAGACGATGCTGTCGCCGAACAGGTTGTTGCCGGGGCGATGCCCGCCGTAGTAGTCCGACGTTGGATCTTCGACCGGCAGGTAGACGAGCCCTGCTTCTTCGTCCACGGTGATCTGCGACCAGACGCCGGTGTTGCCGTTGACGGCCCACGACTCGTTCTCCCACGTGTCGTTGCCGAACTCGCCGGGACGCGGAATCGTGTTGAACGTCCACAGCAGCTTGCCGGTCCGCACGTCGAAGGCCCGCACGAGCCCCTTCGTGTTGTTGTGCGTGACGACGGTCATGCCTTCCTTGAACGAGGATCCGACGATCACCACGTCCTTGACGACGGTCGGCGTCGAGTGGAGGCCGATTTCGCCCGTCTCGAAATCGATCTGCTGCCCTTTGCCGGCGAGCGCGCCCTTCTTCAGATCGACGACGCCGCCTTCGCCGAACGACTGGACCATCGATCCGTTCTTCGCGTTGAGCGCGACCAGCCGGTAGCCGGTCGTCACGTAGAGCACGCGCTCGTCGCCCTTGCCGTCGGTCCAGTAGGCGACGCCGCGCCCGGAGAGCTGCCGCGGCGCGATCGCCGCGCGGTTGCCCTCGCGGTAGCTGTGCGTCCAGATCAACTCGCCGGTCTTGCCGTCGAGCGCGACGACCGATCGCCGCGTGCCCGCCGTCGTGTACAGCACGCCGCGGATCGCGAGCGGCGTGCCTTCGAGCTTGTACTCGGGGCGCGTGCCGAGGTTGTCGGTCTTGAAGCGCCAGGCGACCTCGAGCTGGTTGAAGTTCGAGCCGTTGATCTGATCGAGCGGCGAATATCTCGTGCCGTGGACGTCGGCGGTGTAGTGCGTCCAGTCGCCGTTCTTCGTGCTCGGCATGCCGGAGGGCTGGCCGATCAGCCGAAGTCCGGCCACAAGAACGAGCGTGATGAGGATCAGTGCTGATCGTCGGATGATTCGAGTCATGCGCACTCCAGGACCGGCGCTTACCGAGGGTCGACCGCCGAGCACAATATATGGCGTGGGGCGGCGCTTCAAGTGAAAACCGGTCTGACCAGCGTGTCGATTGTTCAGGTGAACTACGTGTTCGACGAGACGCTGGCAGACCCCGACGCGCTGCTGGCGCGCTACACCACGCTCTCCGGATGGAGCGACGCACTCCTCGCCGCCGGCGCGCGCCGCGCGGCCGTCGTCCAGCGGTTTCGACGCGACGCGCGCGTCACGCGCGGCGGCGTCGAGTACATCTTCGTTCGCGGCGATCTGCGCGCGGCGGTCGCCGGCGAGGCCGCCGACGTCGTGCACGTCAACGGCCTCGCGTTCGCCGCGCAGACGTGGCGCCTTCGGCGCGCGCTTCCGTCGGCAACCGCGATCGTCGTGCAGAACC
>Ga0209474_10003087_pt1 | contig 14804 bp, 7 predicted proteins | sample GraSoiAngelo_145_FD_185902 | JGI IMG/M metagenome (GOLD analysis project Ga0209474, IMG submission 185902) | Grasslands soil microbial communities from the Angelo Coastal Reserve, California, USA - 14_1009_05_20cm (SPAdes) (version 2) | ecosystem: Environmental > Terrestrial > Soil > Grasslands ...
GGCCGCTGCACGGCTACGGTATCGCGCGGCGCATCGAGCAGATCAGCGAGGATGCACTGCAGCTCAACCAAGGGACAATTTATCCGTCTTTGACTCGTCTGCTGCAGAAAAGATGGATTTCCGCTGAATGGGGAACCTCAGAGAATAACCGCAAAGCGAAGTTTTACTCCATCACGAAAGCCGGGCGGAAACAGCTCGCGCGCGAAGCGCGGAGCTGGGAGCGGATTTCCGGCGTGATCGGGCGCGTGTTGAAGACAGTGGCGAGTGGCGAATGATGAGTGGCGAGCGGACCAGAATCAGGGGCTGGAGTGGAGTTATTAGTTGTTGGTTCTTGGTTGAGTCGGAAGCGGAAACAAACGGTGCATATGGTTAATGCGTCGGAACTTGAGGTGATGTCGTGTTGGGTTGGCTGAGAATCCTTGCAACGCGGATTTTGGGATGCTTGTCGCGGCGTCCCGCGGATGAAGAATTCGCGCAGGAGCTGGAGTCGCATTTGGAGATGCTTGCGGCGGAGAGCGTGCGGCGAGGTATGACGCCCGAGGAAGCGCGGCGCGCGGCGCACGTGCGACTCGGAGGAATGACGCAAATCAGCGAGAGGCATCGCGAGATGCACACACTGCCGCTGATGGAAGCGTTCGTTCAGGACATCCGCTACGGGCTGCGCACGCTGCGGAAGTCGCCGGGATTCACGAGCGTTGCGGTCCTGACGCTAGCGCTTGGCATTGGGGCTAGCACAGCGATTTTCAGCGTGGTTGAGTCGGTTCTGTGGCGGCCACTGCCCTTTCCGGAATCCGAGCGCTTGGCGGCGCTTTGGTCGACCAACCTCAAGCAGACCTGGCGTGCGGAACCAGCTTCGCCGGCCGATTTTTTGGATTGGAGGGCGCAAAGCACCGTCTTTGAGCAACTCGCGGCTTTTGATTGGGGAGGCCACGACACGCTCACAGGCAACGGGGACGCGGAAAGCGTTTTCGTGATCCCGGTTTCAGCTAACTTCTTTGACGCCCTGCAAGTCAGGCCCACGCTTGGCCGAGCTTTTCTTCCAGAGGAAGGCCAGGCAGGAAAAAATCGAGTTGCGCTGATCAGTCATTCCCTTTGGGAAAGACGCTTCCATTCCGATCCAACTCTCGTCGGAAAGGCTGTAACGCTCGACGGCGAGCCGTATGCCGTTGCCGGCGTGTGGTCAAGCGCTTTTCACCTGGAATTCCTTGGCAGAGATCCCGACCTATTCATTCCTCTCACTCTCGACGTGAAGGCAACGGCAAATCGAGCGGACCGCACCTTAGGAGTCGTTGGGCGTCTGAAACCTGACGTGAATCTCTCCCGCGCTAACAGCGAGATGACGGCGATCACCGAGCGCCTGGCGCGGCAGTACCCCAAGGAAGACGCCGACTGGCGTATACGCGTGCAAAACCTGCGAGAGTCTTACGCGGCGAATCCAACCGCGACCAGTTTGCTGTTCTTTTTCCTTGGGGCTGTAGGACTGCTTTTCCTGATTGCCTGCACCAATGTGGCAAATCTGCTGCTTTCGCGGGGACTAACGAGACAGCGGGAATTTGCGGTGCGAACTGTGCTGGGGGCGGCACGCCGGGTGCTGGTGCGGCAGCTCCTTGTGCAGAGTCTGTTGATAGCGCTTTTTGCGGGCGCGGTGGGCACGCTGCTGGCAAGTTGGAGCGTCGGTGTTTTCACGGGCGTGCTCCCGCAGGAAGATCTGCCACGAGCTGCGTACATTCGGTTAGATGGCAGGGTATTTGCTTTTGCCATTTTGTTGTCATTTGCAACGACAATCTTGTTTGGGCTTATTCCAGCGTTGTTTGCGTCCAGAGTTGACCCAAATTCCTATCTGAAAGAGAGTGCGCGCGGCATAGCCGGGGGCTCAAGGCAAGCGAGAGTGCGGAACGTCCTCGTTGCCGCACAGATGGCGACCGCTCTGGTCTTGCTCTTTGTGGCGGGCCTGTTTGTCAACAGTTTCCTAAGACTGGAACGCGCTTCTCTGGGTTTCGATCCGAGCAATCTTCTTTCCGTAAGAATTGCGTTAAGAGGGCAGCAATATTCTGCACCTGAAAAAGTGACCCTCTTCTATCAAAGCTTGCTGGAGCGGGTGCGCGGATTGCCGGGAGTACATGGGGCGGTGGCCGCAAATGCGGTTCCGCTCGCCGGTGGCCCAAGCGTTCGCTTTGTGATCAAGGGACGTTCTGAGGCCACGCTTGGAGAAGAACCGCTTGCGACAAATCATGTGGTGACGGCAGGTTATTTCCGCCTGATGAAGATACAACTACTCGAGGGCCGCGATTTTGACGAAAAGGATTCCACGGGAGCGCCCCGCGTTGCCATCGTCAATGAGAACCTGGTGCGTCATCACTTTCGAGGCGAAGACCCTGTTGGAAGAGAGTTGGAAATCACAGGAGGCTGGGGGGAAGGCAGGCCTGTTGGACGCGTCCAGATTGTGGGTGTGGCAGCAAACGCGAAGGAAGTCGGCTTGAACGAGATCGATTTTGACAGCATCTACTTTCCTTTCTTGCAAATCGCTGATCCGGCCATGTACCTGGTTCTTTCGACGCCTAATCCTGGCGCTGGAATTTTGGACTCGGTACGGAAAGAAGTGGCCGCTTTGGACAAGGACCTGCCTCTCTACAACATTGCTTCCATGGAGAAGCGAGTTGCCGACGCGCTCCGTGGAGACCGCTTCAATCTCCTTTTGATTGGCAGTTTTGCGGGCTTTGCAGTCCTTCTCGCGTCGGTGGGAATTTACGGCGCAATTTCCTATTCCGTGGAACAACGAACGCAGGAGTTCGGCATCCGCATGGCATTAGGAGCGAGCCCAGAAGGAATCTACGTGCTTACTCTACGCAAAGCTGGCGTCTTGAGTCTTGCCGGGCTGGCAGCGGGTGTGGCTATCTCGTTGGCTTTGGGCCGCATTGCCGGAAGCCGCCTTTACCTTGTACCGCACGAGCACAACGGGTTGCTGTATGGAGTGAGCGTATTCGATCCGTTGACACTCACGATTGTGTTTGCGCTTCTCGCGATCGTTGCGCTGGCCGCTAGCTATTTCCCCGCGCGGAGGGCGATGCGAGTCGACCCTATGGTGGCACTGCGGTATGAATGAAAAGAAAGTGGCGAGTGACGAGTGGGAGCGAACGAAAATCAGGAGCCGGAGTGAAGCTATTGGTTCTTGGTTGAGTCGGAAGCGGAAACAAAGAGTGGCAGATGATCAATAGGTCGGAAGATGAGGTGAAGAGAAGTTGAGGTGAAGATTATGTTGGGCTGGTTTTGGCTGATCGCTTCGCGGATTTGGGGATGGTTGTGGCGGCGCCCTACGGATGAAGAGTTCGCGCAGGAGCTGGAGTCGCATTTGAATTTCCTGACGCAGGAAAACCTGCGGCGCGGCATGGCGCCCGACGAAGCACGGCGAGCGGCGCGCGTGCGGCTCGGAGGAATGACACAAATCAAAGAAAGGCGTCGCGAGATGCACACGCTGCCGCTGCTGGAGACATTTGTCCAAGATGTTCGCTACGGGCTGCGCACGCTGCGGAAGTCGCCGGGATTCACCAGCGTTGCGGTCCTGACGCTGGCGCTTGGCATCGGCGCGAACACAGCGATTTTTACTTTGATTCACGGAATTTTGCTGAAGCCTTTGCCAGTGGCGCACCCCGAGGAACTCTATAACCTCGGCAACGATCAGGAATGCTGCTCCATCTCGGGAGATCAGGAGAGCTTTACGCTGTTTTCGTACGAGCTCTACCGGGAAGTGCGGGAGCACACGCCGGAATTTTCGGAGATTGCAGCGGTGCGATCTCATCCGCTCACGCTGAGCGTAAGGCGAAGCGGCAACGAAGGACTCGCGCAGCCTTTGCTGGCGCAGTTTGTTTCCGGCAACTACTTCACGTTGTTTGGCTTGAGAGCTTTTGCGGGACGAGCGCTGACGCCGGCGGACGACGCGGCCGGGGCGGCACCGGTGGCGGTGCTGAGCTATCGCGCGTGGCAGACGCACTTCGAGGGCGATGCCTCGATTGTGGGCAGCACGCTGATTGTGGATCGCCAGCCGGTGACGGTGGCGGGAATTGCGCCCGCGAGCTTTTATGGGGAGACGTTACGCGGCGATCCGGCGGACGTGTGGTTTCCGTTGGCGGCGGAGCCGACGCTGATGCGAATCAATTCGCATTTGAACCAGCCGGATAATTTTTGGCTGTACGCCATTGGGAGATTGCGGCCGGGAGTGCCGGGGCGGCAAGCGGAGGCACATCTCAAGGCGGAGATAAAGCTGTGGCTGGCGGCGCGGCCCAACCTGTCCGAATACACGCCGGAGGAACTGGAGAAGATGAAGTTTACGCTGACCTCCGCGAGCACGGGGATTCAGAAACTGCAAGTGGACTATGCGGAGGCGCTGCAGTTTCTGATGGTGGTGTCCGGATTCGTGCTGCTGATTGCGTGCGCAAACATCGCGAATTTACTGCTGGTGCGGAGCACAGCGAGCCGTGTCCAGGTGGCCGTGCGTGTGGCGCTGGGAGCTTCGCGGGGGCGGATGATCCGACAGGCGGTGACGGAAGGTTTGCTGTTGGCGCTGCTCGGCGGGGCGGCGGGAGTGGCACTGGCGTTTGCGGGGACGCGAGCGATATTGCTGCTAGCGTTTCGCGGCGCGGAGTTCGTGCCGATTGAGGCGAGCCCCGCGATGCCGGTGCTGTTGTTTGCGCTGGGCGTGTCGCTGCTGACGGGGCTGATTTTCAGCATTGTTCCGGCATGGATAAGCTCGCGCACGCAGCCGGTGGAAGCGATGCGTGGCGGCGGGCGATCAATCACCGAGGGGTCCACGCTGCCGCAACGGGCGCTGCTAGTGTTGCAGGCGACGCTGTCACTGGTGCTGCTGGTGGGAGCGGGTTTGACGACAGAGACTCTGCGGCGGCTGGAGAATCAGAAGTTTGGATTCGAGACGCGTGGGCGCGTGATGGTGCAGGTCGACCCGGATTTGGCGGGCTACTCGCCGGAGCGGGTTGTGGCGCTTCATAACGCGCTACAAGAACTATTGATGCATATACCAGGCGTATTGAGCGCGAGTCTGTCGAAGTACAGTCCGATGGAAGGATCGAACTGGGGCGAGCGGATCAGCATTGCGGGAGGACCGGGCGAGAAGGACTTGGCCGATACGCGGAGTGCATCGCTGAATACGGTAAGCGCGCATTATTTCGAGACCCTTGGGACGCGTCTGGTGCGCGGGAGGTTCATCGACGAGAGCGACACGCCGGCATCGCGGCATGTGGCGGTGGTGAATGAGGCGTTTGTGCGGAGGTGTTTCCCAAAAGGAGATGCGCTGGGACAGCACTTCGGGATTGGGGACACGCGTCATGCGAATGATTTTGAGATTGTCGGAGTGGTAGAGGACACAAAATATATTGCTGCGCGAGAGGCGGCGTTCGCGATGGCGTTCTTTCCGCTTGTGCAGGCGCAGGAACTCAACGCCAATATTTTTCATGACATTCAGTTGCTGGTGGCAGGCAGACCGCGAAACTTGCAGCCGGAGATTCAGCGGGCGCTGGCAAGCGTTGACCCGAACCTGACCATGATTCGTGAGATTAGTTTTGAGGAACAAGTCCGACGGAATTTTAATGAAGACCGTTTGGTAGCGCGGCTGACGGCTCTGTATGGGGCGCTGGCTTTGCTTTTGGCGTGCGTGGGATTGTACGGAGTCGCAGCATACACGGTGGCGCAACGGAAGAGCGAAATCGGGATTCGCATCGCGTTGGGAGCGCCGCGAGGAAGCATCGTGAGGATGCTTCTGCGTGTGGCCGTGGCGCCGGTAACGCTGGGATTGCTGATTGGTCTGCCGCTGGCGTTGGCGGGAGGGCACGCGATTGCGAGCGGGTTATATGGGGTCAGGAGCTACGACCCCTTTGTGCTGGGAACGGCGGTATTGGTTTTGGCGGTATCGTCGATTGTGGCCGTGCTGATTCCGGCGCGGCGCGCAGCGCGGGTGGATCCCATGGTGGCGCTGCGGTATGAGTGAAAAGAAAATGGCAAGCGGCGAGTGACGAGCCTGCAGAATCAATGCCGTGGGGGAGTCGGAAGCCGGAGGGTATAACTCCGAAGCATAAAGCAAGGTATTTACGGGAAAGTACCCTCACTGCAATCCGGCCTTGAGCGGAGAAAACAGAATGGTAAGATGCAGCCAGAATGCGCGAGCAGCTGGTCCGTCTCAGGGCCTCAATGGAAAACATACTGCAAGACATCCGTTATTCGTTCCGCACGCTGAGCAAAAACCCGGGCTTTGCTGCGGTGGCAGTGTTGACGCTGGCGCTGGGCATCGGGGCTAACACAGCAATCTTCAGCGTGGTCGAGAATGTGCTGCTTCGTCCGCTGCCGTATCCTCAGCCGGAAAACCTCGTACAAATCTGGAATACCTACCAGCCTCAGGTTCCCCGGGCGGCTTTGTCACCGGGCGACTACGCAGACTGGGGCAAACAAAACGCGAGCTTTTCGGAGATGGGAGCATACGTGCAACTCACCCGGGGATTCAATTTGACCGGCGAAGGTGAGGCACAGCGGGTGTTGGGGAGCTACGCAAGCGCGAGCCTGTTCCCCATGCTTGGGATAAAGCTCGCGGCTGGCCACTACTTCGTTCCAGAAGAGGACCGGGCAGGCAGTTCTCCTGTGGTGATATTGAGTCATCGCCTTTGGCAGAGTCGATTTGGGGGCGACCCGGAGGTGGTGGGCCGAACGATCACGCTCGACAACCAGCGGTATACCGTTGTCGGCGTCTTGCCCGCCGATTTTCGCCTTCTGCGCTGGCCTGACTTTTGGATGCCCATCGGGCAGTATGAAGATGACTTGACCGAACACGTTCATCACGCGTTCAACGGGATTGCGCGGCTGAAGCCGGGCGTCACGTTGGCGCAAGCGCGAGACGAATTGAAGAGACTGAACGAACAGGAAACCATCAAGTATCCGGATTCGCACAAGTTCTTTGGCGTGCTCTTGGAGCCGATGGAGGATCCATCCGTCGCGAAGTTGCGGAGCATCCTGCTGGTTCTTTCCGGGGCGGTGGGGCTGGTGCTGCTGATTGCCTGCGCCAACATCGTGAACCTGCTGCTGGTGCGCAATTCGGGAAGAGAGCGGGAAGTGGCGGTGCGAACGGCGTTGGGAGCGAGCCCGTGGCAGTTGTCGCGGCAATTGCTGACGGAAAGTTTGCTGCTGGCGGTGGGGGGCGGGGCGGTTGGGTTGCTGCTGGCGGTGGGGGGGCTGCGGGCGTTGATGGCGTTTGTCCCCGCGGACCTGGGAGTGGTGCGGGAGAGCGGGGTGAATAGCAAAGTGCTGGCGTTCACCGCCGCAGTTTGCGTCGCTACCGGAATTATTTGCGGGCTGCTTCCGGCGCTCCGCGCACTGCGGGCAAATCTCGCGGGAGTTCTGAAGCAGGGCAGCAAAGGCGCTGGAGGGTCGGGGCGTCACCGGACACACAACGTTTTGGTGATTTCTGAGATTGCGATGGCGCTGGTGCCGCTGATCGGAGCGGGGCTGCTGCTGCGGAGTTTTGAGCATTTATTGGAAGTGAATCCCGGCTTTCGCGTGGACCATATTCTGACTATGGAGGTGCAACAAGCGGCGCTGCCGTTTGCGCAGATCCGGCAGTTTTCACAGGAAGATTGGATTCGGGTTGGACTAAGGCAGTCCTTGCAATTCGAGCCAATCGCGGAGAAGATTCGCGCGCTTCCCGGCGTAAAGGAAGCCGCAGGCGTAGACGACCTGCCGTTGAGCAACGAGTTCCGCCAGGCGTCGAGATTCGTGATTGAGGGCCAGCCCGTCCCCAACGCAGGGGCGCGGCCGATTGTGCAATTCCGAACCGTGAGTTTGACGTATTTTTCCGCACTGGGAATCCCGCTGCGCGAGGGCAGGGTTTTCACCGAGGACGACTGGAAAGTGCCGAGGGCGGTGATCAACGAAACCATGGCGAAGCGCTTCTGGCCGAAAGGCGATGCTATTGGGAAGCGCATTAATCTCTGCTCGCTCGATCCAAAACCATGCTGGACCACCATCATTGGCATTGTGGGAAACGTGCACCAGTTTGGACTGGATGGCGAGCCGACATTTGACGTTTATTTTGTAGGCGGATGGACGGCGTATGTGGTGGTGCGGACGGCGGCGGATCCGCTGGCGCTTGCGCCCGCGGTAGCAGATGTGATTCACAAAGAAGCCCCGAATCTGCCGGTAACCCACGTGCAGACCATGGATGAGTTGCTCGATGGATCGATTTCTCCCCGGCGATTCTCAGCGATGCTGGTTGGAGTTTTCGCCGTGCTTGCCGTGGTGCTGGCCGCCGTCGGCATCTATGGAGTGATGAGCTACACGGTGAGCCAGAGAACGCAGGAAATTGGTCTGCGCATGGCGCTGGGAGCGCAAGCCGGCGATGTACGCAGCATGATTCTGGCACAGACGCTCAAGCTGACGGTTGTTGGCGTGGCGATTGGGTTGGCCGGAGCGTTTGGGGTGGCACGCTTCTTGACGAGCCTGCTTTATGGCGTGGGGACTCATGATCCAGTTACGTTCCTGGGCGTGGCTGTTTTTCTGATTCTGGTGGCGGTGGTGGCGGCGTATGTCCCGGCGCAGCGCGCCATGCGCGTGGAGCCGATTGTGGCGCTGAGGTACTAGTGAAGCTCACCGACTAACCTGTTTTCCCCGAACTGACTTTGAAACGCTACAAACTTCTCATCCGTCCAATCTGACGGTTTCGCAGAGTGGGCGAGGCCTGCTAGAGCCCTGATTACCGAGAAATTTGCATGGAAGGCGGAGAGGTGTGAGATGAGAAGAGGAAACTTGTGCGTCCTGGCTGGAATTTTGGTGGCGCTGGTTGCGCCTGAGGTTATGGGTCAAAGCGATCCGCAGCGTCCGACGGAATCGCCCTCGCAGCAAATCACGGTTCCTCCGGCTCAACAACCGCCCCAGCAACGCCAACGCACACAACGGCCTCCGGAGCAGCCGTCACCCGCGCAGGCCGAAGGCGCCCAAGGGAAGCAGCCGCAGCGCCCGCCGGTACCCGAAGAAAAATCTTCGGTGACGCACCACTTAGCGCGCATCGCGGGACAGGAGATCAAGTACACGGCGACCGCCGCGACGTACAACATCAAGGCCGACGACGGGACGCCGAAGGCAACGATGTTTTACGTGGCGTACACGAAAGAAGGCGTGACAGATATCTCCAAGCGACCTATCAGTTTTGTCTATAACGGCGGCCCGGGCTCGGCGTCGCTCTTCACGCACATGGGGATGGGGCCAAAGCGCGTGGTTTTGACGCCGGATGGGCACGGGATGCCCGCACCATACGCGGTGGTAGACAATGAAGATTCCTTTCTGGACGCAACCGATCTGGTTTTCATTGATGCCATCTCGACGGGATTCAGCAGGCCCGCGCCAGGAGAAGCTCCCAATCAATTCCACGGGATCATCGCGGACGCGAACTGGTTCGCGGATTTCATCTATCAGTACATCACACGCAATGAACGCTGGGCTTCGCCGAAATTTCTAATCGGCGAGAGCTATGGAACGACGCGGTCGGCAGAACTGGCCGGCGTGCTGCAGGAGCGCCATCAAGTTTACTTGAGCGGAGTCGTATTGCTTTCGTCTGTGGCATTCTCCAATTGGGGTGCCGACAACCGTTCGGAATTTTTTCTGCCAACGTATGTGACTACCGCTTGGTATCACCATTTGCTGCCGCCCGATTTGCAGAGCCTGAGCATCGAGCAGGTGGCGCAGCAAGCGCGGGAATTCGCGCATGGAGAATATGCCGCAGCGCTCGAAAAAGGCGACGCGCTTCCAGCGGGGGAGCACCAAAAAGTGGTTGCGGACCTAGCGCGGTTCACCGGGCTCACGCCAAAATACATCGAGCAGACGAACCTGCGCATCAGCCCGTTCCGGTGGTTTAAGGAACTGGAACGCGACAAGCGGCGGACCATCGGCCGGCTGGATTCGCGTTTCGAGGGCATGGACGTGGACGCGGCTGGCGAGCGCGTGGAGTACGACCCCAGCGAAGCGTCGTATGAGGGCGCGTTTGTCGCGACGTTTCACGACTACGTGCGGCGCGAACTTAAATGGGACAGCGAAGCGTACTACACGGTGAGCGCGAACGTGCGACCGTGGGACCAGACAGGGAACACCGAAGTGGCGGAAGTTTTGCGCGCGGCCATGACGCAGCAGACTTACCTGAAGGTGTTGGTGCTTTGCGGCTACTATGACGTAGCCACGCCGTTCAATGGCATTGAAAATACGTTTGCACACATGAATCTGGAGCCGCCCGCGCGGAAAAACGTGAGCTTCGCTTACTACGAAGCCGGACACATGATGTACGTTGACGAGAAAGAGCATCACAAGCTGCACAAAGACGTGGATGAGTTCATTAACGCGGGGTATACACGCTGAAGCAGGCGAGCAACGGGGAGTGTTGCGCGCTATGATGGCGAATCAGGATAAGGATACTTAGCCAAAAGAAGGACGCGTCGCGATTGCTCGCATTTCAAGTTGAAAAAGGAAAGTTGCGTTCGGTTATGAAGCCGTTGCCGAAGTTGCGGCCGGGGTGGGCGTTGGTGCACGTGCGGCTGGCAGGAATTTGCAATACGGACGTGGAGATTTTGCGCGGGTACCACAATTTCCAGGGGACGCCGGGACATGAATTCGTGGGCGAAGTCGCAGAGGTGGCGGACGTTTCGGCCGGCGAACGGAAGAAGTGGATGGGGCGGCGGGTTTGCGGGGAGATCAATGTTGCGTGCTCGGCTTATGGTTTCAGGCCGCAGTGCGAGTTTTGCCAGCGCGGATTGAAAACGCATTGCGCGCGGCGGACGGTGCTGGGCATCGTGGCGCATGACGGAGCGTTCGCGGAGTATTTGGCGCTTCCGCTGGAAAATCTGCACGTTGTGCCGAATTCGGTGAGCGATGAAGAAGCGGTGTTTACGGAGCCGTTAGCGGCGGCGTGCGAGATTTTGGAGCAGGTGGATGCGGAAAAAGTGGAGACGGCCGCGATTCTTGGAGACGGGAAGCTCGGTCAACTGTGCGCGAGAGCATTGAAGGGCGCGGTGCCTCGCGTGGTCTTGTACGGCAAGCACGACAAGAAGCTGGCCATTGCGCGGCATGCAGGGATCGGAACTAGAAAAGTTCGGGGAGATTCCAGCGAAAGCGCGCGTGTCAGAGAGGCTTTTCCGCTGGTGGTGGAGGCGACGGGTTCGCCAAACGGGTTGGGGCTGGCGCAGCAGATGACGGAGCCGCGAGGAACGCTAGTGCTGAAATCAACGTTTCATGGTGCGGCGCCAGTAGAGACGTGGCCGATCGTGGTGAAAGAGATTAACGTGGTAGGCTCGCGGTGCGGGCCATTCAAGAAGGCGGTGGCGCTGCTGCACTCGGGCGGGGTGGATTTGAAACCGCTGATTACGCATACGTTTCCGTTGGTGGAGGCGCAAAAAGCCATTGCTTTTGCCCAACGGGCGGGAGTGCTGAAGGTTTTGCTCAAAGCGTAAAAAAATGAAACTTGAGTTCCTGGAATATGGCTCGCCAGACTGTCCGCTTGTTCGCCTTTATGAATTCACGTCCCAAGAGGCTTATGACTTTCGCCGAATTGCTCTGCAGCTAGCTAGGGGGAGAGAGCACACCGTCTTTCTGAATGAGCGGGCCGGGTACGGTTCCGATCGGGGGTTGCGAATTAACGCTCCAGAAAGAAAACAAGGATCGCGGAGTGTCCGAAATTTCCTCTGCGAAGTTCAAATGGGTCCTTTCCCAAAATGGCTGGCTTCAGGTAGCGCATTTGATTCGGCCCTTTTCGCGCGGCGCTAGCACAAGCTGGCAATGGCTTTCAGAAAAGGGACAAGCACGAATCCTTCTCTCGTGTGACGGCGGTTGGTAAGTAAAGGTGGTTCAGAGGCGGTTGATGCAGGACGCGACGCAGGCGGCGCCGAAACCGTTGTCAATGTTGACGACGGTGACGTTGGAGGCGCAGGAATTGAGCATGCCAAGAAGCGCGGCAATGCCGCCGAAACTGGCGCCGTAACCAACGCTTGTGGGCACGGCAATGACCGGGGCAGCGACGAGGCCGCCGACCACACTGGGAAGAGCGCCTTCCATCCCGGCAACACAAATGATGACGCGGGCTTGCGAGAGTTTGCTTTCGCGATGTTCGAGCAGGCGATGAATGCCGGCGACACCGACGTCGTAGAGCTGATCGACGCGATTGCCCATCATGCGCGCGGTGAGCAAAGCTTCTTCGGCGACTGGGATGTCGCTGGTACCGGCGGAAACGACGAGGATCAAGCCTTTGCCCGTGACTTCGCTGCTGCGCTCGATGGTGATGACCCCAGAGAGGGGATGAAACTTCGCGGCGCGCGCGGTTTTCCCGTTAGCTTTTTTCACGGTGGCGAAGACTTTGGCGTCGGCGCGAGTGACCAGAATATTGTGCCGCGAGTCTTTCTTTTGGAGCATGGCGCGGACGATTTCGGCGACCTGCTGCGGCGTTTTGCCTTTGGCGAAGACGACTTCAGAAAAACCCTGGCGGAGAGCGCGGTGATGGTCGACTTTGGCGAAGCCGAGGTCTTCAAATGGCAGGTGCTTGAGGCGTTCGATGGCCGCGGCCGGAGAAAGCTTTCCAGCCCGCACGGATTCCAGAAGTTTCAGCAATTCTGTTTGATTCATGATGTTTGGCCGCTCGAAATTCTATCATTGACGCACGGAATCGCTGCGGCTTGACTTGCTGCGGAGCGGCTGCGAGACTGAATTTATCCGCGAGAAAACGACAAAGAAAGAAAAAACATTTAACAAAGAGGGCGCAGAGGCGGAAGGCACAGAGTTCATAGAGAAGAGTCATTCAGTTTGCGCTTATTATGGGTATACGTGATTTGGGATTGGATGAGGAGCACATTTCCTAACGATGAGCAGAGGCCGGGTCCGTACGGTGCTGGAGATGATCAAGTTCGAGCACTCCGTGTTCGCGCTTCCGTTTGCACTGACGGGAGCGCTGCTGGCAGCGCGGGCGACGAGGCACACTTGGCCGACGCTGCGGCAGATTGTTTGGATTGTGGTGGCGATGGTCGCAGCCCGGTCGGCAGCGATGACCATGAATCGCATCGTGGATTTGCGCTACGACAGGGAGAACCCGCGGACGAAGCAGCGCGCGCTGGTGACTGGGGCGCTGACGGTCGGGTTCGCGTGGCTCTTCACGCTTGTAGCACTTGCCGTGTTCTTTGTAGCGGCATGGCAATTGAATCCACTGGCGCTGAAGCTTGCGCCACTGGCAATTGTGATTTTGTTTTTCTATTCCTTCACCAAAAGATTCACGAATTGGTCGCATCTTTTTCTGGGATTCGCGCTGGGGATTTCGCCTGCCGCGGCGTGGATTGCGATTACGGGCACGCTCGATTGGCGGATGGTGATTCTCTGCGCCGCCGTGACGCTGTGGGTGGGCGGGTTCGACGTGCTGTATGCGTGCCAGGACATTGCTTACGACCAAGAGGCTGGGTTGTTTTCAATTCCGAAGCGATTCGGAATTGCAAGAGCACTGCTGATTGGGCGAGGAATGCACAACGGCGTGATTGCGCTGTTGAGCTGGCTGGCCCTGAGCTTCGGATTGCCGTGGCCGGCGTGGGCGGGAATCGCGGTGGTCGCGGCGCTGCTCGCATACGAACATTCGCTCGTCCGCGCGGATGATTTGAGCAAGCTGGACGCTGCGTTTTTCGCAGTGAACGGCTATATTAGTATATTGTTCCTGCTGTTCTGGGGCGCCGCGGCGGCGTTTTGGCACGTTTAAAATTTTCGACAAGATTGAAATGAGCGAACTGACCATTACCGATCAGCGGCTGAAGCCCATCGCCAAAAGGGTGCTGGCCGACGAGCGGTTGAGCTTTGAGGACGGCATCACGCTGTACCGCTCGCCAGATTTACTGGCCGTAGGCTGGCTGGCGAATCACGTGCGCGAGAAAAAGCACGGCAACGTGACGTATTACAACGTCAACCGGCACATCAATCCTACGAATATTTGCGTGGCGCATTGCAAACTGTGCGCGTTTGGGCGCGACCCGGACGCTCCGGGAGCGTACAACTTTGCGCTGGAAGAGATTTACGCGCGCGCGGAACAAGGCATGCGCGAGGGCGCACTAGAATTTCACATTGTGGGCGGGCTGCATCCCGATCTGCCGTTTGAATACTTCCTGGACATGTTGCGCGGGCTGAAACAGCGCTGCCCCGGCGTGCATTTGAAGGCGTTCACGATGGTGGAAGTGGGCTACTTCGCGCGCATTTCGCAATTGGGCGTGAAAGAAGTGCTGCTGAAATTGAAGGAAGCCGGTGTGGATTCGCTTCCGGGCGGCGGGGCGGAGATTTTTCATCCGCGCGTGCGCAAAATCATTTGCGACCACAAAGTGAGCGGGCAGATGTGGCTGAACATTGCGCGGCAGGCGCATGAAATCGGACTGCGCTCGAACGCGACAATGCTGTACGGGCACGTGGAGACCGAAGAAGAACGAGTAGATCACCTGGTGAAATTGCGCGAGTTGCAGGACGAGACGCATGGGTTCGTGGCGTTTATTCCGTTGGCGTTTCACCCGGACAACACGGCGCTTTCGTACATTCCGAAACCGACGGGCTACGCGGACTTGCGCAACATCGCGGTGTCGCGGCTGATGCTCGACAATTTCGAGCACATCAAGGCGTACTGGATCATGCTGACCCCCAGCATCGCGCAGATTGCCCTGCGGTTTGGCGCAAACGATTTGGATGGCACGGTGGTGGAAGAGAAGATTTACCACGATGCGGGCGCAAAGACTTCGGAGTTCACACCACGCAATGAACTAGAA
>Ga0209474_10003088_pt1 | contig 14798 bp, 12 predicted proteins | sample GraSoiAngelo_145_FD_185902 | JGI IMG/M metagenome (GOLD analysis project Ga0209474, IMG submission 185902) | Grasslands soil microbial communities from the Angelo Coastal Reserve, California, USA - 14_1009_05_20cm (SPAdes) (version 2) | ecosystem: Environmental > Terrestrial > Soil > Grasslands...
CTATATCACGCGCCTGTTCGCAACCTGAAATTCGCCCATCAAGCTATGTCAATTTCGCCACTAAATCGGGACGTTTTCGACGGTGAGCCGTTGGCCTTGTCCTTTTCCCAAGCCAAATGTGAAGCAGTAAGAGTACCGGCAGCGCCAATCCGACAGCTAGATGAATCCAACTCGTCCACGCACGCAGGCTTTCACCGCCGGCGTAGTAGAGTCCGTATCCAGTAATGGTCAGAATACCGAACGTGCCAAGGAACAGCGACCCATTGCCACGATTCCGACGCGCCCGCCAGGCGAAACGCACGTGAGCGGAGAGAAGCATGCCGATAAGCACCAAAATCGCCATTGCGCCGGCGCCGTGGACCTTCATCGCCCACGCCTTTCCACTCATCTCGAAATCCCCGGGGGTGACGAGACCAGATCGTTCCAGTACGGCCATGCCGCGCCGCTGAAAAAAAGCAGCGCAAGAACGCCGTAGAGCAAGCGTCTGTGAAGGGACTTCAATCGGATTAAGTCTGGCGGGACGTTTCGCACGTTGAGTTAAACATCCAGGAGGGCCTGCCGCCTTGTTCGAGAAGCAACGCATCCGCTGAATACCGCGCTAATAGAGGCGCGGCTTGTTCGCGCAGTGCGAACACAACTTTCGTCAGTGCATCCGCCGTCACGCAGTTCGCTGCGCCCACAGTCACGCTGATCAAGTCGCAAGCGGCTCGGCCGGTGCGCGCATCCAATATTGGGCTCACGCAACCACGACGGTTTGTGCGAGCAAAATAAATTCCCGAAGTTGCCATCGCGCGCTCGCGAAGTCTCACCGCTCCAGCAGCGCGGTTCGGCTGCTTGGGGGTGGCGAAGGTGCACGAGCTGCGATGCCGATCCGAAAACGCGCAGGTCACCACCGGCATTCACGATCGCTGCCATGACGCGCTTGCGTTTCAAATTTCAACCGCGCGATCGACGGCGAAACCCTTCGCGATTCCGCCGAAATCAATCAATAACGGGCGACGAAATCGGATACGGCCGGCGGATTCGAGAATGATATCGCGCCAGCTGCCGCTACCAAAACGCATACCGTTCCTCGGAAGACAATTCCATCTCACCAGTTGCCCGGCTATTGTGATGTCGAAAATCCCGTCCGTGTTGCGCGAAAATTCCTGCGCCGATTTCAAGACGCGCCATGTCCATGAATGAACGCACACCGCTTTGCAATACGCATCGCGATTCATGAGCGAGATCTCGCTTTCGGGATCGTGAAAACTCATTAATCGATGCACCTGCGCGATCGCCAGAAATGCCGCTTCGATTGCATCTTCTAATTCGTCGGCGTTAGTTCCAAACGCTTGCATCTCCACGAACGTGCCCAGTATTGGCCGACATCGGCGAACCTCGATGTGTGGATTCGTCCTCATTCGTGATTAGCTGCGTTTCAGTGCGATTTCATAGAACGCGAGAAGACGCTTCACCTCATCGGCGACGTGGCGGCAACTCAAAGTCGCGCCGCTGATGTTCTTAATATCTCTATCCAGTTTCAATGGACTGACTCGTTTTGCCCACGAATTGGGCACGCCAGTTTTCATTGCGAATTTCGCCTCCATAGGTTTCGCGATAAGCCATCACCTCAATTTGTTTCAGTGAGCCATTGGCATTCAGGCCGACCGCGTAGGTGATAAACTCGTGTTTGCCGACGACTTCATCGACTATGAACCAGCCACCACCGCTCACGCGCCAGACTCGTTGTTCGTCGTGCAAGACCCGCACGCCGCTGGTCTGCTCGGTAGCTTTGCGTTGAGCCGGAGCCAGTTTCACCGGCGCGGCCGTCAACGATTTGCCCGGAAAAATCGCGCGCTGCGCCTGATCGACTGTCAGGTATTGAACTGCAAACGTGGATGGGGCAACCAGCGCCGAAATCGGCAGCGCGATGAAAGCGAATTCTGATTCCGTCATACACTAGAAATTGAATCCGAGTTTCAGCCGCACGTAATATTCCTCGTGTTCGTCACCAAAAATGTAACCGTCGTGCGCGGCGAACTCCTGGTTGTCCTGGCTGAAAGCCTGGCCGATTGGCAGTTGATGAAGAAAACCGATGCTGGCCCACCAACGCTCGCCTCCGTAATGAATTGTCGGGCCGATAAAGTACGCCGAGTGCTCGTGCACGGTGGCATCGGCAAATTTGTGATGGTTCCAAAATTCCAGCCCAGCTGACCAATTGCGGATGAACCGATACGAAATTCCAATGAACCACTCGAACACAGCGTCGCGTTCCCACTCACCTTCCTCTTCCTTCTCGAATTCGAGCTCGTAGTTGATGTTCAGCGCCCAAACGAGTCGGTCCTCGAGCCAGTTTTTTTGCAGGAGGATCTTCCATTCCAACTCGGTTTCCTGAGCGCCAACGCTGGGCTCGAAATAAAGCCGAGTCCTATTGCGGTTTTATAAGGGCTTAGCAACCGATAAATCGATTCAAAAGAAACCGACTCAAAGTGGTAACTGTCGAACGGCGTCGCGGGATCGTGTCCCGCGTGGACGTCCTCACCGCCGGTTTCGTAAACGCCCGGCAAGCGTCTTTTCGGATGGACCGGATTTGCCACGGGAATGTCGTCGTTCGTATAGACGTAGTGGTGATTCAGATAGAGCGCGATCTGAAAATCGTCGCTCACGCCGTATTCAACCTCCTCACGAAAATCAATCACGCTATAGCTGCCGTGTTCCTTCTCCCAACGCGGCGTAATCCATTGCTCGAATTCACCATGACCTTTTGCTGTAAGGTCCGTGGTGTAAGTCCAGGCAAAAATCGCCTCGTGCGCTTTCGCATTCGAGACGCAAAACAATAACGCGGCCAAAGCTGATACCAATTTCATGTGGGGCATCCATAACATTTCCGGCAAGGGCCTGCTGCCGCACGGTTGCCAATTTTGATGCCGGATTGCAGCGCAATCCAAGCCGCGTCACGGCAATACGTCGCTAACTGGATGATTGCGCGTGTTTTCGGCGTACCTAGCGAGCACCCAGCAAAGATCCGAAAGTCGGTTCAGGTAACGCAAAATCTCTGGATTGAAATCTTTTTTCTCGGCGCTAAATGCGGCAATGTGTCGCTCTGCGCGGCGGCATGTTGTGCGGGCAAAATCCAATGCCGCAGAAACCTGCGTCCCACCGGGGACAACCCAGTCCTTGGGATACAGCGATTTATTCTTCTCAAGCTCGAAAACTACCGCAGTGATTCGATCGACCATCTCGGTTGTAGTGAGATGAAAACCATCTTTGGCATACCGTTCGTGGTCGGATGGCGCCGTTGCTAGTTCGCCCATCACGACGATTAAATCTCTTTGCGCCGCGAGGATTTGATCCGAAAGAAATTTATCAGTAGCAATGGACCGGGCGAGACCGAGTGCGGCGCTCAACTCATCAACGCTTCCATAGGCGTCGACGCGCGGATCGGCTTTTGATAGTCGCCGTCCGTACATCAACGACGTTTCGCCTTTGTCGCCAGTTTTGGTGATGATGGACATCAGTAAATTGTACGGTGTTTCTGTGAACTCCGAAAGCTTTCGGAGCTGATACAGACGCCCTACAACACAAGCTAACCGATCGCAGGTTGCGGCTCAGCCTCTTCCATCACCGGCGCGCCAACCGGCTCGCCTTTTTCGACTAGCTTAAGCTGGCGATGTTCCGGGAACCCGGTTCCCGCAGGAATCAAGTGACCCATGATCACGTTTTCCTTAAAGCCGCGCAGCCTATCGATCTTGCCCAGCGTAGCCGCTTCAGTGAGCACACGGGTCGTATCCTGAAACGAAGCCGCAGAAATAAAGCTGTCGGTTTCCAACGAAGCCTTCGTGATGCCGAGCAGCACCGGAACAGCCTCCGCAGGTTTGCCGCCTTTCTCCACGACTTTCTTGTTCTCTTCCTCGAAGTCGAGTTTATCGACCTGATCGCCCCAGAGGAGCGCGGTATCGCCAGGATCGGTGATCTTCACCTTGCGCAACATTTGGCGCACGATGATCTCGATGTGCTTGTCGTTGATCTCCACTCCCTGTAGCCGATACACCTCCTGCACTTCATTCACCAAGTGCTCCTGCAATTCCTGTGGACCACACACTTCCAGAATTTCGTGCGGCACAATAGGGCCTTCAGTCAGCTGTTGACCCTTCTTCACGTAATCGCCTTTGAATACGATGATGTGCTTGGTGAGCGGAATGAGATGCTCTTCCTCAGCGCCCGTGTCCGGATCTTTCAGAATCAAACTCCGTTTGCCGCGGACGGTTCCGCCCAGCTCGACGATGCCGTCGATCTTGGCGATCTCAGCCGCATCCTTCGGACGTCGAGCTTCGAACAATTCCGCAACCCGCGGCAGACCACCCGTAATGTCCTTTGTCTTTGCGACTTTGCGTGGGGTTTTTGCGAGCAAAGCGCCTGCCCGCATCTTCTGGCCTTCCTCCACGATGACGTGAGCGCCGGCGGGAATTGAATAGCTCGCGAGCACCTCCTTCTTGTCATCTACAATAACCACCTGCGGGTGTAGATCTTCCTTGTGCTCGACGACCATGGTGCCCATGAGCCCGGTCGCTTCATCGACTTCGCGTTTAATTGTCACTCCGGCAATCATGTCGCGGAATTCGATCTTTCCACTTTTATCGGTGAGGATCGGCACGTTGTATGGATCCCATTGCACGAAGGTTTCGGCTTTCTTCACAGACGCACCGTCCTCCTTGGAAATCACTGAGCCGATGACGACGTTGTAGCGCTCCAATTCGCGACCCTCATCGTTGTTCACGCTGATCGAGCCGTTTTTGTTCAACACGATCCAACTTCCGTCGAGCGCCTGCACCGTGCGCAAATCATTGAACTGCACCGTGCCGTCGTTCTTCGCCTTAATGATCGGTTGCTTAAATGTCTGGCTGGCCGTGCCGCCGATGTGGAACGTGCGCATCGTTAATTGCGTTCCCGGCTCGCCGATAGACTGTGCGGCGATAATACCGACAGCTTCACCAAGCTTCACGAAGTCCCCGGTCGCCAGGTTGCGACCGTAGCACATGGCGCACACGCCGCGACCGCACTCGCATGTGAGCACCGACCGGATCTTGAGTTGCTCGACGCCAATGCGCTGTAAGTCGGCTGCGATCTTCTCGTCGACGTATTGGTTTGCCTTCACGATCTTTTTCTTTTTGTCCACCGGGTCGCCAATTGTTTCGCAGCTCACACGCCCAATGATGCGTTGGCCAAGGTCGACGACTTCTTCGTCGCCTTCGTAAATCGAGCGCACCACGATGCCGTTTACAGTTCCGCAATCGTCTGCAACGATGATCACATCCTGGGCCGCGTCCACGAGTTTGCGGGTGAGATAACCGGAATCTGCAGTCTTCAGCGCCGTGTCGGCAAGACCTTTGCGCGCGCCGTGAGTGGAAATGAAGTACTCCAGTACGGTCAAGCCCTCGCGAAAGTTTGACGTGATCGGCCGCTCGATGATTTCGCCGCTCGGCTTGGCCATCAAACCCCGCATGCCGGCGAGCTGGCGCACTTGCTGCCGATTGCCGCGCGCGCCGGAATCGACCATCAGGTGAATCGGATTGTACTCCTTGCGATCCTGGTTTTCCTCGATCTCGCGGAACATGACGTTCGAAATCTGATCGCCGGCATGCGTCCAGATATCGATGATTTTATTGTACCGCTCGCCGTCGGTGATGATGCCGCGGCGATATTGCTGATCAACTTGTTTGACCTGTTTGTAGGCGTTCTCGAGTTCCAACTCTTTACGCTTCGGAATAATCATGTCCTCGATCCCGATCGAGATGCCGGCACGAGTTGCTTCCTTGAACCCGAGCTCTTTCAGTTTATCCAGCGTGGCAACCGTAACGGCAGGGCCAGCGATTTGATAGCAGCGCCAAATAATGTCGCTGAGTTGTTTCTTGCCCGCTGCTTTATTGAAGAAACCAAGTTCTTTCGGCCAAATTTGATTGAAAATGACGCGCCCGGCGGTTGTCTCGATTACACTGGCGTCGGGATTTCCAAAGTTAGTTCGCCGCCCGCGGTCGGGGTTCTTAAACAAAATCCGGTCATGCGTTTTGATCGTGCCTTCGATCATCGCGAATTCGACTTCGGACGCGTCCGCAAACAGCGGTAGATAATGCCCATCCTTGTTCGATGTCCGCGGATTTTGAGTTATGTAATAGCAACCCAGGGTGATGTCCTGACTCGGCGTGGTGATCGGTTTACCGCTCGATGGAGAGAAAATATTGTTGGGCGCGAGCATCAGCATGCGCGCTTCCAACTGCGCCTCGACTGAAAGCGGGACATGCACTGCCATTTGGTCGCCGTCAAAGTCCGCGTTGTACGCGGTGCAAACGAGCGGGTGAATGCGAATGGCTTCACCCTCGATCAACTGCGGTTCAAACGCCTGAATCGACAGGCGGTGCAAAGTCGGAGCACGATTCAGGAGCACTGGATGGCCCCTGGTAACTTCGTCGAGAATGTCCCAGACCTCGGGAGTCTGGCGCTCAATCATCTTTTTCGCGCTGCGCACCGTGTGGACGTACCCGAGATCTTTCAGCCGACGAATGATGAATGGTTCGAAAAGAACCAAGGCCATCTTCTTCGGCAGACCGCATTGATTCAGTTTTAGGTCCGGACCGATGACAATCACCGAGCGTCCCGAGTAATCGACGCGCTTGCCTAACAAGTTCTGACGGAACCGGCCACCTTTGCCTTTGAGCATGTCACTCAGGGATTTGAGAGGACGATTGCCGGCGCCTGTCACAGCGCGACCGTGCCTGCCATTGTCGAACAAAGCGTCGACTGCTTCCTGCAACATGCGTTTCTCGTTTCGAATGATGACATCCGGCGTCTTCAGCATGAGCAGATTCTTGAGCCGATTGTTACGATTGATCACGCGACGATAAAGATCATTGAGGTCCGAAGTCGCGAAGCGTCCACCTTCGAGTGGGACTAAAGGACGCAAATCCGGCGGAATCACCGGCAGTACCTCCAGGATCATCCATTCGGCGCGTGCGCGTGAGCTCTGGAACCCTTGAACAAGCTTGAGACGTTTAGCCAGTTTCTTGCGAATCTGCTTGCTCTTTGTCGCGCCCATGGCTTTCTCCAGCTCTTTGTTGAGCTTGTTAAGGTCGATCTCAGAGAGAAGTTTCTTAATCGCTTCAGCGCCCATTCCGGCGACGAAATCTTTACCGTATTGTTCTTGCGCCTCGCGGTATTCGACTTCGTTCAGCAGTTGTGTCTTCTGCAATGGCGTCTTGCCAGGGTCGATGATGATGTAGTCTTCGTAGTAAATCACGCGCTCAAGCTGACGCGCGCTCATGTCCAGCATGAGTCCGATGCGTGAAGGCATGCATTTGTAAAACCAGATGTGCGAAACCGGCACCGCCAGCTCTATGTGCCCCATGCGTTCACGGCGAACGCGCGCGAGTGTGACTTCTACGCCGCAACGGTCGCAGATCACGCCTTTGTGCTTGATGCGCTTGTATTTTCCGCAGGAACACTCCCAGTCCCGGGTCGGCCCAAAAATCCGTTCGCAGAAAAGCCCGCCCTTCTCCGGCTTAAAGGTGCGGTAATTAATTGTCTCCGGATTTTTGACTTCGCCTTTGCTCCACGAGCGCATGGTGTCGCTCGAGGCGATGCCAATTGCGACTTGATCAAAACCTACTGGGCGTTCTTCGCCCACTAACTCACGCCAGGAATGTTCGTTCATGATTTCTCCGAATAAGTGTGAAACTAAAAATTACGCCACGCTCTCCATAAAGGTGGGCGCCTGACTGCCGACCTTCACGTCGAGACCAAGGCTTTGCATTTCCTTGATCAACACGTTGAAGGATTCGGGCGTTCCAGCTTCGAGCGAGTTGTCGCCCTTAACGATTGACTCGTAGATACGAGTCCGGCCTTGCACATCATCAGACTTAACCGTCAGTAATTCCTGCAACGTGTAGGCAGCACCGTAAGCCTCGAGCGCCCAGACCTCCATCTCGCCGAAGCGTTGGCCGCCATATTGCGCTTTACCGCCGAGCGGCTGCTGAGTGACAAGCGAATACGGTCCCACCGCGCGCGCATGAATCTTGTCCGCCACAAGATGGCCAAGCTTCATCATATAGATGTGACCAACTACGACTTCCTGGTCGAACGGATCGCCGGTGCGACCATCGAAAAGGCGCGCCTTACCGTTCTCCTGTACCCAGGTGAAGCCCTCTTTCTTTTTCGCCTCATGCAGATAGTCGCGAATTTGTTTTTCCTTGATTCCATCGAAGACCGGAGTGGCCACTCTGAATCCAAGCGCTTTGGCAGCAACGCCGAGGTGCGTTTCCAACACCTGACCCACATTCATACGGCTTGGGACGCCTAACGGATTAAGCACGATGTCGACCGGTGTTCCGTCTGCGAGGAACGGCATGTCTTCCTCGGGTACAATGCGCGCCACAACGCCTTTGTTCCCGTGACGGCCCGCCATCTTGTCGCCGACACTGAGCTTGCGCTTGCTGGCGATGTAAACTTTGACCTGTTTGATGATTCCTGGTTCGATCTCCTCGCCGCTTTCCACACGGTCCGTCGCACGATCTCGTTCGAGCTCTAACTCGGCGAACTTGTGTTCGTATCCGCCAATGATTTCGCGGATCCGATTCCGAATTGGGCTCGGGTCGATCTCGATGTGATCGTGGGCAGTCGCCAATTTTCGCAGAAGCGTTTTCGTGATCTTGCGATTCGCCGGGATGATGATTTCACCGCTCTTGGCATTTACGACGTCGAGAGGAATTTTTTCGCCCAGCAGAACGTTGGAAAGCGAATCGGTGAGCTGCTCAATGAGTCCCTCCCTCTTGCGCTTGTGGTCTTCGCCGATGTTCTTGAGCTGCCGTTTGGTTTCGGCCGGAGTAAGTTTCTCCCGTGAAACTTCGCGGCGGGATGACACCTTCACGTCCATCACGATGCCGTAGGTTCCAGAGGGCACGGTGAGTGAGGTGTCTTTTACATCGGCGGCTTTCTCTCCAAAGATGGCGCGAAGCAGCCGCTCTTCCGGAGCCAGTTCCGTCTCGCTCTTTGGCGTAATTTTCCCAACTAATATATCCCCTGGCTTCACCTCCGCACCGACTCGCACGACGCCGTCCGGACCCAGGTTACGTAAAGCCTCTTCGCTTACATTAGGGATGTCGCGCGTAATTTCCTCCGGGCCCAGCTTTGTATCGCGCGCGCCGATCTCGAACTCATCGATGTGAATGGAAGTGTAAACATCTTCCTTCACAACCTTCTCCGAGATCATGATCGCGTCCTCGAAGTTGTAGCCGTTCCAAGGCATGAACGCGACGAGCACGTTGCGCCCGAGGGCCAGTTCGCCACGATCGGTGTTCGGCCCATCGGCGATGACTTGGCCCCGTTTCACATGTTGGCCCCTGCGAACGATCGGTTTTTGATTCACACAGGTGCCGGCGTTCGACCGCATGAATTTGCGGAGCTCGTAAACGTGGATACCGGCCTCGGAGTCGCTTTTGATTTTCTTTTTGGACTCGGGCAGATGGCCGTCCTTGGTGACGATAATTTGGTCAGCCGTAACTGAAGCGACCTTGCCGCTCTCGATGGCCAGAACAACTGCGTGCGAATCGCGCGCAACTTTTTCTTCAAGGCCAGTGCCGACCAGCGGCATCTCGGAAACAATCAGCGGCACGCCCTGGCGTTGCATATTGGAACCCATCAGCGCGCGATTCGCGTCGTCGTGTTCCAGAAACGGGATGAGGCCAGCCGCTACCGAAACGAGCTGCTTCGGCGATACGTCCATGTAATTCACCTTTGACGGATCGACTTCAAGGAAATCGCCACGATAACGCACCGAAACTTTTTCACCGCTGAAATGGCCGCGCCCATCGATAGGCGCATTCGCCTGTGCGACGAGGAAGTTTTCATCACGGTCAGCTGTGAGATACTCGATCTCATCAGTGACGCGGCCGTTTACTACCTTGCGATACGGCGTTTCGATAAAACCAAACTCGTTGATACGCGCAAAGGTGCTCATTGAGCTGATCAAGCCGATGTTTGGGCCTTCGGGCGTCTCGATCGGGCAAATGCGGCCGTAGTGCGACGGATGAACGTCGCGCACTTCAAAGCCGGCACGTTCGCGGCTCAAACCTCCAGGGCCGAGAGCCGACAAACGCCGCTTGTGCGTCAATTCTGCGAGCGGATTCGTTTGATCCATGAATTGCGACAGCTGTGATCGACCAAAGAAATCCCTGATGACCGCGCTGAGCGCTTTGGGATTAATAAGCTTTTGCGGCGTCATTCCATCGACGTTGATGTCGAATAGCGTCATCCGCTCTTTCACGAGGCGCTCAGTTCGAGCAAGACCGACCCGGCACTGGTTCGCCAGCAATTCGCCTACGGTGCGGACGCGCCGGCTGCCGAGGTGGTCAATGTCGTCGAGCGTGCCTTCGCCCCGTCGCAGATTGATCAAGTACTTAATCGCCGCGATAAAATCTTTGTCGGTCAGGATGCGCTCGGAAGGATCGACGTTAATTCCGAGCTTCTGATTGATTTTGTAGCGGCCGACTCGACCAAGGTCGTATTTCTTCGGATCGAAAAAGAGACGTTTGAGTAAAGCACGGGCGTTGGCCACGGTCGGCGGATCGCCCGGACGAAGGCGGCGGTAAATGTCTTTGAGAGCCTCTTCCTGGTCGTGAGCCGGATCTTTTCTAAGGGCCTTCACTATCGTGTCATCGTTCGAGATGTCGATGACTTTGGCCTCGTGAATATTCAGCGCCATGATCTGGCGAACGGTCGCAAGAGTCAGGGGCTCAAATGCGCGCGCGACCGTGACCTCACCATCGCGGATATCTGCGGTGAGCACTTTGCTGGCGAGCTGTTCTTCGTCGAGTTTGTCGCTCAGCTTCAGATTCTCGATGTTGTAAAAAACTTCAATGACCTCCTCGTCAGAACCATAGCCGAGTGCGCGCAGGAAAGTGGTCGCGAGGAATTTTCGGCGGCGCTTGCGTCGGTCTAAATAAATGTAAAGCAGGTCAGCGGTATCGAACTGCACCTCGATCCATGACCCACGGTCTGGAATGATGCGGAAACTATAGAGGACCTTGCCGTTGACGTGAACCGTCGATTCGAACGCGATGCCGGGAGAACGATGCAGTTGGCTCACTACCACGCGCTCCGCACCATTGATGACAAAGGTGCCCTGCGGCGTCATGAGCGGGATCTCACCCATGTACACTTTCTCCTCCTTCGTGCCTTTTTCCTCCCTCAACTGGAACGTCACGTGCAGCGGCGCACTGTAGGTTTGCCCTTCGCGCTGCGCTTCAAGTGGGGTTAACTTGGGTTCGCCGATATCGTAATGGCTGAAATCAAGGACGGCCTTCTCATCGTAGCTTTCGATAGGAAAAACTTCCTTAAAAACAGCCTGAAGTCCTTGGTTCTTCCGCTTCGAATACTGGACGTCTTTTTGAAGAAAATCGACGTATGAATTTGCCTGAACCTCAATCAGGTTGGGCGGTTCAATGGCTTCCTTGATACTTCCGAAGTAGATACGTTCCGACATAATGCCTATGCTCACGAGCTAAAACCTCACACCGACTCCACCTAACGGGGCCGACGCAGGCAGATTTACCGAATCTGGGATGGGTGAAGGGCGCAAAAATGCCACCAAAACGGGGACCTGTCAAATTGACGACCTCCGTCTCGTAGCCGGTAATGTGATTGCCTAGTTAGCGCCGGGTTAAAAATACGTCTGGCGGGCTGTGTGGGTGGTAACCGTAGTATGGATCTTGCGCCGCGCAACAGATTTTATGCTGCGACGGCGCAGAAATTCGATTTGTTCTATTTGATTTCGACCTTTGCACCCGCGGCCTCGATCTTTTTCTTGATCTCATCCGCTTCCTGCTGGGTTACGCCTTCTTTAATGGTTTTAGGTGCGCCTTCTACGAGCGCTTTCGCCTCCGCCAGCCCGAGTCCTGGAACAGCACTCCGCACCTCTTTAATTACTGCAATCTTGTTTGCGCCCATTTCAGTCAGAATCACGTCAAACGTGGTCTTCTCCTCGGCTACTGGTGCTGCTGCTCCACCGGATGTCCCCCCAGCGGGCCCGGCCGCGACTGCTACTGGCGCCGCCGCGCTAACGCCCCATTTCTCCTCGAGCTGCTTGACTAATCCAGCAATTTCCAAGACCGATAGGTTGCTGAGTTGTTCCACCAATTTGTCTGTATCTGCCATTTTAGTTTTCTCCAGTTGCCGCCTCCGAAAGCCTTCGAAGAATTGAAGCTGGTAGCCACCAGCTCGGACATTTTTGTTTTGTGTTGGATTTGTCCGACAGGCAAAGTGCGTGCCGAACAAAATTCATGCCGCAGGTGCGCCCTCCTTTTCGCCTTTCGCATTCAACAGTCGCGCTAACGACGCGGCCGGTTCATTGAACAGACGCACTAGGCGCGTCGCCGGAGCCAATAACAACCCCAACAATTGCGTCCGCAAAATTTCGCGCGCCGGTAATTCCGCCAAAGTTTCCAATTCCGCCGTGGAAAGCACTGCGCGATCGACAAAGCCAACCCTGAGTGCAGCCAGTTTAAACTCGGTTGCGAAAGTCTTAAAAATCTTGGCCACGGGGGCTACATCTGCTTCGCCTGTAACAACCGCGGTTTGCCCCGCGAACTGCTCACCAACTTGCGGGAAACCAGAATCCGCCATCGCGAGTTTGAGAAAATTGTTTTTCACTACGTGCACCTCGGCGCCAGCCGGAGCCAGTCGACTTCGCAACTCGCTAAAATCGGCCACCTTCATTCCGCGATAATCGGTCACGAGCACAAAAGGGGAGCGTCTCAATGATTCGGACAACTCTGAAACAATGTTGGCTTTTTCTGGTCGCATATCGTCGAGCTATTTATTCCGGTCCCTAGACGCCGCTTAGGTACGGCGTTGGATCGACGCGGACGCCCGGGGACATGGTCGCACTAATTGTCACACCTTCAAGGTAACGGCCCTTTGCCGTCGGCGGACGAGCCCGCACCACGGCTTCAATCACTGCATTTGCGTTCTCCACCAGCGCATTTTCTTCAAAAGAGAACTTTCCGACCGCCACGGCAACGTTGCCATTCTTGTCGAGCTTGAATTCGACGCGTCCCGCTTTCACCTCCTGGACCGCTTTGGCAGTGTCGTCGGTCACTGTACCGGTCCGCGGATTGGGCATCAGTCCGCGCGGACCGAGCACTTTCCCGAGCTTCCGCACTTCGGCCATTGCCCCAGGGGTAGCGATCGCCACATCAAAATCTTGAAAGCCTTCTTGGCATTTCTGGATCAGATCTTTCATACCGACGAATTCCGCGCCCGCGTCTTTGGCGGCCCTTGCCGCTTCACCTTCTGCGAAAACGAGCACTCGCACCTGTTTTCCGCTGCCGTGTGGAAGCGGGCATGTCCCGCGCACCATCTGATCGGATTGCTTGGGATCAACCCCAAGGCGAAATGAGAGCGTCACCGTCTGATCAAATTTCGTGGGCGAGAATTTCTTCAGCGTCGCGACCGAATCCGCGAGACTGTAATTCTTCGCCCGATCTACTTGCTGCGCCGCGGCGCGATAACGTTTGCTTCGATTTGTTTGCATTGTTCGGTGCAGTTCAACCGCCGATCACTACTTTAATAGCGAGGCTCCTGCTTAATTATCCCTGCTTAGTCGAGCGAGTTGGATTCTGAACGTAGCGGTTATCTTTCCCTTGTCAAAAAGATGATCTACCTCTGGAGCAAACGACTCCGGCGCTCCTATGGCTTGGCGATTTTTGCCGTGCTCTGTACCAGGCCTTGTTGCGCGTCGGCGAGATTCGGATCGAGCGCCAACGCCTCGTTAAAAGCAACAATGGCGCGCTCGTGTTGATTGAACAGCGCCAGGTATCGCCCACGATTAGTCAGCATTCTCGTATACGCCGGCAAAACCTTAGCGTTTATAACATCATCCTTTGCAAATCGGATCGTCCCATCAGCCAATCCGCGCATCTGGAGATGCGGGTCAGGTGCGTCATGAAAGCTTTGGTCAGTAGCGAGAGCGAAAACCAATCCTTGCGGCACGAGTTGATAGCTTTGAGGGATCCACCGGGTCAAGTACCCGTTCGTTTGGTTGGCGACCAGCACATCGTTCGTGATGTAAACCGGCGCGAGCCTGATTTCATTCCTGACGATTGATTGAATCATGTCCAGGAACGCCATGCTAATCCCTTGAGTAAGCTCTTGGCTGCGAGCAAAAGCGCTAGGGTCATGCTCCCATTGCTTTAGGAGCTCAACGTATGGATCGATCTTCTCCCTCGACCGCTCGATCAAGCGGGCATGTGCATGCTTTAGATAATCGAAATACCAAGAGCGACGCAGCAGATTAATATCCACCACCTTAACATCGGGACGGCGCTGCTCTATTTCTTGCGCGTACAGCATGGGAGACGCGACCTGCCAATCTTGCGTCAGCAGCAGTCCATTGGGCGCGATCGCGCTGAACAGGTTCTCAACATAATCATCCGCAATGAAGTAATGCCTCCGATCGTTGAATGGCCAATTCGCGGCGAACGCTGTAGCGGATGTCAGGACAATCGCGGTCGCAGCAGCCACATACGATTTCCAAATCGGCAAAGGTCTTGGAACAGTAAGCTGAATCAGCCAGCGGACACCTAGCCCGGCTGCAATCGCGATCGAAATGAATGCCGGCAAATAGTACGCGTCCTTGTCCTCGGCAATTTCGTAGCTCAGCGAGTAAGCCAGGTCGGCGAACAGGATCAACAGCAGAAACCAAAAAGACGTGCGGTCACGCTTGTAGGCGCCCGCGAGGCCCGCCACCGCTAAAAACAACGTCAAAGGTA
>Ga0209474_10003089_pt1 | contig 14794 bp, 10 predicted proteins | sample GraSoiAngelo_145_FD_185902 | JGI IMG/M metagenome (GOLD analysis project Ga0209474, IMG submission 185902) | Grasslands soil microbial communities from the Angelo Coastal Reserve, California, USA - 14_1009_05_20cm (SPAdes) (version 2) | ecosystem: Environmental > Terrestrial > Soil > Grasslands...
CAGGGCTCAAGCTGCTCGCGGCGACTCCGGACGTCGAGGTCGTGAACTGCGCCGGCAAGCCGCGTGACGAGCTCGAGCGGGCGCTCGCCGGCGCGCACGCCCTCATCGTGCGCAGCGAGACGCGCGTTACCGCCGACCTGCTCACGCACGGCCCCGCGCTCCGCGTGATCGCCCGGGCGGGCACGGGCGTGGACAACATCGACGTGCACGCGTCCACCCGTCGTGGCATCGCCGTGATGAACGCACCGGGCGCCAACACGGTCAGCGCCGCCGAGCACGCCATGGGCTTGCTGCTCGCGTGGGCGCGCCACATTCCGTGGGCCGCGGAAGCGATGCGCCGCGGCGAGTGGGACCGCAAACGGTTCGAGGGCACCGAGCTCCGCGGCAAGACGATCGGCATCGTCGGGTTGGGCCGCATCGGCGGGCATGTGGCGCAGCTGGCCCGCGCGTTCGGCATGCACGTCGTCGGGCACGACCCTTACCTTTCCCCCGAGCGCGCCGCGGACCTGCAGCTCAAGCTGCTGCCGCTCGACCAGCTGCTCGGTCAGGCGGACGTTGTCACCCTGCACCTGGCGCATACGGAGCAGACGCATCACCTGATCAACGGCGCGCGCCTGAAGCTCATGAAACCCACCGCGGTGCTGGTGAACACGGCGCGCGGTGAGCTGGTGGACGCCGTGGCGCTGGCCGAGGCGATCGGGGAGAAGCGCATCGGTGGGGCGGCGCTCGACGTATTCGCCGTCGAGCCGCTCCCGACCGACTCGCCGCTCCGCAAGCTCGAGCGCGTGATCCTCACGCCCCATCTCGCCGCGTCCACGGCGGAGGCGCAGGAGCGCGTGAGCCTGGAGATCTGCGGGGCCGTGCGCGACGCGCTGCTCGCCGGCGACCTGTCGTTCGCGATCAACGTGCCCGGCATTTCGGGCGACCTGCTGCGGCGCCTCGGGCCGCTGCTCGACCTGGCGCGCCGCCTGGGCCGGCTGGCCCTGGCGCTGGTGGACGGACCGGTCACCGCGGTCGAAGTGGACTACGGCGGCAAGGACGAGGCCGCGCCGCGACCCGTGCTGATGGCCGCCGTCGAGGGCCTGCTCTCCGCCATGAACGTCGAGCCGGTGAGTCTGGTGAACGCCCTGCTCATCGCGGAGGAGCGCGGGGTTCGTCACGCGCGCAAGACCGGCACGCCCGAACCCGGCTTCGAGACCACCGTGGGCGTGACGCTCGAAACGGCGCGCGGGCGCGCGCGCGTCGCGGGCGCCGTACTGGGAAACGGCCATGGGCGCGTGATTCGCATTGACGACTACCACGTCGACGTGGCGCCCGAAGGCTGGATGTTGATCATCCGCAACCGGGACGTCCCCGGCGTCATCGGCCGCGTGGGTACCCTGCTCGGCGGGGCGGGGATCAACATCGGCAGCTATCACCAGGCGCGGGTGCCCTTCCCGGGGCACGACGCGCTCGCGGCGATCACAGTGGATCAGCCGCTCATGAACGGCGTGCTCGACGAGCTGGCGCGGGTGTCGGACATCCAGCTGGTGCGGCTCGCGAACTTCGGGGACTGACCACCCGTACACCTTGGAGACCGAGCGCGCCTTGCGTCACTCTTCCGCTGATCCGTTTCCGGTGCTACATCTTGGCCACGCTCTCTCACCCCTCGGAGATTTCTATGCGCCCCGTTGGCCTCGCGTTCAGCCTCTCGGCCTCCTTGTTGCTCTCGGTGGCCCCCGCCATTCACGCCCAGGGTGCCCCGGCGGAAAAGCCCGCTTCGCTGCATTGGGGCTTGGCACCGGCCGTCTTTCCCGCAGGCGCCCGCATGGCGGTCGTGAGCGGCGATCCCACCAAGGCGGGGCTCTTTACCGTCCAGCTGGCGATGCCGAGCGGCTACAAGATCCCGCCGCATTTCCATCCCACCGACGAGAGCGTCGAAGTCAAAAAGGGCACGCTGCTCGTCGGTATGGGTGACAAGTTCGACGCCGCGAAGGCGAAGGCGATGAAGGCCGGTGACAAAGGGTCCATACCGGCGAAGGCACACCACTTCGCCGCGGCGCAGGGCGCCACCTTCATCGAGGTGACCGCCATGGGCCCCTTCGCCTTGACCTACGTCAATCCGGCGGACGATCCACAGAAGCAGGCTGCCAAGCCCTAGCTCACTCGTACCGCAGGGACTCCACCGGGTCCACCGCCGCCGCCCGGCGTGCAGGCAGCACGCCGGCGAGGAGCCCGACGCTGATCAGGATGCCGACGCAGATCAGGGCGATCGGCCAGGACAGCTTCGGGTTGAGGATGTACTGCATCGCCGGGTTGCCTTCCGTCGGGATGGCGTCCACCCCGGTCACGATCAGCGCCGCCGTCACGAGCCCCACCAGGCCGCCGGACACGGCGATCGTCATGGCCTCGAACAGGAACTGCGCCATGATGTGCCGGCGCCGGGCGCCGAGGGCGAGCTTGATGCCGATCTCCTGCGTCCGCTCCTTCACTACGACGTACATGATGTTCGCGACGCCGACGCCGGCGATGAGCAGCGTGAAGGCCCCGACGAGCCCCATGAAGATCTGGATGCCGAGCCCCACGGCGAGACTCTCCTTCTCGCTCTCGATGAAGTCCCAGATGCCCAGGGCCCGCTCGTCCGTCGGGTCGAAGCGGTACTTCCGCCCCAGCACCCGGTAGAGCTCCGCCTTCACCAAGGGTCCGCGGGAGGCGTCGTGCGGCTGCACGATCAGATGGCTCACGAACCGGTTTCCCCAGATGGTGCGGAAGGTCGAGTAGGGGACGACGGCGCGGTCCGCATCCGGTCCGTTGTTGCTCGAGTCCTGGAATTTCTTCTTCAGCACGCCGACCACGGTGAAGGGGAGGCCGTCCACGACGACGCTCTTGCCGATCGGATCCACGCCCTTCCCGAAGATTCGCTCCGCCAGCTCGTTGCCGAGGAACAGCACGCGCCGTTTCCGGGCGACGTCGGCCGGGTTGATGAAGCGCCCACCCTGCGCCGGGTCCATGTGACGCATCGCCTCGTGCTCGGGGCCGACGCCCTCGAGATACGCGTTGGTGCGGGTCTTGCCCATCTGAAACGCGGTGCCCCAGCGTCCGTACGAGATACTCCCCCGATCGATATCCGGGATGGCGCGCTCGAGCAGGTCCAGGTCTTCCTCCACGAGCCGGATGCTCCGGCCCTGGCCCAGGCCCGCGAACGACTTGCTGGTCTCACCGCCGTAGATCATGAAGATGCGCTCGCCGGCGCCCAGCAGGCCGTCCCGCACCGTGCGCTTCAGTCCTTCGCCGAACGCGAGCAGCAACACGACCGCGAGCGTGCCCCAGGTGACCGCGAAGAACGTGAGGAAGGCGCGGGTCCGCTGCGCTTTCAGGTCGCCGATGAATTCCTGGAGCAGGATGGAGAACATGGCTAGGTGCGCAGCGCGTCCACCGGGTCGAGCGCGGCCGCGCGCCGGGCCGGCATCAGGCCGGCGGCGAAAGCGACGGCCGCGAGCAGGACGAGCGTCGCCGTCAGTACCGTCGGGGAGATGGTCGGGACGCCGACGAATTCTTTAATGGGCAGGCCGCCCAGGGCGGTGACGAGCCCGAGCGAGAGCACCAGCCCGAGCGCCGCGCCCATCGAGACGATCATCAGCGCTTCGGCGAAGAACTGCCGCATGATGTCGGCACGCCTGGCGCCCACCGCGCGCCGCACACCGATTTCACGCGTGCGTTCCCGCACCACGATGTACATGATGTTCGCCACGCCGATGCCGCCCACCAGCAGGGTGAAGCTCCCCACGATGGCGAAGAACACGTTGAAGGCCACGAACATCTGGCCGAAGCGGGTCTCCCACTCGCTCGTGTCCCAAAACGCCAGCGCGTCCTTGTCCTGCGGATCGAACCGGTCCTTGTGCCCCAGGGTCTCGTACACGCGCCGCTCGGCCTGCTTGGTGACTTCGGGCGACTGCGCCCGGTAGACGATGTTGTTCAGAAAGCGGTTGCCGAACAGGGCGTAGTGCGTACTCGCAGGAATGAAGATCCGGTCCTTGTCGCGCTCCTCGTAGGATGAATTCTGCAGCTTGGGCCGCATCACGCCCACGACCGTGAACGGGGCGTCACCCAGGAACACCTGCTGTCCGACGACGGCTTCGTCACCAAACAGCAGCTTGGCGAGCTCGTCGCCCAGCACCGCCACTCGCCTGCGCTCGGCGAGATCGCGATCGTTGATGAAGCGACCGCCCGCCTCGGGGATGATGTTGCGCATCAGGCCGTACACGGGCAGGATGCCCGTGATGGCGGGTGCGGCCGCCTTCACCCCACGCCGCACGCGCGCGCTATGCGTGATGAACTCCGGGCTGATGTATTGGATCTCGGCGACCTCGCGGGCGAGCAGCGGCACGTCGTCGGGCCGCAGCCGGATCGGCCGGCCATCCCCGAACCCGGCGAACGGCTTCGTGGTCCGTCCGCCCCAGAGGATGACGATCCGGTCGCCGAGACCGTGAAACCGCTTCCGGGTTTGCCGCTCCAGGCCGACGCCGAACGCGAGCAGCACCACCACGGCGACCGTGCCCCAGGCGACGCCCAGCACGGTGAGGGAGGTGCGGAGTTTCTGCGCCCGCAGGTCGGCGAAGAACTCGCGCCACACGTCAGCTGATCTCGCGCGGGGGAGGCTCGATGATCGAGTCGCTTGCCTGCAGGCCCTGGAGTACTTCGATGTTGATGGCGTCGGAGAGTCCGGTCTTGATGCTCCGCTGCTCGGTCTTGCCGGGGCCGGCGCGGACGGTCACGAAGCTCGAGTCGTTGCGGTGCGTGATGAGCCGCTCGGGAATGTAGAGCACGCTGTCGCGGCGCGAGATGATCACCTCCGCATTGGCCGAGTAGCCGGCGCGCAGCGTGGCCCCTGCCACCTCGGTGAGGACGATCTCGATCGGGAAGACCGTCGCCTGCTCCTGCTTGTGCGCCTTGAGCCAGATTTTCTCGAGCCGGCCCTTGACGGTGGCGGAGGGAAGGGCGCCGATCTTGATCGTCACCGGCATGCCCTCTTTGAGCCGGCCCACGTCGATCTCGTCCACGGTGCCACGAAAGATCAGGTCCCGCATCGCCGCCATGCGCATCAGCACGGTGCCGGCCTGGTACGGCGTGAGCGGCACGACGGGATCGCCGATCTCGATCGAGTCCTCGAGGATGTAGCCGTCGATCGGGGCCCGCACCACCGTCTCCACCTGCTTGCCGCCCGTCAGCACCTTGCCGCCTTCCTGTAACGCCAAACGCTCCTGCGCCAGCGACAGCTGATTGCGCGACTCGTCCACGCGTTGCTGAGCGGTCTCCAGATCCGAGGGGGAAATCAGGTTGCGGTTCCGCAGCTCCTGCTGGCGCGCCAGCTCGCGCTCGAGATTCTTGAGCTCGATCTCCCGCAGCTCGACGTTGCGGCGCAGCTCCACCATTTCCAGGGGCGTCGGGTTGGGTGAGATCTCGAGCAACGGCTGGCCCCGCTTCACGAAGTCGCCGACCGCGGCGAAGCGCTGTCGCACGACGCCGGCGAGAATGGACTTGACGCTGACTTCGACCCGAGGCTCGATCGTGCCGACGGCGAGGGCCTTGTCGACGAGGGACCCACGCGCCACGGCCACCGCTTTCAGTCCATCTTTCTTCCTCCCGCCCAGCTTTCCCGCGGCGGCCATGGCACCAAGCGCCAGGACGCCGATCAGGGCGGCAGCGACGAACATGTTGCGGCGCTTCATCTTAGGACGGCTCCGCGTGGATGCGTGGTACGGGGGTGTGTGTTACGTACGGAGCGCACCGTCGATTGGTTGCGGCTAGTCGGCCGCCTGCTGCCGCGGCGGCTCCTCGTCGGCGAGCAGGCGGAACGACTTGACCGCCCCGGTGAGCTTGTCCGCCGCCTCGGCCAGCTGGTTCGCCGACGACGCGATCTCTTCGGTCGACGCGCTCTGCTCCTCGCTCGATGCGGCGATCTGCTGCGCCGACGCGAGCAGGTTCTCGGTTCCCTCGGCCACCGAGTTGAGCCGCGCCCCGATCTCTTCCACGAGCCGCCGCATCTCGCCCGCCATGTTGGCGATCTCGCGGCTCCACACGTCGTTCGCCTCCGCTTCGGCGGCCACCGTCCCGAGCCCTTGCGCCGCCGTCTGCGCCGCCTCGCGGGCCACGCCCGCGCCCTGGGCGAGGTGCGCCAGCCGATCGCGGGTCGCCTGCACGCGCCCCAGCACGCCGCGCACCGTGTCGGCGGTATCGGTCGCCGCCGCGGCGGCCACCGACGCGAGCTTGCGCACCTCGTCGGCGACGACGGCGAAGCCCCGCCCCTGGGGTCCGGCGCGCGCCGCCTCGATGGCCGCGTTCAAGGCCAGCATGTTCGTCTGGGTCGCGACCGCCTTGGCCTGGGCGACGAACTTCTGGATGTCCGCGGATGCGCGCGCCAGGGCGTCGGCCTCCGCCGCCCCCCGCTCCACCTCTTCGACGAGCTTCGCGAGCTGGGCGGTGCTCTGGTCCAGCACGTCCTTGTGCCGCTTGGCGACCCCCGCCACGGCGCTGTTGCGCCGCACCGAGTCGTCGGCCCCCGCCGCGAGGATGGTCGCGATCTGGAGGATCTTGGCCGCGTCGTCGGCGGCGGCCCGCACCAGCTGCGCCTGCTCCGCGGCACGCTTGGTGAGGTCCTGGCACGTGGCCGACATCTCCTCGGTGGACGCGCTCATCTCCTCGGTCGAGGCCGAGATCTCGGTGGCCATGGCCGCCGCCTCGTCCGCCGCCGTGCGGATGGCACCGACCAGGCGGCGCAGCGCCACCACCATGGAGTGCACCGACGAGAGCAGGTCGCCCACCTCCGCGTCCTCCGTACGCTCGGTCACGACCGTCACGGACAAATCGCCGCCCGCGACGCGGCTCGCGATCGCTCCCGCCGCCTTCACCGGCTCGGTGACCCGGCGGTTGAGACGCCGCCAGAACACGACCAGCAGCGCGAGCGCCGCGCCGAACAGGGCGATCGTCCAGAGCACGATGTTCGTCGCCGTGGTGCGGGCGACGGCGTAGGCCGCCCGCTCGGGCTCCCGGAACACCACCCACCACTTCCCGTTGGCGGTCGGCACCGTCACCACGAGGTCGGCACTTCCGCCCGGCCCGACCACGCGCGCCGTCGCGGGACGGGACTCCCGTGGGATGTCCGCCGCCTGCGGCAGTGGACGCAGCAACTCGGCCGAGTCCGGCGTGACGATGCGCCGGCCCTGGGCGTCGACCACCTCGAGTCGCACGCCGCCCGGCAGGTCGCCGGCGGCCAGGAGCTGGGAGAGGCGAGCCAACGCGAACACGGCCTTGAGGACGCCCACCGGATGCGCCACGCGCGGCGCGCGGATCGCGATGTCGTATTCGAGCGAGACCACGGCGGCCGAGGAGTCGTAGCGCGGCGCGCCCTCGTAGGCGCCCGTCTTCACGGCCTGCTGCCACCACGCTTCGTCCGACTGGACGAAGTCCGAGGTGCGGTCCGACGCGAGCACGTTGTACCCGTGGCTGTCGGTGAAGAAGAGCTCGGCGAAGTCGGAATGCTGGGCGTAGCCGCGCAGGTAGGCGGCCAGGTCCGGGTCGCCGCCGAGCTCGCGCCGCTGGTTGAACATCCGCTCCAGGGTCGGGATGTCGAGCTGCGGCAGGCGCTGGCGCAGCGCGGCCTGCGAGGCCTCGAGCGCGGCGCGGACCACGGCGGGCGAGCCCGCCAGCGCCTCGGCTTCGTGGCGGCGCTCACGCAGATACAGGTCCACCAGCGAGGCGACGTGCGTCGCCAGGTCCTGGCCGCGCGCGTTCGCCTGCCGCTCGACGATCCGGCTGGCGCTGCGGCTCGAGAGGAGGGCGAACCCCGTCACCAGGACGAGAGCCACGGCCGCTCCCGTCACCAGGAAGCTCTGCCGGAGCTGCGGGGTGCGGCTGGACATGATGCGGGTCGGAAGCGAAGCTACGCAGGGTTACCCGGTTGAGCAAGCCTGTTTAATTTCATGGACTTATGACTCAGGTCCCGACGTACGATCCGCAGCAGGTCGAGGCCAAGTGGCAGGACCGCTGGGCGCGCGAGCACACCAACGAGCCCGACTTGGACCGGCCGCGCCGGCCGTTCTACAACCTCATGATGTTCCCCTACCCGTCGGCCGAAGGCCTGCACGTGGGGAACATGTTCGCGTTCACCGGCGCCGACATCTACGGACGGTTCAAACGGCTCGAGGGGCACGACGTGTTCGAGCCCATCGGCTTCGACGCGTTCGGCATCCACTCGGAGAACTACGCGCTCTCGGTGGGGATCAACCCGGCCCAGCTGATCCCGAAGAACATCGAGACCTTCCGCCGCCAGCTGCGCCGGTTCGGCGGCATGTTCGACTGGCGGCACGAGCTCTCCACCACCGATCCCCGCTACTACAAGTGGACGCAGTGGATTTTCCTGCAGCTGTTTGCCGCCGGCCTCGCGTTCCGCAAGAAAGCGGCCGTGAACTGGTGCCCCAAGGATATGAGCGTCATCGCGAACGAGCAGGTGATCAACGGCTACTGCGAGCGGCACCCGGACACCAAGGTCGAGCAGCGCTTCCTCGAGCAGTGGTTCTTCAACATCACGAAGTACGCGGAGCCGCTGCTCCGGAACCTCGAGCGGCTCGACTGGTCCGAGTCCACTCGTACCCTGCAGCGCAACTGGATCGGCCGCAGCGAAGGGGCACAGCTGGTGGTCGAAACCCCGGCCGGCCCCAAGGTCCCGGTGTTCACGACGCGCCCCGACACCGTGTTCGGCGCGACCGCTCTCGTGCTCGCGCCCGAACACCCGCTCGTGGATCAGCTCACCGCGGACGAGCAACGGCGCCAGGTGAACGCCTACCGGCGCGAGGTGCAGGCGAAGGACGTCGTGTCCCGCCGGGTCGGCGACAAGACCAAAACCGGGGTCTTCTTGGGTTCCTACGCGCGCAATCCGGCGACGGGCGAGGCGATCCCCATCTGGATCGCGGACTTCGTGCTGATGGAATACGGCACTGGGGCGATCATGATCGTGCCGGCCCACGACACGCGCGACTTCGAGTTCGCCACCCAGTTCAAACTGCCCATCCGGGAGGTGGTACGCACGGGCGACCCGCTGCCGAGCGTGACAGAGGACGGCGTGCTCGTCAACTCGGGCGAGTTCGACGGCTTGTCGTGTCGTGAGGCCAAGCGGCGCATCGTCGCCTGGCTTCAGGGAAAGGGGCTCGCCACTCCGCAGGTGCAGTACCGGCTGCACGACTGGTGCATTTCGCGCCAGCGCTACTGGGGACCACCCATCCCCATCATCTATTGCGACGCCTGCGGCCCGGTGGCGGTGCCGGAGCGGGACCTCCCGGTGGAGCTGCCGTTCATCCAGGACTTCCGCCCCGATGCGAGCGGGGTCTCGCCGCTCGCGCGCCACGAGGAGTGGTACTTCGTGAAGTGCCCGCGGTGCGGCGCCCAGGGCAGGCGCGAGACCGACGTGTCCGACACGTTCCTCGACTCCGCCTGGTACTTCCTGCGCTACCCGTCCACCGAATTCGACGACCGGCCGTGGGACCCCGCGCGCACCAAGACGTGGCTGCCGGTATCGAGCTACATCGGCGGCAACGAGCACGCCGTGCTCCACCTGCTCTATTCCCGCTTCGTCACGATGGTGCTGCACGAGCTCGGCAAGGTGCACTTCGAGGAGCCGTTCCCGAAGCTCCGTGCCCACGGGCTGATCATCAAGGACGGCGCGAAGATGTCCAAGTCGCGCGGCAACGTCGTCATCCCGGACGCCTACATCCAGAAGTGGGGCGCCGACACGCTCCGCATGTACCTGATGTTCCTGGGACCCTTCCAGGAGGGCGGCGACTTCCGCGACACCAGCATCATCGGCGTGCGCCGCTTCCTCGACAAACTCTGGACCACGGCCCACGAGGCGGCGACCCAACCGACCCCAGGCCCAAGCCCGGGGTTCCCGGGGTCAGTGGTCGAGCGCAAGCTGCACCAGACGATCAAGAAGGTGACGACCGACACCGAGCGGCTCGACTACAACACGGCCATCTCGGCGATGATGGAGTATCTCAACACGGTGCGCGACGAGCAGGTCGTGGCGCGGGAAGCCATCGAGCCCCTGGTCGTGATGGTGGCGCCGTACGCGCCGCACTTCGCCGAGGAGCTGTGGTCGTTGTTCGGGCACGAGCGCTCGATCTTCACGGCGACCTGGCCGGTGTTCGACGAGCGGCTCGCCGCGGCGGGAGACGTGGAGGTGGTGCTGCAGGTGAACGGCAAGGTGCGGGGGCGCGTGACGTTGGGGCGGGGCGCGAGCGAGGCCGAGGTGGTCGCCCTGGCGATGCAGGACGAGTCCGTTCGCAAGTTCGTGGACGGGAAAGCGCTACGGAAGACTGTCTACGTGCAGGACCGGCTCCTGAACCTGGTGGTCTAGAGGACGTTCGCCACGAGATCGCCGACCAGATAGCCGACCGCCGCGACGCCCAGCCCCACCACGAACATGTCGATGCCGCTGCGGATCACGCCGCGGCCCGTGAAAAAGCTCCGTGCCGCGCCCACCGCGAAGTGGGAGAGCATGGCGATGGCGAACGCGACCCACGCGGCCGTGCGTCCGCTGAACAGGAGGAACGGCGCCACCGGGATGAATGCGCCGACCGCCGTCGACACGCCTGTCAACCACCCCTCCTTGAACGGCGTCGCGTGCGCCTCCCCGATCTTCAGCTCTTCGCGCACCTGCTCGTCGAGCGCCCGCTGCGAGTCGCGCATCACCTCGGCCGCCATCTTGCGGGCGATCCCGCCCTCGATGCCTTTGGCCTGATAGACCAGGGCGAGCTCCTCCTCCTCCACCTCGGGCATGATCCGGATCTCTTCCTTCTCCATGGCGATCTCGTGGTCGTACACCTCCTGCTCGCTCTTCGCGGCCAGGTAGCCCGAAGACCCCATCGAGAGCGCGTCCGCGATCATCCCGGCGATTCCCGACAGCAGTATGATGTGCGGTGCGACGGCGGCGCCGATCACGCCCGCCACCAACCCGAAATTCGCGGTCAGCCCATCGTTGAACCCGTAGACCACGTTGCGCAGGAACCCCCCCGACCCCGTCTTGTGCCAGGGCTCCGCGGCCCGGCCGGCGAGACCCGCCAACGTCTCGGCATGCGCCGCCGACTCCTTGGCGAGCTTGAGCGAGACCGCCCGCGCGTCGTCGAAGCTGACCTTCTTGTGGAGGTCCATGTACCCCTTCACCTCCTGGCCCTCCTCGCGCAGCAGCAGCGGCAATAGGTAGTTCGGTCCGAAGCGGCGCCCGAACCAGGCTCTGAGACGCGCGTTCAGGGAAGGGCGCGGCCGGCCGACCCGGTGGCCGTGCTCGCCAAGCAGCTGCTCCCACATCTGGACGTGGCGCTCCTCGACCCCGGCCAGCTTGATGTAGACGTCCTTGCGCTTCTGGTCCGGCTCCTGGCCCGCGAGCACGAGGTACAGGTAGGCGGCGTCGTATTCGTCCTGCCAGTGGTGCACCCACGTATGCAACGTTTCGCGGTCGAGAGGCATGGCTAGAAACTAGCTGCAACTTGCAGAATAGCAATCGGTTAGACGACGTCACGCAAAGGCGTCACGCGACACCGTAGCACGAAGACGTAGCACAACGACGGTGCGCGACGTGTTTGCTTGACGCCTGCGCGTGACGTCTTTGCGGGACGTCTTTCGTATTGTGCGACGTCTTTCGTAGTCGACGCATCTATTCTTTTCAGGAGATGACCATCTCACTCGCCGTCCCCGACATTCTCGTTGCCCGGGCAAAGTCTGGCGACCTGGAAGCGCTGGAGGCGTTGTACCGGGCGTTCGAGACGCCCGTGTACAACCTCGCCCTCCGCATGCTGCGCAGCCCGGAGGATGCGGAGGATGTGTTGCAGGAGACGTTCCTCGAGGTGGTGCGGAGCATCAAGCAGTATCGGGCGGAGGGGCATCTGTGGGGATGGATCCGGCAGATCGCGGCGTCCAAGGCGCTGATGCGGATCCGGCGCAACCAGGTGCGCGCGACGGAGGAGCTGCACGAGGAAGTGCATCAGGGCGGGGGGGGGGCCGGAGCGGCACACTCGACGATCCCGGCGCGGGTCGACCTGGAGCGCGCGTTCGAGCGGTTGAGCGCGACGTCGCGCGCGGTGGTGTGGCTGCACGACGTGGAAGGGTACACGCACGAGGAGATCGCGGAGCAGATGGGCAAGACGGTGAGTTTTTCCAAGTCGCAGCTGGCGCGGGCGCACGCACGGCTGCGCGACTTGCTGGACGACGAAGGAGCGGCACCATGATGCATTGTACGATGGATGATCTACTGGCCCTGCGGGCGGGCGAGGCGTCCGCCTGGGCGCGCTCGCACGCCGAGGCGTGCGCGACGTGTCGGGCGGAGCTCGATGCGCTGTATCAGCGCGTGGCGCAGCTCAAGGCCTTGCCGGCGCGGCGCCCCCCGCGGGACCGCTGGCCCGTCGTACGCGACGCCGTGATGGCCGGGCGGCGGCGGCGGCGCGAGCGCTGGGGCGTCTGGAGTGTGGCGGCGGCCGCGGCGGTCGCGGGGTTGCTCGTGTTCCGGCCGTTCGGCACCGGGCAGGCAAACGCCGCAGATCTCGCTTCCATCAAGCGGGAATCGGCGACGCTCGAGCAGCAGCTCGAGCGCGTCGACCCGGACGCCCGCGTGATGAACGGTACGGCCGCGGCGCTCGCGGCCGCCCTGGAAGATCGCATCGCGGCCATCGACGGCGAGCTGGCCCGCGTGGGACCGCCCGACTCCGCGCCGGGTCCGGGTGACCTGGTGAAGCTCTGGCAGCAGCGCGTCGATCTCATGCAGCAACTCGTGGGCGTTCACGTCACCCGGGCCGTATACGTGGGGCTGTAGAGCCCCGGAGGTATCACACATGCAGCGTCACTGGTTCATCATCGCAGCCGTCGCAGGGTTATGGGCAGGCGGGCTCGCGGCCCAGGAGCCGCCGGCGGCGCCCCGTGCTCCGCGGGCCCCGCGGGCGCGTGCGTTTTCATTCTCGTTCAGCGACAACCGCGGTCGCCTCGGCGTCATCGTCCGGACCGATGCCAGCGCCGAGAGCGACAAGATCGGCGCCAAGATCGAAGGCGTGACGCCCGGTAGCCCGGCCGACAAGGGGGGCCTCAAGGTGGGTGACATCATCACCAAGTTCGCCGGCACGTCGCTCGGAGGCATCAAAGGGGAAGACGAGGACGAGTCCGGCCCGGGACACAAGCTGGTCGCCCTCGCCCGCAAGCTCGAGCCCGGCGACACCGTGCGGATCGAGTACCGCCGCGGCGCCGACGCGAAACAGGCGACCCTCGTCGCCGCGGATCTGGACGGCGGCATGCGCTGGGACATGCCCGGGCCGCCGATGGCGATGCCGCGGATGCCCGGGATGGCGCTCGAGTGGTTCGGGGAGCCGTGGGGCGACCTCGAGCTGGTCAGCCTGAACCCGGATCTGGGGGACTACTTCGGCACGAAGGAGGGCATCCTGGTGGTGAAGGCGCCCGCCGACTCGACCCTGCCTCTCAAGGGTGGAGACGTAATCCTGTCGATCGGCGGGCGGAAGCCGACCAGCCAGTCCCACGCGATGCGCATCCTGCGGTCGTACGAGCCGGGGGAGTCCGTGGCGATCGATATCCTGCGCAAGCAGAAGCGGATGTCGCTCGCGTGGAAGGTGCCGGAGGCCGGGGAGCATCGCATGCGCCACGAGCTGGAACGCAAGATGCGCGAGGAGCAGAGCAGCCTGCGGCAGCTGCTGCGGCAACAGCAGGACGAGGCACGACGGCTGTTACGGCGCGTGACGCGCTTGCAGCGCGTCTGATCAGGAGACCCGGCGCGCCGGCAGCACCTGGTCGAAGGCGCTGAACTCGAACGGCTTGGGCACGCAGGGGCGGCCGGTGGAGGAGAGGAAGTTGCGCACCGTGTCGTCCACCAGCTGCCCGGTCGTGAAGATCACGCGATCCGCGTAGGATGGATCGCGGGCCTTGAGCTCTCCGAATAGCTGCTCTCCCGACAGGTCCGGCATCCGCATGTCGATGATGACCGCATCGAAGGCGTCCTCGCGCATCCGGGCGAGGGCTTCCCTGCCGCTGGCGGTGGTCTCGACCTCGTGGCCCCGGCTGGACAGGTAGCGCTGCAGCGCGACCCGGACCGACGCCTCGTCGTCCACCACGAGCACGTGTAAGCGGTCGGTGACGGGCTGTACCAACGGCGTGCTGGGGAATTCCCCCGTGGGCCGTGGCGCCACGACCGGGAGCTCGATGACGAAACGGGCGCCGCCCTGTGGGGCGTTCTCCGCCCAGATGCGCCCCTCGTGCTCGCGCACGATGCCGAGCGAGATCGAGAGCCCCAGGCCCGTGCCGGAACCAGTGGGCTTGGTGGTGAAGAACGGGTTGAAGATCCGCTCGAGCAGATTGGGTGGGATGCCCGGCCCCGTGTCCTCGATCTCGGTGCGGATGACCGCCCCGGCCTGGCGCGTCCGCACCGTGAGGCGCTGCTGGTCCCGCTCGGCCCGCTCCATGGCCTGTTCGGCGTTGGTGATCAGGTTCAGGAACACCTGCTGCAGCTGATGGGCGTCCGCCATGGTCTCGGGGGCCTGATCGTCGTAGTCGCGTTGCACGTCGATGCCCCGCACCCGCAGCTCGTACCCCCGCAGTTCGAGTGTGTCGTCCAGCACCTGGTTCACCGAGGTGGGCGAGCGCTCGGGCTTGTGCTGGCGCGCGAAGGTCAGGAGGTTCTGCACGATGCGCGAGGCCCGCCGGGCTTCGGCGTAGATCATCTCCGCCGCTGTGCGCTGGTCGGGCGGGAAGCGCTTTTCGCTCAGCAGCAGCT
>Ga0209474_10003091_pt1 | contig 14790 bp, 23 predicted proteins | sample GraSoiAngelo_145_FD_185902 | JGI IMG/M metagenome (GOLD analysis project Ga0209474, IMG submission 185902) | Grasslands soil microbial communities from the Angelo Coastal Reserve, California, USA - 14_1009_05_20cm (SPAdes) (version 2) | ecosystem: Environmental > Terrestrial > Soil > Grasslands...
AGTGGGAAGTCAGTGGGAGGAGGAGGCCAACGCCCTTCCGGATCAGCGGGACCGCGCCACGGCCCCACAACGACGTGCGCCCTCTTGCGCTTTGCGCTTTCAGAGGAGCGCTTGAAGCTGGCGGGCGCTATCGTTCTAAGGGAAGCCGTGGGGTCGTGCCCTGGCGGGCACGGGACTTCGTCCACTCCCGGTTGCGCCGGCAGGCGGGTCGCCCGCAGCTTAAGCGCGATCCGTTAGGCGGCAACACATCTCACCTCCGCTCCATTGAAACGCACCGCAACGTTCAAACTCGCCGTGGTCACGGCGGCTACGACCATCCTTCCTGTCGCCTGGGCTGCAGGGCAGCTGGCCGCCTCCACGGGGGATCAAGCCTCGCATAAAGTCCGCTGGCTCCGCTTGCCGGACGCCACCCTGGAATGCCTTGATTTCGGAGGCCCGAAGGGCGCCCCTCTGCTCCTCTTTCTCCCGGGCTACGGGAACAGTGCCCATATCTACGACGATATTGCGCCGGCGTTCACGGAGCGCTTTCGGGTCCTCGCCCTGACGCCACGAGGGCAGGGCGCCTCGTCCACACCAGACTCAGGGTACACAGTCGGGACCTTGGCGAGCGACGTGCGCGCCCTGCTGGACTCGCTGGATGAGCGTACTGCCGTCCTTGTCGGGCACTCTGTCGCGGGCGCGATCATCACCCGGTTCGCTGCGCGCTGGCCAGAGCGGACCACGGCCCTCGTTTACTTCGATGCTACGATGGACTTCGGCAACCGTGACAGCGTGCTGGCTGCCAATCCGGTACCGCGACCGCCGCCAACTGATTCTAGTCCAGAGGGCTGGCGGCGATGGTATCGCGACGTGTTCTACGGCTTCTGGTCCAATGCGATGCAGAACGACATCGCGTCGTACAGCACCGACAGCAGCGCACGCAATCGACCGCGTCTGCTCCCGGCGCTACTGCGGGATGCGACCTCGCACCCGAACGAGTATCGGCTGACGAAGGCTCCCATCCTCGTCGTCGCCGCCCTGAAGACTCTCGAGGCCAACTATCCATGGCTCCGCACCACCGAAGGTTCGGCGGCGCGACAACAGGCGCAGCTGTACCTAGATCGGGTCCTCAATCCCTGGTACATGGCCGGGGCGAGACGACTACAACAAGAGCGTGTGGACGCGGAGGTTCTGTCCATCCCTGGCCACCATTTCATCTTTATCACGGCTCAGCAACGTGTCGCACAGGCAGTGTTACAATTCCTGGGCCACCTGCCTCACTGAGTCCCGTTCGGGAGGTGAACGGTCCAAGTGATAGGTAACACTTTGTACTCAGGTGATGGGTAACACTTGGTTGTCGTTCCTTCCTTTGTGATTGTCGCCTAACCAGCGCTTGAAGCTGGCGGGCGATAATCGCTTTAAGGGAAGCGGAGTGTTGTGCCCCTGGTGGGCACGGACTGTCGTCCAACACTCTTGCGCCGGCGAGCGAGTCGCCCGCAGCTTAAGCGCGATCCGTTAGGCCGATACAAGCATCAACCCCGTTTTGCGGGGGGTCGGCGGCACGCGTCTATTGAAAGTGGTCGGGCACGGCGCGGCGAGTGAGCACGGTTCGCTGGTGCAGGGGCGAGCCCGCTCTGGGCGGCCGCATGGTTTGCGGCCGAGCAACGGTGTGGCGCCCGCCCCGACTCCGGCAGGGTAGGGGCCGGCCCTGGGGCCTTCAGCGTCCCTTGTCTGTGAGCGCCGGGGGCGCCCGCTTACGGGGCGGTACAAGGTGAGTCCCGTGGGGGTGAGCGTGGGCGAGCATCGGCCTAACAAGCGCTTGCAGCTGGCGGGGGAACCTGCCTCACTTTTGTAGACACTTCCACCTAACAACGGGAGGTGTCTTGTGCCGCGCGCCGGTCCGAAGAAGGTCCAGGAATACAGTGCTGAGTTTAAGCTGGCTGCGGTGCGCCTCAGCCGGCAGCGTGGGGTGCGGGTGCAGGCGGTCGCCGCCGCGCTCGACATTCATCCGTTCATGTTGTCGCGGTGGCGGAAGCAAGCGCGGGACGGCGTGCTGCGCGGGAAGCGCGTGGCCGTGGTGAGGCTGCCGCCGCCGCGGGGATCCGACGGCTCCAGGCGCTCGAGCGCGCCCATGCGCTTTTGCAGGAGGAGCATGCCCTCTTAAAAAAGCCATCCGGTTCTGGGCCACGCGAAAACCGACGTCTTCGCGTTCATCGACACGCAACGGGGCGAACTCGGGGTGACGCGGCTCTGTGCGGTGTACGGCGTCACGCGGGCCGGCTACTACGCCTGGCGGCAGCGACCCGAGAGTGCTCACGCGGCGCAGGACCGGGAGCTGCAGCGGCGGATTCAGCGGCTCTTCCAGCAGCACCGCGGGACCTACGGCAGTCCCCGAATTCATCGCGCGCTGCAAGCGGAGGGGTGTGCCGTCAGTCGGCGCCGGGTTGCGCGGCTCATGCGCGCCGCTGGGCTGCGCGCGCGGGTCGTCCGGATCTACCGCGCCAATCCTCGACTGCATCGGTTCTACGGCCAGCATCCCAACCGGCTCTGGACCCGCGTCGCCACGCGACCCAATCAGATCTGGGTCGGGGATATCACCTACCTGCCCGTCGTCGGCCGCTGGCGCTTTCTGGCGGTCGTGCTAGACCAGTGCTCCCGTCGCTTACTCGCGTGGACGCTCGGCCGGACCCGCGACGCGCGGTTAACGCGTACGGTGCTGGACGCGGCCGTCCGCCGCCGGCGCCCACGGGCCGGGCTCGTCTTCCACAGCGATCGCGGTAGCGAGTACGCGGCCCAGGCGTTCCGGGACCGGCTCCGGGCTCTGGGCATCCGGCAGAGCGCGACCCGAGTGGGGACCCCTGGCGACAATGCGCACATGGAGTCGTTCTTTCACTCGCTGAAGGCCGAGGTGGTGCACGGCGCGCGGTTCGGGACCGAGCGGCAGCTGCGGCTCGCGCTGCGACGCTATTTTCGCTATTACAATCACCGGCGGCTGCATTCCGCCTTGGGGTATCGCGCCCCAGTTGATTACGAGTCTCGAGCTGCCTAACAATGGGTGTCTACGAAACTGAGGGAAGATCCCGGGCGCTCTCGTTTTAGCGGAAGCCGTTGTGTTGTGCCCCTGGCGGGGCACGGACTGTCGTCCACTTCACCTTGCGCCGGCGGGCGGGTCGCCCGCAGCTTAAGCGCAATCCGTTAGGCCGACCCGGCACCGCAGGGCTGACTCGCACCCCATTTCAGGAGACCGAACCATGAGACGCTTCCTGCCTTTCGCCGTCGCTCTGGGCATGCTCATGCCCGCTCTGGCAGCTGCTCAACGGCAAGGGGACGTCGATGCGATCAACCGGCTCATCGACCGGTACGGGGCGCTTGAGGACGCCATGGATATGAATGCACAGGCACAGCTGATGAGCGCCGATCGGGTTTGGATCGCGCAGGGCGTGGGGCGCCGCACAGACCAGGCGACGAACATGCGGATCCAGCAGGCTGTATTCGATCAGCTCAAGAAGAGACTTCCGGGCGTTCAGACGTTCACGGAGGATCGCGATCGGCTCGTCAAGTTCTATGGCAGTGGGTCAGTCGCTGTCGCAAGCTTCTTCCGCTACACGACCACTATTGTGCCACCGACTACTCCGCCTGATGTCGCGAAGGAGTTCGGCCCAGCGCCGGCTGTCGCTATTACACTAGTGCTCGAGAAGCGTGACGGCGACTGGAAGATTGTTCACACGCACGTAGCGGACCTCGGCCCGCCGGCACGCAACTGAATGGCGGCTTTTGTAGGGCCGACTTCCCGGGTCGGCCTAACAAGCGCTTGAAGCTGGCGGGCGGTGATCGCCTTAAAGGACGCGGAGTGTTTGCGCCCTGGCGGGCGCGGACTCTCGTCCACTACTCTTGCGCCGGCGAGCGGTTCGCCCGCAGCTTAAGCGCGATCCGTTAGCCGCCCCGCGGGAGTACCCGATGCATTACTCAGTGAGCCGACTCGGTTCTGCAGCGCTTATCGCGCTGAGCGCCTGCGCGACTGATACTGTGCCGGCACCTACTGTGCCGCCGCCAACATTCCACTATCCCGACCTTCTAAGGGCAGCTGGCGTCCAGGGTCGCGTTGACTTTCAGGTCACGCTCGATGCGGTTGGGAGTCCTCAGCTGACCACGTTGCAAATCCTCGAATCTCCGAATCCGGCGTTCCCAGTCGCTGTTCGCAACGCCCTCAAAGAATGGCGAGATCCAGGAATGGCTGGCCGCATTGTTGAGCGTAGCGTGCTGTTTGTTATGATGGACACGGCCGCCACCGACTCCATTGCGCGCTGCCGGACTAGAGCGACTGATTGGGTCGTTTGCGCTCGTCGCGTCTCGCCGAGGACGATCCGCGACGCGGCCCCAGTACGCACCTCGAGGTAAGGTATGGACGTGGCAACGGATTCGGTTCGCGCTTTTGCCACCGCGGCCATCGTGCTGCGGGCGCCTAACAAGCGCTTGAAGCTGGCGGCGCGCGTAGATTGTGGAATGAGTCTTTTTTCAGCGCGCCGCAGCTTAAGCGCGATCCGTTAGGCGGCGAGTCCTCACGTTACGATGACTCCAGACCCGTTAGTCGCGCGAATCGACCGCATGGCCGCAGCGGCCTCAGGACGGCTCGCGGACGCAGACGTGCTTGAGCAGAGTCTGCGGGCCACATCCGATTCCGGTTACCTCCTCAGACTCCTAGCCTTCGAGATTCTTCTCAAAGCCCTGGTGCGCATCAACGGTGTCACGCCCGAGAAGAGCCATTCGTACCTCGACCTGTTCCATGCTCTTCCGGACACCGTCCGCGGCCGCGTGGTTGCGCGCGCGGCCGAGAGAATGTCTACTTCTGCGAACTACTCCTCCCTCCCAGACTTACTCCACACGTTCGCTACCAACTTCACGGCTCTGCGATATCCCTACGAGGCATACGAGAATGTCTCTACAGAAGCGTTGAAAGGGGCGGGGAAAGGTTGGGTGGCCAGGGGTGCTCAGGACGCGGAGGCGACTTTCGTTTATCATCCGGAAGAACTCTTTGGGCTCACGTTCGCTCTGACTGCGGAGGTCGGGGATTGGCTGACTTCGCCGCGTTAGTTACCAGCGATGCTTCGCAGCCTCACTCGCCGCCTAACAAGCGCTTGAAGCTGGCGGGCGGAGACCGCCTTAAAGGAAGCGGACTGTTGTGCCCTGGCAGGCACGAACTATCGTTCAACGACGCCGCGCGGGGGGGGCGAGTCGCCCGCAGCTTAAGCGCGATCCGTTGGGCAGCGATCAACCTACGATGACAAGGAGATTGACATGCCAGATAGCGTTTACAAGGTCATCGAGTTGGTCGGAACGAGCACAGAGTCCTGGGAGAAAGCGGCTTCGGCGGCCGTCAGGCGAGCGGCGCAGACGCTCCGCGACCTTCGCGTGGCAGAGATCTCGCAACTCGACATGCAGCTGAAGAACGGAAAGATCGAGAGCTATCGCGCGAAGGTGAGAGTTTCCTTCAAGTACGAAGGCACGTGATCATCCGACTTCCGCTGCCTAACAAGCGCTTGAAGCTGGCGGGCGGTGATCGCCCTAGAGGAAGCGGAGTGTTGTGCCCTGGCGGGCTCGGACTGTCGTCCAACACCCTTGCGCCGGCGAGCGAGTCGCCCGCAGCTTAAGCGCGATCCGTTAGGCAGCGCGCCCTTCCCACAAAGAGGTGACCGTGCAAGCCCGTCGTGATCCTTTGACGAGCGTCGCACGCCTGCGGCGTACTCCGACCAGCTCATTGCAATGTCGGAGGCACAGCGCATAGCTTCAAACGAAGCGACGGCAGCATCCTTTGCCGGGAGGTTTGATGCGCTCGACTGTGTGGTGGTTCATGGTCACTATCGTGCTCTCTCCACCGCTCGTGGCACAAGAACCAACAAAAGCGTCGCGGTTCGGTCTGGCTGTGGGTCCCACCTGGAGCCGCTACGGGCATCTGACCGGCCTGCATCTCCGCGGCGAATACTACGTCATCCGTGATCGCTGGCTCGGCCTTCGGGTCGACGCGGGAGGTCGTTGGACGCCCACGCAGACGGTCTCCAGTCCCTCCGGGATCTACGGGGATAGCTCACGCTATGAGGGTACTGGTCAGACGGCCGACGTCCACCTGGGCCTGACCGCGACGCTGACTCCATGGCCCCGCGGTTCGCTCTCGCCGTATTTACTCACCGGAGTAGCAGCCGTGCAGCGGTGGAGCTCTGGCGGTGGCTCCTACACTAATCCGGACGGCTCGGTGGCTCAACGTGTCCCAGAACGCGCCGTCACGCGCGGGAGTTTCGCGTTCAGCACGGGACTCGGGCTTCGTGTCCGCTTCGGCGGACGGCTCGTGCAGCTTGAGTTCCGTCGCGACGCTTGGATGCGGGATCTCACGCTCGGCTCTGCACTGCGCTTCTGAATGGCGCGCTGCCTAACAAGCGCTTGAAGCTGGCGAGCGGTGGTCGCTCTAAAGGAAGCGGAGTGTTGTGCCCTGGCAGGCACGGACTGTCGTTCACCACTCTTGCGCCGCCGGGCGAGTCGCCCGCAGCTTAAGCGCGATCCGTTAGGCAGCACCACTGGAGGTATGCGGTGGCTTGGCTACCGAAGACCCGCGTATTCTGGCCCATCCTGCTCACGCTCCTCATCGCAGACTGTGCCTCGAAGGAGTTCGCGGAGTCCTACCTTGCTCCGGAGCACACGCCTCACGAGGTGATAGGCAGTGTCGTCCGGTTCACATTGGCGCACAATGTCGGTGGCGCCATGGGTCTCTCCCTTGGTCCCTATTCGCGGATCGGCTTGGCCTTCGCAGCGCTTCTGGCTCTGTTCGTCCTTGGCCAGCTCTACATCCGCACGCCCGCCACGGCCCGCTTGCGTGCCGCTGCGCTGGCCCTCGTGATCGGCGGCGCCATTGGCAATCTTGGCAACCGTCTGCTCTCGCCACGCGGGGTGACCGACTTCATCGACCTGGGGGTTCGCTCATGGCGGTTCTGGACGTTCAACATCGCGGATGCTGGGATCACTATCGGAGCGGCATTGCTGATCCTCGCGTTATCGCGAGGGAATGGGCTCGGTGAGGGTGCTGCCTAACAAGCGCTTGAAGCTGGCGGGCGGTGATCGCTTCAAGGGAAACGGAGTGTTGTGCGCTGGTGCGCACGAACTATCGTTCAACTACACGGCGCGCGGCGGGCGAGTCGCCCGCAGCTTAAGCGCGATCCGTTAGACGGCCAGACACGTCCAGGTTGCCGGAGTTCACAAGTGGATTGGCTACTCGTCGCCCTGTTGCTCGCCACGCACGCTCCTGACTCTCGTGCAGAGCACTCGCCGATGGCGACCCTCGGTGCGGAGCCCACAGCCGTCGACGCTCAGGCGCCGAGCGCGCAGGATACCGAGGCGCAGGTGCTCCTTCGGCTTGAGGACGATTGGGCTCTCGGGCTGACGCGCCGTGATGCCGCTCTGTTTCGGCGGTTGCTGGCAGACGGATTCGTTTACAGCGAAGACGATCGGACGGTCGGTCGCGACGACGTCTTGCGCGATATCGTGGCAGGACCGGACACGGTCGAGGAAGCGCACAACGAGGATATGAAGGTCCATCGCTTCGGCACGACTGCCATCGTCACAGGATGGTTGGTGGTCCACGGCCACGGGTCCAAGGGACCGTTCAGTCGCCGATACCGGTTCACGGATACCTGGGTCCGGCGGAACCAGCGTTGGCAGATCGTCGGCGCACACGACTACTTAGTGCCAGCAAGGTAGCTGGCCGCCTAACAAGCGCTTGAAGCCGACGGGCGGTGATCGCTTTAAGGAAGCGGAGTGTTGTGCCCCTGGCGGGGCACGGACTGCGTCCCACGACCTTGCGCCGGCGGGCGGGGCGCCCGAAGCTTAAGCGCAATCTGTTAGGCGGCGCCGGGAGCAGCCCCCGGATTTGTCGCGGCTTGCGGTCAGGGGCGCGCCGCAGCCCTAATCTGGATCTCCGCCGTGACCGTGAGACCGAGTAGGCCCGACCTAGCAGAAGCGGACTTCACAGGAAAGAAGCCCAATGAAGCCTCTATGGAAGCGTCCTCTGCTTGCGCTAGCGCTCGCGGCTGCCGGCTCACTCAGTTCCCGTAGCGCAGGGTGTTCGGAGGGGTCCGGCCCGTGCCCGGCCTTCGGGCAGTTCTGCAGGAAGAACAGTGACTGCTGCTCGGGAGTTCGTGCCCTATTTTTCCCTGGAGTTTATGCGTGTGACTCGATGCCGAGCGTTGCGCAAGGGAAGCTCGTCACGCATTAGCAAGCGGCCGCCTAACAGCGCTTGAAGCTGGCGGGCGCGCCCGCAGCTTAAGCGCGATCCGTTAGGCGCCGACCGCTAGTCCCGTGTATAGTTAGTTTTCGTAACCTACGAGCTCAGGCGATGAAGAACCCCAGGTCGTTCATAGCGACCCTCAGATCCTCGGAGGGACTCCCGTCTTCGTTGGCACGCGCGTGCCGGTGAAGACTCTCTACGACTACCTCGAGGGGGGTGACTCCCTCAATGAGTTCCTGAACGACTTCCCGAGTGTCACGCGCGATCAGGCAGTCGCCGCCCTGGAGCTCGGGCGTGAAATGACCGAAGCTCGTGCGACTGCTTGAAGCTGGCGGGCGGTGATCGCTTTAGAGGAAGCGGAGTGTTGTGCCCTAGCGGGCACGGACTAACGTCCACTGCTCTTGCGCCGGCGAGTGGGTCGCCCGCAGCTTAAGCGCGGTCCGTTAGGCGTCCACAATCAAAGGATGCCGTGAAACCCATTACGACCGTACGAGTCGGCGGGCTGGCTCTCGTTTTCGGCGCCATTGCGTTCATGGCGGTTTTCTCCTTCCTTGCTGCCCGCTTCGATTACCCCGCTGTACTGGACGGTCCAGCGAACACTGTCCTTCCTCGGCTCCTCGCCACCGGCACTCCCGGTCGTGCGGCGTGGGCCCTGTATGCCTTCTTACCTCTCATCTGGCTTCCAGCGGGCGTCGGCGCATATTGCGCGCTGCGGTGCTTCTATCCAGGGGCCATGCTCCTCGCCTTGCAATGGGCAGCCCTGGCCGCCATCAGTATGATGCTCGGCCTGATGCGCTGGCCCACTGTGCACTGGCACCTTGCCCAGCTACAGCCAACCGCGACCGCGGAGCAGCAGCAGGTCATCACGGCCGTCTTCGACGGTTTGAACACCTACTTGGGCAACTACATCGGTGAGTTCTTGGGCGAGTTGAGCGTCAACATGTTCTTCCTGCTGTCCAGCTGGACGTTGTTGCACTTCCGTGCGACGCCGAATTGGGTGGCCGTCGTCGGGCTCGCTGTCGCCTGCGCTGGGTTCGTCGGCATGTTCCGGAACGTAACCGCTGTTGTGGCCCCAGTCGCGGCCATCAACAACTATCTGCTGCCCTTGTGGATGATCGTTTTCGGCGTGGTGTTGCTCCGCCACCGCCTACCGGACCTGCAGGTCGCGGGCGCCTAACAAGCCCTTGAAGCTGACGGGGCGGTGATCGCTTTTAAAGTTAGCGGAGTGTTGTGCGCTGGCGCGCGAACTATCGTTCAACTACAGATGCGCCGGCGGCGAGTCCCCCGCAGCTTAAGCGCGATCCGTTAAGCGGCGGGCACGCCAACCCCCTTCCTGGAGGCTTGCATGCGCACCTCGATATTGCTGCTCGCGACTCTCCTCCCGGTCGGTGCGGCTCAGGCCTTAGCCCAAGCCACCGACGAGTTCGTCGCAAGAGAAACCGCGGTATGGCAGGCCGTAAAGGATAAGCAACTCGACGCTTTTACGGCGGCGCTCGATACGAGCGTCGTCGGGGTCTATGCAGACGGGATCCATACTCGTGCTGCTGAGGTGGCGTCCGTCCGCCAGGCGAATCTGCGCAGTTTCACCCTGACCGAATTCGCCACTCGACGCCTCGATCCCCGTACGACGCTTCTAACTTATAGGGCTGTGGTCGCCGGGGACGCGGGAGGTCAGGATTTCTCCGGCACCTATTGGGTTGCGAGCCTTTGGCGACAAATAGGAGGCCGATGGCGGACGGTCTTTCACACCGAAATCAAGGCGCCGTGAACGGCCCGCCGCCTAACAAGCGCTTGAAGCTGGCGGGCGGTGGTCGCTTTAGAGGAACCGGAGGGTTGTGCCCTGGCGGGCACGGACTGTTCGTCCACTACTCTTGCGCGGCGGGCGAGTCGCCGCAGCTTAAGCGCGATCGGTTAGGCGGCGCCTAAGTATGATAGCGCGGGTCCGCATTCGAACTGCGGCGAGGTTCCAACCTAAGTCTATATGAGGATGTTTAAATGAGCCCAAAGAAGGAAACGCAGAAGGCCGCCAAGAGCACCACCACGATCGGCAAGAAGTTCAAGGGATTCACGGACGAGGAACGACTCGCGATGAAGGAGCGCATCCAAGAGCTGAAGGCGGCGGCGCGCCGCGGCCCGCGCGCGGACAACGCGGACGGGGAGAACGCCGTCCTCGCGAAGATCGGCCAGATGCCGGAACCGGAACGCGCCATGGGCAAGCGGCTGCATGCTATCATCAAAGCAAGCGCGCCAGCCCTCTCGCCGAGACTCTGGTACGGAATGCCCGCATATGCTAAGGACGGCAAGGTCGTCTGCTTCTTCCAAAGCGCGCAGAAGTTCAACACCAGGTATGCGACGTTCGGCTTCAGCGACAAGGCGAACCTCGACGAAGATGCCATGTGGCCCGTCGCCTTCGCGCTGAAGGAGTTGACTCTCGCCGAAGAGGCAAGGATCGGCGCGCTCGTGAAGAAAGCGGTACGCTGAGGACTGATTTCGACACTGGCCCCCGCCCTAGGGGGGATCCAGCCTCGGACCTTCATCTCTTCAAGTTGTGGTTCACAGCTGGCCGTGTCAGACGCCTCTTTCTCGGCTGGACACTCGATTGATCGGGCAGCCGCCTAACCAGCGTTTGAAGCTGACGGCGCGCGTAGATTAAGGAATGAGTCTTTCTTCAGCGCGCCGCAGCTTAAGCGCGATCCGTTAGCCGGCTGCAACTGAGTTCGAGCTACAAGGATGGTGACGCCATTTACCAAGCGGAGGCATAAGTGACACAGCAGACCATTGACCTGCACGTCAATCCTTCTGAAGAAACCATCCGTCTCGGGCCGCTCGCGGTACGCTTCTTGATCGGCGGAGACAAATCGAATGGCAGCGTCGCGGCCTTTGAGCTCACTGTCCCCGGCGCGCAGCGCTTGGCGGCACCGGCGCATAGCCACGACCATTACGAAGAGATAATCTATGGCATCGACGGAGTCTTGATCTGGACTGTCGACGGAAAACCAATCGACGTCGGGCCGGGACAGGCACTCTGCATTCCGCGCGGCGCCATTCACCGGTTCGATAACCATGGAATGCAGGACGTGAAGGCGCTGTGCGTGATCACGCCAGCTGCAATCGGTCCGCAGTATTTCCGCGAGTGTGCCGACGTGATCAACGCGGCGGCCGGTGGTCCGCCAGACCGGGCGAAGATGGCGGAGATCATGCGCCGCCACGGCCTCACGCCGGCTCCTCCTCAGGCTCAGGCGTAAAGGGAGTTGAGACCGCAGGACGCGGGGAGCTACAATGATCCTGCCGGACGAGACAGGAGCGGGCTCTGCGGGGGACGCAGCCGCCTAACAAGCGCTTGAAAGCTGACGCCGCGGGTAGATTGTGGAATGAGTTCTTCTTCAGCGCGCCGCAGCTTAACGCGGTGGGCTGGGTCCAACAAGCGCTATGAGGTTCCGTCTCGTCTGCATCGCAATGATTCTTGCGGGCTCGAGTTGCAGATCGAGCCAAGTACCTCGTCAAGAACCCCAGCCCCGGGCGTCCACGGACAACTCGCAACGCGATTTCGCGCCCCCAGCCGCGCGCGACTCATTCATCATTGTTGTCCCGTTCCGGGAGACCTGCCACATGCCCATCGCGCGTGGGACCAGTGCCGTGACAGCCTCATGGTCGTCCGGATCCCCGCGCAGCGAAGGTCCGCGGCGGCGGCGCCTTGTCACAATCCCCTCTACCGGAAGCTCGAGCCCTTGCCGTCTAACCTGCGCTTGAAGCTGGCGGGCTATGATCGCTTTAGGGAAAGCAGAGTGTTTGCGCCCTGGCAGCCACGGACTGTCGTCCAACGGCCTTGCGCCGGCGGCCGAGTCGCCCGCAGCTTACGCGCGATCCGTTAGCGGCTGGAGGGCGCACGCATCTTATTCAAGAGCTTGAACGGACTCGGGACGAGACGCTGAAGTGCTTCTCGCTCAAACCTGGGGACCTGGCGCGCACCTACGCGCCAGGCAAGTGGTCAGTCGGCTATATCCTACACCACCTCTCCGATAGCGAGACCGTCTTCTTTGATCGCATCCGTCGAGTGCTCAGTGAGCCTCGTCAGGTGCTATGGGTGATGGATCAGGATGCATGGGCTCGGGGTCTCGATTATTCGCGCGTACCGCTAGATATCTCCCGGCGCGTATATGAATCGGTTCGCAACGCAATCATCTATTATGCTGGCGTGCACTATGAGCGCAGCGGCCATCTTGAGTTCGTGCATAGCGTAGACGGCGTGCGCACGTTGCGGGATGAATTCGATAAGGTCGCCGCTCATAACGAACATCACCTGAGTCAAGTCAGGTTCGCGCTTGGGCGTCCAGCCGTTTGATATCAACTTTGAAGTGCAACCGCCTAACACGCGCCTGAAGCTGACGGCGCCCGGCGTCTATGGTAGAATTGCATTTGTGAACGTGAAAGCTCGGCGCCGCAGCTTAGGCGCACCCCGTTAGGCGGCACCGGTGGTGACTCAAACAACACGATTCGTTTAACTGACTCAGAGCACGGAATGCCTCTGCAACGGGCGATAGTGCGCCGAATCGGGCTAGTATTGGCTGGTACTGTTCTCGCGGCGCTGACCTTGCCCCTGCTCGTGCCCATGTGGCAACGGGAGGACGGGCGCACGTTCTGCTACCCCTTCTTCGGACCAGTGGAGCGGTTCAACCCCGACCTGTCCGGCTCGCTGCTCGCACGTGCCCGCGCTCACGAAGACGCGCACGCGGCTCAGTGTCGGCGGGACGGCGCCGTCTGGCACTTCGTCCGCCGTCTCGCTCCTAGCCAGCGGCTCATGGCTGAAGCCGAGGCCTACTGCGCTGAAGCGACGTTCGGCGTGGCGAACGGGGGCCAGGCCCGGCTCGAGTATGCGCGAATTCAGGATGAACTCCGCGAGGCGAGGTTGTTCCGCCGATTCTCGAGCGCTGCCCTCGCGGATGCACTTACAACTCGCTGCCCGGAGTTAGCCGCCACCGCTGCACGCGAGGAGGCAGAGTGGCGCGCCGCGAGGGCCCGTCGACGTGCCGCCTAACAAGCGCTTGAAGCTGGCGGGCGGTGATCGCCCGCGGCTTACGCGCGATCCCGTAGGCCGCTGCCAAAGGAGGGATCTGCCACCGCATGGCTATCACACTACCCCCAGAATCGACGAAGCAACTCCTCAGCTCCATCAAACGCTACGTAGCTGAGAACTTCGATCAGGACATCGGTGACCTCAAAGCCGGCAGCCTCCTCGACTACTTTCTCAAGGAGATAGGACCTACCGTATACAATCAGGCAATCGCGGACGCCCAGGGTTACTTCTCGGCGCGCGTCGGCGATCTCGAAGGTGTCTGCTTTGAGAAGGAGTTCACCTATTGGCTCCCCGCAACGCGGCCGCGCAAGGCCAGGTGATTGCTCCTGGGCAGCGGGCTATCCATGACGCGCAGCGGCATTCAATTCCCCGACGTCATTGATCTTACTACCAAGGCGAGCGACGGGACTATCCGACTCGTCGTGGCCGAAACTGTGGCTCTGACCGGTCACCATATTCCGGCGCTCAAGCGCAAACTCGACAACTACGTTGCCTTTGTGCAAAGTGGAGAGTTGTCGACATCCCCGTCCGCAGCGGGCGACCGGCCGGTGCTCATCCGGATCGATCTGTACGCTCAGCCAGATCAACTGATCGTGACGTTTCTGCGGCACTACCGGACTCTTCTGGCGAAGCAGGGCTTGGGGCTCGAGGTTAGCCTCAATCAGGAGGACCTGACCCTTTGAGCCGGCTGCCTAACAAGCTCGTGAAGCTGGCGGGCGGTGATCGCTCTAGGTGATGCTCTAAAGGAAGCGGAGTATTGTCCGCTAGCGCGCACGAAGTATCGTTCAACAACCGCTCGCGAGCGAGCCGCCGCAGCCTAAGCGCGATCCGTTAGGCCGCTACCGGTCACCATGAGGAGCAGAATCATGTCCAAGCACGCCTACCTGACCATTCCTATCGCCATCGCGCTTCTGATCGTCTGTCCCTCCCTTACTCGCGCTCAGGCCCAGCCTGCCATTACCGTCCAGTTCCAGGACGCCTCGCTCGCACAGGTTGCGCAAGCGTTCGCGTCGTTGTCCGGGCTCACTATTGTCGTGGCTGCGGATGTGAGTGACTTGAAAGTCACTACCGCCGTAAAGAACGTTGAATGGCCACGAGCGCTGGGTCAGATCCTCGAAGCGCATGACTTGGTCGCACGCCTCGATGCTTCGGGCGCCTTCCGTATCGAAAGGCGCGCGCCATCTCAAGCCGCTGGCGGCCGGCTGGTGCTTAGGGTCTTCTAAGCCGAAAGCTCCCAGTCGTGGTAGCGGTCTAACACGACCTTATGAAAGCGCAGAGCCTCCGAGGGAGGCGCACATTTGAAATGCGTGCGTCCTCTTGCGAGGAGCACATTCAATTGATGCGTGCTACCTCAACCTCGGAGGCCCTATGTACTACGTCGGCTTGGATCTGCACAAAAAGTATATCACAGGGTGCGTCTTGGACAGCCAGGGGGCGGTGGTGGCGGAGCAGCGCCGGTTGCCGCCGG
>Ga0209474_10003095_pt1 | contig 14778 bp, 16 predicted proteins | sample GraSoiAngelo_145_FD_185902 | JGI IMG/M metagenome (GOLD analysis project Ga0209474, IMG submission 185902) | Grasslands soil microbial communities from the Angelo Coastal Reserve, California, USA - 14_1009_05_20cm (SPAdes) (version 2) | ecosystem: Environmental > Terrestrial > Soil > Grasslands...
TGTTTATCGTGAACGCGAAGACCGGCACGAGCAGCATCCACGACGAGACCTCGGCGATCGTCTTCAGCCAGGCCGGGGTCGGCGACTGGAGGATGTGGTGGTCGCCGACGCCCGTGTAGAAGAACGCCATGCCCCAGAAGCTGATCAGCGAGAGCGTGTACGAGTAGAGCGGGGTATTGGTGACGCGCGGGACCATGTAGTAGGTCAGCGCGAGCAGCATCGGCGTCAGCCAGAGGCCGAACAGGTTGTGCGCGTACCACCAGTTGAGCATCGCGTCGGAGAGGCTCGCGTTCAGAGCTCCCGAGGGCGTCCCCCAGATGTGCCCGGGGTGCCAGATCACGTTTCCGATCGCGTAGTCGGCGGCGAGCCAGAGCGGGCTCGCGATGAAGAACCAGACGGAGACGTAGATCGGCCTGATCGTCCGCATCGAGACGGTCGCGAGGATGTTCACGATGTTCGCGCACCAGATGACGAGGAGCAGGATGTCGATCGGCCAGATCAGCTCGCCGTACTCGCGCCCCTGGCTGTGGCCGGTGAGGAAGCCGATGATGCCGAGCAGGAACATGACGTTCCAGGCCCAGGCGCAGAAGATGCCCAGCCGCTCGCTCCACATCCCGCGCGTGCCGACGAGGCGCGGGAGCATGTAGAAGAGCGCGCCGAAGTACATCATCGTCAGCCACGCGAGGATCACGCCGTTCACGTGCGAGGGGCGGACGCGGCTGAACTGGAGCCAGGAGATCCCCCCGAAGGCCTCCGGCGAGGTGAACTCGGTGGCGAGGACGAGCCCGAAGAGGTCGACGATCGTCAGCCAGACGATCGCCGAGAGAAGCCAGTGCTTGGCGGCGCCGTCCGGGAACGGGAACCGAGGGCGCGCGGCAGTCTCGCCCGGGCCGTGCGGCTCGAGCACCGCAGCACCAGTGCCTCGGTCGGGCTGCGCCACCTCCGCAGCAACGTAAGGGCAGCGCGGCCCGCGGCGGAGGCAAATGACAAACGTGTCATGCGGGTGTCATTTCCGCGTCATGCGATGTATCGTCGCCCCGCTGGCGATGCGGATCCTGGTCACAGAGGACGAGCCGCGGATCCTTTCGTTCCTCAGCCGCGGGCTCGAGGCGGAAGGATTCGCCGTCGACTCTGCGGGCGACGGGGCCGAGGCCCTCCGCTGCGCCGAGCGCGCGCGCTACGACCTCGTCGTCCTCGACCTCCTCCTACCCCGGATCCACGGCCTCGCCGTGCTCTCGGAGCTCCGGCGGCGGTGCCCCGACCTGCCGGTCGTGATCCTCTCGGCGCGCACCGACCTGCCCACGAAGCTGCGCGGCTTCGAGCTGGGGGCGAACGACTACCTGCCGAAGCCCTTCTCGCTCGACGAGCTGATCGCGCGAATCCGCGTCCAGCTCCGCCGGCAGGCGCCGCCCGGCGACGGGAACGTGATCGAGGTCGGCCGGCTGCGGCTCGACCTTGCCCGGCGCCAGGCGCTCCTCGGCGACCGGACCGCCGACCTCTCCGACCGTGAGTTCCGGCTCCTCCACCACCTGGTGCTGCACGCCGGCGAGGTCATGAGTCGCGAGCGTCTGCTCTCGGAGATCTGGGGCTATCACTTCGACCCGGGCTCGAACGTCGTCGACGTCTGCATCCGGCGGCTGCGGAAGAAGCTCGGCTCCGAGGCGGTCGAGACCGTTCGGCACGCGGGGTATCGGGTTGCTGCGGCGTAGACGGTTGGAGATCGCGTGGGTCGCCTTCGCGGCCGCGAACCTCGTCGGGATGGCGCGGTGGCAGAGCTGGGAGACGGTCCCATTCCACTTCATCTGGGTCAGCCTCACGCTGCTCTACGGTTTTCGAACCTGGCGCCCGCTCCCGACGCTCGCTGCGCTGGGTGGTGTGGTCGCCTCGACGGCGATCCTGATCCGCGTCGACATCGCGAACGGCACGCAACAGTGGGGCGAGCTCTTCGAAGTGCCGCTGATGTCGGCGATGTTCCTCGCGATGGTCTGGCACGCGCGGCGGCGTCAGCAGGCCCTTCGCGCGGTCGAGAAGCTGGCGGCCGACCGCGCGGCGCTGCTCGAGCGGCAGGAGCGCTTCCTGCACGACGCCTCGCACGAGCTGAGGACGCCCGTGACGATCGCGCGCGGCCACCTCGAGGTGCTCGAGCGGGTCGAGCGCGAGGCGGCGCCCGAGGTCGCGGTCGCGCTCGACGAGCTCGCCCGGATCGAGCGGATCGTCGAGCGGTTGCTGCTGCTCGCGAAGGCGGGGGAGGACGACTTCCTCGACCTCGAGGAGATCGAGATGGAGCCGTTCGTCGAAGACGTGTTCATGCGCTGGTCGGAGGTCGCGCCGCGCGCGTGGCGGCTCGGCGGCCTCGTCGCCGGCACGGTGCGCGCCGATCGCGAGAGCCTCCGGATCGCGCTCGACGCCCTGCTCGAGAACGCCGTCAAGTACACGGAGCCGGCGGACACGATCGAGCTCTCGGCCGTAGGGTGGAGCGGCGTGCTCGAGCTTCGCGTTGCCGACGACGGGCGCGGCGTAGCGCCCGAGGCGCTCGGCCTGATCTTCGAGCGGTTCTCCCGAGCCGACCCTGCGCGGAGCCGAGCGGACGGAGGCGTCGGCCTCGGCCTCGCGATCGTCGACGCGATCGCCCGAGCCCACGGCGGCAGCTGCACCGTGGCGAGCGCCGGCGCAGGTGCGACGTTCGTTCTCCGCCTGCCGGGGTTCCTACCCGCGCCAGCTCGGCGTGCGGCGCTCCAGGAACGCGCGTAGCCCTTCCTGACCCTCGTCGCCGGCGCGGAGCTTCGCGGCGACATGTGCCGCCTCCTCGCCGTCGGGGCGCTCGCGGACGAGGCGCTTCGCCGCCCTGACCGCCCCGGGTCCGCCGGAGAGAAGCTCGGTCACGACGGCGTCGACGGCCGCGTCGACGTCCGCAGCGACCTCGTGGACGAGGCCGATTCGAAGGGCGGTCGCCGCGTCGAACCGCTCGCCGGTGAGGAAGTAGCGCCGAGCGGCCTGGCCGATCTTCGGGAGGACGAACGGCGAGATCACGGCCGGGACGATCCCGAGCTTCACCTCGGAGAAGCCGAAGACGGCGTCCTCGGCGGCGACCGCGATGTCTGCGCAGGCCGCGAGCCCGGAGCCGCCGCCGAGCGCGAAGCCGTGGATGCGGGCGACGACCGGCGCGGGGGAGGAGTCGATCGTCTCGAGCATGCGGTAGAGGCGGAACGCGTCCTCGACGTTCTCGTCGGAGGTCAGGTCGAGGGCGGCGCGCTGCCACTCGACGTCCGCGCCGGCGGAGAAGCTGGGCCCGTCCCCGGCGAGCACGACCGCCCGCGCGTCGCCCACGTCAGCAAAGGCCTTGGTGAGCTCAGCGATCAGCGCCGCGTCGAAGGCGTTCCGCCGCTCGGGCCGCGCGAGCGTGATCCGAAGCACGGCGCCGTCCCGTTCGACCCGTAGGGCGCCCACGCGCCGGAGCCTACAACGGCCGCCCCAACCTCCCCCAAGGGATCCCCGAGACCCCCTGCAGTCAGGCTATCGGGAAACATGTGCCCGGTTCGTGCCGGATCGGCTGCGGGATGGTGACGATCGATACCGAGCCGCGCCGTAGAGTTCGCCCATGCTTCGAGGAGCGCTCGCGGCGGCGATCACGCCGCTGACGGACAAGGGCGAGGCGCTCGACGAGCGCGCCTTCGAGCCGTATGTGAACTTCCTCGTCCGGGGCGGGCTCGACGGCTTCCTCGCGCTTGGTACGACGGGCGAGGGCTTCCTGCTCCCGCCGGAGCAGCGGATGCGCGCGGCGGAGCTCTTCGTTCGCGAGGCGAACGGACGGTTCGCGGTCGCCGTCCACGCCGGTGCGCAATCCACGTCGGACACGATCCGGCTCGCCGACCACGCAGCACAGATCGGAGCCGACGCGGTCGCCGTGATCGCGCCGCCGTACTACGCCCTCGACCCGGCCGAGCTCGCGGCGCATCTCGTCGCGGCCGCGCGTGCGTGCGCGCCGAAGCCGTTCTACCTCTACGAGTTCGAGCGCGTGAGCGGCTACTCGATCCCGCCCGAGGTCCTGGAGAGCGTCCGCGAGAACGCGCCCAACCTCGCTGGGCTCAAGGTCTCCGACTCTCCGTTCGAGCGCGTCGAGCCCTACCTCGTCGAGGGTCTCGACGTCTTCGTGGGGGCGGAGGCGCTGATCGACGACGCGCTTGCGGCGGGAGCTGCAGGGGCGGTCTCGGGACTCGCGGCGGCGTTCCCGGAGGAGGTCGTCGAAGTCGTGCGGTCGCCGTCTCCGGAGGGCGCGGCGCGGCTCGGCGAGCTGCGCGCGAAGATCGAGCGCTTCCCCCGCTTCGCTGCCCTGAAGGCGGTGCTCGCCTGGCGCGGCGTGACGGTGCGGGAGGACGTCCGCGCGCCGCTCCGTGAGCTGACGGCGACGGAGCGGGGAGAGCTCGCGCGATGGCTCGAATCGTCGTTGCCGGCGCCGGCGCGATAGGCGCCAGCGTCGCGTACCATCTCGCGCTGCGAGGGGCGCGCGACGTCGTTCTCTGCGACCGCGGCGAGGTCGCCGGCGGCTCGACCTCGAAGGCGATGGGCGGCGTGCGGCAGCAGTTCTCGACGGCGGCCGAGGTGCGCCTCGCGCGCCACAGCATCCGTTTCTTCGAGGAGCTCGGCCCGCCGCTCTTCCTCCAGGTGGGCTACGTCTTCCTCGCCACGACCCGCAGGGGCCTCACGCAGCTAGAGCGGAGGGCTGCCGCGCAGCGTGAGCTCGGCGTGCCGGTCGAGCGTATCGACGTCCCCGAGGGGGTTCTCGCGGACGACGTCCTGGGCGCATTCGCTTGCTGGCAGGACGGCCTCGCGGATCCGCCGGCCGTCACGCGCGAGCTCGTCCGCCGGTGCCGCGAGCTGGGGGTCGAGGTCCGCGAGGGCGTCGACGCCCGCGAGGTCGACCGCGACGTGCTCGTGATCGCCGCGGGCCCGTGGTCGGGCGAGCTCGCGGACCTGCCGATCCGCCCGCTCGCGCGTCAGCTCCTCGAGACTGAGCCGCTCGACCTTCCGGAGCGGCTCCCGATGGTGGTCGAGGCCGAGAGCGGCTTTCACTTCCGCCGGCGCGGCGATCGCCTCGTGATCGCGATGCCGGACTCGGCGCCGAGATGGGGGACGGACACGACGGTCGACAAGAGCGTCTTCGTCGACCGGCTCGAGCGGCTCGCGCACCGCTACCCGGCCGCGGCCGGCACGACGATCGCCAACGCCTGGGCGGGGCTCTACGACATGACCCCGGACGCGCACCCGATCATCGGGCGCATCGCCGAGGGCGTCTACGCCGCGTGCGGGTTCTCCGGGCACGGATTCATGCAGTCGCCGGCTGTGGGACGCGCGGTCGCGGAGGAGATCCTCGACCGCGCGACCGAGTACGACCTCTCGCCGTACCGACTCGATCGGTTCGAAGCTGGCGCGACCTTCCCCGAGGAGCTCGTGCTCTAGGGCTCCTCGAACGCGAGCCCGAGTCGCGAGAGCTGCTCGACGGCGAAACGGCCCTCGACGGTCGCCTCGACGTCGAAGAGCTCGGCCACGTCCGGGTCCTTGCCGATCAGCTCCCGAGCGCGCGTCGGGAGCTCCTGCTCGGCGGCTTCGGCGCTCTCGAAGAGGTAGATCGCTCCCCAGCGCTCGGTGACCTCGTCCGAGATCCACGCCTTGAACCGGAGCCCCGGCACGTCCTCGAACGCGTCGACCGATTCGGCGCGCAGGTAGCGCCGCAGCTCCGCGATGGTCGTCTTCGAGTCCGCGAGGCTCCAGAGGACGAGGCGGACGACCACGCGCTTCTTCTAGTCCGGCTCGGGCAGCTTCGCGATGAGCGCCTTGATCCGCCGGAGGACGTCGACCTCGTCGTGGCCGAAGTCGTCGAGGAACGAGCGGAGCGCGGCGCGGACGAGGCGGAGCTCGTCCTCCGTTAGCTCGATGGTCTGCATATCCGGAGCGTACTCAGAAGGACCCGCGGGGCTCGTAGCTCCCGCGGCGCGCGCCGACGGCGATCATCGTCATGCCCTCGGGCCCGGCTACAGGGACGCGAGTCGTCTTCGGGTCGAAGCGGAAGAACATCCCCTCGTGCGCGGGCACGTCCTCGCCCTCGATCCGGTAGACGCCCGATCCCCGGACGATGACGTTGACCTCCTCCTGGCCGCTGGCGGTCTCGTCGTGCTCCCGGCCCTCCGCGTTCGGCGGGATCTCGAACCAGTTGATCCCGAACGCCTCACAGCCGAGCCGCCGCCGGACGAAGCGAACCGCGCCGCCGGGCCCCTCGCCCTCGAGGTCGTGGACGTCGACGACGCTCCAGCCCATCTAGGCCTCCTTCTCCCGGTTGTCGAGCCTCTTCGCGAATGCCTGCCGAAGCGTCTCGCCGCTGACCTTCAGCTCGTACCGCGGACGTCTCGGCTCGAGCTTCACGACCCGGACCTGCTCGCTGCGGTCGCCGTACGCGCGGCCGTACGCCTCCGACTCGCCGATCTGCCGCAGCCTCTGTTTCCGCCGCCTGAAGAGCGCCACGTGCAGGTGATATCACCTTCCGGCGCCTGCGCTACATGCGGAAGACGCCGAACGTGGTCTCCGGAATGGGCGCGTTGAGCGCCGCGGAGATCCCGAGCGCGAGCACGCGCCGGGTGTCGAGGGGGTCGATGATGCCGTCGTCCCACAGCCGCGCGGTCGAGTGGTACGGGTTGCCCTCGGCCTCGTACTTCGCCCGGATCTTGTCCGGATCGGCGTCCCCGACCATGGTCAGGACGGTCGCGGCCTGCTCGCCGCCCATGACCGAGATGCGCGCATTCGGCCACATCCACAGCTGCCTCGGCGCGTACGCACGGCCGCACATGGCGTAGTTGCCGGCGCCGAACGAGCCGCCCACGACGACCGTGAACTTCGGCACCTCGGCGTTCGCGACCGCCATCACCATCTTCGCGCCGTCCCTGGCGATCCCGCCGGCCTCGTACTCCTGGCCGACCATGAAGCCGGTGATGTTCTGGAGGAACACCAGCGGTACGCGCCGCTTGCAGCAGAGCTCGATGAAGTGGGCGCCTTTCTGCGCGGACTCGGCGAAGAGCACGCCGTTCGAGGCGAGGATCCCGACCGGATACCCCTCTATCCGTGCGAACCCGGTGACGAGCGTCTCGCCGTAGAGGGCCTTGAACTCGTCGAAGCGGGACGCATCGACGATGCGCGCGATCAGCTCCCTAGGGTCGACCTGGTGGCGGAAGTCCTCGGGGACGAGGCCGTACAGCTCGGCGGGGTCCTCGGCCGGCGGCTCGGGCTCGGCGATCTCCCAGGGTGATGGAGGTGTACACCTGTGGAGGTTCGAGACGATCTGGCGGGCCAGGGCCAGCGCGTGCTCGTCCCCGGTCGCGTAGTAGTCGGCGACTCCCGAGCGCCGCGTGTGCACATCCGCGCCGCCGAGCTCCTCGGCGGTCACGTCCTGGCCGGTCGCCGCCTTCACGAGCGGTGGGCCGCCGATGAAGATCGTGCCGGTGCCGCTAACGATGATCGTCTCGTCGCTCATCGCCGGGACGTACGCGCCGCCCGCCGTGCACGAGCCCATCACAACCGCGATCTGCGGGATCCCGATGGCCGACATGCGAGCCTGGTTGAAGAAGATCCGGCCGAAGTGGTCGCGGTCCGGAAAGACCTCGTCCTGGAGGGGGAGGAACGCGCCGCCGGAGTCGACGAGGTACAGGCAGGGCAGGTGGTTCTGCTCCGCGATCTCCTGCGCGCGCAGGTGCTTCTTCACCGTGAGCGGGAAGTAGGAGCCGCCCTTGACGGTCGCGTCGTTCGCGACGATCACGCACTCGCGGCCCTCGACGACGCCGATCCCCGTCACGATGCCCGCGCCCGGAGCGGCACCGTCGTAGACGTCCCACGCCGCGAGCGCGGAGAGCTCGAGAAAGGAGCCGCCCGGATCGACGAGACGGTCGATCCGCTCCCGGGCCGTCAGCTTGCCGCGTGCGCGGTGCCGCTCGACCGCGCGCTCTCCGCCGCCGCGTGCGACCTGCGCGGTCCGCTCACGCAGCTCCGCGACGAGCTCCTCCATCCGCTCGCGGCGCCGCGTGTACTCGTCGGAGCCGCGCTCGACCCGCGTGCCTAGAACGGCCACGGCCGGACACTACCGCGCGGAAACGGCCGTAACCCGGATGGGGGGTGGGGCCTGACCCGAACGCGGTATGGACGCGGGTCCCCGTCCGGCACACGCTGAACGTAGGAACCCGATGGTCCCACGCCGCATCATGACCGCAGAGCCTGTCTCGCAGGCCGCCGGCCTCGACCGGAGCCTGGGCGAGCGCGTGCGCCGCCTGCGCAATGCGCGCGGGCTGACGCAGAGCGAGCTCGCGGACATGCGGGTCTCGAAGGAGTACATCAGCCAGATCGAGACCGGGAAGACGCGACCGACGCCGCACACCGTCGCGTGGCTCGCGGAGCGGCTCGGCGTCGATCTCCAGTACCTCGAGGGCGGAATCTCCGAGCGCGACTACCGCGAGACGGAGTCGGTGCTCGCCCAGGCCGAGGAAGCCGTAATGGAGAAGCGGTACGCGGACGCCGCCGAGCTGGTCGCCGGGCTCGAGCGTACGCCTGAGGCGCCGGACCTGCTCCTCCGCGCGCTCCTCACCGAGAGCTGGGCTCGGATGTACCTCGGCGAGCTGCGCGCGGCCCTCGACCGGCTCGAGCGGGCGCGCCAGGTGGCGGACGGCAACCGGTTCACCGACGTGGACCGCGCGGAGGTGCTCTACAGGCTCGGGTGCTGCCGGTACAAGCTGAACTCGATCGAGGTCTCGCAGCGGCTCTTCAGCGAGGCGCTGACCCTGGCCGAGCGTTCAGGCTTCCCCTGCGATCGTCTCCGCGCTCACATCCTCGAGTGGCGGTCGCGCTGCTACCGCCGCCATCGCGACCTCGAGGCCGCGCGCGAGGACATCGAGCGCGCGCTCGAGCTCGCGGAGGCGCTGAACGACGACGAGACCGTCGCGCACGTCCACTTCCAGGCCTCGCTCGTCTGCGAGCGGACCGGCCAGTGGCACCAGGCCAAGACGCACTTCGAGCGCGCCAAGGAGCTCTACGAGGCGGTCGACGATCCGGTGAACGTCGGCCGGCTCCTCAACAACCTCGGCATCCTCACGTTCCTCCTCGGAGACACGGAGTCTGCGATCCAGAACCTGAAGGACGCGTTCTCGATCGCGCTCGAGACCGGCAGCGACGGCGATGCCGCGCAGGCCGTCGGATCGCTCGCGCAGGTCCATCTCCGCAGCGGCGATCCGATCCTCGCCGAGAAGCAGGCGCGGCATACGCTCGAGCTGCTCGGCGGCCGCGAGGACTTCCTGGACGAGATCGGGACCGCCCAGCTCGTCCTCGGCCGTGCCCTCCTCGCGCAGGATCGCGTCGGAGAGGCCGAGCAGGCCCTGGCCGACGCCGAACAGAGCCTTGCCCAACTGTCATCCGCGAGCCACCGTGCCGTCGCGTGGACTGCCCAGGGAGACCTGGCCCTCCACCGCGGCGACGACCGCGCAGCTGCCGCCCTCTATCGGCGCGCGGCGGAGGCTCTTCAGGAGCTCAAGTTTTGAGAAAGGAGGTGATCCACTTGCTGCGGAAGCTCACCCTCCTCGTCGCCCTGGTCGTCCTTGCGCTCTGCACGGTGCAGGTGGCGCTGGCGGCGCCGAAGAACCACGGCGGCAACAGCCCCAACGGGAACGCTTGGGGTCAGACCACCTGGTCGGACGGCCGCTGAGGTTTCCCCGCGCGGTGCGTCCTCGACCGCGCGCTCGACGACCGGGAGCCCCCCGCCGCCCGCGGGGCTCCTCGTCGAGCAGCTCTCTACGCTGAACGCGTGGTCGATGCCTGGCTGACCGAGCTCGAGCGCGTGCTCTCCATCTCGTCGTCGACGGAGCGGGTCGTGCTCGTCGCGGCCGCCGCCGGCCGCACGGTGACGCTCGACGCCGCGGAGACGCGCGCCGTCGTCCGCCGCGCCCTGCTCCTCCACGCCGCAGGCGGCGACGCGCTGCGGCCGTACGAGCTCGACGGGCGGGCCGTCCTCGGGGCGGCAGGAGAGCTCGACACGCAGGAGCGCCGCGGCGAGCTCGCGAGTGGGCTCGACCGGCTCCGGCGCGACGCGGCCGGACTGCCGAGCCTCGAGGGCACGCTCGAGACGCTCGTCGCAGAGCCTGACCTAGCCTGGCGGGCCTACGCGTGCTCCGTCCTCCTCGAGGCCCTCGAGGAGGACGACTGAGCCTTGTCCGAGAGGCGCAAGTTTCGGGCCTCTCCGATGTCTAGTGGATGGACGATGAGCCGGGCGCTCGTACAGAGCTAGGCGCTGCGGCGACGCTCTAGCCCGTTGGCGCCCGGCTCAACCTTCCGGATTCCCACTTTCGATGGGTCCTAACAGCGGAGGGGAGAATCCGCCCGATCGGGCTGACCGACAACGTCGTTGTCGCCGAGATCGCGTAACGCGTTTGATTCTTTTCTGTAGCAAAAGAGATACACGACAATCGCTCCCGTTGACGCTGAACCGGCTGCAACGCCACTATGACCGGCCGTGCGAGATCTCCCAGCAGCGGCAGACGAGTCAGTGGGGCAGCGGATCCGGCGGCTGCGGCTCGAGCGCGGCATGTCGCAGCGGGAGCTCGCGGAGCCCGGCGTCTCGTACGCCTATCTCTCCCGCATCGAGGCCGGACAGCGCGCGCCCTCGCTGAAGGCGCTGCGGATCGTCGCGCGCAAGCTGGGGGTGACGGTCGAGCATCTCGAGACCGGGTCGCCGGTCTCGGTCGCGAACGCTCGCGAGCTGCGAGTCCTGGAGGCGGAGCTCCGGCTGCGGCTGGACGAGGACCCGAGCGGAGCCGAGCGGATCTTCCGCGAGCTCGTCGACGCGGCACGGGCGGAAGGCGAGGTGACGCTCGAGGTGCGCGCCCGCGCCGGCGTCGGTCTCGCGCTCGCCCGGCGCGGCGAGCTGCGCGAGGCGGTGTTCCACCTCGAGCTCGCGCTCTCCTCCGACTCCGTGTCGCCGCTCGGACGGCCCGACGTGTACGAGACGCTCGCGCGCTGCTACGCCGCGAGCGGCTCGGTCGACCGGGCCGTCGAGCTCCTCGACGCCGGTCTCGCCGAGCTCGAGCGGCTCGCCCCGGACGAGGGCGTGACCGCCGCCCGCCTGGCCGGCGTGCGCGCCGTGATCGCGAACCGCAACGGCAACCACGAGCCGCTGCGGCAGTCGCTGGCCGAGGCGCTCGAGCAGGCCGACGAGCGCTGGGAGCCGGCGCGGCGGGCCGCGCTGTACGCGTCGGTGGGAGACCGGACGGCTGCGAAGACCGATGCCGCGGGCACGTTTGCGCTTCGGCGTCGCGCCCTCGGGCTGCTCGAGTCGGCCGACGACGCCCGCGAGCTCGCCCGGGCCCATCTCCTCTCCGGCGACCTGCTCCTGGCAGACGGACGCGCCGAACAGGCGGGGCCGCACCTCGCGCGTGCGGAGCAGCTCCTCACGCTCGGCGGAGACTCCCTCGACGTCGGGCGGCTCCGCACGCGCCAGGCGAGGCGCGCCGTGCAGATCGGCGACGCGGAGACGGCGGAGGAGCTCGCGCTCGGCGCCGTCGCGCTGCTCGAGGACCACCCGGCGGAGCAGGGCGAGGCGCTGCACGCGCTTGCGTCCGCTCAGGCGGCAGCCGGCGAGCTCGACGAGGCCGAGGCCTCCTATCGCCGGGCGATCGAGCAGCTCGCGAGCGGGCGGCGCTGGCGCGAGGCCGCTGACGCGTCGCGGGACTGGGCCTCGCGACTCCGGGCGGCGGGCCGGACGGAGGACGCGCTCGAGGTGATGGACCGCGCGACGATGCTGAGCATCCGCGGCATGGGCGCCGAGGCCCGTCGGGGGCGCTCCTGAAAGGGGTCATCCTCGGCGCGGTTCGTGCCGATAAGCATCTTCGATGTTGCGGCTCGACCATACGCACTTCGACCGGGAGCTCCGGCCCCCCCTCGGCTCCATGCTCGTCCGGAAGGGGCTCCTCACGAAGGAGCAGCTCGACGAGGCGCTCGCGGAGCGCGCACAGACGGGCGAGCTGCTCGGGCAGGCCCTGCTCCGGCGCGGCTGGATCTTCGAGGACGAGCTCGCGCGGGTGCTCGCCGAGCAGCACGAGCTCGAGTTCCTGAACCTCCGCTCGGTCGGCGTCGACCGGCGGCTGCTCTCGCTGATCCCGGCCGACGCGGGCCTCCGGCTGCGCGCCGTTCCCGTCCGGCACGTGGACGACGGCGACGTCCCTGCGGTCGCGGATCCGAACGACCGCGACGGCATGGCCGAGCTCGCGCAGCTCGTCGCGCAGAGGGCGCGGTCGCTCCGTCTCGTCGTCGCCGAGCCGTCGGCGATCGCCGAGATCTGGCAGCGCTTCACGCGTGGCGCAGCCCTCGCCTAACGGGCGGCCGGCGCGCCTGCGTCGACGAATTCCTGGAACCACAGCTCGAGCGTGATCCAGCGCCAGAGGCGGCCGGCTCGGTGCGCGACGTACGGAGCGGGGCCACGCTCGAACGCACGGAGCTCGAGCTCGAGGCGCCGCCGGTCGAAGACGCCGCGGTCGAGGCAGCGGCGGTCGAGCAGGAGCGCGCGGACGTCGCGCCGGTTCTCCGCCAGCCGCAGCCATTCCGCGACGGGAGCCGAGAAGCCGAGCTTGCGGCGGCGCGCGAGGATCTCGGCGGGCACGAGACCCGCGAGCGAGCGGCGCAGAATGCTCTTCGTCCAGCCGTCCCGGATCTTCTCCGTGTACGGGAGCGAGAAGCAGAGCTCGACGAGCCGGTGGTCGAGAAACGGCGTTCGCGACTCGATCGAGAACGCCATGCTCATCGCGTCCTCGGCGTGCAGGACCTCCGGAAGGCCCTCGCTCCGGAGCTCGTGCCAGAGCGCGTTGTTCAACCGGCTCCGATAGGGACGCTCCGGCGCTGTCGGCCGCAGCCCCGCCGCGCGAATCGCGGCAAGGGCGAGGAACCACAGTCGGCTGCGGCTCTCGAGCCTGGCCAGATCCGCCGCCTCCTTCGCGAGCCCGCGCCGGTCGGTCAGGAGCCGGTCGACGAGGTACGGCAGCACGAAGCGCGAGTAGCCCGCGAGGAGCTCGTCGCCTCCCTGTCCGTCGAGGACGACCTTGACGTGACGCGCGACCTCCTCCATCACGAACCACTGGCCAGCGCGCCCGCGCATCGGCGTCGGCGCGTCGTGGTGCCAGACGATCTTCCTCATCGTCTCGACGAGCCCGGCCGACGGCGGGCGTACCCAGTGGACGACGAAGCGTCCCGGACGCGAGTCGGCCGCTGTCTTCGAGTAGCGGCTCTCGTCTTCACGCCACCCGTCGTAGAGGAGCGAGAAGCAGTGCATCGGCCGGTCCTCGGGAGGCTCGACGAGCGCCGCGATCGCGCTCGAGTCGAGCCCGCCAGAGAGACACGCGCCGACGGGAACGTCGCTCCGCATCCGCAAGCGCACCGCGTCGCGGAGGAGCTCGCGGAAGCGCTCCTCGGCCTCCGGCTGCGGCGACTCCTCGCCCGGCTCGAAGCTCCAGTAGCGGCGGCCGCGCAGGGCGTCGCGCGTGACGACGAGCGTCGTCGCAGGCGGCAGGCTCCGCACGTTGGCGAAGAAGGTGGACGCGCCGGTGTCCGGGAAGCCGCCGCGCAGGAAGCGTTCGATCTCGTCGCGGTCGGGCACCCGCTCCTCCGGGAACGCGGCGAGGATCGCCTTCGGCTCCGAGGCGAAGCAGAGCCGCCCCGCGCGAATCGAGTAGCAGAGCGGCTTGATCCCGTATCGGTCGCGTGAGAGGACGAGCGAGCGCTCGCGCGCGTCCCACAAGCCGAGCGCCCACATGCCGTTGAAGCGCTCGAAGCAGTCCGGGCCCCAGGCTGCGTAGGCGTGCAGCACCACCTCCGTGTCGGTCCGCGTGCGGAACTCGGCCCCGCGCGCCTCGAGCTCGAGGCGCAGCTCGACGTAGTTGTGGATCTCGCCGTTGTAGGTGAGCCAGAGACCTCGCCCGGGCAGGCTCATCGGCTGGTCGCCGGCGGGGGAGGGATCGACGATCGCGAGGCGCCGGTTGGCGAGCCCGAGCTCGCCGTCGACGTGGAGCCCCGCGCCATCCGGGCCTCGGTGGCGGAGGGCCGCGCTCATGCGCGCGAGAGCCTCCCGGTCGACAGGCCTGCCCGAGCGCTCCCAGATCCCCGCGATTCCACACATCGATCGGGCCTACATTTCCACACCGATGACTCGTGGACGCACTGCGAAGGGACGGCGCTTCGTTCCCGGCGAGGGAGCCGTTCGCGATCTGTTGCAGCGGCTCGGGCTCGCGGCGGCGCGCCGGCACCGCCGGCGGCTCGCCGGTACCGAGTTCATCGGTGTGACCGGGAGCGGCGGGAAGACGACCACGAAGGATCTCGTCGCGGCCGTGCTCGGGAGCGAGCTCCGCGGCACGAAGACGCCCGAGAGCCTGAACCGGCTGACGATCGTGGGACGCACGATCCTCGTGACGCGGCGCCGGCACGCGTTCTCGGTGCTCGAGATCCCGGCCTTCCGCCGCGGGAGCGTCGCGGAGTTCTCGGCGCTCGTCCAGCCCACCATTGCGGTCGTCACACGCGTCGGCGGCGACCATCGCGCCGAGTTCCGGACGCTCGAGGTGACGGCGGCCGAGAAGCGCGCGCTCGTGGACGCGCTTCCGGCGGGCGGCATGGCAATCGAGGACCGGCTTTTCTATTCGCCGCTCGTGGCGCGAATCGACGGTGTGAATGACGACTTGCTGGTGACGCTGCGCGACGCCGTCCATCCGCTCTTCG
>Ga0209474_10003098_pt1 | contig 14772 bp, 15 predicted proteins | sample GraSoiAngelo_145_FD_185902 | JGI IMG/M metagenome (GOLD analysis project Ga0209474, IMG submission 185902) | Grasslands soil microbial communities from the Angelo Coastal Reserve, California, USA - 14_1009_05_20cm (SPAdes) (version 2) | ecosystem: Environmental > Terrestrial > Soil > Grasslands...
GCCGGCCTCGCGTACGTCGAACATGACTTCACGCGTGCGGCCGACCTCTACCGCGAGATCGGGACCGTGCCGGACGAAGCAGACGCCCGCTTGCGCGCGGCGGAGGAGGCAATCGAGACCGGCCGACGAGCCGAGGGTGAGCGGGAACTCGAACGCGCGCTCGCCCTCTGGCGCTCGCTCGGCGCGACCGCGTACGTGCTCGAGGGGGAAGCGCTGCTCGCGGCGTCCGCTTAGCTGCCGTTCAGCTGCCGCAACGGCGGAAGCCGACGGTGGCGCCGCCGCGCGCTTCCCAGGCTCGCATGCCTCCCGCCAAGACGGGCCGCGCGTCGACCCCCGAGGCCGCAAGCACGCTCGCCGCTACGGCCGCGCGGGCGCCGGTCTCGCAGATCGTCACAACCGGCCGTCCGTCCTCCTTGAGCTCGTCGCCATACTCGCGCACGAGGCGGTACGGAATGTTGCGGCTGCCCGGGATGAAGCCGTCGTCCCGCTCGTGCAGCTCGCGAACATCGATCACCTCTACCGCGTTCGCGGCGAGGAGCTCGTCTAGCTCGTCCACGTCGACCGGCTCCAGCGTCTCGGTCTCGGCGGCGCCGAGAACGTAGCCTCGTAGGTCGCCGATTCCGACCGCGCGCAGGCGCCGGGCCGCGTCCTCGGCCTGCTCGCGGGTCGCCGCGTGGATCAACGGGCTCTCCTCCGGAAGGAGCACGAATGCAGCCCTCGTCGCGAAGCCTCTCCGCTCCAGGGGGACGTTGATCGCGCCCACCGCGTGGCCCGCGCCGAAGGCCTCGGCCGGGCGGATGTCGAGAATCGGGGGCTCGAGCTCGTCGCGTTCCTCGAGCGGCGCAGGCGCGCTCACGAACGGGCCGCGATTGAGCTCGACGATTCGGTCGAGGTTCGGCGGACGCGGCGAGCGCGTCAGCGCCGACGCGCTCACGAACTCGTCCTCGCCAGTCGAGGCGAGCATGGGGTTGAAGCGGCGCTCGAAGCCGATCGTGGTCGAGGCCTTGGAGCTCATCGAGGCCCCGCAGAGCGAGCCCGCGACGTGGCCCGGGAAGACCTCGACGCCATCGGGAAGCTCGAGCAGGCGTTGCAGGCTGGCGAAAAGCTGGCGCGCGCCGTCGACCGCCTCGACGGCGAGATCCGGCCGGCCTGCGTCGCCGACGAAGAGGGAGTCGCCGGTGAGCACGAGCCAGGGCTCGTCGGCTCTCGTCCGGTCGATGACCGCGAAGCAGCAGTGCTCCGGCCGGTGGCCGGGCGTGTGCAGCACCCGCAGCGCCACGTTGCCGAGCGCCACCTCGCGCCCATCCTCGAGCGGATCATGCTCGTAGGCGACCTCGGTGGCCGGGTGGATCCCGACCGGGATGCCGTGCTCGAGCGCCAGCCGGCCGTGCCCCGAGACGTGGTCGGCATGCGTATGCGTCTCGAGCGTCCGCACGATCCGGACGCCCTCCTGCTGCGCCGCGGCGAGGTACCGCTCGATCGCGTAGGCGGGGTCGACGACGACCGCCTCGTGGGTCTCCTCGTCGCCGACGAGATACGACGCACAGCCCAGGTCGTCGTCGACGAACTGCCTGAAGATCACGGCTTCGACCGTAACACCCGCGACGGCTTGTTTTCTTGAAGTGAGCCGGGCTCTAAGGCCGGAGGAGCCACCGCCGCAGCGCGACGAAAACCGCGCCGGCGATGAGCGCCGCGCCTCCGAGCGCGACGGCAATGATCACCGAGGCCGACGTTCCCGAGCCTGACGAGGGTGCGGGGAGCGCGTAGCCGTTGGCGGCCGCGACCCGCCTCGTCGCTTTGGCGGCGTCCTTGCCGAGCTGATCGAGGTCGCTCGTGCCCGGTTTCGGCAGTTTTGCGAGCGTGGGCTTCGCCTTCGCAGCCTGCGGTCCGTAGATCCCGTAGCCGTTCGGCATCGCGATCAGCGTCGTGCCGGTGTAGTGGGCGAACTGAAACAGCTCCTTGCCGAGAAACTCGGCGTAGGGCTGCGGCTTCTGCCACAGGCTCTGGATCAGGCCGAGATCGCTGGGCTGACTGATCAGCGCGACGCGAATCGGCCGCTTGTCCTTCGCGGCCGCGTGGGTCACCTCGAGGAGATCCCGCCCGGCAGCGGACGTCTTCGGGTCCTTGATCGAGAAGTAGACGGTCGAGAAAGGCAGCACGTCGCTGGCGGGATCGCCGTTCGCTTGCACGCCGCCGGCGCAGAACGCTGCCACACCGGTGGCAAGCACAAGCGCGACAGCGAGTCTCACCGGCGCATCATCCTCTGGTCAGCCGATCGTGTCGCGGACGAGCAGCGCGACGACCACGATCGCAGCGACGCCTGCGCCGAGCGCCGTGAGCGCCAGGAAGAGCCGGAGAAGTACGTTTCGCCCGCTCATCCGTTCGCCTTGTCGACGAGCAGCACCGTGAACGGCTTCTGCCCCGGCGGCGCGATCTGGAACGACAGGCCCCAGTGGCCGACCATCACAAGCGCCGGCGCCGCGTGCCCGTAGGTGCCTGGCGCGGTTTCGGCCAGGTGGTACGCCTGCTGCCCCATCTCCATGTCGAGCATGGCGAAGTCGACGGTCACGTCGGCGCCCCGAACGGGCTTGCCGCCGTGGCTGACCGCGACCTGAAATGAGTTCGGCACGGCCGCCCGGTTCGGGGTGACTCGAATCGCGAGGCGGTAGCCGTTCTCCGACACCACTTCGTTCACGGCTCCCGGTCCGACGTGAGCCTTGGCGCCACCGACCGAGGCAAGCGCTTTCGACGGCGGCGGCAGGCTCGATAGGACAGCGGCGGCGAGCACGGCGCCGGAGACGAGCAGCGACTCGCCCGCCACGAGTCTGCGTAGCAGGGTCGCTGCGGACGGCCCAAGCTCGGGTCGCTGCGCGCAGGCCTTGAATCTCGGGACGGTGCGCAGCAGATTGACCGCGGCGAGCAAAAGCGCCGCGCCGAGCAGCGCGATCTTGACGAGCAACGCCTTGCCGTACGAGGTCTGCCAGAGCGAGGCGAGCGTCGGCAAGTGCTGGACTGAGGAGCCGATCCCGGCGCCGATCAGCACGAGCACCGAGACGAAGGCCGTGTTCGAGAAACGCGGCACGCAGATGACGAGTCCGGCGACTCGCCGCGCGGCAGGAAGGCTGGCTGCGAGCACGACCAGGCCGATCAGCCCGCCGACCCAGACCGAGCCCGCGACGAGATGGAACCAGTCGAACGCCAACGAGAGGCCGCGCGGCGAGGTCTGGCCGGCATGGCCGGCGATTCCCGGCACGAGCAGGACTGCTCCGGCCGCGCCGAGGGCTCCGGCCAGGGCAAGCAGCGCCGCGAGCGACCGTTGCCGCCGCTCCGGCCGATCGAGCCAGATCGCAATCGCGGCCGCCGCCGCGAAGAGGGCGAAGACGAGCTCGAGGTCGAGCCACCCGCGCCCGAATGCCGACGCGCGTACGAGCGGGAAGAGCGCCCCGAAGCTCCAGAACGAGCGCAACGCGAACTCGGCCGTCGCAAGCAGGAAGTAGACGGGGATCGCCACGAGTGCGACCAGCGAGGCGGCCCCGAAGGCGATCGTCACGTCGCGCAGGCGCGTGCCGGCAACCCGCGCCACCACCGGCCGCGCGATCGCGATCCTCAGGATGAAGAGGCCGATCGCCGCCATGATCGAGAGGAAGGCGAACCAGCGCGCAGCCACCAGCTTGGGCGTCGCGGCGGTTTCCGAGATGGACGGGATCACGAACTGCGGCGCAGGTCCCGCGTTCGGTCCGACGGCGAACGTGAAGGCGCCCCGCACCGGGTGGCCGTCGACAGAGATCACCCGCCAGTAGACGAGGTACCAGCCTTCGGAGAGCCGCTTCACTGGCGCGACCAGCGTGTCCGCGTCCGCGGGCGAGCGGCGGGGCGGACCGGCGGTCTCCCTGTCGCCGGCGGCGTTCGTCACCGAGACGATGGCGAACCGCGGCTCGACGGGCTCGCTGTAGCGCAGCGATACCTGCTTCGGCGGCACGTTGACGACCCGGCTCGCGACCGGCGTCGTCTGCAGGAGAGCCGCGTGCGCCCACGCCGCGGCCGGCAGCGCCAGAGACGCCGCGGCCGCGGCGAGGGCAATCAGGACGGTGCGCTTCATGCCAGGGGCCGGCTCCCGCGCGATACCGACGCAGCAAGCGCGGCTCCAGCCAGCAGGACGCCGACGACGCCGACGACGAGCGCGACGATGGCGAGCGTCGAGCTGCCGCCGCCGCCGAGGGACGACTTCGCCTCGATCACCGGCGCGGGCGTGTCCGAGGACTCGGGACCCGACCAGTCGACGACCGAGCCGTCCGAGTACGTCTGACGCACCTTGAACGTGTAGGTCTTGCTCGCGTCGGGGCTGGCCAGGAACTGGAAGATCGCGTCCTCTTCGGTCGGGACCTTGCCGCCGGTCCACGCCACCCTCTGGATCTGCGTGTTCTCCCCGGACCCGGTCGACTCGACGTCCCGCTTCCAGCCCGAGGCGGGGACGAACGAATCGATTCCGAAGCCGCTTGGAGGAGTCAGTTCGACCCTCGTCGTGGTCAGCCCCTCTTTCTCGGTTGGAACGGCGAGGGTGAAGAGCTCGGTCGTCTTGGCTTTCGCGACCGGCGGGCTGATCTCGGCGTGCGCCCACGCGCTCGAGGCGACAGCAAGCCCGGCGACAGCGGTGGCTGCACCGGCGAGCGCGCGCATCCGCACGCGGTTCGGATTCATGATCGTGCACTCCTTTCGTCGCAGGAGCCGCGGCGGGCGCCGCGGCGACGTCAGGAGAGGCGGGGCGGACCGCGCGCGCCGAGCGGCGCCATGAGCGCGCCGACAAGCGGAAGCTCGCAGAACGCCGGCGGCAGTACGAGAACGATCGCGGCGGGGCGGGTCCGTGCGATCCGTGCAAGGGTCCGCCGCATCCACGCGAACACGTGCTCGAGCGCCGCGGCGAGCGCCGCGGCGACGAGCGAGAGCGCGCCGAGAACCGGGATCGCGTCGCGATGGACCGGCCCGGTCAGGCAGTGGAGGCCGTGCCAGCCGAGGCCCTGGCGCCAGTGAATGTAGGACTCGAGCAGCGCGAAGGCCGGCATCGTGACGAGCCAGAGGGCAAGCGCTCGGCCGGCGAGCAGTCCGGGCCGCAACCGCGCATCCGCGATCACCGGCCTCGTCTCCAGCAGGCGGCGCTCGCGAACGCCCAGGGCCGCGAGCCAGACGATCGCGACGGAGGCGGCCAGCGCGAGCAAGAAGGCGACGACCGCGATCACCGGCAACGTCGGCCCGCCCGCACGGTGCGAGAGCTCGGCGGCCAGCGGCGAGGGCGACAGCGCATAGACGATGCTGCGGGCGCCGAGAACGACGAGCATCGCAGCGGCGGGCCATGCGAGCGTTCGCTTCATCGGGCCTTCAAGACATAGGGGACGGTCACGAGCCGGCCGTCCGGCTTGGCCTGGAGGAAGAGCTTCCACGTTCCAGGAGTCGGCAGCAAAATGCCGATCGTCAGCTTCCCGGGCGCCGCACTCGTCCCGGTCACACGGGTTCCCGCGAGCAGCGAGGAGCAGCCGCTCGCACGCGGTGCGCAGACGTGAGTATGGAAGTAGTCGAGCGTGCCGACGTGGAAGAAGATCGCATGCGCGAGGGCGCCGTACCACGGAACGAACCGCGCCGGCCTGCCATTCGGTCCGGTGACGTGGACCGTCATCAGAGTGGCTTGGATGGCCCGAACCTGCGGCCGCCGCGGCGCGGAGAACGTGAGGCCGTCGACGTGTTGGACGGCGCGGTAGCTCCCGAGCGGTTTCGGCTTCGGCACCCCGCGGACCTGGACGTCCTTGAAGAGCTGGAAGTTCGGGACCGGCCCACCGTTTCGCGGGTAGGCGTCGACGATTACGCGGTAGCGGCCGGGCGCGGGGAAGACGACCCGCTGTTGGAAGCGCCCGCCGGCCTGCATCGGCGGATGGCGGTGGATGATCGTCGAGAGGTCGTCGCTGACGATGATCAGGTGGACGCCCGTATGCGGGCCCGAGCCGGTGCGATAAGCGGTTAGCGCCGAGCCGGAGGGCCGGTCGATCGTGAAGGCGACCGTGGTCGGCTTCCCGGGCGAGCTGGGTGCGGCCGGCTGGAAGCCGCTGAGCTTGAACGTCTTCGCGGGCTGAATCTCGATCTTCTTCGCGGACGAGGAACAGCCGGCGGCGAGCGGCACGAGCAGGAGGAGCGGTGCGAGGCGCCGCATCGCAATCAGTGTTGCAGTCAGAGCCCGAGGTGCCGGGCGATAACCATCCTTTGGACTTCGTTCGTCCCCTCGCCGATCTCGAGGATCTTCTGGTCCCGATAGAGCCGCGAGATCGCGAACTCGTCCATGTAGCCGTAGCCGCCGTGCACCTGCAGCGCCCAGTTGACGACGCGGTTCGACATCTCCCCCGAGTAGAGCTTCGCGATCGCCGCCTCCTTGCCGAACGGCCGTCCCTGGTCCTTGACCCAGGCGGCCTTGTAGACGAGGTTCCGCGCCGCCTCGATCTCGGTCGCCATGTCGACGAGCCGGAACTGCACCGCCTGGAACTTCGCTACCGGGCGACCGAACTGCTCCCGCTCGTGCGCGTAGGCGGCGGCGAGGTCATAGGCGCCCTGCGCGAGCCCGACCGCCATCGCCGCGACGGAGATCCTGCCGCCGTCGAGGATCTCGAGAAACTGGCCGAAGCCTTGGCCCCGCGGGCCGAGCAGGTTCCCCTCGGGTACGGCGCAGTCGCGGAACGAGAGCTCGCGCGTGTCGGAGGCGTGCCAGCCCATCTTTTCCATCGGTGGCGAGATCTCGTAGCCCGGCGTTCGGTTCGGAACGATCAGATTCGAGATCTCGCCCTCGCCGGTCCGGGCCGTGATGGTCACGCAGGCGGTGATGTCGGTGCCGGCGTTGGTGATGAAGATCTTCGAGCCGTTGACGATCCACTGACCATCCCGCAGCTCGGCGGTCGTGCGGGTCGCGCCGGCGTCGGAGCCTGCGCCCGCCTCGGTCAGCCCGAACGCCGCGAGCCGCTTGCCCGAGGCGAGCTGCGGCAGCCATTCGCGCTTCTGCTCCTCGTTCCCGAAGTAGAAGATCGGCAGCGTCCCGAGCGAGTGGTGTGCCGCGAGCGTGATCGCAACAGAGGAATCAATCCGCGTCAGCTCCTCGACCGCGATCGCGTACGAGACGGTGTCGGCGCCCGCGCCGCCGTACTCCTCCGGCACGGTCATGCCCATCAAGCCGAGCTCGGCGAGCTCGGCGACGAGCTCGTACGGGAAGCGATGCTCGCGATCGAGCTCGGCGGCCACCGGCGCTACCCGCGACTCCGCGAACTTGCGAACGGTGTCGCGCACGAGCTGGTGCTCGGGCGTCAGGTCGAAGTTCAAGCGGCCGCGGCCAGCCTGTCGACGAGCTCGCAGATGAGGCGGACACCGTAACCCGTGCCGCCGCGCTGCCAGAGATAGTCGTGCCGCGGCCAGGTCAGGAAGCCCGTTCCCGCCATGTCGACGTGGGCCCAGGGCCCCTCGCCCGCGAACTCGCGCAGGAACTCGGCCGCGAGCACGGGGACCCCCTGCCTGCGGATGTTCGAGTTCTTCAGGTCGGCGTAGTCGGAATCTACGTAGCGGCGGTACCGCGAATGGAGCGGCCATGGCCAGGCGTGGTCGCCGCTCGCCTCGCCCGCCTCGACGACGAGCGTCCGCCAGTCGCTGTCGTTCGCGAAGACACCGGCGTAGAAATCGCCGAGCGCGCGGTCCATCGTTCCCGTGAGCGTCGCGAAATCGACGACGTGAGTGGCGCCGAGTTGCCTGGCGTAGGGCAGGGCGTCGGCGAGCACGAGCCGCCCCTCCGCGTCGGTGTCGATGACCTCGATCGTCTTCCCGTTCATCGCCGTCAGGATGTCGCCGGGGCGGTAGGCGCCGCCGCCGATCGCGTTCTCGGTCGCTCCCACGACTCCCAGTACTTGCAGCGGCGGCTCGAGCTCGGCCACTGCGCCGAGCGCCGCGATTACGCCGCCGCCGCCGGCCATGTCGCCCTTCAGGTCCTCCAGGTAGGTCGGCTTCTTGAGCGAAATGCCGCCCGTGTCGAACGTGACGGCCTTGCCGACCAGTCCGAGCACGACGTCCTCGCGGGCGCGCTGCGGGGGCTCATAGCGCATCACGATCAACCGCGGCGGGTTGTGGCTTCCCTGAGCGACGCCGGCGAACGCGCCCATACCGAGCTGGCGGATCCGCTCGAGATCGAGCGTCTCCACGGAGAGCCGCGGCGAGCCACCGGCGATCCCGGCCGCGCGTTCGGCGAGGCGGTCGGGTGTCAGCTCGTTCGGTGGCGCGTTGGCCAGATCGCGCGCGCGATTCGTCCACTGGGCGACGACCGCCGCGCGCCGCGCTGCTGCTCGGGCGGCGGCATCGCTGGAAACGATCGTGAGCAGCTCGAGCCGCGGCGCCTCGGGCGAGCTCTTCCACCGACCGGGATCGTAGGAGCCGAGAAACGTCCCGTCGACGATCGCCCGCGCCTGCTCGGCGGCAGATAGCGGCAGCGATTCGTCGAGGAGCCAGGCGATGCTTCGCGCGAAACCGCGGGCCTCGCGTACGACCGTGCCGGCCGCGGTTCGCACCGCGTCCGCGTCCAGAGCCTCGCGCGCCCCGAGGCCGGGAATCGCGAGCCGTCCGGCCTTCAGCTCGCCGTCGAGATGCAGCAGCGGCGCCGTCTGCAGCTTTCCGCTCAACTCGCCCTGCTCGATGAGCTCCGCCAAGCGTTCGCCTAGGCGTCCATTCAGCGCGGCGACGGGTCCCGCCAGCGTGGCGGAGGCGAGCAGGGGTGCGGCAAGAACGTCGGCCTCGACGGACTCCGGCGACCCGGCTTCGACCTCGACCAGCATCGGGCCGCGATGCTATCCGACCTTCCTCGTAGTCTCACTCGAATGCGGGGCCGGTCTCAACTTCGGCGCCGGCGCGCCGATAGATCAACAATGGCGGTACCAGCTTTGCGGCGGTTCGTTTCTCAGCGCCCCCGGCGGGGGCGGCAGCTCGACCCCGACACACTGAGACAGCACCACACGTCGCTCGTCAACGAGCGCCAGCAGCTGCGTCGCGACGGCGCCGCCGCCGAGGAGCTCGAGCGCAACCGGCTTGCAATCGTGCAGTGCCAGTGGGAGCTCTCGCGCGCCCTGATCGAGCGTTACCACGATCCGGTCGCCGCTCCCAGCGTGGCCTGAGTCTCACCGCTCGCTAGCCTGCGCGCGTGCGGGCCGAGCTCGACAAGCGTGCAATGGCGGCGCTCTCGAGCGGCCACTGCGCGACCGACTTCGCGAACGGCGCTCTGCCTGCGCTGCTGCCCTTCTTCGTCGAGAAATTCGACCTCTCGTACACGCTGGCGGCGGCCGCGGTGCTCGCCTCCGCGGTCTCGTCGTCGATCGTGCAGCCATTGTTTGGGCTCTGGTCCGACCGGCGTGGAGCGATCTGGCTGCTGCCGGGCGGCGTTGCGCTCGCCGGAATCGGGATCGCGCTGGCTTCGGCGGCGCCGACCTATCCGCTGGTGCTTCTCTTCGTCGTGGTCTCAGGCCTCGGTGTGGCGGCCTTTCATCCCGAGGGCTCGAAGTTCGCCGCGTTCGCCGGCGGCCGTCGGCGGGCGAGCGCAATGTCGCTCTTCTCGATCGGCGGCAACTTCGGCTTCGCGCTCGGGCCGATCGCGGCGACCCCGCTCGTGCTCGCGTTCGGGCTCTCAGGCGGGCTGCTGCTTGCCGTGCCCGGCCTTGCCGTGGCAGTCGCGCTGCTGCTGCTCGCGCCCTTCCTCGGTTCCTTTGCGCCCGAGCGTGGACGGCAGGTGGAGACGGACGAGCCCGACCGCGTGGGAGCCCTGTTGCTCCTGCTCGGCGTGATCGCCTTTCGCAGCGTCGCCTGGTTCGGCCTGATCACGTTCGTGCCGCTCTGGGAGGTCTCGCTCGGGCACTCGAAGGCGCACGGGAACCACCTGCTCTCGCTGATGCTGCTCGCCGGCGGCCTGGGCACGCTTGCTGCCGGGCCTCTGGCTGACCGTTTCGGCCGCCGGCCGGTCCTGCTTGCGAGTACCGCTGCGACGGCGCCGCTGATCCTCGTCTTCGTCCTCGTCGGCGGCGTCCCGGGAGCGATCGCGCTGGCGGGGGTCGGGATCTCCGTGATCGCAACCTTCGGCGTGACGATGGTGATGAGCCAGGAGTACCTGCCACGTCACATCGGCGTGGCCTCAGGGCTGTCGATCGGGCTCTCGATCGGCCTCGGCGGCGTCGGCGCGGTTGCCCTCGGTGCGGTTGCCGACTCCATCGATTTGCGCGTTGCCCTTTACGCCGCAGCCGGATCAGCGCTCGCCGCGCTCGCGCTGACCGCCCTATTGCCGTCGTCGCGACCTTCACGCCGGCTCGCCGCCGAGCCCGTAGTCCCGTGAGCCCAGCGCCGCCCCGCGTTTTCTTAGCCCGTGAGCTAAGGCGCCGCTTGCGGTGCCGACATGGAGGCTGTGCGGGCTTTGCCCGTGCAGCCGTCTTAATCCGGTTTTTGGGCCCAGCGTCGCCCTGCGTTTCTTCAGCCCGTGAGCTAAGGTCGCGGTCGTGGCAGCCGAGAACCCCCGTCAGTTCTTCGAGGGCCTCGAAACGCGCGCCGCGGCGTCCTCGAAGGCGGCCGGGCTGAACGCGACCTACCTCTTCGACATCGACGGGGCCGGCAAGTGGACGGTGCGCGTCGAGAACGGCCAAGTCAGCGTCCACGAGGGCGAGGAGGAGACGGAAACGACGATCTCGGCGTCCGAGGACACATTCATGAAGATCGTCAACGGCGAGCAGAACGCGACCAGCGCGTTCATGATGGGCAAGCTGAAGGTCCGCGGCGACATGGGCAATGCCATGAAGCTGCAGCAGCTGATCTAACGCGTCGGGGGAGCCGAAGCTCCCCCGTTCTGCGTTCGCCCGAGAGCGACGCCTCACCGCACGACGATGAAGTTGCTCCAGCTGTCGAGGTAGCCCGGCTGCGCCTCGGGCCTGCTCAGGAACGCGCGGAGCCTGACCGTGCGCCTGACACGCAGCGAGAAGGTGGCCGTGCTCGCGCCGCTTGTCTTCGCGTAGCGAGTCAGGTAAACGCGCTTGATGGTGCGCCACTGGTGGCGCGTCCGATCCCAGCGAGTGACCCGGACGTAGCTGCCGACGAACGATCGGCCGGCGACGACGTTCACTGCGAAGCGGCCGTGGCTCAACCTGCGCAGTGAGACCCGCGGCCGCACGAACATGATCAGCTGATCGCTCGAGGCAGTCTGGTACTTCGCCTCGGCGATCGTCTGGATCCGCGGCTGGACCTCGAGCGAGAACGAGCCGTCAGTCCCCGTGGTGACCTCGGTCGTTCGGGCGGGGCGGTCCTGCGGGTCCTGCGTGATCGTGACCTTCTGGTTCCCGGCAGCCGGGGTGATCTCCCCGCTGAGCGTGATCGTGCCGCCGAAGAAGACCGTGCGCCGGTCCTGGGACAGCGTCACCGTGGGTGCGGCAGCGGTCGCCGCCGCCGTCCCCGCAAGCGCGGCAGTGGCACTCAGCACAAGCATTAATCGCTTCATCTGTGACCCCCAGAGTCGCTTACATCGGATTACGACGTAACGATTCCCCGCCTCCCGAATCTGCAAAACAGCCCCTAACTAAAGGTTTACGAGCGCGTCACTCCTCCAACTCGACCAGCACCGTTCCGCCCGCGACACGGTCGCCTTCGGCCACGTTGACGCTGCTGACCACCGCCTCGTACGGAGCAACGACCGGCGTTTCCATCTTCATCGCTTCCAGCACGACGAGCGGCTGACGGGCCGCGACGCGGTCGCCGGGCGCGACGGCGACGCGGATCACCGTGCCCGGCATCGGGGCCGTCAGCGCGCTGTGCTCGCCTGTGTGCCGCTGGTTGTGCAAGGCGGTGTCGGGGTCGGCGAGGGGATGCGGGGCAGGCGCAGGCAGGTTCAGGCGCCACGGCATCGCCCAGGGTTCGCTCGGCAGGCGCGCAGGGGTGGCCGACAGTGCCGGAAAGTCGGTCAGGAACGCGGTCGTCGTCCGCCCGGCCCGAACGGCCGGGTGCGAGACGAGCCAGCGCAGGAACGGCAAGTTGCTCGTGATCCCCTCGACCTCGGTCTCGCCCAGCGAGCTCTCCAGTCGGGCGAGTGCCTCTTCGCGAGTCGCCCCCGAGGCGATCAGCTTGGCTATGAGCGGGTCGTAGGCGATGCCGACCTCGTCGCCCTCGGCAACGCCGGCGTCGACGCGGATCGCGTCGGGCAGGCGCAGGCGCTCCACGGTCCCGGCCTGCGGGAGGAAGTCGACCGGATCTTCGGCGTAGAGCCGAACCTCGACCGCGTGACGGCGGAACGTGGCCTCGGGATCGGCGATCGGCTCGCCGCGGGCGATCGCGAGCTGGAGCGCGACCAGGTCGAGTCCGGTCGCCTCCTCGGTGACGGGATGCTCGACCTGGATGCGCCCGTTTAGCTCGAGGAAGAAGAACTCACCGCCGTCGAGCAGGAACTCGACCGTGCCGAGGCTGCGGTAGCCGATCGCTTGCGCGAAGGCGATCGCCGCGTCGCTCATCTGCCGGCGCAGCTCGGGGTCGAGAGCGGTCGAGGGCGCCTCCTCCAGCACCTTCTGGTGCCGCCGCTGGATCGAGCACTCGCGCTCGCCGAGCGAATAGATGTGACCGTGCTCGTCGGCGAGCAGCTGGATCTCGACATGCCGGGGCCGCTCGAGATAGCGCTCGAAGAAAAGGGTCTCGTCGCCGAAAGCCGCCTTGGCCTCGCGGCCGGCCGCCGCGACTGCATCCGGGAGCCCGCTCGGCTCGCGAACGATCCGCATCCCGCGCCCGCCGCCCCCGGCGGCCGCCTTGATCATCAGCGGGAAGCCGATCTCCTCCGGTTCGCCGGTCGGCAGGACCGGGACGCCGGCTCCCTTCGCCGCGCGTTTAGCCTCGAGCTTGTCGCCGCCCCGGCGTAGGGCGTCGCAGGTTGGACCGATGAAGACGAGCCCCGCAGCCTCGACGGCCTCGGCGAAGTCGGCGTTCTCGGCAAGGAATCCGTAGCCCGGGTGGATCGCGTCCGCGCCGGCCTGCTGCGCGGCGCGAATGTGTTCCTCGGAGTGGAGGTAGTTGCCGATCTCGACTACTTCGCTCGCGTGACGCGCATGCAGCGAGCCCTTGTCGTCGGGCGCAACGACCGCCACCGTCGCGATCGCTTCGGCCGCGCAGGCGCGGAAGACCCGGATTGCGATCTCGCCGCGGTTGGCTACGAGGAGCTTCCGGATCTCCACGCGGCGGGACGCTTGTCGAGGAACGCGCGCAGACCTTCTTGGCCTTCCGGGCTCGTGCGCAGCTTCGCCGCCAGACGGGCCGCCCTCTCGCCGTCCGGCCGCTCGCGGATCAGTCGCTTCGCCGCGCGTGTCGCTTCCGGGCCCGCGCTCAGCAGCTCACCGACGAGGCTGTCGATCGAGGCGTCCAGGTCGGCCGCGAGTTGATGGACGAGGCCGATTCGGAGCGCCGTCTCGGCGTCGAAGCGTTCGCCGGTCAGGAAGAAGCGCCGTGCTGCCGCTGTGCCGATTCGTGGAAAGACGAACGGCGAGATCACGGCCGGGACGATCCCGAGCTTGACTTCGGAAAAGCCGAAAACCGCAGCCGGCGCCGCGACGGCGACGTCGGTGCAGCAGACCAGCCCCGAGCCGCCGCCGAGGGCGTAGCCCTGGACCCGCGCAACGACCGGGGCCGGGCAGGAGTCGATCGTGGCGAGCATCCGGTAGAGGCGGAGCGCGTCCTCGACGTTTTCGTCGTAGGAGAGATCGATCGCCGAGCGCTGCCAGTCGACGTCGGCGCCGGCGCAGAAGCTCTCGCCGTCACCCGCCAGCACGACTGCTCGCGCGTCGTCGACGTCGGAGAAGGCCTCGGTCAGCTCCCGGATCAGTTCCGCATCGAACGCGTTGCGGCGTTCGGGGCGCGCCAGCGTGATCCGCAGCAGCGGGCCGTCACGCTCGATCCGCAGCGCGCTCACTCGCAGGAGCTTAGATTGGTCAGATGCTGAAAGGCGCTCTCGCGGCTGCCGTGACGCCGCTCGCCGGCGGCGGCGACACGCTCGACGAGGATCCGTTCGATCCGCTCGTCGCATTCCTCGAGGCCGCCGGGCTGGATGGTCTGCTCGCGCTCGGCACCACCGGCGAAGGGATCCTGCTCGCGGCCGCTGAGCGCCGCCGCGCCGCCGAGCTCTTCGTCGCCGCGCGGCCGGAAGGATTTGCTGTCGCCGTCCACTGTGGCGCCCAGACGACTCGCGAGACCGTTGAACTTTCAGTGCACGCCGCCGATCTCGGCGCCGATGCGGTTGCCGTGATCGGGCCACCGTACTTCGCGCTCGACGAGCGGGCACTGCTCGAGCACTTTACGGCCGCGGCGCAGGCCTGCGAGCCGCTTCCCTTCTATGTCTACGAGTTCGCGGCGCGAAGCGGTTATGCAGTTCCGCTCGGCGTTTTACACCGCTTGCGCGACCAGGCAGCGAACTTCGCCGGCCTCAAGGTGTCGGACCGGCCCTGGGAGCGCTTCGAGCCCTACCTGATCGAGGGCTTGGACGTCTTCGTCGGGCCGGAGGGGCTGATCCAGCGGGGCCTCGCGGACGGCGCCGTGGGGGTTGTCTCCGGCCTCGCGACCGCGTTTCCCGGGGAGGTGGCGGCGGCGGTTCGCGGCGTCCCGGGCCCCGATCTCGAGTCGCTGCGTGACGGCCTCGAGCAATTTCCTTTTCATGCCGCCGCGAAGCACGTGCTCCGAAGGCGCGGAGTGCCGATCCGCGAGGACGTCCGC
>Ga0209474_10003101_pt1 | contig 14769 bp, 11 predicted proteins | sample GraSoiAngelo_145_FD_185902 | JGI IMG/M metagenome (GOLD analysis project Ga0209474, IMG submission 185902) | Grasslands soil microbial communities from the Angelo Coastal Reserve, California, USA - 14_1009_05_20cm (SPAdes) (version 2) | ecosystem: Environmental > Terrestrial > Soil > Grasslands...
GCGAGGCGGATTGCCGGCGCATGATCACCGCGTGCGACGACGCCAGCGTGCGCCTGATGATCGCCTATCGGCTACACTTCGAGCCGGCCAATCTGGAAGCGGTGAAGACGGTCAAGTCCGGCCGCATCGGCGAGCCGCGCTTCTTCAGCTCCGATTTCTCGTACCAGGTGAAGGCTGAAAACATCCGCACGCAGGCCGAGCTGGGCGGCGGCCCCATCTGGGACATCGGCATCTACTGCATCAATGCCGCGCGTTATCTGTTCCGCGCGGAGCCCATCGAAGTCTCCGCGTTCGGCACGCGCGACTCGGACCAGCGCTTTGATCCGGGAGTACCGGCGGGCATGAGCTGCCTGTTGCGCTTCGGCGACGAGCAGCTCGCCACGTTCAACGTGAGCTTCCAGGCCGCGGCCACCGCGACGTATCGCATCGTCGGCACCAAGGGCGATCTTTGCCTCGACCAGGCGTACGAGTACCAGGGCGAGCGCGAGATGACGCTCACGATCGAAGACAACGCGAAGACGCGCACGTTCCCCAAGACGGACCAGTTCGGTCCCGAGCTCGTGTACTTCTCGGATTGCGTCATGCGCGATGTGAATCCGGAGCCGAGCGGAGAGGAGGGGCTCGCCGACGTGCGCATCATCGAGGCGCTGCTGCGCTCATCCAGCGACAGCCACCCCGTCCGGTTGCCGCCCTTCAAGCGTCGCGCCCGGCCAGAGCCGCGCATGAAGCTGCGCCGTCCGCCGGTGCGCGAGCCGGAGCCGGTGCACGCGGACAGCCCTGTCGCGGAGTAGCTTCGCTCCGCGCTGGCTACGGCAGCTCGGGCGCCTTGGTGAACGTCGCCGTGCCTGTCAGCGACTCGAGGAACGCCTGCAGCGCTTTGCGATCCTTCGCGCTCAGCTTGCGGTTCGGCTTGAGCTTCTCGTCCAGGTTCGGATTCTTCTTGCCGCCGTTCACCATGAACTCGACCGCTTCAGCGAGCGTCTTCACGCTGCCGTCGTGGAAGTAAGGACCCGTCTTCGCGATATCGCGCAGGGTTGGCGTCTTGAACTTGCCGTCGTCCTTCGCTTCCTTGGTCGCGTCCATGCGCCCGTGGTCGCGGTCGGCATCGGGTTTGTCGTAACCGACGCCGCCGTTGTGGAACTGCGAGTCCGTGTAGAGCGGCGGCACGTGACAAAGCGTGCACCGCGCGTTCTGGAAGACGCGATAACCCCGCCTCGCCTCCATCGACACCGCGTCGCCCTCACCCTGCTCGAACTTGTCCCACTTCGAGTTGCCCGTCTTGAGCGCGCGCAGGAACGCGGCCAGCGCCATGGGAACGTTCTTCGCGTTCGCGTCTTCCTTGAAGGCCCGTTGGAACTGCGCTCGGTAACCAACGATGGCGTTCAGTTTCGCGGCGATGGCATCCGGTTCCGCGCCCATCTGTCCCTTCCACGCCGCCGCCGAGACCGCTTCCATCGTCGGAGCGCGCCCGTCCCAGTAGAACGATTGGTAGTAGGCGACGTTCTCCATCGTCGGCGCATTGCGCTTGTTCGTGCCGCCCACTTTCGGGTCCGTCGCGTTGCCGCTCGTCCACGCCAGCTCGGGATGGTGGCAGCTCTCGCAAGACATCGATCCGTCGCGCGACAGCCGCTTGTCGAAGAAGAGCTGATACCCGAGCCAGACCTTGTCGGGCGTCGTGGGGTTGTCGCGCGACTCCTCCACTGCCGGGAGAAACACCGGCGTCTCCGGAATGGGCGGAGCGGGCGGAAGCTTCTGCACCGCTTCCGCGATGTCCCCCGCAGCGGTGCCGGCCGCACCGACAGCCTTCGCACCCGCGTCCGCCGCGAAGCGGCCCGCTTCGGACGCGCCCTGCGCCACGCCCTGCCCCGCTTCCTTCGCGCCGGCGGCGACATTGCCAGCAGCTTCCGAGGCGCCTTGTTTGATCCCGCCCACCACGTCCTGTCCCGCGTCTGCCGCGACTTGCTGCCCGGCGTCGGCGGCATCCTGAACGGCGCGACGCGCGCCTGCGTCCTCCATGCCGAGAGCGCTCCCGCCGGGCTGGTTCGCTGCCTGTGCACCCGCGTCCGTCGACTGGCCGGCGGCCTCGCGTGTCGCTTCCGGTGCCGGCTTCGGCTGCGCTTGCGAACACGCTGCGACGAACAGGGCGGCGCAGACGACGATGCGCATGGCATCCTCCGGCGACGAAGTGGCACGGCACCGTAGCAGTCCGAGGCGGCTACTTCCACTCCACCTTGACGATCGTCAGCTCTACGTCTCCCGCGGGCCGCCGCACGCGCACGGTGTCGCCCGCGCGTTTGCCCAGCAGTGCGCGACCGAGCGGCGCCTCGTAGCTGATGCGGCCGCGTCCGAGCTCCTCGTCCAGCTCGTCGCCTCCGACGATCTGGTACGTGGCCTGCTCGCCGTCTTCGTCCTCTACCGTGACCGTCGCACCGAAAAAGGCGCGATCGGTCGCTGGCCGCGAGGCCGGATCGACGACCTCGAACGACTCGATCATCTTCTGCAGCTTGTGGATCTTCGCGTCGATTTCGCGCAGCTTCCGCTTGCCCAGCTTGTACTCGTAATTCTCGCTCCGATCGCCGTGAGCGGCGGCCACCGCGACTTCCTGCGTGACGCGCGGCCGCTCCTCGTACAGCAGCACGCGGAACTGCTCGCGCAAGCGGTCGAACCCGCGCTTGGTGATGTAGCGCTTTCCCGCGGGCGGACCCTTCATGGTGGTTCCTGTTGCCTCAAGCCGCGGAACACGGCAATTTCGCCGCGATGTCGGTCGCCGTGACCCAGGGGATCCGCATCACCGTGAAGAGCCGCTTCCTGCCCGAGCAGTCCGGGGCGGGGCGTTACGCCTTCGCCTATACGGTTCGCATCGAGAACCTGGGCTCGGTGACTGCGCAGCTCAGGAGCCGGCACTGGATCATCACCGATGGCAATGGAAAACGCGAGGAGGTGCGCGGCGAGGGCGTGGTCGGAAATCAGCCATCGCTTCGCCCCGGCGAACAATTCGAGTACACGAGCGGCGCCGTGCTCAAGACGCCACACGGGTCGATGCACGGCACCTACCGCATGGTCGCCGAGGACGGACGTCAGTTCGACGCGGAGATCGCCGCTTTTCCGCTCACCCAGCCCGGCGCAGTGAATTAGGTTCGCCGCGGAGGCATCATGGCCGAGCTGCGCGAAAGCCTGAAGAAGCTCACCGAAGCCCTGCGGCCCCTGCACCTTGCTCTGACGAAGGAGACGCAGGTGGCGTACGAGCGACAGCACGGCCCCGTCCAGGGGCCTGGCGAGCTGCTCCAGCTCCTCATCCGCCACCCCGATTTCGCATGGCTGCACCCGCTCTCAGAGCTGATGGCGGTCGCGGACGAGTTGCTCGACCCACGCCGCGAAGTTCCGCTGGCTCCCGAAGAAGCCGCCGTCGTCCGCAACCAGGTCGAGCGCCTGCTGCAAACCGACGAGGCGTTCTCTCCGCGCTACCGCGACGTGCTCCAGCAGAGCCCCACCGCCGTCATGGCCCACTCCGCAGTGCGCGACGCACTGAAGGGACTGGCTGAAGCAGTGCGCTGAGCCCGTTCGCGGCCGTACGCTTTCTTTTCTCACCGGGCGCGAGCGTCGACGGCAACGGGGTCGACGCGCTCCAGGATGCGCCCGACCGCCATCTCCAGGTCCTCGCGCAGCTCGCGCGGCGGATCGCCATCTGACCGGCGAATGGCGCGGAACAGCTCGTCGAGCCTCCGCCGCTGCGCGCGGGCGAAGTCCGCGACCAACCCAGCGCGCCCCGACCCGTCCGACACGGCGATCGCCCCGCGCCGCGCATGTGTCCTCCGCACCACGTTGTCGTAGTGCAGGAGCGCCCGATCGAGCAGCACCCAGGGGAAGTTCGGCTGCGCGTGCGGGCCGATCCGGAACCGCCGCCCGCCTTCCCAGTACCGCCACGCAGCCTCGAGCCACCCCGCCGCGCCTCCGGACCCGGCGAGCCGCACGCGGGCGAATCGCCGCCCCAGCCCGATGAGGGCCGCGCCACCGCCGATGGCGCCTCCGATGGCAGTGCCCGCGAGGATACTTGCGCCGCCGACCGCCGCATCGACGCCGGCACCGATCACCGCTCCCGTCACAGTTCCGGCCGTGATGAGCTCCCCGGGCGTGAGGCCGAGGAGCTTCCACGTCTCCTCCGCGAAGAGGTCCTGCTGGAAGACGGGGCGCTCGAGGGATTTTCCTTCGAAGCGCGCAGCGCTGTGCGCGTAGATCGCCTCGATGCGGCTGCGCGCCTTCTCCTCGCGCGCACGCAACCACTCGTGGAAGCTCCGCTCCAGCCGGTCGCGTTCGCGCTCCAGCGTTCCCTCGCCGGAGGCGGCGATCTCCTCTGTGTGCGTCAGCTCGTCCACGAGCAGATCAGCGATTTCGGCAGCAGCGTCGGCGCGGCGGCGCAGGCGCTGCGCGACGAGCGCCGTCACTGCTTCGTCGATGGCGGCACGAGAGTCGGGGCGCAGCTCGCGGAACGTCTGCAAGAGATGAAGCCGCTCCTCGAAAGTGGCCGCGAAGGCGTCGAAGTCGCGAACGATCTTGAAGTACTGGTCCAGTGCCCGGTGCCATTCGGTCGCGTGATCGTCCGTGCCGATGCGGTTGACGAGCGCCATCCCGGGCCGCCCCGTCCAGCGGAGGATCTCCATTTCCGCCTCGTAGTTGGGGCGAAAGGGGCGCGTGCCGTCCACGACGTACAGCACGTTGGCGCCGGCGAGGATCGGCGCGAGTAGCTTCCGCTCGTCGGCGAAGTCGTTCGTTCCCTCGTGTGCGCGCAGAAGCTCCGCGACGCGTAGCGGCCGATCGGCCGCGGACGTCGTGCGCGCCCGCAGCCAGGCGAGGGCGCGCGGTGCATCCTCGAACCCCGGTGTGTCGAGAAGCACGAAGAGGGTGCGCCCATCCACTCGCACCGGGTACTCGCGCACCTCCGTCGTCGTGCCCGGGCGCGGATCGATGCGCACCGAATCGTCTTCCGCGAGCGTCGCAACGACGCTCGACTTGCCCTTGTTGACGCGTCCGACGATCGCGAATCGCGGCGGCTCGGTCACCGCGCAACCCTCAGCGGCTCGACGCCGACGTAAGGATCACCGATCGACGCGATGCTCTCCTCCCAGATGCGCACCTCGAGCTGCGGCGCCCCCGGCACGGTCGCGGAAGCGATGCCCGCGAGCAGCACGATGAGGTGCCGCCCCGGGCCGAGCGATTTGCGCAAATCGCGCAGGAGCCGGTACAGCGCTTTGTCGGGCGCCTCCCAGGCCTCCGCGACGACCACCACTGGATCGGCTCCGTCCGCAAGTCGCGTCCAGTCGAGCTGGCCCTCCTCGTAATCGCGTCCTCCGGCCCTTTGCAGGGCGGCGATCGGTGCGCCGGTCTGCCTCGCGACGGCGGTCTCCAGTTCGGCCGTTCGCGGGACGTCGCGCCAGAGCACCACCAGCGAACGCGAACCCGCCAGCGTACGCGGGCGCGTTGCCGAGGCGCGCGTTGCCCGCGGCACAGGCAGCTCGGCATCCGGACTGCGCGTCTCGATGCGCGGCCCGGAAAGGCGCCGGACGAGACGCGTCACCTCGACATCGTCGAACGGCAACCGCGCGAGCAAGCGCGCAGCGCCGATCCGTGCGGCCGCCAACGTCAAGCAGCGGGGTAGAAGCCCGTAGAACGCCACCGCGCAGAGCAGGAAGGGCCACCAGCCGCCCACCATTTCGGGGCGCGCACTACGCCCCGTTCCGGACAGAACGTACGCGTGTTCCAACCGGGAGTAGCGCGTCGCCTCGACGAGAGCACGCGAGGGATCCGCGTCGGGCCACACCCAGCCGAACGGCGCCGCGAGCGCGTGGACGACCCAGTGGAACCGCGCTGCGTCCAGCTGGACGAGCGTTGTGCTCCAGGAGAACGCGATGTCGGAAAAGACGATCAGTCGCAGACAGCCGAGCAATGCGCCGACATTGAAGGCGACGCCGAACGCCTGCGTCAGCCCGATCAGGATCCAGGGCTCGACGTGGTGGTAGAGCGAACGGCGGCTTCGTAGGCGGTGCCAGAGCGCCGTCCACTCGAGGAGCCGCGCGCCATCGCCTGGCAGCGCGCGCGCCACCAGGCGCGGATACACCGTCGCGACGAGGCCGCGAAATAGTCCGACAACTGGCCTTCCGACGGCCGCTACGGGAAGGAAGAACGACGCGAGCAGCAGCGCGAACAGGAGCAGCTGCACGCCGACGAGGGCCAACAAGAAGTCCCAGACGTTGACCGGTTCCGCCCCCGTGTAGCGCAATAGCGCGGTCGCGGCGCTCCAACCGAAGAGCAGCCCGAGAGTCGCGAGCACCGCGCCGATTCCCCGCAGCACTCCGGCGACGGCGCGGCCCGGATAAAGCTGCCCCGAATCGGACTGGCGGCGAACCTCGAGCCAGCGCCGCAAGAGCGATCTCCGCGAGCTCCGGTCGGCGGTGGAAAGCGCCGACCCCGCGTCGCGCGCCTCGAGCGCGGCGGGATCGGTGGCGCGGTCGCGCGCGAGCTGCGCCTCGAGATCGATCAGCTCCGCAAGGGTCATCGGGCCGGCGCCTCTACGCGGAGAATATCAATCACTCGAACTTAGGTCCGGCGGTCACCCGACGTTCATCGCCGGCGTCGTGGCTTTCGCGGCGCACTGCCGGCGCCACAGATCAGCTTCACCGCCGAATGCGCCAGCTCCCGCAGCGCCGCGCGCGGCTGGCCAGCTCGGGCACGCAGCGCCAGCGTGTGCACGACGGCGGACGCGAACGCGGCCAGCGCCGCCGGGTCGGCGTTGCGTCCGAGCTCGCCGCGGGCCTGGGCCGCCGCGAACGCGTCGCGGAAGCTCGCGTCGAGCTCCGATACGGATTCCTGGAGCGCTTCGCGCACCAAGGGATTCCCCACCGCCTCGGTGGCCGCCGTTCCGAGGACCAGCTGGTGCAATCCGAGAGGAACGCCACCGTCTCGCTCATCGCCGTCTACAAGGCGCTCGGCGGCGGATGGTCGAGCTGATCGGAGATCGCCTCAGCGCGGCCAGTCCAGGCAGCTCACGAATGGATGCTGACGCGCGCGTTTAGGGAGTGGAGCATGACGGGATCGAACCGTCGACCTCCGCAATGCCATTGCGGCGCTCTCCCAGCTGAGCTAATGCCCCGAGCCCTTCGCAACCGCCGGCGGTGGGAAGCCGGCGCGGCGCAGCGATGTACCGTGCACCCCACGTGAAGTCAACGGAACTCGTTCCGGGAAAGTCGCGCAAACCGATCAGGCGGCGCGGAGGCTGCGGTCCGAGAGCCGGCCCGCAAGCACCTGCTCGTAAAGCTCGCCGGTCTTCTCGACCATCGCATCGAGCGTGAGGTCCGCCTCGACATGGGCGCGGCCGTTGGCGCCGAGCACCGCGCGACGCGCGGGATCGCCGAGCAGCGCGATGAGCCGTTCGGCCAATGCGGCAGGCTTGTGCGCCGGGACCAAGTGTCCACTCGCGCGCGCGCCAGCCTCGGTGACGAGCTCCACGTTTCCGCCGACTGCGGTCGCGAGCGTCGGCAGCGCGGCGGCCATGTACTCGATGATCGCGTTCGGCAAGCCTTCCGCGTGCGAGCAGAGGCAGCCTACGTGCGCGCGCGCGAGGAGCGCCGGAACGTCGAGGCGGTGCCCGAGCAGAATCATCGTGTCGCTCAGGCCGCGCGCGCGGATCTGCTGCTCGAGCACCGGACGCATCGGTCCCTCGCCCGCGCAGAGCACCAGCACGTCCGGGACGGCGGGGCGCACGATCTCCAGCGCCTCGATGAAATCGACGTGTCCCTTCACCGCGTACAAGTTCGCCGAGATGAACACGCACGGGCGGCGCGATCGCCCGTCGGCGCCTACTTCCAGACCGGGCACGGGCGCGAGAAGAGGTGCGCGCCGGTCCCGATCGAACTGCTCGAGATCAATCCCGTTGTGCACCACGACGACGCGATTGGCGGAGATGCCTTCCTGCGCGACGCACATGTGACGGATCGCTTCCGCGTTTGTGTAGACAGCATCCGCCGAACGCGACGCGAGCGCCTCCAGCAAGTGATATGCGCGCGAGTACCAGTGGCCCAGATCGAAGCGACTCGCGATGACCTTGACGCCCGCCAGGCGCGCGGCCGGAACTGCAAGAAGATTCGCGTAGAAGTCGTTCGCATGCACGAGCCGGACGCGCTCGCGCGCGATGTACGCCGCCAGGCGAAACACCTGGTGTCCCGTGTTGAGCTGCGCGAGGCTCCCGCGCAGGCCGAATTCCTCCACTGAAAGTCCCAGATCCTCGATCGGCTTGAGGTTCGGCCCCTTCTTCTGGATGCATGCGACCACGGGCCGAAAGCCCTTCGGGTGCTGGCGGATGCGGGCGACGAACTGCCCTTCAGCGCCACCGATTGCGAATTGATTGGCGATCTGCAGGACGGGAACCGGCTCGTTCACGCCACCCTCCCGCCCCGAAAGCTGCGTCTCAACCGCCCAGGACGGGAGCCCCGACACCCGTCTGCATAGCCTTTCGTCGCCCGCCGTACCGGTCGATACACGACGCGAACGCGCACAGCGCGTACAGGAACCACGACAGCGAGTAGCCGGAGAACTGCTGGCAGACGAGATACCCGAGGAGCGATGCGAACACCGCTCGCGACTCGTGCGCCATCTCTCCGTTGCGCGCGCGCCAGGCCGACCAGATCGCCGCACCGATGAAGCCGACGATGCCGAGCAACCCGATGACGCCGAGCTGACCGAGGACCTCCAGCTCCAGGTTGTGCGCGACGTACGGGTGCTCGACCGGATCGTCCATCGGCGCGTAACGCTTCCACGCGCTCAGGAAGGCGGACTCGCCGACCCCGATCAGTGGGCGCTCCTTGAAGATCCGCTCCGCCACCTGCCACGCCTGCATGCGGCTCTGCACGGACAGGTCGTCCTCGTACCGCGAGATCGTTTCGTTTCGTTGCCAGAACGTGGAGGGCGCGAAGAGGAGCACGCCGGCCGCTGCGACGAGAGTGAAAGTAGCCGCCAGCGCCTTGCGCTTCGACATCAGCGCCCAGACGACGACCGCGGCGAGAAGGCCTAGCGATCCGCCGCGCGAGTGCGTCGCCACGATTCCCATCAGCACGGCGGTCACGCCGCCAACGCCGACGATGCGCCGCCACAGCCCGGGGCCGTGCGCGGCGAAGTAGAGCAGCAGCGGAACCGCGCCGACGAGCGCCATGCAGTCGTGGTTCGGGTCCGCCATGACGCCGAGCCAGCGGCCGCGGAACCCGCCGACGAGCAGCTCGTCGTGCCACCAATTCCAGAAGGTCCCCCAACCGGGCACGATGGCAGCTGCGGCGTAGAACAGCAGCGCGGTGCGGATGCGCTGCGGCGTCGTGAGCGTGTTCGCCACCGCGACGAAGAAGAGGAAGTGCTTGGCGACCTCGAGCGCGCCCGCCACCGAAAGCGGCTGGTCGATCGACCACATCGGCGAAAGCAGCGCGGCCACGCAGTAGACCGCGAGCATCGCGCCTCGCCACCCGAGCCAAAGCGGCTTGTTGCTCAGCAGCCGGTGCGCGCCGATTGCGGCGAGGGCGCAGCACGAGAGCACCAGCGCGGTGTGCAGCGGTTCCGTCTCGGGAAACCACTGCGCCGGCGCCAGGTAGAGCTGCGCCAGGAAGAGGACGCTCGCGCCGAAGGCGAATTGGCCAATCCGAAGCGCCTGCCAGCGGCGCACGGGCTGCACCAGGTCGAGCTGTCCGGCGGCGCTCGTCTGCAAGACACGCCCTCCCAACGCCCGCGAACGGCCGGGCTCGCCAGCGCCGAAGATATGCATGCATCGGCAGCCGAGAAGCCGCCCGGCGAACCTGTCACGCGGCTGACAGAGCGCGCGTTGTACCGATCTACGCGCGTCCTGAACGGCACGGGCAGCAGCAGAGGCCAACCGGCCGTGGATCGACCGATCGGCAATGCGGCCTATCCATCGTAGAGCAAGAGCTCGCGACGGCGCCTGCCACCGTGGGGATGCCGACCGATGGATGGCTTGGTAGCCTGGTTGCAGATCGACCCATCAGACGCCGCCAAGGCCGTAGAACGTTGATAGGGGCGTAAACCACTCCCAGTCGGCGATCTGCCGCATGTGCTCCCTGCGGGGACACGTGTGTGCGCACGTGGTTCGACCGGGAGAATGTGCCCCCGCTCACCCGACAAACGCTTAGAAGACCCCCTACTGCAGCAGTCCAGGGAAGGAAGAGGCGGCACGTCCACTTCGTTGGCCGACCGGAACGCAGAGCACCCGCCGTTCCGGGAAGCAGCCAACCAAGGAGGCGTACCGATGAAGCTTTCCCAGCTCGCCGCCGCAGCAGTCGTGTTCCTCGCAGGCAGTGCTGCCGAACCGGCGTTTGCGGCCAACGACCCGGACGTGATCTGGAAGGGCGACTTCGATGACGGAACGGGGTCCATCGGTGGACACTGCAGTTACGGCGACAACGGCTGGTGCGGGGTACAGGCGACCCGCCCCGGACAGATCCAGGTCGTCAATTCACCGGCATTCCAGGGGCACGGCCTCGCCGCGCGCCTCGAGGTGAAGTTCGGCGACGTCTACTCCACCTACTCCGACGAGCGGACGATCATCACGCCGCCGATCTCGATGTGGGAGGACGAGGGCAACGACCGGTGGTACCGGTGGCAGGCGATGTGGCCCGACGGTTGGGTCGGCGACTATCCGAAATGGGATGAGCTGATGACTGCCACGTCGCGCTCGTCCGCCGGATCGATCGTGGAGTGGCACCACGATGCCAACGGACAGGTGGAGACCGGGTCCGCCCCGCTCTACATCGGCGCGAACGACACGGACATCTGGCTGTGCCTCGTCGATCAGGCGACGAGCACTTGCCGGGAGACGTTCACGTTGACGAAGCTGCTGCGCGGCCACTGGCACGACTTCGTCATGCACGCGAAGTGGTCGTCGGATCCGAACATCGGCGTTCTCGAGATGTGGATCGACGGGAACAACGTGCTGCCCCGGCACCAGGCTGCGAACAAGTATCCGGGCATGAGGAACTACCTGAGCGTCGGCCTCTACCGGAACGGCCACATCGGCGACCCAAATCTCCTGTACCCGAACGGAACGCACGTGTACGGCACGGACGGGACTCCGGGCGTGGCATACGTGGACGGCTTCATCGCCGGAAAGACGCGCCTTTCCGTGGAACCTCCATCGCCGGCTGACGGGACGGACGGCGGGACCTTCACGAGCCCGGCACCGAATACGCCGGAGGGCACCGCCGCCGCAGGCTTCGGCGGCGGGGGCGGCTGCGCAAGCTCGGGTCCACAGAGCGCGTGGCTCGCGGTTCCTCTGATCGGGCTCTTGGCGCGGCGCCGGCGCCGCCGCGCATAAAGGACGCGACGAAATGCACACGACGTTGGCCGGGGTCCTCAGTGGGCCTCGGCCTTCTTATTTTCGCCGGCCAAACGGGCGGGCGCCCCATTGCCGAACCGCTTTCGGCTGCCCAACATCCCGCGGGGAGGGGCCTTGGAGGCGAAAGGATCGATCCTGAGGCGCGCCGGGCCGCTCATGCTCGCGCGCCTGGCGATCGTCGCTGTCACGTTCACGACACCTCTCGTCCTCGCGCGGGTTCTGCTGCCCGCTTCGTACGGGACGTTCAAGCTAGCGTGGCTATGGTGCACGACGCTCGGGCTCGTGCTCCCGATGGGGCTCACGCCGAGCCTCGTCTATTTCGTCCCGCGCGAGCCGAATCGCCGCCGTTACTTCATCGGGCATGCGCTGCTGGTCACCTCGGCTCTGGGAGTCGCGGCCGGCATCGTGCTGTACGTGTTCGGTCCGCGTATCGCGCTGTGGATGCACAAGCCGGAGCTGGCCGCGCAGATGGGATGGGTGGCGCTGTTCAGCGCGCTGTTCCTTTGCGGAAGCACGATGGACTGCATTCCGCTTTCGCAGGCGCGCATCAAGCTCGCCGCGGCGTTGCGGTTCGGTTACGAGGGCAGCCAGGCAATCGGCATCGTCACCGGAGCGCTGCTGACGCGATCGCTCACGGGCGCTCTCGCGGGCGTCGTGATCGGCACTGCGTTCCGCGCCGTGGCGTGTTGGTGGATGGTGCTGCGGGAGCACGGGTTCCACCTCTCGCGCGAGGAACTGCGCCGCCAGCTCGCGTACGCGCTGCCGTTCGGTTTGGCGTTCGGCATCATCATCGTGCAGCAGCAGTTCCACCAGTACTTCGTCGCGGCGAGCGTCACCGCGGCGACGTTCGCCATCTATGCGGTCGGGTGCTTCCAGCTGCCCATCGTGGACATGCTCTACACGCCGGTGTCCGAGGTGCTGCAACTCGGGATCGCGGAGTACGATCGGGATGGCGACCGCGACGGCCCCGCACGGCTCATGCGCGAGGCGGTGGCGAGGCTCGCGTTCGTGTTCATTCCCACGATGGCGCTGCTCTACGTGTGCGGCCCGACATTGCTGACCTTTCTCTTCACCGACCGCTATCGAGACTCGGTGCCCATCTTCCGCCTCATCATCATCAGCATTCCGTTCGCCGCGCTCCCGCTCGACGGCGTGATGCGCGCGCGCGCGCAGAATCGATTCGTCCTGGTGATCTCGGTCGTGAAGCTGGCCTTGACGGTGCCGCTCGTCGTCGCCGGATTTCATCTCTTCGGGCTCCGCGGCGCGGCTGCAGGCTGGCTCGCCGCGGAGGCAATCACGCGCGCCGTAATGCTCGTCCGCGCGGGTCAGCTCCTCGGCGGAATGCGGACCGTGCTCCCCTGGCGCACTCTCTTCATCCAGACGCTCTCCGCCACCGTCGCGGCGCCCGCCGGAGCACTCGCGCTGCGTTTCACGCACGGCCCGGCACTGCTCCGCCTCGCATCGTGCGGCGCGGCGATGGCGTTGGTGTACATCGTGGCCCTGCGCATCGCCGGCGAGCTGCCGCCGGTCCGCGAGTGGATCCCGCGGAAGCGCCCCGCCGAAGCGCGTCCTTCGCTGGCAGCCTGAACCGCAGCAGGGGTGGTTCCGATCAGCGACGCAGGATGCGGATGGCTCCGCCGCCGTCCGCGACGTAGATGGCGTTGTCCGCGCCGCGCCACAGTCCGAGTGGAACGGCAAACCCGGCCGTCGAACCATCACCATCGACAATGCTCGCAGAGCCGCTGCCCGCGACGGTCTGCACGACCGAGCTCGCAGCATCGGCACTTGGGACGAGCCGCCGGATGCGGTGGCTGCCGGGATCGGAGAACAACATTCCCGTGCCGTCCCACAGCGCGCCGCCTTGCGGACGCATCATCGCCACAGCGCCGCTGCCGTCACGGAAGCCGTCGACAGGCCCTCCCGCCAGCGTGTCGACCGACCGCTGCGCATCGGTCCCGATGACGCGGATCTTCACTTCCAGGACCCCCGGCGCGGACGAGACCACGAAGATGCGACCGTCGTCCGCGGCAGCGACGGCGGTCACGAAGGGAAAGAGCGCTTGCGCGAGAGCCACGCCATTCGCGTCGGGATCGCCCGTGGGATTGCCCAGTGTCGTCACAGCCGCGGTCTTCAGGTCGATTGCGCGGACGACGTGGTTCTGCTCGTCAGCGAGGAGAAGTCCCCAGCGCGGACTGAACGAGAACCCCATCGGATAGCTGAACCTGGCAGCGGTACCCACGCCGTCAGCGAACCCGTAGAGGCGGCAGGTTCCTGCGAACGTCGTCACGGTGTGGTCGGGATCGTTGCCGATCTTCCGGACGCAGCTGTTGAGTGTATCCGCGACGTACACGTTACCCGCGACGTCCGCCCAGACGGATGACGGATTTGCGAAGTGCGCTGCCGCCGCCGCGACCGGCTGCGGATCCGAGCCCGGGTCGCCGGTGCCCGCATACGGCGCGCTCTGCCCGATTCGGCGAATCTGGTGGTGGCGCGGATCGGCGTACACCAACGAACCGTCGGGCAGTTGGGTAACGCTGCTCGGGCCGCCGCGAGCATCGGGCCCGGCGAGCCCGCCCGCTACCGTCGCTACGGAGGATACCCAGGCGCTCGTCGGCGATTCCAGTTGCGGGGTCGAGGGCGACGCGAGCTCCGGCGGTATGGGGAGGCCGAGCGCCGAATTGAACAGGTTGGCCACCAGCCGCTCGATGCGCGGATCCCGCTGACCGCGATAGGGACCGGTGGAGAACTCGTCGAGCGCGAGCGGAAAGTAGATGGATCCGGCGCCGAAGACGAGCGCGCCGCTCGGTGCGCGGTAGACGACGGAGTCCGCCGCTCCCGGGCGACCGTAGATGTCCACCAGCGGCGAGTGCGCGACGATCGTTGCACCGTCCGGCACATGTCCGTCGTACTCGCGGTCATACTCGTATCCGACCAGCGCGGGTACGGAATCGCCATCGCGGAATCCCGTGCCTTCGTAAACGAAACTCGACGCATTCTGGACGACCCACGAGTGTCCGAAGAGCACCTGCTCCTCGTACATCGTGCCGACCAGGTCGCTTTCCGGTCTCGCGATCGGATCATCGCGATACCGACCCGTGCGCAGCGCCGGGTCGGAGGCGAGCGGGTCGAGGCGAGGGCGCATCTTGTAGCAAGTCATCGTACGAGCATTGCCATCGGGCCCCGGGTCCTCCAGCCGAACCTTCCAGTAAGCGGCGTTCGCGCCGAAGAAGAACAGGTGCGTTCCCGCGTCGCGCGCAGTCTCCACGGCGTTGCGCTCTTTCCCGTCCCAGTATTCGTCGTGCGAAACGCTGAGGAATGCCCGATGCCGTCGAAGGCCGGAGGTCCCCTCGCGCGTCACATCGAGATTGGTCGTGTAGGTGACGTCGTAG
>Ga0209474_10003103_pt1 | contig 14764 bp, 19 predicted proteins | sample GraSoiAngelo_145_FD_185902 | JGI IMG/M metagenome (GOLD analysis project Ga0209474, IMG submission 185902) | Grasslands soil microbial communities from the Angelo Coastal Reserve, California, USA - 14_1009_05_20cm (SPAdes) (version 2) | ecosystem: Environmental > Terrestrial > Soil > Grasslands...
ATGCCGAGAAAACGCCAGCCGCCGCCGAACAGCGTAGCGAGCGCCGCGACCCCGAGTGCCGCGGTCAGCCAGCGCGGCAGACTCAGCGCCGCCAGATCGGGCGAGGGCCGCCAGGCGACGTGGAAGCGCGCGAGTAGCCCCTGCGCGAGGGCGCCGTTGATCACCGCCATGACCATCCACGATGCCGCCGCGATCCCCGGGATTACGGAGGCGAGGGTATGGGCCACGCGGTCGCGGTCCGGCAGGCTGCGCTCGGTCAGCTGGTCGAGAGCGCGCGCGATAACCTCGCGCAGCGTCGCTTGCAACCCTTCCGGCCCGCCGAGCAGCAAAATCGCGGCGCCGATGCCGAGGATGCCGAGCGCCGTCACCCATACCGTCAGACGTCCCGGCGGATACCAGCGCAGCGTTCCGTCGGCTTCGCGCCTCGCGAGCAGCGCCTGACGCACCAGCACCACGACAGGCACCGCATTCAACGCCGTGAAGATCGCCGCCCCCAGCAGGTCGCTCGCGGCCAGCAGCACCACAACGCCGCTGAACCCGGCAATCGCGGCCGCCACGGAGCCGAACCACAGCCCGGCCAGGAACAATGGCAATTGCGTCAGGTAGACGAGAATCATCGCCCCCGGTGAGCTGAGCAGCAAGGCGAGGTAGAGACAGGCGCTGACGCCACCGCAGCCGGCGGCGATCGCCGCGATCGCCAGGCGATTCATCGGCATGACGGGGAGGAGGGTTGTCCGACCCGCTGTCCCTCTAGCTCACGATATAGGGGAGCAGGCCGAGAAACCGCGCCCGCTTGATCGCCCGCGCCAGCTCGCGCTGCTTTTGCGTCGACACCGCGGTGATGCGGCTCGGCACGATCTTGCCGCGCTCGGAGATGAAGCGCTGCAACAGCCGGACGTCCTTGTAGTCGATCTTCGGCGCGTTGGGTCCGGAGAACGGGCAGGATTTGCGGCGCCGGAAGAAGGGCCGGCGGGCAACCGCCGCCGCGCGCCCGCCCGATGCGCCCTGGCTTTCCATTTACGCCTCCACCTTTTCCGAGGGCGCACCCTGGTCGGCCGGCCGCTCGCCGCTGCGCTCCGGTGGCGCCTCGCCACCGCCGTCGCGCGGCTCGTAGCGGTCGCGGTCGCCGTATCGGTCGCGGTCGCGGCGCGGCCGGTCCTCGCGGCTGCCGCGGCTCTGCATGACCGGCGAGGGGGCTTCGTCGAGCTGATCGACCCGGAGCGTCAGATAGCGCAGCACGTCCTCGTTAATCCGCATCGTCCGCTCGAGCTCGGCGATGGCCGCCGCCGGCGCCTCGATGTTGAACAGGACATAATGGCCCTTGCGGTTCTTTTTCATGCGGTAGGCGAGGTTGCGCAGACCCCAATACTCGCGCTTTTTTATCTCGCCGCCCTGCTCGGCGATCAGCTGGGTGAAGCCGTCGGCCAGGGCATCGACTTGCGCACCGGAGATGTCCTGGCGCGCAATAAACACATTCTCGTACAGCGGCATCGCAAATCCCTTATGGCTGTTGTGGCCCGGAGCGCCCGTCAACAATATCAGGGGCTTTCGCGCCGAGCCGGTCCGGTATCCGCCGGGCCGGCAAGGGAGCCGCGCACTATAGCCAAACACCTCGGCAATACAAGCGCGCGGGCCTTCTAGATGGGATCGCTGATCAGCTGCCAACATTCCGCATCGGCGGCTGCGTTCGTGTCGTTTTTGCGCGCCGGAACTTGATTGCCGAGCCGCCTGTTCCGAGACCAGTCCGAGGACAGCGGCTGATGTGGTATCTCTCCTATCGGCTCCACGGCTCGACCCGAATGCACATCTTCAAGACGCGGGAGCTCGCGTTGAGGGCTGCCTGCCAGCTAATCGGCGGCCGGGACGACAAGGAGGTCGAGGTCGGTCCGATGCTGGCATCGCGCGACGGCAATGTCTTCCAGGGAGAAGAGCTTCGCCGAGTGTGTGCGAACGGCACCACCTGAAAAAAAACTGCGGCGCGCCGTCGCAGTTTGGAACCGCCCCTGCGACGCCCCGTTTGGCGCGTCAGGGGAAGTGTGCGCAGGTGGGGGATATGAGTGGGTTGCCGCATTCGCGTGTGGGGAAATACAGAGCGCAGGCATCGAAGCTGCGCCTGTTGGCGTATCAGACGGAATATCCGGAAGGCCGGCGCCGTCTGTTGATGCTGGCCGACAGCTTCGATAAATTGGCCGATCGCGTCGAGGCGCGGGGCACCGCGCTCGCTATCGCCGCCGACTAAGTGCATCCTTTACGGCAATAATCGCCTGATCAGCCGCAACAGCTGTGCGGCGCGGAACGGCTTCTGCAAGAACGGCAAGGGCCCGCCGCTCAGCCGCGCGATCCGGTCCGGCTCGCCGCTCATCATGATGATCGGCATGCCGCGCCGGGCCGCCGCCTTCGCGACATCGTCGCCATTGCCGCCGCGGAGTACTGAATCCGCGATCAGCAGATCGACATCGCCCTTGCGCAGCGCCGCGCGCGCCTGCTGGCGTTGCGCCGCGCCGCTGACCCGATAACCTTCGTCCTCGAGGATTTCGGTCAGCAGCGACAGGAGATCGGGGTCGTCTTCGACGAGAAGGATGTGTTGCGCCGGCATGCCCACCTCACACCGGTTGGATCATGGTTGCCCAACTGCTTTCTTGAACACCCGAGGGTTGCCAAATGATCCGCATGCGCGGTCTACTCGTGCGGCAAGCACGAGAGAAACGGTGATCTATACGGGTGATTGCGGGCGCGAGGCGCCCGCAGGGATCAGGCGCGGACGGGAACGCCTTTTTCTTCGAGCAGCTGCTTCAATTCGCCGGTATCGAACATCTCGCGGACGATGTCGCAGCCGCCGACGAACTCGCCCTTGACGTAGAGCTGCGGCACTGTCGGCCAATTCGAGAATTCCTTGATGCCCTGGCGCACCGACGGGTCGGACAGCACGTCGATGCCCTTAAACTTGACCCCCATATGGCTGAGGATCTGCACCACCGCGGCCGAGAAGCCGCATTGCGGGAACACCGGCGTCCCTTTCATGAAGAGCACGACCGGAGTGTCGGTGATCTCGTGACGGATGCGGTCTTGAACGGTAATGTCCATTGGTCTGTCCTCGGTTGAAAAGAGGCCGCAGCGGGGGCTGCGGCCTGGTGTTGTCTGTCGTCGCCTACTCGTCCGGTACGCTTGTCTGCAAGGCGAGCGCGTGCAACTCGTTGCCCATTCGGCCGCGCAGCGCCTGATAAACCATCTGATGCTGTTGCACCCGGCTCTTGCCGCGAAACGCGCCGGAGACGACATGCGCGGCATAATGGTCGCCATCGCCGCGCAGATCCTCGATCGAGACTTGCGCGTCGGGCAGGCTGTCCTTGATCAGCCGCTCGATCGTCGCCGCGTCCATCGCCATCCGTCGATCCCCGCTTTCCGGTTAACGGCGCTAACCTTGCGCCATGTAACCCGGCAGCCAAGCCTCGTTTGCGGCCTTGAGGTCCGCGACCGATATGGCACCGGCCCCCGGAAGTGTCAATTCGGCGTCGGAACCCCGGCCCTGGACTGTGCCGATCCGCCGCGCCGGCACCCCGGCGCGCTGGGCCTCGGCGAGCAAAGAGCCGGGATCGGCGGTCTCGATCAGGTAGCGGCCCTGGTCTTCGCCGAACAGCCATGCGTTGAGAGCCGGCCCCGCGGGGGTGGGGTCGAGCGCTACGCCCAGGCCGCCGGCCATCGCCATCTCGGCGATGGCGACGAGGAGGCCGCCATCGGAAAGGTCATGGCAGGCGGCAACCCGGCCGGCGGCAATCTCGCCGCGCACGAAATCGCCGTGGCGCCGTTCGGCCGCGAGATCGACCGGCGGCGGCGGACCGTCCTCGCGGCCTTCGATCTCGCGCAGGTATAGCGACGAACCAAGATGCCCGCCAATTTGGTCCCCTGGGTCGCCGATCAGGACGAGCGCATCGCCATCCTGCTTTAGCGCGAGATCGACCGCCCGCTGCGCGTCGGCGATCAGCCCGACGCCGCCGATCACCGGGGTTGGCAGGATCGCGCTGCCGCTGGTCTCGTTGTAGAGCGACACATTGCCGGACACGACCGGGTAGTCGAGCGCCAGACACGCCTGCCGCATGCCTTCGATGACGCCGACGAACTCGCCCATGATCTCGGGCTTTTCCGGGTTGCCGAAATTCATGTTGTCGGTCAGTGCCAGCGGCGCGGCGCCGACCGCGGTCAGGTTGCGCCAGCTCTCGGCCACCGCCTGCATGCCGCCGCGTTCGGGATCGGCGCGGCAATAGCGCGGCGTCGCATCGGTTTTCAGCGCCAGTGCCTTGCCGCTATCCGAAATCCGGATCACCGCCGCGTCGCCGCCCGGCCGCTTCACCGTGTTGCCCTGCACGAGGTGATCGTACTGCTCCCAGACCCAGCGCTTCGAGGCGAGGTCGGGCGAGGCGACGAGGCGCCTCAGGCAATCGAGCGGATCGCGGTCGGGCAGGGTAGCGGGATCGATATCGCGGGCGGGTTCGCGCCGGGTCCATGGCCGGGTGTATAGCGGCGCCTCAGAGACCAACGGGCCGACCGGGATCTCGGCGGCGGTCTCGTCATGCATGCGCAAGACGAGCCGGCCGGTCTCGGTAACGCGGCCGATCACCGCGAAATCGAGCTCCCATTTCTCGAAAACCCGCCGCGCCAATTCCTCGCTGCCGGGCGCGAGGACCATCAGCATCCGCTCCTGGCTCTCGCTGAGCATGATTTCGTAAGGCGACATGCTCTCTTCGCGCACCGGCACGCGGTCGAGGTCCAATTCGATGCCGAGCCCGCCCTTGCCGGCCATCTCGACGGAGGAGGAGGTCAGTCCCGCCGCGCCCATGTCCTGGATCGCGACGATCGCATCGGTCTCCATCAATTCGAGGCAGGCCTCGATCAGCAATTTCTCGGTGAACGGGTCGCCGACCTGCACGGTCGGGCGTTTCTCGCCCGCATCGGCACCGAATTCGGCCGAAGCCATCGTCGCGCCGTGGATGCCGTCGCGGCCAGTCTTCGCCCCGACATAGATCACGAGATTTCCCGGCCCGGCGGCGGCCGAATAGAAGATACGGTCGGCGCGCGCGAGGCCGACGCACATCGCGTTGACCAGGATGTTGCCATTATAGGCGGGGTGGAACTGGCACTCGCCGCCGACTGTCGGCACGCCGACGCAATTACCGTAGCCGCCGATGCCAGCGACGACGCCGCCGATCAGATGCCGCGTCTTCGGGTGATCCGGGCTGCCGAAGCGCAATGAGTTCAGCATCGCGATCGGCCGCGCGCCCATCGTGAACACGTCGCGCAGGATGCCGCCAACGCCGGTTGCCGCTCCCTGATACGGCTCGATGAAGGAGGGGTGGTTGTGGCTCTCGATCTTGAAGACGACCGCGTCGCCGTCGCCTATATCGACGACCCCGGCATTCTCGCCCGGGCCGCAGATCACCCGCGGGCCGGTCGTGGGTAAGGTTTTCAGCCACACCTTGGAGGATTTGTAGGAGCAGTGCTCGCTCCACATCGCCGAGAAGATGCCGAGCTCGGTCAGGTTCGGGGTGCGGCCGAGGATCGCGACGGCGCGGTCGAACTCCTCGGCGGAAAGCCCCATCTCGGCCGCGAGCTCAGGGGTGACGTTGCTGCCCTTCACCCTCTTACGCCTCGGCCTGATAAGTCACCGATGTGATCTCGTGTCCGAAGACTACCTCGTTGAAATCGCAGTCAGCGGAATCGTGTCTCAAGAACGGATAATTCCGATCGAGCGGGTTTGGCGTGACGTCAATGAGGCCTCCTGTTTTGGTTTCCACAACGGAATGCGCAAAGAACTGAAACACGACCGCTATTCGTTCGATTGAGTGATCTGCGACGATCCAGCCTCGGATGGCGGTATAGTCGGGATTGTCACGGCACCACAGCGTCACGTTCGTATGACATTCTTTCGGCTTTGGCTGCCAATCACCCCGTTCAATCGAACCACGCTGGACCGTCACAGCTTCGTTTCGCCGATCGTAAAGGCGCTCTGCAAGCGCTCGTTTAGCTAACTCGTCCATTCCGTAAGACCATTCATCTCCCCGAGAAACGCGCGGCGGCACCGGATGTCGGAAGCAGCGATTGGCGGGGCGCCTACGCGCACGCGCGCGCGACGCAGAAAAAGATCAGGACCAACCAATTGGAATTCCTTGATTTCGAGATTCAGGAGCAGCGAAAAGCAGCCAGCAGCCAAACGAGCCAGCACGCGAGACTGCTCTCGAATCCGCCAGAGCCGAAATTCCCTGCAAACAGGGAATTTTTCGCCATTTAACAGGGAATTTGGGAAGCAGCAATTTGACCCCAGAGGTCCGCAGGCGAATGCGACCGACGAGTCGATATAGGTTCACGATATGTTCTGTTCAAGAGCTGTAGACCCGGTTGGCTTGCATGATCGCTGTGCGTCCTTCGAGACGCTCCCCTTCGGGGTGCTCCTCAGGATGAGGAGCGGGGGTGTGTGGCATGAAAGGCCTACCTCATCCTGAGGAGCGCCAAAGCGGAGCCGCGGCGCGTCTCGAAGGACGCAACAAACGCTTGTCCGAGACATTCCATTATTGCAACGCGCCGACCAGGCCGTCGAACAAGCCTTGTCCGTCGGTGCCGCCCAAGAGCGGATCGGTGGCGTTTTCGGGGTGCGGCATCAGCCCCAGCACAGTGCGGCTGTCGTTGAAGATGCCGGCGATCGCGCGGGTCGAGCCGTTGACGTTGTCGCTGTCGATCAACTCGCCCGACGGGCTGCAGTAACGGAATGCGACGCGGCCCTCGCCTTCGAGCCGGTCGAGCGTGTCGCGGTCGGCGGTGTAGTTGCCGTCGTGATGCGCGGTCGGCACCCGGATCGTCTGGCCGGCGGCATAGCCGCAGGTGAAGATCGTCTGGTTGTTCTCGACGCGCAGATGAACGTCGCGGCAAATGAAGGTCAGCGTCCGGTTCGTCAATAGCGCGCCGGGCAGCATGCCCGCTTCGGTCAGCACCTGAAAACCGTTGCAGATGCCGAGCACCGGGGTGCCCCGGTCGGCCCGGCTGCGCACCTCGCGCATGATCGGCGAATGCGCCGCCATCGCGCCGCAGCGCAGATAATCGCCATAGGCGAAGCCGCCGGGCAGCACGATCAGATCGGCTCCGGGCAGGCTCCCTTCGCGATGCCAGACGCGCTGGGGCTCATGGCCGGTGGTGCGCTTCAGCGCCATGCAGACATCGTGCTCGCGGTTCGAGCCGGGAAAAATGACGACGACGGCTTTCATCAGCACGGCTTTAGAGACGCGGGTTTAGAGACGCGGGATCAGCCGTCACATACGCCTCGCCCGATTTGCGTTCAAGGCGGGGCGTTCAAGGCGAAGCTAGGGTGCCGAATTGATGCGTCGAAAGCCGCCCGCAGCGGCAGGGGTGCCGGGCTATTTCGCCGCGGACCAGGCGATCGCCGAGGCGGTGCCGAGAAACATCAGCGCGTAGGCCGCCAGAATCGGGTTCATGAAGCTGTAGTACAGGAAGAACATGCCGAGGCCGCCGAACAGGACGCCGATGGCCGATAGCGTGCCGCGCATCATCGCCAAGCCCATCATCGCCATCTCTCCCGCTCGCGTGTTGCGCGATATGACGCGAAGCCGTCCGATGATTCAAAAACAATTAAGGTTAACAGCGACAATTTTAGAGTTAATCCGGATACTGGCGCCGGAGCGGTTCTACGAGACGGCGCAGCGCGTCGGGTTCGAGCGATCGGTTCGGGCAATCTCGGGCGTTTCCAGCGGCACGCCCTCGCCGGGATCGCCGCCGATGATCTCGACCCCGCTCACGACCGGCGCCTGGTCGGGATCTTCGCCGGATCGGACGCTGCCGCCGGTAACGGTTTCGCCGCGCTCGGGCCACACCAGGCGAAAATGTTCGAGCTCTCGGCCGGTGCCGCCGGGGACATAGATCGCCGATGACAGGCGGAAGACGCGATTGGCAATCGCCTCGCCGACCGGCTCGCCGCTGGTGGCCCAGACCAGGCTGTCGCCACGCAGCCAGGCATTCAGGGCCGCGGTGTCGTCATGCACACCATCACCCCACAGCACCATATCGCCCCGCGCGCATTGCGGCGGCTCGGCTGCGAGGACGGGGGTCTGGAGTAGGGCAAGAAAAGCCGCGAACAGGAAGCTCAATAGCCTGCGCGCACCAAACGCGTCATCCCGGCGAAGGCCGGGATCCACGGCTTTGCAATATCCGCCGTCGAAAGCGAAGCGGGATGACCGGTGCGCGGTCTGTAATTCCGGAGCCAGCGGAAGAGTGGATCCCGGCCTTCGCCGGGATGACGGTCTGGGGTCGGAGCAGCGAATGAGCGCACTCACCCGATCTCGATCGCGTAATTCTCGATGACCGGGTTGGCGAGGAGCTGTCGGCACATCTCTTCGACGCGGGCGCGGGCGGCGGCCGGATCGGTATCGCGAGCTCGAGTTCGATCAGCTTGCCCTGACGCACCTCGCCGACATCGCCAAAGCCGAGCCCTTTCAGCGCATTGCCGATCGCCTTGCCTTGCGGGTCGAGCACGCCGGGCTTGAGGCTGATATGGACGCGCGCCTTCATCGCTCCGCGACCCGCGCCGCTACTGCACCAGCTTTGGTGCTTTGAAGTCGACCGGCCCCCCTTCCGGCAGGATGCCGAGGCGGCGCGCCACCTCGCGGTAGCCCTCCTCGACCTGGCCGAGATCCTGGCGGAAGCGGTCCTTGTCCATCTTCTCGTTGGTGCGGGCGTCCCACAGCCGGCAATTGTCCGGGCTGATCTCGTCGGCGACGACGATGCGCACCTCGTCGTCGGTATAAAGCCGGCCGAACTCCAACTTGAAATCGACGAGGCGGATATTGATGCCGAGGAACAGCCCGGTCAGGAAGTCGTTGACCCTGAGCGCGATCTGCACGACCTCGTCGAGATCCTGGGTGCTGGCCCAGCCGAAGGCGGTGATGTGCTCCTCGGTGACCAGCGGATCGCCCAGCTCGTCCTTCTTTAGATAATACTCGATGATCGAGCGCGGCAGCATCGTGCCCTCGGCAATGCCGAGCCGCTCCGATAGCGAGCCGGCCGCGGCATTGCGCACGACGACCGCGATCGGAATGATCTCGACCTCGCGCACCAATTGCTCGCGCATGTTGAGCCGGCGCATGAAGTGGGTCGGGATGCCGATCTCGGCCAGCCGGGTCATCAGAAACTCGCTGATCCGGTTGTTCAGGACCCCTTTGCCGGTGATCGTGCCGCGCTTCTGGTTGTTGAACGCGCTCGCATCGTCCTTGAAATACTGGACGAGGGTGCCGGGCTCGGGGCCCTCGAACAGGACCTTGGCCTTGCCTTCGTAGATCTGGCGGCGCCGGGACATGATCGCTTCCGTTGACCCTGCCCGCCGGGGGGCGGGTCCTGGTTATGTAGCAAGCGGCGCGAGGCTGAACAATCTACCCGCCGGAGTCCGGCTGTTTGTGCGGGTTTGGCGGCCTGACCGCAACCATGGGTTGGGCGAATTAACCCTATTCGGAGGGGCCGAAGAGCGGGCAGGGCGTTCCTGGCCCGCTGTCACGGGACCTCGCGCCAGGGGGTCTCGTGCGGCAGCCATTCGGCAAAGCGGAAAATCGGCCGGCGCTCGGCCGTCTGGACCGCGGGCAGCGCGATCAAGGCGCTCGATACGGTCCCATAACCGTCGGTGCGGAAACGCATCGCGGCGTTGGCCGGCTCGCCGGGCGGCGCCCGGGTGCTGCCGAGCAAATCCTGCCAGCCCTCCCAATCGCCTTTCTCCGGGTCGGGCGCCGGCCAGGCGCGGAACGCCGGCAGCGCCAATTCGAGGCGGCGCGTCCGCAGATCGTCGATCTCGCCGGCGGCGATGATCGACAGCCCGTCCTTCAATGGCCGGACCTCGATGCCGCCGGTATCGGCGTGGCGCAGCCAGAACCCTTCGCGGTTGTCGGCGACAATCAGGTTGAAGCTGCGGTAGGAAGCAGGGTTGAGATACGACAGTACTTCGGCGGCGCGCGCCGCATCGGCGTGGTCGAGCGCCTCCAGCACCAATTCGCCGCGCGAACGCAGACCGGCGGCGGGACCGAGCGAGCCGTGCCGGTTCAGGATCGCGGCCGCCACACCCCAATCGTTGATGCCGAGCCACGAGCCGCCGGCGAGCAGGTCGAGCCCGGCGACGACTTCGGCGCGGTCGGCCCAGTGCCGGCCCGGCGGTTTGGCCGGGCGGTCGATCATCTCGTCGCGATTGGCGCCGATGATCACCGGCCAATCATGATTTGGCCGGCGCAGGATCACCAAGGTGCACATTCAGCTCTCATCAGGGGATTTCGACCGCCGCCATCCGGCTATGATATTGTTGCCGGCAATCCACCGCGCCACCGATACGGGATGATCAGGACCATGGCCGCTTTCGACGAACGCGAAAAGGATTTCGAGGCGCGCTACAAGCACGACCAGGAGCTGCAGTTCAAGGTCAAGGCGCGGCGCAATCGGCTGTTGGGGCTATGGGCGGCGGGGCGCATGGGGCTGACTGAGGAGGCGGCGAAAGCCTATGCGAAGGAGGTCGTAGAGGCGGAGTTCGAAGGCGGCGACCGCCATGTCGTCGAAAAGGTCTGCGCCGACCTGAACGGCAAGGGCCAGAATTGCACCCCGGCACAGGTGCAGTTCGAACTCGACCACCTCGCCGAAACCGCCAAACAGCAGATCATGCAGGAGTAGTCCCTGCCGCAAGCTCGCCGGCGATAAAGCCCCTCTCCCGCACCGCGGGAGAGGGTGGCCGAGCGCGCAGCGCGAGGCCGGGTGAGGGTCTTAGACCGGGCGGTCGCCCTTGACGGTGACGCGGTTGCCCGAGCGGGTGTGCGGCCAGTAATCCCACATCGCGTGGTGCTGGACACAGCGATTGTCCCAGAACGCGATCGAGTTCTCGCGCCAGCGGAAGCGGCACTGGAAGAGCGGGTTGGCCATGTGGTCGTACAGGTAGCGCAGGACGCCGTCGCTCTCGTCGCGCGGAATGCCGTTGATGTAGCGGGTGAACCCCTTGTTGACGTAGAGCGCCTTCCTGCCGGTCACCGGATGGGTGCGCACGACCGGGTGGTCGGCGAACGGGTAGCTCTCCTTGTCCTTGACGCCGTAATTGGCGTACTGACCGCGATAGTGCTCGCCATTGTGCCGCGCGGTCAGCCCGTCGAGATATTGCTTCATGCGCTCGCTGAGCGCGTCGTAGGCCGCGTACATATTGGCGAACAGCGTGTCGCCGCCCTTCGGCGGGCATTTCCTGATGTACAGAATGCTGCCCATCGGCGGCTCGGGGTCGCACGAGACGTCCGAGTGCCAGCCCTCGCCATTGGCGCGCGGGCTATCCTTGTCGGCGTGGATGACCATCAATTCCGGATGGCCGGGCTCCGCCGGCGCCGCCGGGTGGACGTGCAGCTCGCCGAATTTGCGGCCGAAATCGAGATGCTGCTCCTGGCTGAGGTGCTGGTCGCGGAAGAAAATGACCAAATTCTCGGCCAGCGCGCGGTGGATCTCGTCCATCTGCCGGTTGCTCGGCGCGCGCAGATCGACGCCGCCGATCTCGCCGCCGATGATCGGGGTCAGCTTGTCGACGGTGATCGCTTCATAGGGCGAGTCGTCGGGTGTGTATTTGATCCGGGGGCCGCTAAGGCTGCGCAGCGAGCTTTCCATCGCATCTCTCCGTGAGGCGCTATTCGCCGAAAACCCGGCGGAAAATCGTGTCGACGTGCTTCAGATGATAGGCGGTATCGAATGAGGCGTCGATCTGTTCGGGCGTCAGGTACCGGGCGATCTCGGGGTCTGCCTTGAGCAGATCGGCGAAGCGGCCCTTGCCGTGCCATGACGTCATCGCGTGCTTCTGGACCAGGCGATAGGCGTCCTCGCGGGTCATCCCGGCCTGGGTCAGCGCCAGCAGGAAGCGTTGCGAGTCGACGAGCCCGCCGAGCGAGTCGAGGTTCGCCTTCATCCGCTCGGGATCGACGATCATGCGGTCGATCACGCCGGTCAGCCGGTGCAGCGCGAAATCGAGCGTGATCGTCGCGTCGGGAGCGGTGAAGCGCTCGGCCGAGGAATGCGAGATGTCGCGTTCGTGCCAGGTCGTGACGTTTTCCAATGCCGGGATCACGGTCGCGCGGATCACCCGCGACAGCCCGGTCAGGTTCTCCGACAGGACCGGGTTGCGCTTGTGCGGCATCGCCGACGAACCCTTCTGGCCCTCGGCAAAGAATTCCGAGGCTTCGCGCAATTCGGTGCGCTGCAGATGGCGCAGTTCGGTAGCGAAGCGTTCGACCGCGGCGGCGATCAGCGCCAGCGTCATGAAGAACGCGGCGTGACGGTCGCGCGGGATGATCTGGGTCGAGACAGGCTCCGGCGCTAGGCCGAGCTTTTTTGCGACATGGGCTTCGACGCGTGGGTCGATATTCGCGAAGGTGCCGACCGCGCCCGAAATCTGGCAGGTCGCGATCTCCTTGCGCGCCGCGACGAGGCGCTCGCGGTTGCGCGCGAACTCGGCGTAATGCCCGGCGAGCTTCAGCCCGAAGGTGGTCGGCTCGGCGTGAACGCCATGACTGCGCGCGACCATCGGGGTGAGTTTGTGTTCGAGAGCGCGCCGCTTCAGTGCCGCCAATACCGCATTCAGATCGGCGAGCAGGATGTCGGCGGCCTGGGTCAACTGCACCGCGAGGCAGGTGTCGAGCACGTCGCTCGAGGTCATGCCTTGGTGCACGAAGCGCGCCTCGGGTCCGACATGCTCGGAGAGGTTCGTCAGGAACGCGATCGTCTCGTGATGCACCTCGCGTTCGATCTCGCGGATGCGCTCGACTTCGAATTTGCCGCGCTCGCGCAGCGCCTTTGCCGTGCCCGCGGGGATGATCCCGAGCTTCTCCTGCGCCTCGCAGGCATAGGCCTCGATCTCGAGCTGGATCCGGAAATAATTCTCCGGCTCCCAGATCGCCGCCATCTGCGGCCGGCTGTAGCGCGGGATCACGGCGCGGCACCTCCGCTCTGCGCGGCAATATCCTGCCCGGAGTCTATCACGAGCATCTTCGCCATCAGCACGTCGTCATGATACTTGCCGCGATACTTCGCGGCATGCCTCTCAAGGCCGTATTCCTCGAAGCCGAGGCTGGCGTATAGCCGGCGGGCCGGCTGATTGTCGCTGATGACCACGAGCTGGATCAGCTCGACCGTGCTGCGGGCGTGCTCGAAGACAGCTTCGACCAGCTTTCGGCCGACCCCGGATTGGCGGGCGCTGGGCCGGACATACATCCCCCACAGCAGTCCCTTATGGCCGTGCTTCGGACCGGATTGCACACGGAAACCGGCAACGCCGAGCAGCTCGGGCCCCGCAAAGGCGCCGAACACCGCCGAGGCGCCGAGCCGCTCCGCGAAAAACGACAGCGGCTGCGCGCTTTCGGCCTCGAAGGTGCTGCTGAACGCGTCGGGGTTGTGCTTGAGCCCTTCGAGGCGAATCTCCCGGAAGAGAGACGCATCGGCTGGGGTCAGACGGCGCAATTCGATCGGAGCGGCCGCCATCAGGCAACCATCACGCCGGCCTGCTCCTCGGCAGTCCCGGAGTAGCCGAGCCGGGTCAGCGCGGCGAGCATGTGTTGCGGCACCGGCGCGGTCACCCTGACCGGCGGTTTCGCCGGATAGAGCGGCAGCTCGATCGACCGCGCCTGGAGATGCAATGGCAGCTCGCCCGGGCCGCCATAGGCGATATCGCCCACCACCGGACAGCCCAGCGCGGCGCAATGCACCCGCACCTGATGCGTGCGGCCGGTGCGTGGCCGCAGTTCGAGCCAGGCACGGCCGTCATGGGCGCCGAGGACGCGGTACTCGGTCACGGCGGATTGCCCCTCCGGGTCGAGGATCATGCGCCATCCGGTGCCGCGGGTTTCCTTGCGCAGCCCCGTCTCGATGCGGCCTTCCGGCGCGTCGGGGATTCCGGCGACCACAGCCCAGTAGATCTTCTCGACCTTGCCATCGGCGAACAGCCGACCGAGCCGGCGCAATGCCTTTGGGTGGCGGCCCAGCACCAGGCAGCCAGAGGTGTCGCGGTCGAGCCGGTGAGCGAGGGCGGGAGGGTGGGGCAGGCCGAAGCGCAACAGCGGAAACCAGTGCTCCAGATGCGGACCGCCACCCGGCCCGGAATGGACCGGGATCCCGGCCGGCTTGTCGATGACCAATATCAGCCCGTCGCGGTACAGCACGCGCTCGGCCAACCGGTGCGGCTCTGACCAGGGCCTGGCCGAAGAGCTGGTCTGTCGGGAATTTGCAGTCACTCCGGAAACATCGTTCGCCGGAACTGGCCGTGCAAGCCGCCCGGCACCGGTAGCAGCGGGTCATGCGAGGAATTAAGTGTAATCTTCGGGCCGATATAGGAGCGCACACATGGACGATTCCGAAAGAGGGCCAAAGGTCGAGACCTATCGCTTTGTCGATGATGGGACCGTGCCGAACAATTCGCTGCCGCTTGTGGTGTATCGCGGGGCTCTAGAGGAGAGCGGCGACCGCGCGGCGGCCTGCGAGCGTATGTTTGACCGGAACGGCTGGCCCGGCGCCTGGCGCAACGGCATCTACGGGCATCACCATTATCACAGCACGGCGCATGAGGTGCTGGGCATCGCCGCGGGTCACGCCCGGGTGCGGCTCGGGGGCGAAAGCGGGACGACCGTCGAATTGCGGGCCGGCGATGTCGTCGTGATCCCGGCTGGGGTCGCGCATAAGCGCGAGGCAGCGAGCCCCGATCTCCTCGTCATCGGCTCCTATC
>Ga0209474_10003105_pt1 | contig 14759 bp, 13 predicted proteins | sample GraSoiAngelo_145_FD_185902 | JGI IMG/M metagenome (GOLD analysis project Ga0209474, IMG submission 185902) | Grasslands soil microbial communities from the Angelo Coastal Reserve, California, USA - 14_1009_05_20cm (SPAdes) (version 2) | ecosystem: Environmental > Terrestrial > Soil > Grasslands...
GCGCCTCGTAGGCGGCGCGGACCCCGTCGCGGCCGCGGAAAGGTCCGACCGGAGCACCTTCGAAGCGCACCTCGGCGTCCTCGGCGAACCACGCGCTGAACGCGGCCCAGTCGCCGCTTCGTACGGCGGCGTTGTGGGCCTCGATGTAGCGGTCGAGCGAGCTCATACGCGACATCTTCGCCCAAGAGGCTGTAGAGACGTCGTTGTCCTACGCGGCGGCGGGCACGGCGCCGAACTCGACGCTCAGGGCGGGTCTTGGAGCCCCGGCGCGATTGCATTCAAGTGAAGGTCAGATTGCGCCGAAGACACCGTAGGTGTCGAAAACGCCAGTGGCCGAGTTGCCGGAGGGAGAGTGAAGCAGGCGGTCGAACGAATCGGTCCTTTTGTACCCGCCTTCGCAACCGTGGGGGCTTCCGTCTGCGCGTCGTTTCTCCTCCTGCCGACGGGGCCGCTGACGTTCGGGCCGCGGTCTGTCGGACCGCCGCTGACGAGAGAGAGCGGCCGTATCGTCGCCTCCCTCTCGCCTCCGGCGCAAGTGCTGCCGGGCGGCCGGGGGCCGCTGGCGCCCCCGCGCGACCGTCGCCGGCTGGCCTCCCCGGCTCACGGCTCAGCCACGTCGGCGCCGGCCTCGCAGCACTCCCGGAAGCAGGTCAGCCGGGTTGGAGCTCCGGCGGCGCCTCCGCATCCGACCCCAAGCACGCCTCCCGCACCGCCGGTTACGCCGCCCGCGCCGCCGGTGACGATCCGAACCGCGTCCGAGCCGGTGAAGCCGGGATGGGGGCACGGAGACCGCAATCACGTTCACACAGGGCCCCCGGGTAGGAGAGCGAGCGGCCGGAAGAAGCAGCCCACGCCCGCCCCGGCAGGACCGCCAGTGGCCACGCTCGCCCAGCCGAGCGCCGTTCAGAACGGAGAGAAGAAATCCACTGGATCGCCGGGCAAGGGATCGAGCGGCCTGAAGAATCAGCCGAAGCCCGCCCCGCCGCAACCGCCGGTGGCCGCCGCAACCCCCCAGCACGGCCCCGTCCAGAACGGAGAGAAGAAATCAACGGGCCGCTGACCGGCAAGCTCCGCCTGGCGGGCGCGCTCATGCTCCTCGTGTTGCCACTGGCAGTGGCTTTGTGGGCGTATGCGGGGTGGGACTCAGGCAAGCAGCAAGCGAAAACCGATGCGCGATTGCAGGGCTGGCTGCAGACCGCCGTCGCCGACTACAGTCGAATCCTCCGGGACGCCGAACAGCGAGCGGCTGAGCTTGGTTCATCGCCGCGTGTCCAAAGCGCGCTTGCCCGTCGCGACCGGCGCCAGCTTGCCCACCTCGCAGGCCCGAACCTCTCCTTCGAGTTAGGACGATCCGCCGAGTCCGCAACGCCGGGCGCAGTAAGCCGCAGCGTCGAAGTGGTCGCGAGCGGCCGGACGTTGGGCCGGGTGATTGTGAAGGTGCCGTTCGACGCCGATCTCCTCGCGCGGCTCGAACGCGCATCCGGTTTTCCGAACGGCGCCAGACTCGCCTTCGCGAGCGGTGACAGGCTCACTTTCGGGCCCGGCGGCACCGAATCGCAGGCGAGGCTTTCCGTCCACCGGGCAGTCGATCTCGTAACCGGCGGGGAGCGCTACCGAGCCATCGCGACCTTCTTGGGCGCTGGGCCGCAGGCCAGGAAGCTCGTAGCGCTCGCTCCGACGGCGGGGATTTCGGGCGACGCGAGTGGAGATCGCTGGCGCGTCATCGTGGTCGGCTTCGGCGTGCTTGTCGCGGTGTTGCTGGCCGGCTACGCGCTCGCTCCGCTCATTGCCCGAAATCGGCTCGCAAAGCACCAGCGAACACAGGCGGCGCGGGTGCTCTCGCACGTCGGCGATGGAGTCTTTCTGATCGACTCGGAGGGGGTGATCCGTCTGTGGAATACGGCGGCGGAGGCGATCACCGGACTCGCGGCCAACAGCGTCTGCGGGAGCCCCGCGCAGGGCGCGATTTCTGGTTGGCGGGAGGTCGAGCCGCTCATCCCTGTGGCGTCACGGCCCGGGGACCAACGCGAGATCTCGGGAGCGGAAACGGTCCCGCTCGACATAGACGGGCGGGAGCTGTGGCTTTCGATCGCAGGCGTTGCGTTCACGGACGGGACGGTCTACGCGTTCAGGGACGTGACGGACGAGCGCCGGCTCGAGGCGATCCGAAGCGAGTTTGTCGCCACCGTCTCACACGAGCTGCGCACGCCGTTGGCGTCCCTTCACGGTGCGGCGATGACCCTCAGGCAGCGGCACGAACGCCTCGATGCCGACACCCAAGTCGAGCTCCTGGACATGATTGCCGCGCAATCGACGAGGCTGGCGGCACTCGTCGAAGAGATCCTGCTGACGAGCCAGCTGGACGCGCGGTCCCTGCGCATCGCGAGCGAGCCTTTCGATCCCGAGCAGCTCGTGCGCGCTGCAGTGGAGGAAGCGCGCCTCCGTGTATCCGACGGGACAACTGTTGCGATCTCAGCGACGAAAGTCCTGCCGCACGTCGTCGGCGATGGTATGCGGACACACCAGGTGCTCGCGAATCTGATCGACAACGCGATCAAGTATTCGCCCCCCGAAGCGCGGATTGAAGTGACGGCCGAGCAGGAGGGGGAATCGATTCGATTCTCGGTCCGGGATGACGGATTCGGGATCCCCGGCGGCGAGCAGAACCGGATCTTCGACAAATTTTACCGCCTCGACCCGGATCACCTCCGCGGTGTGAGCGGTAGCGGGCTCGGGCTGTACATCTGTCGCGAGCTCGTTCGGTCAATGAGCGGCCGGATCTGGGTCGAGTCCGCGCCGGGAAGGGGAGCAACGTTCAGCTTCGAGCTTCCGATCGCCGAGCCGTTCCTCGCCGGAGTCGAGCTGCGGCCTGCAGCTCACGGCTCGAGATCCTCTCGCACCAGGCCGTAGATGACACCGTCCACCCACTCGCCGTGGCGCCAGTAGGCGCGACGGCGAGCTCCTTCCCGAATGAAGCCGGCGCGCTCGGCATGGCGCTGGGCGCGCTCGTTGAAGCCGTAGATCTCGAGCTGGAGGCGATGGAAGCCGACGTCGAAGAGCAGGTGCCGCTGCAGCAGCTTCGCGGCCTCGTCGGAGAGGTGGCGGCCGCGGAAGTCCGGATGGATCGCGAGGTTGCCGAGATTCGCGATCCGCGAGCGGCGGTTCGCGAGCTCGAAGCCCATCGCGCCGGCGCGGCGCCAGACTCCCCCACGCTCGACCTCGATCACGAAGCGGCCGAATTGCTCCGGCTCGCGCCGGGAGCGGTCGATCTCCTCCAGCAGCCCGTCCCGGTCGCGCGGACGCGAGCCCGCGAGGTAGGGCTCGACTTCCTCGTGCGTCATCAGCTCCGTGAGGAAGTCGATGTCGTCCGGGCCGGCGCGGCGTAGCCGCAGGCCTTCGCCTGGAACGACGCTCAAGGCGAGTGCGAACGGGACATCAAGTCTCGCTCGAGGCTATTCGCGCGGCCTTCCCAAGGCGAACGGCGCCGGTGCCCAACCCGACACCGGCGAGCACGAGCGCGAGGCCGCCGAGGGCGGCCACCGTCACCGGCTCGCCGAGCAGTAAGGCCCCGTAGACGACCGCGAAGGTCGGGACGAGGTAGGTGATCAGGATCGCGCGGGAGGCGCCCGCGCCCGAGATCAGGCCGTAGTAGAGGATGTAGGCGAGGCCGGTGCCCGCGATCCCGAGCGTCAAGACCGAGGCGGTCACCTTCCAGCCGGTCATGTGGCTGGGCAGCTGGAAGAGCCCGACCGGCAGCGTCGCCAGAGTCGCGGCGATCAGAGTTCCCAGGGCGATGACGAGCGGCGAGATCCCGCGCAACCGCCGGCCCGCGTAGAGGGCGGCGCCCGCGTAGCAGATTGCCGAGAAGACCACTGCGAGCGCCGCCACGAGCTGGCCGCTCGGCCGGCCGCCGACAAGCAGCGCTACGCCGGCGAAGCCGACGACGAGGCCGGCGAGACGGGAGCCGCGGACGCGCTGGTCGTGGCTGAAACGCAGGGCGAGCAAGGCCGTGAAGAGGGGCGCCGACGCCTGGATGATCGCCGTCAGCCCGGAGTCGAGCCGCGTCTCCGCCCAGGTAATCGCGAAGATCGGGATTGCCGAGTTGAGGAGCCCGGTCACGATCAGCGGCCAGGCGGCGGCGCGAAGCTCGCGCAGCATCCGTCTCGCGCCGACGGTGATGAGCACGATCGGCACCAGCGTCAGCGCACCGAGCGCCATCCGAAAGGCGACGAGTGTGATCGGCTGCAGCTCGCGGTCGCCGATCTTGATGAACATGAACGAGGCGCCCCAGAGCGCCGCGAGGACGAGCAGCATTGCCAGGTGCCGCCGGCTCATAGAAGCTGAAACTCCCGGGCGAGCCGTCTTCTGAGGCGCCGCTTGCGGTGCCGACCTGGAGGCTGTGCGGGCTTTGCCCGTGCAGCCGTCTTACCCCGGTCTTTGGGCAAACGCCGCAACGCGTCTCGGAAGTGTCGTCGGTCGAGGCGCCGCTTGCGGCGCCGACCTGGAGGCTGTGCGGGCTTTGCCCGTGCAGCCGTCTTACCGCGGTCTTTGGGCCAACGCCGCAACGCGTCGCTGAAGTGCCGTCGGCTGAGGCGGGTACACTCAATCACCTGACGCCGGTAGCGGAACAACCGCTTCATCGCGCCCTCGGGCTGACGGACGGCGAGCTTCACAGGATCTGCGACCTGCTCGGCAGGGAGCCGAATCACTTCGAGCTCGCGGTCTTCTCGTTGCTGTGGTCCGAGCACTGCGGCTACAAGCATTCGGCGCCGCTGCTGCGGCGGCTGCCCTCGGCCGGCGAAGGTGTTCTGCAGGGGCCGGGAGAGAACGCCGGCGTCGTCGACCTCGGCGACGGGCTCGCGGTCGCGTTCAAGGTCGAGAGCCACAACCACCCGAGCGCGGTCGAGCCGTTCCAGGGCGCCGCGACGGGGGTCGGCGGGATCCTGCGCGACATCGTCGCGATGGGCGCGCGGCCGATCGCGCTGCTCGACGGGCTGCGATTTGGCTCCCCGGATTGGTCGTTCCGCCGCGCCGTGGCCGGGATCGGCCAGTACGGCAACAGCGTCGGCGTCCCGACGGTGGGCGGTGAGGCGGTCTTCGATGAGGCTTACGAGCACAACCCGCTGGTCAACGCGATGTGCGTCGGCCTTCTTCCTGCCGAGCGAGTAACTCGCGCGGGCGCACGCGGCACCGGAAACGTCGTTGTTCTCTACGGCGCCACCACAGGCAGGGACGGTATCGGCGGCGCCTCCGTGCTCGCCAGCCAGGAGCTCGGAGCCTCGCCGTCGCTTGCGATGGCGAGCACGAAAGGCCATGGTGGCTTGGCCGGCATGGCCGCCCTCGCAGCCGACGAGAAGCGCCCGTCGGTGCAGATCGGCGATCCGTTCACGGGCAAGAAGCTGATCGAGTCCTCGCTCGAGCTCGTCGAGGGCGGGCTGGTCGCCTCGCTGCAGGACTGCGGCGCCGCGGGTCTCGCCTCAGCCCTTGCCGAGATGGCGCGCGACGGCGCCGGCGTCGACGTCCACCTCGACCGCGTGCCGCTGCGCGAGGAGGACCTCGAACCCTGGGAGATCATGATCTCCGAGAGCCAGGAGCGGATGGTGGCCGTCGTCGAACCGCAGCGGCTCGCCGAGGTCGAGGCCGTGCTCGACAAGTGGGAGCTGCATCACGCCGCGATCGGCTCGGTCACCGAGACAGGCGAGCTGCGCTGCTCCTTCCGGGGGGACCTCGAGGGCGCGATTCCGGCCTCGTTCCTCACCGACGAGTGCCCGCGCTACGAGGTGGAGCAGGAGCCGCAGCCCGCGCGAGCGGCACGGCCCGTGCCGCTCGCGAACCACCAGAGCACGGCATGGATCTACGAGCAGTACGACCAGCTCGTTCAGTCGCGCACCGTTCGCAGGCCCGGGCTCGATGCCGCCGTGCTACGGCTGCGCCCGGGCTATCGAGGGCTTGCCGTCTCGCTCGACGGACCGCGGATCGGCGAGCTCGATCCCTTCGCCGCCGGTGCCGGAGCGGTGCTCGAGGCGGCGCGCAACGTCGCCTGCGCCGGCGGTCGGCCGCTTGCCTTGACCGACTGCCTCAACTTCGCCAACCCGGAGAAGCCTGAGATCGGCTGGGAACTCGCGCAGGCGATCGAGGGGATCGCCCAGGCGGCGGAGGCGCTCGGCATCCCGGTGGTCTCCGGCAACGTCTCGCTGTACAACGAGACCGACGGACGCCCGATCCCGCCGACGCCGGTCGTCGGCTGCGTCGGGCTCGTCGAAGACGTGCGCGAAATCCCGTCCCTCTGGCGCTCCGGCGATTCCATCCTCCTGGCTGCGGCAGGCGAGTCGCTCGCCGAGCAGGCCGCGTTGATTGAGTTCCTGTGGCGGTCGGCAAGCCGCCTTTCGCTGGCGCACGACGTCTCTGAGGGCGGGCTCGAACGCGCGATCGCCGAGGCTGCTGCCTGGAGCGGCGCCGAGGCGGAGGTCGAGTTGCCTGCCGATCATGCCGGCGCAGCGGCGATTCTGGCCGTGTCCCCGGACCAGGTCCCGGGACTTGGCTGGGAGCGGCTCGTCAAGATCGGCGAGGTCGGCTGATGTGCGGCGTCTTCGGCATCCGCGCGGCCGACCGCGACGTGGCGCGCGTCAGCTACTTCGGGCTGTTCGCCCTCCAGCATCGCGGCCAGGAGTCGGCCGGGATCGCCGTCTCCGATCATGGACGACTGACCGTGCTCCGCGACATCGGCCTCGTTACGCAGGTCTTCAGCGAGGAAAAGCTGCGCGGCCTGCACGGCGAGGTCGCGATCGGCCACACCCGCTATTCGACCACCGGCTCGAGCCACTGGACGAACTCCCAGCCGCTCGTCCACCACGGCCGTGCCCGCACGGTCGCGCTCGGGCACAACGGGAATCTCGTCAACGCTGCCGAGCTGCGCGAGCAGCTCGGGGAGGACGGCGTCAGGCTGACGACCACCTCCGACACCGAGGTGATCGCTGCGCTGATCGCGAACGATCCGGCGCCGCTGGACGAGGCGGTCGCGCACACGATCGCGCGGCTCGAGGGCGCGTTCTCGGTGACCGCCCTCGCCGAGGGCAAGCTGATCGGCTTCCGCGACCCGCATGGCTTCCGACCGCTCGTCCTCGGAGCTCTCGACGGAGACTGGGTGCTCGCCTCCGAGACCTGCGCGCTCGACCTCGTCGGTGCAGAAATGGAGCGCGAGGTCGGCCGCGGTGAGCTCGTCGTGATCGACGACGAGGGCTGCCGCGCCCAGCAGGCCGTGCCCGAAGCCGACGGCGGGGCGCTCTGCATGTTCGAGTTCTTCTACCTCGCGCGGCCGGACACGCGGCTCGCGGGGGTCGAGGTCCACGGGGCGCGCGTCCGCATGGGCGAGCGGCTCGCCGCGGAGGCGCCCGTCGAGGCAGACCTGGTCCTGCCGATCCCGGATTCGGGGACGCCGGCCGCGATCGGCTTCGCCCGCGCGACCGGAATCGCCTTCAGCGAAGGCCTGATCAAGAACCGTTACGTCGGCCGCACCTTCATCGAGCCCGACCAGGGCCTGCGCGAGCAGGGCGTGAAGCTCAAGTTCAACCCGCTCGCCGAGGTGCAGGGGAAGCGCGTCGTCGCCGTCGACGACTCGATCGTGCGCGGCAACACGACCCGGCAGATCGTGGCGATGCTCTTCGAGGCGGGTGCCGCCGAGGTGCACGTGCGGGTTTCCTCTCCGCCGATCGTCTCGCAGTGCTACTACGGAATCGACTTCGCCGACGAGGACGAGCTGATTGCCGCGAAGCGGACGGTCGAGGAAGTCCGCGAGTACATCGGCGCGACTACCCTCGCCTATCTCTCGCTCGAAGGCCTGCAGGCCTCGACGCGGCGGCCGGAATCCTCGTTCTGCCGCGCGTGCCTCACGCGGGACTACCCGACGGCGATCCCGCGCGAAGGCACGAAGCTTCGGTTCGAGACGACGCGCGCCTAGGAGCGCGCTACTGCTCGAGCACCCGGCTCGCCTTGGCGATGCCGCGACTGAGGATGTAGAACGCGGTCAGGATCGTCGTGTAGAGCACCCACTGCCGCGTGTCGACGGAGTCGGCGACGATCCAGATCAGGGCGAAGATCAGCTCGATCAGGAAGTAGACCGCGAACTCTGCGTTGCCGGGAATCGGCATCCGCGCGCCGGCCCACGTGCCCGGAGCCATCCCGCCCATGCTCGGGGGACGTGTCCCGCCCGGCTCGGTCGGAGTCGTCGTCATTGCTGTCTCTCCTTTCTACGCAGAACCTGCCGAAGCAAGGTTCAGCGTGGCCCGGAAAGCTCCTGCGCCCTCCCGTACCGAACGGCGCGCCGCACAGCCCGCGGGTCCAAGCCTCGCTCGAGCAGCTCTTGCCGGAGCTCTCCCTCCGCGCCCAGCCGCAAGAACAGCCACGCGAGCGCGGCAAGCGTGACGAGCGAGCCCTCGATCATCATCACCGTCCCCGCCAGCGCCTGGTCGTGCAGCGGCGTGATCCCCCAGCGCGGGTGAGCGTGCACGTAGTACGGGTAGAAAACCGTCCCCGACCAAAGGAAGACGTTGCCGAAAGCCGTCTCGAACAACCGCACGAGCGCGATGTAGCCGAGCTTGAAGCCCGTTCCGAACCACTCCGGCCCCGGCAGCGTCTCGACGACCGGCGACCACATCAGCGCGCCGTAGGAGAAGAAGCAGACGTGCTCGAAGGCGTGCACGCTCGGGTTGTGCAGCGCCGCCTGGTACATGAACGGGATATGCCAGAGCGCGAGGTTGTAGGCCCAGAGCGGCAGGGCTACGGCGGGATGCGTCAGGAAGCGGAGCTTGTTGACGAGGTGGAAACGCAGCAGCGGCTGAAGCATCGGCCCGGTCAGGCCCACGACGAAGCAGAGCGGCGCCAGGTCGCCGATCAGGACGTGCTGCAGCATGTGCATGAACAGGAATTCGGACGCGAAGGCGTCGATCGGCGAGACGAGCGCCAGCAGCACGAGCGCGAAGCCGAGCCAGAAGACGAAGCGCCGCCAGGCGGGGACAGGCGTCCCCCGGCGGCGAAGCGTGCGTGCGCGCTTCCCGTAGAGAAACGCCAGCAGCGCTGCGGGCACGAGTTGCCAGGGTTCGAGCGCCCAGCTCGTCAGCAGCGACGGCCCGTGTGGGCCGACCCAGACGTGGTACAGCAGCACCAGTGTCTAGCGTAGATGCCGTGCACCTCTTCCATTACCACCTGGTGACGAGCAAGGTGCGGGACGTCGAGGCGCGGTACATCGCCAAGCTGGGTTTTCAGCTCGTCGCGCGCTACGGCCGGATCGGCGACGAGCAGACGCACTTCGAGGCGGGCGTCGCGTGGGACGAGCTCGACCGGCTCGGCTTTCGGCTGCGCCTATCGGAGCTGGAGCGCGGCGCCGTCAACGTCGTCGTCCAGCCGGGCCAGTGGGACCTGCCGCGCATCGACCACGTCGGCTTCGCGCTCGACGAGGACGAGTTCATCGACGTGATGGAACGGGCGCAGCGGCTGGAGCTGCGGGTCCAGGAGTACCCCGGCCGCCGCACCTTCGTCGCCACCGGCGCCGGTTACCGAGTCGAGATCCACCCGCCGCGCGACTGGATCGAAGACCTGCTCGCCGAGGCCGAGACCATGCGCCTCGCCGGCTTGCGGTTGAAGTCCGAGAATCCGGCTGCGCAGGCGACGGCGCTCGCCCAGCTGCTCGAGTCGGTCGTGGACGACAACCGCGTCCAGGTCGGGGAGGCATTCGTGCAGTTCGTCGAGGGCGGCCCGCCGGGGCGGCCGCAGCTCGACGGCGAGCTGTTTGCCTAGCGATCAGCCGCCAAGGCTGGCTGGCGAGCCGCGCAAACCTCAAAACCATCTGCAGTCCCGCGCAAGCGGCGAACAAGGAGCACACCGGCGCTCGCGAGACGTAACCTCGGAGCGCATGGAGGTCACACTGATTCAAGTCCCGTACCACGCCGGCGACGAGCGCCACGGCTCGAGCGACGGGCCTGGGCGGTTCGTCGCGGCCGGGGCCGTGGACGTGTTTAGCGCGCGCGGCCTCGACGTCGCTCTCGACACGATCGACCGCGGGGGCCCGTTCCGCGACACGGCGGCCTCGGCGGCGCAGGTGAACAGGCGGCTCGCCGACGTCGTACGGCAGGCAGTCGACCGCGGCCGGCTACCGGTGGTCTTGTCAGGCTCGTGCAACGCGGCAATGGGCGTCCTCGCCGGCTTCGACCACGCCCGCTGCGGTGCCGTCTGGCTTGACGCTCATGCCGACTTCAACACGCCGGAGTCGGGCATGAGCGGGTTCTTTCCCGGCATGTCGCTGGCGATCGTCACCGGTCACTGCTACCGCAGCTACTGGTCCCAGATCGGCAATAGCGCCCCGCTGGCCGAGGACACGATCGTCATGTTCGGCGTCCGTGACCTGTGGCCGGAAGCCGAGCGCGAGCGCCTAGAGCGATCGGCCATCGCGGTCTTGCCCTGGCGCGACGGCCGGCCCCAGGGCGATGTCGAGGAAGCGCTCGACGAGCTGGCCCGGCGCGTTCAGGACATTTACCTCCACATCGACTTCGACGGGTTCGCTCCCGAGGTCGCGCCGGGGATCGTCGACGAGCCGGCGCCGGGCGGACTGTCGCTCGCTGACGCGGAGGAGATCGTGCGTGGCACCGCCGAGCGCTTTCGCATCCGCGCCGCGACCCTGGCCACCTACACTCCCGAGCGCGACCAGGATGACAAGACGTTGCGGGTCGGCCTTCGTCTGCTCGAGCTGCTCGCCGACTATGCCAACGCAGCCCCGAAACCCTGACGACCAGGTTGGCTGCGTCGGCAGACAGCCCGGGGTCTGATCCCAGACATGTACGGGTCTGCCAGGCGCTGCACGGGGCGCTTACAGTTCGGCTGTGGGGGAGCCCGGAAAAACGTACGCCGAGGCCGGGGTCTCGTTGACGGCGGCCGACGCCGTGGTAGGACGCCTGCGAAACGCAGTCGAGTCGACTGGCACGAACGGATTTGGCGCCTTCGCGGGCCTCTACCCACTCGATGACGACCGGTTCCTCGCCGCCTCGACCGACGGGGTCGGCACGAAGCTGATCGTCGCCCGCGAGCGAGGACGGCTGCTCGATTGCGGCCACGATCTTGCAGCCCACTGCATTAACGACGTCCTGACGACCGGTGCCAAGCCGCTCTTCCTGCTCGACTACGTCGCAGCGAACGCGATCGAGCTTGACGAGGTAGCGCAACTGGTCGAGGGAGCGGCCGAGGTCTGCCGGGAGGCGCGTTGCGCGCTGCTCGGGGGTGAGACGGCCGAGCTGCCCGGCATCTACCGCGACAACGAGCTGGATTTCGCCGGAACGTGCGTCGGCATCGTCGACCGTGAAGCGGTGATCGACGGCTCGCAGGTGAAAGCCGGCGACGCGATCCTCGGTTTTCCCTCTTCGGGGCTTCACGCGAACGGCTTCACACTCGTCCGGCGAGTGCTCGAGAACGAGGACTATGACGGGCCTGACCTGCTCGCACCGACTCGCCTCTACCTAGAGGACGTGCAGGAGCTCCGCGGCCGAGCGGACGTCCGGGCGCTCGCGAACGTGACCGGCGGCGGCATCCTCGGCAACCTTTCGCGCGTGCTGCCTGAGGGTCGCCAGGCCGAGATCGACTGGGGCGCCTGGGAACGGCCGGCCGTCTTCGACTGGCTCGGGCGGCACGTAGACGAGGCGGAGCTGCGGCAGGTCTTCAATCTCGGCATCGGCTTCTGTGCGGTCGTTCCGGCCGCCGACGCCGGGGGCGAGCTCGTCATCGGTGAGATCCAATGATCGGCGTCCTCGTCAGCGGCAAGGGGTCGAACCTGCAGGCGTTGCTCGACGCGGGCCTGCCGGTCGTCGCGGTCGCGTCCAACAACACGAAGGCGGAGGCGCTCGACCGGGCCGCGAGGGCCGGGGTCGAAGCGGCCGCCTTTCCGGCGGTGGAGTTCGCGTCGCGGGAGCGGCGGGATGAGGAGCTCGCGGAATGGCTCGCCGAGCGAGGCGTCGAGCTCGTCGTCCTCGCGGGCTACATGCAGCTCCTGTCGGCGCCGTTCCTCGAGCGCTTTCCCGGCCGGATCCTGAACGTGCACCCGTCGCTGCTGCCGGCGTTTCCCGGCGCGCACGCCGTCGAGGACGCGCTCGCACATGGCGTCAAGGTCACGGGTGCGACGGTCCACTTCGTCGACGAGGGCATCGACACCGGCCCGATCGTGTTCCAGGAAGCGGTGGAGGTCCGGGAGGGCGACACGGCTGAGACGTTGCACGCCCGGATCCAGCAGGTTGAGCACCGGCTGTTGCCCGAGGCGGCCCGGCTCTTCCTCGACGGCAAGCTGACGGCCGCCGTCTCCGCGTGATCGTCGTCGGCCAACAGGTTGGCCGATGATCACGCGCGCGCTGATCTCGGTCCACGACAAGTCGGGCCTGGACGAGTTCGCGCAGGGGCTGGTCGAGCTGGGCGTCGAGATCGTCTCGAGCGGCGGCACGAGCGCGTACCTCGAGGAAATGCGCATCCCGGTGACGCGGATCGAGGAGATCACGCAGGTGCCGGAGCTGCTCGGCGGCCGAGTCAAGACCCTGCACCCGCGAATTCACGCCGCGATTCTCGCCCGGCGGGACCAGCCGGACGATCTCGCGGCCCTCGAGGAGCAGGAGATCCAGCCGATCGACCTCGTCTGCGTCAACCTCTATCCGTTCCGTGAGACGGTCGCCCGGCACGGCGTGCGCGAGGAGGACGCGGTCGAAGTGATCGACGTCGGCGGCCCCGCCATGCTCCGCGCCGCCGCGAAGAACTTCGCCCACGTCGCGCCGGTTTGCCGGGGGCCGCAGTACGAGCGCGTCCTCGAAGAGCTGCGCCGCGACGGCGAGCTGTCGCTCGAAACGCGCCGCGAGCTCGCCGCCGAGGCGTTCTCGGTCACCGCCGCCTACGAGGCCTCGATCGCGGCGTGGTTCATGGACCGAGACACGTTTCCCGACCGGCTGATCCCAGCGTTCGAGAAGGCGCTCGATCTCTCGTACGGCGAGAACCCACACCAGCGCGCGGCCTACTACGCCGAGATCGGCGCCCGACGGCACCTGCTCTCGCAGGTCGAGCAGCTGCACGGGCGTGAGCTCTCTTACAACAACCTCAACGACCTGAACGCGGCGCGGCTCTGCCTGCGCGAGTTCGAGCTGCCCGCCTGCGTGATCGTCAAGCACGCGAACCCGTGCGGCGTCTCGGTCGCAGGCTCGATCGAGCACGCGTACGAACGCGCGCTGGCCGCTGACCCGGTTGCCGCGTACGGAGGCGTCGTGATCCTGAACCGCCTGGTTTCTGAGGAGCTCGCCGATCTGCTCGTCGGGCAGTTCGTCGAGGTTTTGTTCGCGCCCGGCTACGACGAGGCCGCGCTCGAGACGCTGATGCAGAAGCCGGCAACGCGCATCCTCGTCGATCGCGAGCGTCGCCGGGGCGCGCCGGGCGAGCGGGACTTCAAGCGCGTCCTCGGCGGCCTGCTCGTCCAGGATCGAGACTGGGACATCGAGGACCGTGCCGGAATGGAGGTCGTCAGCGGCGAGGCGACCGAGACGCTCTGGGGGGACCTCCTCTTCGCCTGGCGCGTCTGCAAGCACGTGACCTCGAACGCGATCGTGCTCGCCCGCGACCTGCAGACACTCGGCATCGGAGCGGGCCAGATGAGCCGTGTCGACTCGGTGCGGATCGCGCTCGAGAAGGCGCGCGAGCACGGCCACGATCTCACCGGCGCGGTGCTCGCCTCGGACGCGTTCTTCCCGTTTGCGGACGGCCCCGAGTTGGCTCTGCGGGCCGGCGTCTCGGCGTTCATCCAGCCCGGCGGCTCGAAGCGGGACGCCGAGGTGATCGCCGCGGTCGAGCGGGCCGGCGCGACGATGGTCTTCACCGGCCGCAGGCATTTCCGGCACTGAGGCGGCCTTGAATCTTTTCCGCTGGATAGCTGGAATAGGGCGCGACCGGATCGCGTTTTGCCGCTCCAACGAACAGAGAGGGAGGAAGACTTGACCGACGTAGCCGCCGAACCGAACCCGCGCCGCTGGCTGATCCTCGCCGTCGTCGGCACCGCGTTCTTCATGACGATCCTCGACGTTGCGATCGTCAACGTCGCGATCCCGTCGATCGAGACCGACCTGGACATCACACGGCAGACCGTGGAGTGGGTGATCATCGCCTACTCGATCACCTTCGGCGGCTTCCTGCTCCTCGGCGGCCGGATGGCCGACCTGCTGGGACGCCGGCGGATCTTCGTTGCAGGCCTCATCCTCTTCACGCTCAGCTCGCTGGCCTGCGGGCTATCGCACGCGCTCGGCAGCGCCGCCGTGCTGATCGGCGCGCGCGCTCTCCAGGGTCTCGGCGCGGCGATCATCTCGCCCGCGGCGCTCTCGATCGTGACAACGACCTTCACGGAAGGGGCCGAGCGCAACAAGGCGCTCGGGATCTGGGGCGCGCTCGGCGGCTCCGGCGCTGCCGCGGGCGTTCTCTTCGGCGGCATCCTCGTCAAGTACCTCGGCTGGGAGTGGATCTTCTTCGTGAACGTGCCCGTCGGGGCGTTGGTCTTCGGCTTGACGGAGCGGATCGTCCCGGAGAGCCGGGCCGACGTCGGCCACCGCCGCTTCGACGTGGCCGGAGCCGTGACGGTGACGGGCGGCCTGGCGCTGTTCGTCTATGCGATCTCGAAGGCGCCGGACGTCGGCTGGGGGTCCGCTCGGACGATCCTCTTGATTATCGCCTCGGTTGCGATCCTCGCAGCCTTCCTCGCGATC
>Ga0209474_10003107_pt1 | contig 14752 bp, 10 predicted proteins | sample GraSoiAngelo_145_FD_185902 | JGI IMG/M metagenome (GOLD analysis project Ga0209474, IMG submission 185902) | Grasslands soil microbial communities from the Angelo Coastal Reserve, California, USA - 14_1009_05_20cm (SPAdes) (version 2) | ecosystem: Environmental > Terrestrial > Soil > Grasslands...
CCATCCGCCTGGCCCGGCGCAGGGCGCGAGGATGACGAGCCATCCGCCAGGCGCGACGAGCCCGCACAGGTTCGCGAACGCCCGCTCCGCGTCGGCGACGAAGTCCAGCACTCCGGCGCAGATGACGCGATCGAAGGCACCCGACACCGAGAGCGCCTCGACGTCGACCAGACGGACCTCGTCGACATGACCGTCGAGTTGCGCGAGCATCTCCGGCACGGCGTCCATCGCGCACACGCGCAAGCCGCGCCGCTTTGCTTCCAGCGCATAGAAGCCCGACCCGCAGCCGACGTCGGCGAGCGACAGACCGGGCAGGAGGCGCGCCAGCTCCAGCACGATGGCGCGCTCGCGATCGCGCAGGACGCGCAACGGGCCGCGCGCGACGCGGCGGTGGTAGCCATCGGCGATTCGGGAGTAGTAGCTGAGGGCACGATCTTTCTGGCGCGCGCGCAGCACGTCCGGAATGTCGGTCTTCGGCACGCCTGGGGCGTCCGTGCCCTCGCGCATCGGGCGTTCGCCTGCGCGCTCTGCGGTCGGCCTGCAAGTCCGCCCCGTAGACCGGGGATTCGAGGCGGTATTGGCGTCGTCGAAGTAGAACGGGCTCGCCGACTTCACTTCGAGCGCGGCATGCAGTCCCAGCTCATGCCGGTATTCCACTTCCCCGACGATCATGTGCTGCGGGATTCCGGGCAGGCGGTTGCCCGTGTAATTGGTGTGGTCGCGGTCACATATTTGCTGAAAATGAAATCGATCGTTGCGACTTCCCGTTGACGTGACACTTCAGCGAACGTAGCCACCCTGGGACGCATGTTCGCGCTGCTGACGAGCTGCTGGTTCGGCTTTCTCATCGGGCTGCGGCATGCGCTCGATCCCGATCACCTGGCCGCCATCTCGACCGTGATCGTGGAGCCGCCGAGGCGCCGGCGTGCCGCGTTCCTCGGCGCCTGCTGGGGCGTCGGCCATTCCGCCTCGCTCGTCGGCGCCGGCGCGCTGCTGCTCCTGTTCCGCGTCAGCCTGCCGGATCGCGCCGCCGAGGCGTTCGAGCTCGCCGTTTCGGTGATGCTGATCGCGCTCGGCGTCCGCAGCGTGCGGCGCTCGCTGCGCGCGCGGCAAGGCGCGCTCGTCACACATGCGCACCACGGCGAGGTGCATGTGCACGCGTCCCGAGAGGAGCACTTCCACGTGCGCTCGCTCACCATCGCACGGCGGCCGTTTCTCGTCGGCGTCGTGCACGGACTTGCCGGCACTGGCGCGATCACCGCCCTCGCGCTCGCCTCGATGCCGACGGCGACGACGGCACTGGCATACATCGGACTGTTCGCGCTCGGTTCGATCGCCGGGATGGCTCTGCTCACCGGGCTCGCGGGCGTCCCGATCGAGCGGCTGGTCCGCCGGCCCGCGGCGCACGCGATCGTCATGGCATCGGTCGGCGTCGCGTCGCTCCTCGTGGGCCTCACCTGGGGCGTACCGTTGGCCGTCCGGCTGCTGCCCTCCTGATTGGCTCGGACGAGGTCCGACGCGTACTCTTCCGGCGTTCATCCGGCTGCGCTGTAGATCAGCTTTCCCGAGCGCAGCGTGTATCGGACCGCGGCGAGCGCGCGAACGTCTCTTGCCGGGTCGCCGTCGCAAATGGTCAGATCCGCTTCGAAGCCGTCGGCGATGCGGCCAAGTCGTTCGGATTCCCCGAGTCTTGCGGCGGGCGTGGTCGTAAGTGAAGCGAGGATTTGCCGAAAGTCCATTCCGGCGTGCGCCATCAGCGCGTACTCGTCGCGGGGATCGTATTCGACCGCGCCAAGATCGGTTCCGAACAACACGACACCGCCGGAGCTGACCCAGCGGCGCAGCTGTTGGACGGCGACACCGACGAACTCGTCCTGCGCGGACAGGCGGTCGTGTCGCTTCTGGTACTTCCACAGCTGAAGCGTCGGGATCAGCGCGGCCCCCGCCTGCTTCATCGCGCCAATCACGTCGTCGCTCCACGGGCCCGTCTGGGGAGTCGTGTGCGCGACCACGTCGACGCCGTTGCGAACCGCGGCGAGGACGTCGGCACCGCTGTTCGGATGCACGAATACGAGCTTGCCCGCGCGATGCGCTTCGTCCGCCGCGGCGCGAATCGCCGGTTCGGGGAGCGGCGGAATCGAAGGCGAGCCCGAGCTTCGGAAAATCTTGATCGCATCGACGCCCGAGTCGAGAAGCTTTCGCGCTGCCGCTGCCGCCTGCGCGGCGTCGCTCACTTCCGGAAGAGGCGTCTTCATGACGCCGAGCAGGTTCATCACGAGATCGGGAGGCAAGGCACCCGGAGGGACGAGGCCCTCTCCCGTCGATCGGATCCGGGGCCCAGGCACTTCGCCCGACCCGATGCGGTCGCGAAGCCGCCTCGTATTCGCCCACAGCGACGCGAGATCGAAAACGCTCGTGAACCCATGGCTCGTCAGCATCTCCTCGATCTGACGGCGCAGCTCCGGCGCGGGAATGCTCGCCGCATCGGTCCACTTCCGCTCGAAGAAGTGCACGTGGGTGTTCCAGAAGCCGGCCATCACGGTCGCTCCGGAGCAGTCGAGTACGCTGGCCGCGGCGGGTACCGCGCGCGTCCGGCGGGTGCCGACACCCGCGATCTTGCCGTCGCGGATCAGCACCACGCCGTCTCGAAGTGGCTCGTCGGCCGGGCTGACGTACACCGTTCCGCCGACCAGAGCGACGGCTTCTCCTGGATGTGCCATCAGCAACCCACCCACTGCGCTACGCGCGACCCGCGACGCGCAAGGTGAACCAGAAGCGGCTTCCCTTCCCCGGCGTGCTGTCGACGCCCATGTCGCCGCCGTGCGCGGAGACGATCTCGTGTGAGATATACAGGCCGAGACCGATCCCTTCCCCTTTCGTTCCGGGAACCCGGAAGAACTTCTCGAAGATGCGCTGGCGGTACTCGGGAGGAATTCCCGGCCCTTGGTCGTTCACTTCGAATCGAACGCGCCCGTCCGCGGGCTGAGCGCGGACCTCGATGTGCCCGCCCGGTGGACTGTGCCGGATCGCGTTTCCGATCAGGTTATCGAAGACGAGCCCGATGCGATCCGGATCCGCCAAGACCGGGAGCACGGGCTCGCCGAACGCCTCGTCGAGCCGCACCCCCGCATCCGTGGCCGCCTCCGTCTTCGCCGCGACCGCGGCATCCAACACCGCTTTCGCAGACAACGGCATCAGGGAAACCTCTACCTTGCCCGCCCGGATGCGTGAGAGATCCAGCAGATCGTCGACGATGCCCTGCAGCCGTTCGCAGTCCTCCCGCGCCGCGCACAACAGGTCGGCCTGGCGATCCGCGAGCGCACCTACGGTGCCTTCCAGGAGGATGTGGATGGCCATTCGCAGCGACGTCAGCGGCGTGCGGAACTCGTGCGCGACCGTGGCGACCAGGTCGTTCTTCAACTCGTCGAATCGGAGAAGTCGCGTCACATCCTGCAACACGATCGTCGCGCCGACCACGCCGCCCTGCTCGGAATAGAGTGGCGTCGCGCGCGGCAGGAGGGCGCGATCCCCGCCTTCGCCGTGGATCCGGACTGCCTCCTCCAAGCTTCGCGGAGCGTAGGCGCCTTTTCCGGAGACCACGTGCGTCCGCACCTTCTCCACCGCATCGCGCAGCTCCGGCGGTGTCCGCGACAACGGGTCCGTGCCGGGACGGATCTGCAGCAGCATTTCCGCCGCCTGGTTCACGTTCAACACACGCCCGTCGACGGAGAGGACCAGGACCGGATCCGGCAGGCTGTCGATCGCGGCCTGCGACGACTGCTGCGCCTGGAGCAGCTCGCCCAGGGAGCTGCTGCGGTACTCGCGCAGCTTGTCCGCCATCAGGTCCAGCTCGCGGCCGACCTGCGCGATCTCGTCCTCGCCGCGAAGGCGAGCTCGCGCGTCGAGGTTGCCCTCGCCGATGCTCCGCACAGCGAGCGCGAGGAGCTGCAGGGGCTGCAGAGCGCGCCGCGTCAGCCAAAGAGACGCGAAGACGCCCAGGCCGAGCGCGCAGATCGTCGACAGGAGGAGCAGCGAGCGATTGCGCTCGCCGATGCGACGAGCTTCGTCGCTCTTCAGCACGATCGCGTCCTGGTTGAGGTCGAGAATCCGCTCAGCCGCTTCCTTCACGCGGCCGAACGCGGGCTCCATCTCGTCGAAGTACTGGCGCTGCAGCTCACCTTGGCGCGGAAGCTGCCTGTACCGATCGTACTTCGCCATGTACTCGTCCCACGCGGCGCGGAGGCGACGCGTCGCCTCCAGCTCGCCCGGCTCGGTGATGTTGTGTTCCTGGATCGAGAGCTCCTCCTCGAACCGGCGCACGTTGCCCGGGGCCTGCGCGTCTGCTTTGTCGGGCCGGCCCGCGGCGCGGAACACGGCCGCGCTGTCGACGCGCTCGATGGCGTCCTTCATGCGCTGCGCCGCCAGGACGCTGCGGTAGTTGTCCTGCAGGATGCGCTGCGAGCTGCGACCGAGCGCATCGAAGGTGCGCAGCGCGACGAGGCCGAGCAATACCAGCCCTGCCGCGAGCGGCAGCTGAGCGAGGACGAGCTTCGTGCGCAGCGTCACGCGCGCGGCTCCTGATCGACGAAGGAGACGACGTGCAGATCGAACTCCTTGCCCTCGCGCAAGAGGCGAGTCACCACCGAGCCTCGCAGCACCTGCTTCCACCACGGCTGTAGCGAGCGGCCGACGATGATGTGCGCGACACCGTGCGTCCGCGCAAAGTCGAGCAGCGCTTGTGCCGGATTGGTCGACTTGAGACGCACCACTTCGGCGCCGAGCTCCTTCGCCTTGTCGATGTTGGCGAGCAGGTGGCGCTGCGCCTCGGAGTCGATCAGATGCGGCGCTTCCTCCGGAGTCTCGACGTAGACCACGTACCAGTCCGTGTTCAGCCGGCCCGCCATGCGCGACCCGCGCGCCAGGAGCGTCTTGGCACGCGGCGGGTTCGAGGCGAGGCACATCATCACGCGGCCCGCCGCTTTCACCTCGGGCGCGCGCCGGGCCGCGCCCGCTCGATCGAGGCTCTCCGCCACTTCGCGCAGCGCGAGCTCGCGCAGCGTAGCGAGGTTCTGGTCCTTGAAGAAGTTCTCCAAGGCCCAGGGGATTTTCTCGGCCGCATAGATCTTTCCGGCGCGGAGCCTCTCTTGCAGATCCTCCACCGCCAGGTCGAGATTCACCACCTGGTCGGCCTGCTTGAGGAACGTGTCCGGCACCGTCTCGCGCACGGCCACGTTCGTGGCGCGCTCGATGAGCCCGTTGAGGGATTCGAGATGCTGGACGTTGAGCGCGCCGATCACGTTGATACCAGCGTCGAGCAGAGCCATGACGTCCTGGTACCGCTTGCGGTTGCGCGAGCCGGGCGCGTTGGTGTGCGGGATCTCGTCGACGATCGCCACTTGCGGCTTGCGGCGCAGCACTGCCTCGAGGTCCATCTCCTCGACGACGACGCCGCGATAATCCGTACGGCGCCGCGGAACGACCTCGATTCCGTCGATCAGCGCCTCCGTCTCGGCGCGTCCATGCGGCTCTATGAACGCGATGACGACATCGACGCCGCGGCGCCGCAAGTCGTGCGCTTCTTCCAGCATCCGATACGTCTTGCCGACGCCGGCGGCGAAGCCGACGTACAGCTTCAGGCGGCCGCGCCGGGCGCGCTCGACCAGCTCGAGGAAGTCTTCCGCGCGCCGCGCGCCGGACGAGTTGCGCTCCGGAACGTCCATGCGTCCTCATCCATCCTCGTACTTCCTTCTCTTCCGCCACAGCGTCGACGCGTCGAGCCCCAGGATGCGCGCTGCCTCTTCCTGCGTCTTCGTCCTGCTGAGCACGCGCAGGACGTGCTCCCGCTCCACCGAGTCGACGGTGAAATCTCCGCCGAGCACGGCGGCGGTCTTGCCGTGCTGAGCGATCCGATCCGGGAACGCCTGTGGAGCGAGCAGCTCCCCGGGAGCAAGGATGACGGCGCGCTCGATCGCGTTGCGTAGCTCGCGGACGTTGCCGGGCCACGGATAGACGAGCAGCGCGTGCTCCGCCTCGGGAGCGAGCTGCGGCGGACCTTTGCGCGCGGCGCGCGAGAAGAAAGCGAGAAAGCGGCGCGCCAGCGGCAGGATCTCGTCGCGGCGCTCCCGCAGGGGCGGGACGGTCACCTCGATGACGTTGAGCCGGAACAGGAGATCCTCGCGAAACTGGCCGGACGCGACCGCCGCGTCGAGGTCGCGATTCGTCGCGGCCACGATGCGCACGTCGGCAACGCGGGTGCGGGTCTCGCCGACTCGCTCGAACTGCTTGTCCTGCAGGAAGCGCAGCAGCTTGGCCTGGATCGCCGGGGGGATCTCGCCCACCTCGTCGAGGAAGAGCGTTCCGCCCTCCGCCGCCTCGACCCTGCCCGGCGTGTCGCGTACAGCGCCGGTGAACGCACCCTTCGCGTGCCCGAACATCTCGCTCGCGAGCAACTCCTCGCTGAGCGCCGGGCAATTGACCACCGCGAACGGATGATCCCGCCGCGGGCTCATCTGGTGGAGCGCGCGCGCGAGCACGCTCTTCCCCGTGCCGCTCTCGCCCCGCAGCAGCACCGGGACGTCGTGCGAAGCGGCGCGCGAGACGACCTCCATCACGGCACGCATCGCGGCGCTCGACGTCTCGAGCGTCACTTCGGGCGCGGCGTCGGCGAGCCGCTCCTCGAGGTCCATCACGCGGCGCTCCAGCTCACGGCGTGCGCGCGCCGCCTCGATGACTCTCCGGATCTGGGCGGGTGTGAAGGGCTTGGGAAGGTAGTCCTTCGCGCCGCGTTTCATGGCCTCGACGGCGGAATCGATCGCCGCGTAGGCGGTGATCATGACGACGTGCAGCCCGGGACGCTCCGCCAACAAGTTGGGCAACAGCTCGAGCCCGTCCTCCTTGCCGAGCCGGACATCGACGAACGCGACGTCATACGGAGAGCGCGCGATCGCCTCGAGCGCCGAGATTGACGAGCCGCTCTCGGTGACGTGACATCCCAGCCCCTGCAGACACAACGATAGCGTCTTGCGGATGTTGCGCTCGTCGTCGACGACGAGCACGCGCATGGGCGGGCGCGCGTCGTCGCGCATCGCGGCCGGTTGCGAGCTGGCGCCCTGGGTCACCTTCCCTACGCCTCCTTCACGTCATCATTTTATGCGAACGCGACGCCGCGCGAGCGGCGGTCACCGGCCGGCCAGCGAGGGCGGCCGCCCGAACTGCCGGTCGAGAGCGAGATTCACGAGGAGCACGTTCACTCGTGGCTCGCCGAGCACCAGCAGGTCGCGTGCCTCGACGTTGGCTTCGATCACGGCGCGTACGCGGGTTTCCGCGACTCCGCGGGCTTGCGCTATCCGCGGCGCCTGCCAGAGAGCGGCGGCGGGAGAGAGATGCGGATCGAGGCCGCTTGCCGAGGTGCTCACCAATTCGGCGGGCACAGGACCCTCCGCGTTCGGATTTTCCACGACCAGACGCTGCGCCTCCTTTTCGGCGCGGTCGTGTAGCGCCTTCGACGTAGGGCCGAGATTCGATCCGCCGGAAGATGTCGCGTCGTAACCCTTCTCGCCGGCGGCCGAAGGACGCGCGATCAGATACTCGGGTCGCCCGAACGGCTGTGCGATCAGCTCGGACCCAACGGGCCGGCCGTGCTCGTCGGCGACGAGGCTCCCGCTGGCGCGATTCGGGAACAGGAGGAGTGCGAGACCGGTGGTGACGAGCGGGTACGCGACACCGGTGAGAAGGAGGGTCACGAGCGCGGTGCGAGCGGCGATCTGCAATTCGCGGTTCAGCATGGGCGCCTCGTCACATGACTCCGATCGCGGCGAGCCCCACGTCGATCAGTTTGATGCCGACGAATGGCGCCACGATCCCGCCGACCCCGTAGACGAGCAGCGAACGGCGCAGGAGGGCCGCCGCGCCGAGAGGCCGGTACCGCACGCCACGCAGCGCCAGCGGAATGAGCAGCACGATGATCACGGCGTTGAAGATCACGGCCGACAGGATGGCGCTGTACGGTGACGCCAGGTGCATCACGTCCAGCGGAGCGAGCTCCGGGAATACGCCCACGAAGAGCGCCGGCAGGATGGCGAAGTATTTCGCCACGTCGTTGGCGATGGAGAAGGTCGTCAGCGTCCCGCGCGTCATGAGCAGCTGCTTGCCGACCTCGACGACCTCCAGCAGCTTGGTGGGGTCGGAGTCGAGATCGACCATGTTCCCCGCCTCCTTCGCCGCTTGCGTCCCGGTGTTCATCGCAACGCCCACGTCTGCTTGCGCAAGCGCGGGCGCGTCGTTGGTGCCGTCGCCCGTCATCGCGACCAACTTGCCTTTCGCCTGCTCCTCCTTGATGAGGCGCATCTTCGCTTCCGGCGTTGCCTGGGCGAGGAAATCGTCGACGCCCGACTCCTTCGCTATCGCCGCCGCGGTCCGCACGTTGTCGCCGGTGATCATGACGGTGCGGATGCCCATGGCGCGGAAGCGTGCGAACCGTTCGGAGATGCCGCCTTTGACCACGTCCTTGAGGTGAATCACTCCGAGCAGCCGCGGGCCGTCGGAGACTGCGAGCGGCGTCCCGCCGCCGTCGCCGATCCGCCACGCCGTCTGCACCACGTCGTCCGGAACGGAGCCGCCCAACGACTTCACGTGGTCGGAAACGGCGTCGACGGCGCCCTTGCGGACGTGCCGGTCGCGGAGATCGCATCCGCTCATGCGGGTGTGCGCCGAGAACGGAATGAAGGTTGCGATGCCCTTCGTCTCGCGGCCACGCAGCCCGTGCTGCTCCTTGAGGAGCACCATGATGGACCGGCCTTCCGGAGTCTCGTCGGCGAGGCTCGCGAGGTGCGCCGCGTCGGCGAGGTCGGTGATGGAGACTCCGCGGGCAGGCAGGATCTCCGTCGCCATCCGGTTTCCCAGCGTGATCGTGCCGGTCTTGTCGAGAAGCAGCGTATCGACGTCGCCTGCGGCCTCGACGGCGCGCCCACTCATGGCCAGCACGTTCTTCCGAAGCAGACGATCCATTCCCGCGATCCCGATGGCGGACAACAGCCCGCCGATCGTCGTCGGGATCAGGCACACGAGCAGCGCCACGATGGCCGTCGCGCTCAGGCGGATCCCCGAGTAGAGCCCGAACGGGACCAGCGTCACGCACGCGAACAGGAAGACGATCGTCAGGCCGACGAGGAGAATGTGCAGCGCGATCTCGTTCGGCGTCTTCTGGCGCGCGGCTCCCTCGACGAGCGAGATCATCCTGTCCAGGAAGGTCTCGCCGGGGTTCGCGGTGATGCGCACGACGATCCGATCGGAGAGCACCTTCGTGCCGCCGGTCACCGCCGATCGATCGCCGCCGCTCTCGCGGATGACCGGCGCCGACTCGCCGGTGATGGCCGACTCGTCGACCGACGCGACTCCCTCGATCACTTCGCCGTCTCCGGGGATGAGTTGATTCGCCTCGACGACGACCAGGTCGCCTTTCTTGAGCCGCGACGCGGGGAACATCTCTTCGTTCGCGATTGGGATTACGTCGGGCGGAGGCGGCCACGTGCGGATCTTCCGTGCGATGATCTCCCTGCGCATCTTCCGCAGGCTCTCCGCCTGCGCCTTTCCGCGTCCTTCCGCGACCGCTTCGGCGAAGTTCGCGAACAGCACGGTGAACCATAGCCAGAGCGACACCGCCAGCGTGAACCACCGTGGAGCGGCGCCGGGACCGTGCGCGAGAACGTCGCGCAGCCAAACGGCGGTCGTGAGCGCGCTGCAGATCTCTACGACGAACATGACGGGGTTCTTGACGACGTGCTGCGGAGCGAGCTTGCGGAAGCTGTCGAAGATTGCCGGCCGCAGCACGCTCGCGTCGAGCAAGGAGAGCTGGCGCGTCTTTGCCATCAGTAGAGCCTCCCGGCGGGCGCCGTGAAGTGCTCCAGGATCGGACCGAGCGAGAGCACCGGGAAGAACGTCAGCGCTCCCGCGATGAGGATGACGCCGATGAGCAACACGGCGAACAGCGCTCCATTCGTCGGGAAAGTCCCCGGCCCAGCGGGGACGACCTTCTTCCCCACCATCGAGCCGGCGATCGCCAGCACCGGGACCATCATCAGGAAACGGCCGGCGAGCATGTCGAACGCCATCGCGACGTTCCAGAAGCGCGTGTTGGCGTTCAGTCCGGCAAACGCGGAGCCGTTGTTCCCGGCGCCGCTGGAGAACGCGTAGAGGATCTCTGAAAGCCCGTGGGGACCTGCATTCGCGACGGACGATTTTGCGTACGATGCCGCAGCCCCCCACGCGGAGAAACCGAGGATGAGAAGCGGGAAGATCAGGACGTAGAGCATCGCGAACTTCATCTCGCGCGCCTCGATCTTCTTGCCCAGATATTCCGGTGTGCGGCCGACCATCAGGCCGGCGATGAATACGGTGAGCAGCACGAAGATCAGCACGCCGTACAGCCCCGCTCCCACTCCGCCGAAGACGACTTCCCCGAGCTGGATGTTGACGAGCGGGACGAGGCCCCCCAGTGCCGTGAAGCTGTCGTGCATGGCATTCACGGCGCCGCAGGAAGCTGCGGTCGTCACCGTCGCAAACAACGCGGACGCGGCCAGCCCGAACCGCGTCTCCTTGCCCTCGAGGTTCCCTCCCAGCTGTTCGAGGTGTGCAATGCCGCGCAGCGCGGGATTCCCCTGCGCCTCGGCGGTGTAGACGCACAGCACGCCGGCGACCGCGAGCACAGCCATCGCGAAGAACAGCGCCCATCCCTGACGCTGATCGCGCGCCATGCGCCCGTACGTCCAGGTGAGGCCCGCCGGGATGGCGAGCATCGAGAGCATCTGGACGAAGTTCGTCAGCGGCGTCGGGTTCTCGAACGGATGTGCGCTGTTGGCGTTGAAGAAGCCCCCGCCGTTGATTCCGAGCATCTTGATCGCTTCCTGCGAAGCGGTCGGTCCCATTGCCAGCGTTTGCCTCGCGCCCTCCAGCGTGACGAGCTCGCGGTACCGCGACACGTTCTGGAGGACGCCCTGCGAGACGAGAAACAGCGCGTAGATGATGCAGAGCGGAACGAGCACGTACACCGTGGCGCGGATCAGATCGACCCAGAAGTTCCCGAGTGTCTTCTTGCCCGTCGCGCTCGCGTTTCGGGTGAACCCGCGAGCGAGAGCGAGCGCCACGCCGAGGCCCGCGGCCGCGGACGTGAAATTGTGCCAGGCTAGCGCCGCCATCTGGGTCAGGTAGCTGACCGTCGTCTCCGGCGTATACGCCTGCCAGTTGGTGTTGGTCGTGAAGCTCGCCGCCGTGTTGAACGCCAGCGCCGGCTCGACGGGACCTAGTCGCTGCGGATTGAGCGGCAGCACGCGCTGCAGTCGCTCGATCGCATACGTGACGAGCAGCGTGAAGAGGCTGAACGCGAGGAGCGAAAACGCGTACGACGTCCACGACTGCTCACGCGTCCGATCGACGCCGCACAGCTTGTACAGGAAGCGTTCAATGCGTCCGAACACCGCCGGCAGCGGCTGCCGCTCGCCTTCGAAGACGCGAAACATGTACGAGCCGAGCGGCTTCGTCAGCGCGAGCAGGATCATGAAATACAGAGCGATCTGCGCCCATCCGATCGCGGTCATGGCTGGAACCGCTCCGGAACGATCAGCGCGTAGACGAGATAGACGCCGAGCAGCACCGCGACGGCGAGACCGACGACGTACTCGAGGGTCACGGCGCACCTCCGAGGCGCTCGCAGAAACGCACGTAGCCCCAACAGAGCGCGAAGAAGGCGGCTGCGGCCGCGACGAGGAGAACGTCGAGCATGAGGGGCGGTAGTGCATCGCGCGTGCCTGGCGCACGGCCCGGCTGGAAGCGAGGAGCACGGCCGCGTGGCTTGCAGCGTGCAACGCGGACTCCACGGATGACTGCATCGCGCAAACCGGACGGCCCGATCACCGCCAGGCATTGCAGGCTGCAAGGATCGGCCATTTTCCTCGTGCGATTTGCACGGCAGCGCGTCCTGGTGCTCCAGCCAGGTCATCGACCTGTTAGAAGCGATCGCCCATGGACCCCGTAGGAGTCGGTTCCTCTCCGGGGCCGGACATCCCGCCTCCGCTGCGTCCGAAAGGGGTCCAGCGGCTGAAGCGGATCCTGCTCGGCCGCCCCAAGGACCTGCAGGATCCGCACCTCTTCCGGCACATCTCGCTCGCCGCGTTTCTCGCCTGGGTCGGACTCGGCGCCGACGGCCTGTCCTCATCGGCCTACGGCCCACAAGAGGCGTTCAAGAACCTCGGCGAGCACACGTACCTCGCCGTCTTCATGGCGGCGGCGACGGCGTTCACCGTCATCATCATCGCGGCGGCGTACACGCGCGTCATCCAGCACTTTCCCTTTGGCGGGGGCGGGTACGTCGTCGCCAGCCGTCTCCTCGGACCGCGCGCGGGCGTGGTGAGCGGCTCCGCGCTGCTCGTCGATTACGTGCTGACGATCTCCGTGTCGATTGCAGCGGGGGGCGACGCGGTCTTCAGCGTCATCCCGAACGGCGACCACTGGGCGACCCTGCACGTCGCGGGGCTACCGCTCAAGCTGCAGATCGAGCTCGTCGCCTGCGCGCTGCTGGTCATCCTGAACCTGCGCGGCGTCAAGGAATCCGTGAAGACGTTGATGCCGATCTTCCTCGTGTTCATCGCGACGCACGCGATCGTCATCGCGACGGGAATCGGGCTGCATCTCGGGCGCGCGCACGAGGTCGCGCGAGAGGTTTCGACAGGACTGTCTCACGGCATGAGCACGCTGGGACTGGGCGGACTCGCGCTGCTGTTCCTGCGCGCGTATTCGCTGGGCGGCGGTACCTACACGGGCATCGAGGCAGTTTCGAACGGTCTGCAGATCATGCGCGAGCCGCGCGTGCAGACGGGCAAGCGGACCATGGCGTACATGGCCATCAGCCTGGCGGTCACCGCCGGCGGAATCATCCTCTGCTACCTGCTGATGGACGTGCACTTCGTCGACGACAACCACACGATGAACTCGCTGCTTGCGGCCAAGCTGGCTGGCGGAATCCGGCTCGCCGGCATGCCCGTTGGCGCTTGGTTCGTATTCATCACTCTGCTGTCCGAAGCCCTGCTTCTCTTCGTCGCTGCGCAAGCCGGCTTCATCGACGGTCCGCGCGTCATGGCGAACATGGCGCACGACTCGTGGTTCCCTCATCGATTCAGCGCGCTGAGCGACCGGCTCACGATGCAGAACGGCGTGTTGCTGATGGGTGGCGCCGGCTTCTTCATGCTGCTGTACACGGGCGGCAAGGTCGACGCGCTGGTCGTCATGTACTCGATCAACGTCTTCCTCACTTTCTCGCTCACGCAAGCCGCGATGCTGCGGTACTGGGTGCAGCGAGACACGCGCGCGAAGCACCCGGACTGGGCGCGCCACATCTGGATCCACGTCGTCGGTGGCGCGCTCTGCGCGACCATCCTCGTCATCACCGTGTTCGAGAAGTTCCGCGAAGGCGGTTGGGTCACCGTGCTTGCGACGGGCGCGCTCATCGCGCTGTGCCTCGCGATCAAGCGGCACTACAACGGCGTCTTCCAGCGGCTGAAGCGGCTCGACCAGATTCTGGAAGCCCTGCCGAGGGGACCAGCGCCGGCGCTGACGGTCGAGCGAAAAAAGCCCACGGCCGTGTTGCTCGTGGGCGGCTATTCCGGGCTGGGCATCCACTCGCTGCTCACGGTGGTGAAGCTGTTCCCGCGCTATTTCCACAGCGTGATCTTCATGACCGTGGGCGTCGTCGACAGCGCCAGCTTCCAAGGTGTGGAGGAAGTCGACCGGATTCGCGATCAAGCGGAAGAGGACTTGAAGAAGTACGTCGATCAGGCTCGCCGCATGGGTCTGCCGGCGGACTACCGCGTAGGGATGGGAACCGAGGCCGTAGCGGGGTGCGTCCAGCTCGCCGAAGAGACCGCGCGAGACTTCGAGCGGCCCATCTTCTTCGCCGGGAAGCTGATCTTCGAGCGCGAGCGCTGGTTCGACCGCTTCCTCCACAACGAGACCGCCTACGCCATCCAGCGGCGCTTGCAATTCACCGGACTGCCGATGGTCGTCCTACCCGTGCGCGTGCTCGAGTAAAGGCGCCCTAGAAATCCACCACGGCGCTCGCAATCGCGAGCGTCTGCGTCTTCGAGAACGTCGGGTTTCCCGCTGCATCGCGTTCCGCGCTGAAGACGCGGGCACCGGCGAAGTCCTGCCGCACTTCCAGCTTCACGATGAGATGCTCCGCGGGCCGCAGCTCCAGCGTCGCCGTGCCCTCTCGCAGCACCTGTGGCGCGCCGGAGAAGAAGCCGTCGACGTCGTCGTAGTATTCGGCACGCGCCGCTACCGCGAGGCGGTCGGAAAATGCCAGGCGCGCGAGCACCGCCGCGGCGTGCCAGATCGCCGCGCCTTGTGGGCGGTCCTGCCAGCCGACGTCGGCCGTTGCGCCCAACGACAACCGGCGCGTCACTTTCACCAGCGCGGTGAGATCTCCGAACAGCCGCCAGTGCGAGTCGTCTCCAGGCAGCTCGGGACCGGCGAACGTATTGAACGCGAAGGACGCTGCATCGCTGTTCCAGGCGAGCTGCGTCCCGACCGCGTTCGCGCGGTTGTTGTCTCCGATCGTCTGCCAGCCGTTCAGGAAATGCAGCTGCGCGGACCAATGCGCGTCGAACGCGTACGACGCCTTCACGCCGGCCTGGTAGTACGGCGAGAACTCCCCCATCCATCCGCGCGTGTACGTCCAATTGTCCTTCGAGAAAAAGCTTTCGAA
>Ga0209474_10003109_pt1 | contig 14751 bp, 15 predicted proteins | sample GraSoiAngelo_145_FD_185902 | JGI IMG/M metagenome (GOLD analysis project Ga0209474, IMG submission 185902) | Grasslands soil microbial communities from the Angelo Coastal Reserve, California, USA - 14_1009_05_20cm (SPAdes) (version 2) | ecosystem: Environmental > Terrestrial > Soil > Grasslands...
ACAACCATCGTTTTCGATGATGTTGAGAGATTAATGATCGAGCTTTACAACGTCATCATTGCGAACGGGCAATTTGTTGCCGGCGGATTGCCAATCGCCCGCGAGGCTGATCTTCGCGACGGATTACTCGATGTTGTACTCGTGCCCAGGCGTCCGCCGGCGAAAATGGTGTTGCTGGCCGCTGAAATGCTCTTGGGCAATCATCTCTCTAGTAATGCGGTTATTTTTCGACGGGCAAAAAAGATCTCAGTGCGTTCGCAGCCCGGAATGTGGTTCAATGTCGATGGTGAGCTGGTCGGAAACGAGCCCGTCATTTTTCAAATCGTTCCCCGCGGACTAGAATTTGTGATCAGCAAACGATGAACGCGAAGATCATCGATATGGATCAATTGGCGGAGCGGGCAAGGGAGTTGCGCAGGGGTGGGAAAAGACTGGTCGTCACGAACGGATGTTTTGATTTGCTGCACGTAGGTCATGTGCGCTATTTGCAAGCCGCGCGTGCGCTGGGTGACGCTTTGGCAATCGGCTTGAATGGCGATCGATCAGTTCGAGAGCTGAAAGGAGCCGGACGTCCGGTGAACAACGAAAGCGACCGTGCGGAAGTGCTCGCTGCACTCAAGTGCGTCGATTTCGTCACGATTTTTCCTGAAGTGCGCGCGACCCGATTCATCGAAGTGGCGAGACCAGCCATTTATGCCAAGGGTGGTGATTACACTCCCGAAACACTGGATGTTGAAGAACGCGCAGTGATGCGGGAAATCGGAGGGGAGGTTCGCATCCTGCCATTTGTGCATGGACATTCGACCTGCGATTTGCTGGAAAAACTGCGAAAGATCATTAAATGAAAGATGTTCCGCTCGGCATTCTCGGATCAGGCAAGGGAACAAACTGCCGGGCGATCCTTGAGAACATTAGGAGCGGCGTTCTAGCGGCCGAAGTCCGCGTTGTCATCTCAGATGTATTCGACGCGCCGATCCTCGACATCGCGCGGGAATTTTCGATTCCCAACGCCTATTTGCCGCCCGGCAGGTTACGCACTCGATTGGAACCGCAAGCTGAGGGCAACCTTGTGCGAATGCTTCGTGACACCGGGGTTGAACTTGTGATTCTCGCTGGGTTCATGCGCGTTCTGAAATCGCCGATGCTGGATGCGTTTCCCCGTCGGATTGTAAATATTCATCCATCGCTACTGCCGAAATTTCCCGGGCTCGAAGCATGGAAACAAGCGCTCGTCGCTGGTGAAAAAGTGACCGGTTGTACCGTCCACTACGTTGATGAAAAAATCGATCATGGAGATGTCATCGCGCAGCGCGAAGTGCCAATTCTGCCCAACGACACGCCAGAAAACCTCCATGCGCGAATTCAGATTGCTGAGCACGAGTTATACCCTGCAGCGATTAATGAGGTCTGCCGCAAATTACTTGACTAGTTAGACTTGCTCCGCTTTCTGATCACGCTCGAGTAATTCCTGCATCGCCTGAACTGGCAATTTTCCCTCGTAGAGTAGACCGTCGACCTGATCGATAATCGGCGTCTCAATGTTGAGTCTGCGCGCGCATTCGTGAGCGCTTTTTGTCGTTGGAATTCCTTCGGCCACCATTTGCATTGATGAAGTGATTTGCTTCACCGTTTGCCCGCGACCGAGTCGTTCGCCAACGCGCCGATTCCGGCTGTGCTTGCTAAAGCAGGTTGCGATCAAATCGCCCACTCCGCTCAGTCCATAGAAGGTTTTGAAGTTTCCGCCCATCGCCGTTCCGAGCCGAATCATCTCGGCGAGTGAGCGCGTGACCAGTGCCGCCTTCGTATTATCACCTAAACCAAGCCCATCACTCGCCCCAGCCGCTATCGCAAAGACATTTTTCAACGCCCCACCCAGCTCAACGCTGGTGACGTCGTCACTGGTGTAAATGCGAAAACGCGAACTCCCAAGAAAACCTTGCAGATCTGTGGCGCATTTAGGGTTTCGACAGGCTATCACTGTCGCAGTAGGCAGGCTGCGAACTACTTCAGCTGCAAGGTTTGGTCCCGACAAAACCGCGAGCTCATGCCGCGGGAAAATGTCACCCAGGATCTGGCTCATCCGCATCCCGGTGCCGTGCTCAATTCCTTTCGTACAACTGAGCAAGACGGTGCGCCCATCGCGGATTACTCCTCGCAAACGCTTGGCAATTCCGCGCAGGGCGGTAGATGGCGTAATAAAAACGATCAGACCTGCGCCAGCGCAGTCGCGCAGCTCGGAGGTGATGCGGACCGACTCGGGTAGCCTGAGTCCCGGCATGTAATCGCTGTTCTCGCGTGTTTTTTGAATCCTCTCGGCTCTTGCGGCATTGTTGCCCCAAAGAGAAATTTGCCGCCCGTCTTTCCCCCACAGCCAAGCCAAAGCTGTCCCCCAACTGCCTGCTCCTATAATTGCTGTCTTGTCGATCTTCACTTCCGCTTGAACCGCGGTTCGGTACCTCGCACCAACCGGGAAAGATTCGAGCGATGCCGGAAAATTACAAGCGCGGCTAAGCAAATGGACGAGTACAGAAGGGCCGCTACGCCCACTTCTTTTAGAGGCATCAGGATCAAAATGCCGATCGGCACTGCCACTGCGGCGGTAATCGAGGCCACTGAAACGTAGCGTGTCGTTTCGAACGTAATGACCCAGACCACGGCCCCGACTAGGGCCACAAAAGGCACCAACCCAAAAAGCGCCCCCATCGAAGTCGCGACCCCTTTGCCTCCTTTAAAGCTCAACCACACCGGAAAAGAGTGCCCGATTACGCAGGAAATAGCTGCGATGATTCCGAACAGCTCAGTCGGAACTGACAACGGTTGCGCGCGTTTTTCAATCAGAATCGACATACTAACTGCCATCAAGCCCTTTAGGAAGTCCATGATGAAAACCGGATAGCCGTAACGCTTTCCGAGAACCCGCGTTACATTCGTCGCGCCAATGTTGCCGCTTCCAGCGTGGCGAATGTCAACGCCTGCGATGAGGCCGGCGAGATAGCCGACGGGGATCGAACCGAGTAAGTAGCCAACAAGCGCGACAGCAGCAAAAATAAGCATTGCTAAGCGTTGGAACTAATCTGCCCTTTGATCGCTATGATCCTTCCTACCAAAAATCGTAACATCAGCAGCCCAAGACTTACATGGTAAGTTGTTCTTGGTAAGCCAGATAGATATTATTGTGATGTCGACCGGCGTTATGCCGCTAATCCGGGCCGCCTGACCCAGTGAACCAGGTCGAACAGCTGTTAGCTTCTGTCGGGTTTCGGACCGTAAGCCGACTATTTTCCCATAGTCCAGTCCATCGGGTATGGCCTGCAAGTTTAGGTTGGCTACCTTTCGATTCTGCTCGGCCTGTCGACTGACATATCCTTCATACTTCATATCCGTCGCAACCGTTTCCCAAATTTCGACTGGCGCCAAGGTCCGGATTTTCTCTGGTAAATCTGGAACGCCAAAACCCGGCCGCTTCAGCAATTGGCACAGGGGGATACCCCCGAGTTTCTTATTGATTGCCAGTTGTCGAACACAGCCGAGAAGCTCCAGTTTCTGCTGAAAGTGAGCCCAGCGTTCCTCTGAGATGAGGCCTGCGTCAAAAGCCCGTTTGGTCAATCTTTGATCTGCGTTGTCGTGCCGAAGAAACAAGCGATCCTCCGCCCGACTTGTGAACATGCGGTATGGTTCTTCAGTGCCCTTTGTGACTAAATCATCGACAAGAACTCCGATATACGCTTCGTTTCTGTCCAAAACGATCGGTGAGCAATCCTGTAATTTTAGCGCCGCGTTTGTCCCGGCGATCAGGCCTTGTGCCGCCGCCTCTTCGTAGCCTGAGGTGCCATTAACCTGTCCAGCAAAATAGAGCCCGTTAATCAACTTCGTTTCCAAGGTCGGAAAAAGCTGAGTAGGAGGAAAAAAGTCGTATTCCACTGCGTAACCCGGCCGCATGATTTCAGCGCGCTGCAAGCCCGGAATCGAATGCAAAAACTCCAGCTGCACATCGTATGGCAGGCTTGTGGAAATCCCGTTTACATAATATTCCTCGGTATGTCGGCCTTCCGGCTCTAAAAAGAGTTGGTGAGTTACTTTGTCCGCAAACTTAACAACCTTGTCCTCGATTGATGGACAGTACCGTGGCCCGGTTCCTTTTATTTGGCCTGAATAGAGGGGTGATCGGTGGAGATTGGCCCTGATAATATCGTGGGTCCGCTGAGTAGTGCGAGTAATCCAGCATGGCATTTGTTCCACGTGGAACTCTCCTCGGCCATTAAAATTGAGGGTGAAAACCTCGTTCCTGCATTTCTCTCCGACGTCGTAAAACGCGAACCGCGGGGGCGGTTCGTCTCCGAATTGGACTTGGCACTGCGAGAAGTCGATCGAGCGACCATTGAGCCGGCACGGTGTGCCGGTCTTGAATCGCCCTACTGTAAGACCCAGTTGTCGAAGATCTTCGCTTAATGTCGAGCTGGCATCGGCCATACGTCCACCCGCCTTAGTGTTCCCGCCTATGTGCAAAAGGCCACGCAAAAAAGTGCCAGATGTAATCACGATACTGCGCGCCATAATCCTTACTCCAAGATCTGTCGCAACGCCGCGTACTGTCCGATTGTCGACAAGAACGCTCGAAACTGTAGCTTGTTTCAAGTCTAAGTTATCGGTGCTTTCAAGGATGGCTTTCATCCGAAATTGATAGGCTTTTTTGTCGCACTGGACACGCGGTGCTCGTACTGAAGGTCCCTTTGCCCGGTTAAGCATCCGAAACTGAATCCCAGTCGCGTCCGTGTTTATCCCGATTACACCGCCCATGGCGTCGATTTCGCGAACAATGTGACCTTTCCCCAAGCCACCAACTGCTGGATTGCACGACATTTGCCCGATCGTATCCAGATTCTGCGTCAACATCAAAACCCGGCAGCCAATGCGGGCGGCTGCCAGAGCTGCCTCGATTCCGGCATGGCCGCTACCCACAACCACGACATCGTATTCTTTGGGAAGCTTAAACATTGCGAAAAGGCGCCACATCACCGAGGCCAGGCTCTTGCCTCTCGCAGCTAATTGCCACTGCAATGATTTTCATCGAAGTCCGTGGCGGAGCTTAATTCGGCGGCGACAGACGCTCGGGAGATTTGGTTATTTGCATAACTAGTTCATTTTATTGATATTATATAGATAACCTTGCTTCGATCGAATGCCCTCGTTTTTCAAGTTGCAATAAGTCCTGCGATCTTTGAATTGCGTGGAGTGCGATTCGCGTCAACAAAATAAACAGGAGGACAGTAATAAGAAATGCACCGCCCCAAGTCCAGTACTCAACCAGCCGCGGATGGCTTCTCCCTCGCGCCAGATTCAATCCGAGCTGACCGAGCGTCCCAAGGTACACATACAAAAAGAGCCCGGGAGCGCGACCGATCGACGTCCAAAGCATGTACGTTCGGAATCGAATTCTGGTTAGACCGTATACGTAGTTTAGCAGGCTTGTTGGGAAAAGTGGATGTAATTGACTTAAAAATATAATCTTCCATCCTTCGCGCTCAACTGCCGGCTCTAACGCCCGGAGCGTCGAGCTTCGCAAGAGCCTTCGGCTGAGCCACCGGCGCCCAACCCATCGACTGAGCGCAAATGCAATCGCCGCAGCAATCGTGTTGCCGAGAAGCACGATGAAAAAGCCCCACCAAAGTCCAAAGAAAAAACCACCGCCGACACTTAATAGCCCGCCGGGAAGAAGCAGGACATTACAAAAGGCAAAGAGCAGCGGGTAACAGACCCCGCTCCACGCGCCCCAATTCATCACGCGGTGTTGCGCCGCATCGACAAGATCAACAAGCGGGAAAAAGCAGGAAAGAAGAAGAAGCAGCCCAATTGCTATTGCAAACAGTGCGAGTTGAAGATAGAGCACGCGCCGGCCTTCGAACATCCCCAGATTCTGCGCGTTTCATAGACTTCGCGCAAATTTCGCCGCTCAGCGGTTATTTCGTAATGCAAGAACGGCGTGACCAAATAGAACGCTGAAAAAAGCTCGATGCGCATCCCGCGCCTGCGGCCGCTCAATTCGCAACCCGACTGCGAATCTCGTCGTTGGATTGAACCGTAGGGGCCTGTGCGGTCCGCCGACGCGGAATGCCGAGACTGTCAAAAATTACCCGCGTGGCGTCGGATCGGTTGAGTGTGTAAAAGTGAATCCCGGCCACGTTGTTATCCAAAAGATCGTGACATTGCTCCAAGGCAAAATGGACGCCCACGCGCCGGACTCCTTCAGCATCGTTTTCGCATCGTTGCAGAGCACGTAGAAGCCTGGCCGGGAAGCGCGCGCCACCGGCCAGTTCCGCGATACGTTTGAATCCGCTCATGGAGGTAATCGGCATGATCCCGGCGATGATGGGAATGTGTACTCCGGTCAGCGCACAACGTTCGCGGAAATCGAAGAAGTCGCGATTATCGAAAAAAAGTTGTGTAACCATGTAGTCAGCGCCGGCGTCTACTTTCGCTTTAAGATGATCCATTTCGACTAATCGATTGGGTGTCGCGGGATGGCCTTCGGGGAAACCGGCCACGCCGATCCCGAAGCCGCGGCGGTCGGGGTGCGCGCCGGATTCGTTGAATCGGCGAATGAACTTAACCAAATCGACCGCATGCTGGAACGAATCGCGTGATTTGTCGTAGGGGATGTCGCGGGGCCGGTCGCCTCCGAGCGCGAGGATATTTCCAATCGCCGACCTGACGTATCGAAGTAAAATCGCTTCGATCTCTTCTTCGTTATGACAGATGCAAGTCAGGTGCGGGATCGGATCCAGTTTTGTTGTATGTTGAATGCGCTCGACAAGGTCGTGGGTTAAATCTCGCGTTGAACCACCGGCCCCGTAGGTAACGCTGACAAAATGCGGCATGTACGATTCAAGGTCGCGAATCGTTTGGTAGAGACTCTCGGCCGCTGCCGGCGTTTTCGGAGGAAAGAACTCGAACGAAAACGTGGGAGAATCCCCCCGCATGATCTCCGTGATATGCATGATTCAAAGGTTACCTTCGTTCGTATCGCGACTTTCGGTCAACTGACCACCTGCGATGGCACCGGATTCAGGAACTTGATCGAGATTTGTGAGCAGCTCGATCTGATAATGGTTCGTGCTCAATATGTAAGTTCCGAGCGAGTAATCCTCCTTCGTCGTGGCGATTCCGGGATCGGTATCGGAGTTTCGTGACCTGTCGCGGTGCCCCATCTATGTTGTCTTGCGTGTCTCATCTGGAAATCCGGGTCAGCGCGGAATGCCCGGCTGAAATTCATGCGTTAGATCAACATAGGTTTTCGAAGCAAGCGTTTGCTGAATCTTCCACAACGAATTGTTTTCTCCGGCGCTCGCCGCGGGTAAAGAGCGTCGCAACCGCCAGAACAATCCTGGTTACCATACCGCGTTGACTGATAGACATTCCGTTTTGTTAAATCAAGGCGCAGCAAGAGGCCAACAAGTTCGAATAAGTCTTAATAACTCCCGTCTTCTTCAGGGAGCCTGCTGTTGTCGGTGCGGGGTTCCAATCTTGTCGACAACCTGCCTGTTGGCGTGAGCCCACGGGGGTTCGGCTCTGCGCGGACGGGTTACTCTCGCGCAGAAGGAGAAGATTAGAATAGATAATTTTGAATTCATCAGGCGGAGATTTGTGAAAAAGTTTTCAAGCGGGGAACGCCAGCGAAGATCGATAGTCTTAGTAAGCGCGAACTAAAATGCTGCCGGATGTAATAGCTTCCAGACACACTCCAAGCGAAACACCGGCAGCGCCATGTTCCAGCAGACCCAGTGGCACGGAGCCCGACCGCGAGAGCCTGTTCGAACATGTCGCCTGGGCGTATGTCCTGTGCCGCGAATATCTTTTCCGGGACGACACCGCGCGCATGATTGCGGCACTTTGGCCGAATGGACGGCCTGGCTCCGGAACGAAATTGCTCGAACTTGGCTGCGGCCCGGGATTTTACTCTTGCAGGCTGGCGGAGAAGTTCCGCGATATTGCAGTCACTGGTTTTGATCGCTCAGAGAGTCAGTTACGATGGGCACGGGACCGTGCGGGGGCTCTCGGGCTGACAAACTGTTCCTTTGAACGCGTGAACGCGCTACAGCTGTCTTCCCCGGACGCGCATTTTCACGTTCTGATAGCGTCCCGCCTTTTCACGATTCTGCCGGACCCAAATCGCGCCGTAGCCCAAATCTATCGCGTTTTGAAACCAGGTGGTCGCTGCTTCATTGCGGAACCGCGTTATGCTTTTTGGGCTTCGCTTCCACTTTTCGTAATGTGGTTGCTTGCAGGGGTGACTCGATTTAAGAATGGGTATTGCGAGCCACGGAAAGCAACAGTGTTTTCGGCGCGCGCGTTCGAAAGCCTCTTTCCGGCCCAGCCGTGGAAGAACATCAAGACTTGGCAGGACGGGCGGTACCAATACGCTGTTTGCGAAAAGGCTTAACGCGCGGGCACCATGGCGGATGAAAGTTGTCCATCGCGTCCTTAATCCCGCGGAGTCACCGGAAACCGCTCTTCGTGTCTGTGCGCTAGCGGTGATGACCAAGGCGCCGCGGGCTGGACGCGTGAAAACGCGTCTTGTGCCGCCGCTCACGCCCGACGAAGCCGCTACGCTAAATGTTTGTTTTTTGCGCGACACGGCGAGTGCAATTTCCAGAGCGATTGTGAGCAGCAAGGAATCGGGGAAAGAAGCCCGCGGCGTCGCCGTCTACACGCCCGTTGGGTGGGAAGACGCTTACGCAGATATCTTGCCGGCAGAGTTCTATTTGGTCCCTCAGCGTGGAGAAAGTTTTGGTGAGCGCCTCTCTTGCGCCACTGAAGATTTGTTTCAGTGCGGTTTCAATGCGGTTTGTTTGATCGATTCCGACAGCCCGACCGTTCCCGCAGCGACTTTCGTCCACGCTATGGAAATTCTGCGTTCATCTCGCGAGCACATTGTCCTCGGTCCTTCAGATGATGGCGGCTACTATTTGATCGGCCTGAAAAGGCCGCATTGCGAGATGTTCGAGCGTATCGATTGGAGTACGGAGCGAGTGCTCGAGCAGACGAAGGCGCGCGCAAAAGAAATCGGCCTGGAGATAAAATCCTTGCCGCCGTGTTATGACGTTGACGATCCCACAACATTGCGACACTTGTGCAACGAATTGCTCGGCGGAAATTCGCCTGACGCGGCAGCGCCGGAAACCACCAAGTTTTTACGAGAAATGGTTGATCGAGAAGGTCGATCGCGAATTTGGCCGAATGTAGCTGCCCTTCAAGGAACGGAATCAAGAAAGTCGCTCGCTGCGCCGAGTGTCGCGACAGAAAAATGAAGCGCGCTCTCGTTACAGGCGGTGCTGGTCTAATCGGTTCGCATGTAGCGGACCTTCTCGTGCGCGAAGGCTGGAAAGTGCGCGTCTTGGATAATCTAGAACCGCAAACGCATCGCCGCGGAAAGCCGGCGTGGATATCGAATCAAGTGGAATTCATTGAAGGCGACATGCGTGATCGCGAAACAGTCAGCGCCGCGCTCGACAACACCGACATCGTCTTTCACCAGGCTGCTTACGGCGGATTCATGCCCGAGATCGCGAAATACGTCCATGTCAATTCACTTGGGACCGCGCAAATGCTCGAAGTCATTCGCGAGAAAAACCTACCGACAAAAAAAATAATCGTCGCGAGTTCACAAGCTGTTTACAGCGAAGGCGCCGGGATTTGTCCGAAGCACGGCTTGGTTTTCCCAAATGTTCGACCGATTGAGCAACTGCGCAGAGGCGATTGGTCTGTGCATTGTCCAATTTGCAATGCCGTCACCGAAAGTGCGGCCACGCCTGAGCACGCCCCCGTAGGCGGGGAAACAGTTTATGGACTAACGAAGGTTGATCAGGAGAGATTGGTGCTTCTTTGGGGGAAACAGGTCGGTATTCCCACGGTGGCATTGCGATATTCATGCACCTACGGACCACGCCAATCGATCTTTAATCCTTACACCGGAGTGATCGCGATTTTCTGCACGCGTTTGCTGAACAAGCTGCCTCCGGTCCTTTACGAAGATGGTGAGCAAATCCGCGATTTCTGCTTCGTTGAAGATATTGCGCGCGCCAATTTGCTCGCCGCGGAAACGGACAAGCTCGACGGTTTGCCGGTGAATGTCGGCAGCAGTCGGGGCACGCCGATTCGAGAGGTCGCCGAACAACTTTCCGCCGCGCTCCAGATTGAGATCCAACCAGAAATAAACGGCGAGTTTCGGCCGGGTGAAATGCGCCATATTACGAGCGACATCACGCGTGTTCGCGCTGCCGGTTATGAGCCAGATGTCGATCTTAGGACTGGCATCGAGCGTTATCTCGAGTGGATTCGAGCGCAATCGGACGTGCGCGATTATTTCAGTGAGGCAGAAACGATTCTACGCGGCAAAGGCATCGTGCACCGAGCCGTAAAGTGAACGTTTCGGTCGTCATTCCGGCGTTGAACGAAGAAGCGCCGATCATGGGAGTCGTCCGAGCAGTCGCGGCCACAAAAATTCCAAACGAGATCATCGTTGTCGATAACGGGAGCAGCGATCGGACCGCCGAACGCGCATGCGCCGCAGGCGCGAGAGTCATTACTGAGCCGCGACGCGGGTATGGACGTGCGTGCGCCGCCGGCGTTCGCTCTCTTTCACCGGAATGCGATATCGTCGTGTTTCTCGATGGCGACGGAAGCGATTGCCCCGAGTTCGTGAATCAACTTGTCGATCCAATTCTTGCAGGAAAGTATGATTTCGTGATCGGCTCGCGCACGCGGGGGCGCCGTGAGCCGGGCAGCATGAATTTCCAACAGGTTTTTTCCGGGCGCAGCGCCGGCATCATTTTGCGATTCCTTTACGGAGTTCGTTACACCGACATGTGTCCGTTTCGCGCGATTCGGCGGGATGCACTTGAGCGGCTCGGCATGCGTGAGCAAACCTATGGTTGGAATCTCGAGATGCAGATGCGTGCTGCGCGTGCCGCTCTGCGTGTTCTCGAAGTCCCCGTAGACCATCGTTGCCGCAGTGGTGGAGAATCGAAAGTTTCCGGTACATTGCGCGGAACCTTCGTCGCTGGCTCGAGAATTCTCGCGACGTTGTTGCGAATAGCGTTCGAAAAGTTGTAGAGGCGTTTGCGCTAGACTGCCTAATTTTAATTTTTTTGCTGTCTGTCGAAAGGCGCCGCCGCAACAGCCGCAACAACGCTGCCGAATCGACCATAATTTGATTTCAACATTTCGATCCAATCAGTAAGATCGACAATCGCTCAATGAGCAGAACGAAAGCACTTCTAGCCGGCCTGCTCGCCGGCACGGTTGCTGGAATCACGATGACGACAGCCATGTCGCTTCTGGCGTGGCTGTTTGGCGTGGCGACGCCGCTTGTGCTCATTGGTGACCGGCTCTCGGTCTTCATTCCTCCCGGGCCATTTCTTTCCATTATGGGAAAGGTCGGTGGCTATAATCATTTGAAACAGCTCGGGGTTGGATCGACAATCGCCGGCCAGCTTCTGGTCGGCGCAATTGCCGGAGCAGTTTTTGGTCTGATCATGCGGCGCGATCCTAGCCGGCGCGTGACATTCGCAACCGTCAGCATCTTCGTGCTTGCGCCAATTGTTGTGGGCGCGATCGCGCTCTGGCCCGCGCTGGGGACCAGTTATCGTGGATTGCCGATCGACGCCGCGCGACTGATCACGCTCATTAGTTTGGCGCTCTGCTTTTTTATTTTCGAGCGAACGGTTATTACCGGATTTCATTTCTTAAGCCGGAGAGAGCCGGAAAGCGAAGATCGAGAATTCAGTCCAGCGATCAGCCGACGCGCGCTGGTACTGGGCGGGATTGGGCTACTTGTCGCGGGAGGCGTGGCCGGGTTGCTACGGAAACTTTATCGCGCGGCCACGTTTGGTTATGACGGATTACAGTACAAAGGACGCGTCGTCCAACCAATTACGCCTAACGAGTCATTTTATTGCGTGACCAAGAATGTGGTCGATCCTCGCGTTAACGTTGATCTTTGGCACTTGGAAATAACCGGATTGGTCCAAAATTCAGCCACGTATCGTTTTCAGGATTTGAAGGATTTTACTCCCGCCCAACAGGAAACGACGTTGATGTGCATCAGTAATGGGCTGGACGCCGGATTAATTAGTAACGCGGTTTGGAAAGGCGTGCCGATGCGTGATCTGCTGGACCCGGCGGTGTCCCTTTCCAACTCCGCAAGGGTCCGGCTGTTGGGCGTCGATAACTACAGCGACACGATTCCGCTCGAGAAAGCCCTGGATCCGACCACGCTTGTCGCTTACGAAATGAACGGTGCGCCGCTGCCCCATCGCCACGGTTATCCCGCGCGAGTCATCGTGCCCGGCTATTTCGGAGAAAAGCACGTGAAATGGCTCACGCGAATCGAGGTCGCGACGGCGGACGCAAAGGGATTTTATGAAACCCAAGGTTGGGGCCCGGACTTCATTGTCCCAACGCGTTCCCGCATCGATGTGCCCGATCACGAATCGGGGTTTTTTCTTAGTAAACTTGCGGGTCCCATCGAAGTGAAAGGCATGGCGTTCGGTGGTGATCGCGGCATCTCGCGGGTCGAGCTCAGTTTTGATGACGGAAAAACGTGGGATGAAGCCAGCATTTACTACGCCGGCGGCGATCTCGCCTGGTCGCTATGGAACGCGCCGAACGGCTGGATGCCCGATGAACCGGGCGATTACACGATCGTCGTTCGCGCGACCGATGGCGAGGGCGACGTCCAGGAATGGGAACCAGATCGCAGTCCATTTTCCGGAGCGACTGGTTTTCATAAAATCGTCGTCCACGTCACGGCATAAGCAGTCGTGGAGGACACGATCGCCGTTGCAATCACTTTTGGCAGCTCGGACACCAGGCGGTGATGCGTCCGCCAATTGTGGCGCGCCGTAGCGGGGTGCGATGACGTGGACACCTTCCGTCGCGTTTCCATTTCTGATGGATTAGCCAATTGCGCGGCGGATCGGAAAAATCTTTGCCGAGCGTTTGCAGTGATTTGCGAACAACAAATTTTGTCGCTTGGAAAAGCGCTGCGCGTTCACTCTCGCTTAATTTTCCTGTCCGTTTCGATGGCAAAATCCCTGCCCGCCACAAAATTTCGTCTGCCATCCAATTACCGATTCCTGAGAAGCCGGATTGCATGAGCAAAACCGCTTTGATCGGCGCCTTCGGATGTCGTTCCAAGAATTGATCGACGAATTTTCGATCGAACTCCGGCGAAATTATCTCGGGAACGCCACGCTCCCACCAATCGGGCTCATCCGGGCCATGGTGAAAACGCACTCGACCGAATTGTCGTGAATCAGTGAAGACAAGCGCGCGCTCGGGTTGATAGAGGATAAGATGGTCATGTTTGTTTCGCCGAAAACTCGCCGATTCGACATGGATTTTGCCCGTCATGCCGAGATGAATTCCCAGCCAGTTGTCGCCCGAAAGTCGGAACAGCATTCGTTTGCCGCGCGTTGCCGATGTTAGCAGTTTGTTGCCGACAAGGTTCTCCCGGAGCGCGCGTGTGTTCACCCCACGGAAAACGCGATTCTGCCGGTGCACGCGAAGATCGCTAATTTCATCACCGATGCCTACGTCCCACTGTTTGCGATACCATTCGACTTCGGCCAGCTCTGGCATCGCGCAGATTACGTGGCGCGATCATGTTGTCGATATGCGTACCAACCTTGCCTGATGCTCGAGCAAGCTCGAAGCTTGGTCGCTGCAGACTGAAGCCTGTGCGGCTTGCGCCGTGTGCTAAGTTTACTCATGGAAAAGGTTATCATAGTGGGCAGCGGCTGCGCTGGGCTGACCGCAGCGGTTTACGCCTCGCGTGCCAACCTTAGTCCACTCGTGCTCGAAGGCCGGCAACCTGGCGGTCAGCTCTCCACGACGACGCTGGTTGAAAATTACCCGGGCTTTCCCGACGGAATTGACGGACCGCAACTCATCCTGAACATGCACAAACAAGCCGAAAAATTCGGCGCGCGCTTCTCTTACGCCGAAGCGACAGATTTTGAGCCCCGCAATAGTCACGTTCGCATCAAAGCCGATGACGAATGGCTGGAGACGCAAGCGCTAATTATCGCCAGTGGAGCTTCCGCGCGTTACTTGAGGCTCGAAAACGAGGAGAAATTGATCGGACACGGTCTCACCTCGTGCGCAACCTGCGATGGTGCATTTTACAAGAATGTGTCCGTATGCGTGATCGGTGGCGGGGATTCAGCTGCCGAGGAATCGCTTTTCCTCACCCGTTTTGCCTCAAAAGTTTATTTGATTCATCGGCGCGACAAAATGCGTGCCTCCAAGATCATGGCCGATCGCGTTGTCGCGAACAAAAAGATCGAGCCGATCTGGAACACAGTTGTGACAAAATATATTCCAGATGAAAAAGGTGAGATGCGGGCGGTGTGCTTGCGAAATGTGCAAACAAACGAGGAGCGCGAGTTGCCTGTGGCTTGCGTGTTCGTCGCCATCGGACACGACCCCAACACCAAGGCGTTCGTGGGAAAACTTGATGCCGACCCAGAAGGTTATTTGATCGCGAAAAATTTGGCTGAGAGCAAACATCCCGGTGTTTTTATCGCGGGCGATGTGGCAGACCGTGTCTACAGACAAGCGGTTACCGCGGCTGGCACGGGGTGTGCCGCGGCCATGGATGCGGAGCGTTACTTAAGCGAACTGGAATCGCGCGCCTGACAATTTCCTTAGGCGATTTTCGACGTTGAAGCTTTGCGATCTGACTCAGTTCTA
>Ga0209474_10003110_pt1 | contig 14750 bp, 18 predicted proteins | sample GraSoiAngelo_145_FD_185902 | JGI IMG/M metagenome (GOLD analysis project Ga0209474, IMG submission 185902) | Grasslands soil microbial communities from the Angelo Coastal Reserve, California, USA - 14_1009_05_20cm (SPAdes) (version 2) | ecosystem: Environmental > Terrestrial > Soil > Grasslands...
GTAATCGGGCGCGTCCCCGGTCTGCAGCGAATCGACCAGGATCAGGGTGCCGCCCGGCTTCAACACCCGGCGAATCTCCTCGACCACGGCGCGGCGAGCGCGCGGCGGCAATTCATGCAGCAGGTAGATCATCGTGACCGCGTCGAACTCGGCATCGGCGAACGGCATCGCCTCGGCCGCACCTTCGACCAGCTCGACTCGCGACCAGTCGGCGAGCCTTCGGCCCGCCAGCGACAGATACGGCGCCGACAGGTCGAGCCCGGTCACCGCGAGGCGGGGGTAGTTGCGCTTGACCTCGCGCAGGAAGGCGCCGGTGCCGCAGCCGATATCGAGGAGGCGCGCGTTAGCCGCGCCGCCCGGATGGCGCAGCACGGCTTCGCGCAACGGCACCAATGCCTGGCGGCGCATCGGCGCCGCGGCACCGCCGAACAGCACCTCGACCTGATAGTCGTAGCGTTCGGCCGAGGCCTCGCTCAGATAACCGTCGGTCTGGAAATGGAATTTGCGGAGGTAATAGCCGGGATAGCGGTCGCGCGGCGCCTCGGGCAACAGCGCCTCGACCGGCTCGCCGTGCCGGCGCGCCTCGACCTCGCGCATGTCGGTGAAGAAATCGATGGCGCGGCGCAAGCCGAGGAGCGGCCCGCCGTCGCTGTCCTCGGGCGGGGCGTAAAGGCCGGCCTCGATATTGCGCCAATCCTGCTCGATCAGCCGCCACAGATCGGCCAGCAGACGCTGGCGGTCGGGCATCGACCGGCCGCGCAATTCGTCGGGTACCGGCACCGGCTTGGCCCACCGCGCCGCCAGCAGCTTCTGGCCGAAGAACCAGCCGACCCGCGCCGCCTGCGCGGCCTCGAAGGCGAATTTGTCCAGGGCGTTCGGCATGGCGGAATGGGAATTATGGCGATGCGCGCGGCTTTGCAATGGGGCGTGACTTCGCGGTAGAGGTCACCTCGGAAATCGTAGAACGAGGAGCGCCATGCCGCGGTTTCGCACAACAGACGATCTGGATGTCGCCGGCAAGCGCGTGCTGGTGCGCGCCGACCTCAACGTGCCGGTCAAGGACGGCAAGGTCACCGATTCGACCCGGATCGAGCGGCTGGCCCCGACCATTAAGGCATTGTTGCGGAAGGGCGCGCGGGTCGTGGTGATGTCGCATTTCGGCCGGCCGAAGGGGCCGGACCCGGCATTGTCGTTGCGTCCGCTGGTCGGGCCGCTGAGCCGGGCGATCGGCGGCAAGAAGGTGCATTTCGCGCCGGATTGCGTCGGCCCGGAAGCGAAGCGCGTCGTCGATGCGCTGAAACCCGGCGGGGTGGCGCTCCTCGAAAACCTGCGCTTCCATCCGGAGGAGGAGAAGAACGATCCGGGCTTCGCGAAGCAGCTGGCCGAGCTGGGCGACGCCTATGTCGATGACGCGTTCTCGGCGGCGCACCGGGCGCATGCGTCGATCGAGGCATTGGCGCATCTGTTGCCCGCTGCGGCCGGCAAGAACATGCAGCAGGAGCTGGAGGCGCTCGGCGCCGCGCTCGAACACCCGCAGCGCCCAGTGATCGCGCTGGTCGGCGGCGCCAAGGTGTCGACCAAGCTCGATCTGCTGAAGTTCATGACCGGCAAGGTCGACAAGCTGGCGATCGGCGGCGCCATGGCCAATACCTTCCTTTACGCGCAGGGCAAGCCGCTCGGCCGCTCCCTCTGCGAGAAGGATCTTGCCGATACCGCCCGCGCGATCCTCGCCGAAGCCGAAAAACGCGGCTGCCGAGAAGCTGGAACCGGGGGTGGTGACCCGCACGGTCGGGGTCAACGCGGTGCCGATGAACGCGATGATTTTGGATATCGGGCCTGAGAGCGTGGCGCGGATTTGCGCGGCGCTGGAGGCGAGCAGGACATTGGTGTGGAACGGCCCGGTCGGCGCCTTCGAGACGCCGCCCTTCGACCGCGCCACGATGGCGATCGCCAGGAAGGTCGCAGCGCTGACCACAGCCGGCAAATTGATGAGCGTCGCTGGTGGCGGCGACACCATCGCCGCGCTGGCCGCGGCCGGGATTACCGACGATCTGACCTATGTCTCGACCGCCGGCGGCGCCTTTCTCGAATGGCTCGAAGGCCGTGAACTCCCGGGCGTCAAGGCATTGGAAACGAGCGCTTAACCTGGCAGGGAGCTGAAGGACCAGAACTGCGTGCGGCGGGCTGGGAGCGAAGAACAGGTCCCGCTACCGCACAGGAGCTGAGTTCCGCTACGCTTCTCGACGCCGCGGGGGGATCAGCCCCCGCGGTTATCGAGGGAGAGACGGATGAAAATCCATCTCTTCCTGTCCCTGCGATGGAGACGTTTCCGTTTCAAGGTGCGTCTCCGGCTGTAGGGGCAGGGCGCCGGGGGAGCTACGAACTCCCCCGGTTGCCCTCGAAACATAGGCGAGGCACAGCGGGGCGGCAAGATTGCGGACGCCGTAAAGGCGCCGGAGGCGGAATAATCAGGCGAAGGCGCGCAGGCGGCGGGTGGTTTCCTCGGCGAGCCGCTCGATCAGCTCGGCGGCATTGGTGTCCTTCGCCAGGGCAACCGATTGCCCGGACATCAGCACCGTCCAGTCGCGGTCGCCGGTGTCGCTGAGCGGCAGGGTCAGGCTGTATTGCGCCGGGACCGGCAGGGGCTGCAGCCCGGACCCGACAAGATCGTCGACGAGTTTGTTGCGGATGTAGCGCGCCGGCCTGCCGCTGACGGCATCGGTGACCAGCGTGCAGTCGTCGCTCGCCTCCGCCAGTGCGGCGCGATGCGCATCCCGCACCTCCGCTTCCTCGCAGCGCAGGAAAGCGGTGCCCAGCTGCACGGCGCTGGCCCCGAGCACGAACGCCGCCGCCGCGGTACGCCCGTCGGCCACGCCGCCGGCGGCAATGACCGGGACGCCGACCGCATCGACGATCTGCGGCAACAGCGAAAACAGCCCGGGCTGCATGCCGATATCCACGCCGGTGAAGGTGGCGCGATGTCCGCCGGCTTCGGTGCCCTGCGCGATGATGGCGTCCACGCCTCGCCGTTCGAGAAGCCGCGCTTCGGCGACCGTCGTCGCGCTCGAGATGATGAAGATGCCCGCTGACCTGATCGCCTCGATCACCTCGGGCTCGGGCAAGCCGAAATGGAAGCTCACTGCCTCCGGCTTGGTTTCGAGCAGCAGCGCCATGTGGTCGGGGCCGACATCGCTGACGACCCCTTGCGGCTCCGGCACTGGGCCCAGACCGTGGGCGTCGTATTGCGGCTGCAAATGCCGCTGCATTGCCTCCGCGATCTCCGGCGCGCAGCGCGGGTCGGGCCAGATCGGATAATTGACATTGAGGCTGCCGCCGCTTTGCTGGCGGAAGCCGGCGATCCGCCGTGCGGCCTGTTCGGCGGTGCGGCCCCACATGCCAAGGCCGCCGAGACCGCCGGCATTGGTCACCGCGGCCGCCAGGCTGGGCGTACTCGCGCTGCCCATCGGCGCCTGCAGGATCGGCCATCTCAGGTTCAGTCGCTCAGTCAGAGCATTTTTCGGCCACATGCTTTGATTCCGGTGAGCAATCAGGCGCGGTAATAGGCGAAGACGACCGGGGAGACGAAGGCCCAGGTCTCGATGAAGGCGGCCTTGTCGGGCTTGCGGCCCAATTCCTCCATCGCACCCAACAGGCAGAACCAGTTCAAGACCTCGTGCTGGCCCGCCTCTTCGATCTGGTCGGTGGTGTAGCGGTGCCATTGGGCGTAGTCGCCGGTTTCGAGCGCGTCATAGAGCCGGCGATCGGCCTCGACATCGGGCCAGAGCTGCCAGTTCTTCTCGGTCAGGAAGGAATGCGACCAGGAGGACGAGGCGATAAATGCCGTGCGCCACGGACTGTCTGCCATGACCCGCGCCGCGGCGGCGCCGACCTGCATACAGCGATGCGGGTTGGGGGCGGGCGGATCGAATACGTTCGAGTCGGGGTTGCGGATTTCGTCACGCATCGAGAGCGGCAGCCGCAGGCCGCGCGCGGCATTGACCCGGCGGCCATAGCAATTCACCGCGAACTGCACCAACGGATAGTCGAAGCCACGCCGCTCGTCGTCGAGCAGGATCACCGTGTTCTCGAAGGCGTGGCCCATCGGGTGGTGCAACGGCTTGTACGCGTAGCCGGCATCGATGCCGGCCTCGATCAGCCCCGAGGCGAGGTATTTCCCAGCCTCGCGGTGGCCGCGCACCCGCATTGTCTTGTCCTTGGGCTCGCCCCACGGGTTCCAGGGCGAGCGGCGATGCGCCCAGGGCTGGATTTCCTGGTCGTCATAGGCCAAGACGGCAAAGGGCGGGACGATGTCTTCCTTGAAATTCTCGTATTGGTCGTCGCCCCACATGATGACGACATCGGGGGCGAACTCGTCGATGGCCCGGCGCGCCTCGGCGAAATGCGCGCGATAGACCTCGCGGGCGCGGGCCGCGGCCGCGGCGCCCCAATCGTTGCCGAGCTCCTCGCGCAATGGCGCCGGCCAGGCGGCCGGGTTCTTCATTGCCTCGGGCATCGCGGGATCGTCGAGCGCCGCCCGCATCATGAAGGTCCAGTCCTCGTTCGGGCGCAGCATTAAGGGGCGATGCGTGCAGCCCACGCCCAGGATCTCGGCCATGCGTCACCTCCCGTTCCGCGTAGCTTTTATACCGTCATTCCCGCGCAAGCGGGAATCCAGGGGCCGAAATGCTCGGTCGATTGCCCTGGACCCCCGCTTTCGCGGGGGTGATGTGTAGCGCTAAGCGGGTTGGCGCTGCGCGGTGGGCAGCAGGCTCTCGCTGTATTTCGGCCGCAGGATATCGAGCTTCATCGGCACCGGCGTCCCGAGCCATAGCGCGTTCTTGCTGTGGTCGTCATAGGAGCTTTCGGTCAGCGGGTGCACCAAGACGTCGAGCCCGTCGCGGTTCAGCATCAGCCACGGCACGATGTTCTGGAACTCGGGCGTCTCGAAGATCACGTTGAATTGCGAGATCGGATGCGGGCCGCGCGGCTCGTCGCTGAACGCGCCGGGCTCGACCTTGAACTTCCCGATCAGCGCCTCGCGCAGCTGCGCCGCTTTCGGCTTGGTCTCGGCATCATAATAGACATGGGCGTGATAGCCTCTGATTTCACTCATCGATGGTCCTTCGGTTGATATAGCACTTAGTCGCTCGGCGTTAAGCAATGGCGCGTCTATCCTTTGTACAGCACCATGTCGAATACTACCATTTTTGAGTCGGGCTCAAAATCTGCGGGCGGGTCCAGAAGTTTTTTGACCAACAGTTCCTTCCTCGCTGCTGAACCTACACTATTGAGGAACGGATCTGCCTCGTTGTAGGGATCGTTCTCAAAATACATTTGCGTGACGATTTTGTCCTGACGACCGCTCACCTGGAAGTGAATGTGTGCCGGCCTCATCCTGTTAGGCCCCGCAGGATACGCCGCCGGTTTGATAGTCTTGAACCGATAACGGCCTTCCGAGTCCGTGGTCAGGACCGCGGAGCCCTCAAAGTTCGGGTCGAGCGGCGCCGGGTTCGGATCGCTGGGATGGGTGTAGCGCCCGTGAGTATTGGCCTGCCACACCTCGACCTTTACGTTGCGAACCGGCTCTCCCGCAAGGTTCAGCACCCGCCCCATGACATTGAGCACCTGCCCGGCCGCAGGACCCGACCGGCCGGATACTCTCGTCAGATCGGAGGTCTGAGGCAGCTCTGACAACGGATAAAACGGTCCGAGTATTTGGTCCGGCGTTCGTTGCAACGCAGCTTCACCCGCGGCAGGCTGGGATGAAAAGACCGCGCCGGATCCCGCGAGCACGGCGGAGATCATCAGGATGTCGCGCCGATAAAGATTTTCGATCGAGTAAATTGCCATTCTGTTCCTGCCTAAGAAAACCCAACTTCGCGGCTGACTCCTCCTGCAAAATCTGGTTAATCGGCGGCTTCGAGCTTGGCTGCGATCTTCTTGCTGATCTCGGCCCGCCATTCCTCGATCGGCTTGAACCCCTCGCGATCCCGGCAATAGGCCTCGGTCTCGCGGTAGAGCTCGTCCTCGGGCTTGTCGAGGTCGATCTTGAAGCCGAGGGGCTGCGGCACGTACCAGGGCGTGTCGCAGAACATCTCGATCTGGTTGCCCTCGGGATCCTGGAAATACACCGACCAGGCATTGCCATGGCAGATCGGCCGGATGCCCTCGCAGCCGGCGTCGCGGATCTTGCGGAAGGCACGCTGCACATTGGGCAAGGTGCCGACGTTGAACGACACCTGCTGCACCATCGCGGTCTCGGCATCGGTGGTGCGGCCGCGCACCAGCACGACCTGGTGGTGGTCGCTGGGGTTGCGGGACAGGAAGGTGATGCGGCCGTCCTCGGCGCCGTCGCTGACCACAAAGCCAAGCACGTTGGTGTAGAAATCGATCATCTTCGGCACGTCGCGGACATAGAGGCCGACATGGCTGAGGCGCGGTGCTTCCTGCATCTATTGTGACTCCCGGTTGATTGCTCAGGCTCCTATATCAGCGGCTCTCAACATGTATCAAATCGATTGATCGTATGATATTCATTCGTTGAATGGATATCCGCGGCGTCGATCTCAATCTGTTGAAAGCCTTCGACGCGCTGATCAGCGAGCGGACGGTAACCCGCGCCGCCGGCCGGATCGGGCTGTCGCAGCCGGCGATGAGCCACGCGCTGTCGCGCCTGCGCAGCCTGTTCGCCGACGATCTGTTCGTGCGCACCCAGGGCGGCATGGAGCCGACCGCGCATGCGCGCGAGATCGCGCCCTTGGTGGCGGCGGCCATCGAGCATATCGAGGCGGCGCTGAACCTCGGGGTCGGCTTCGATCCGGCGAAGAGCGCCGGCATCTTTACCGCCGGCATGGCGGAATATGCCGAGGTTGCGCTGGTCGGGCGGCTCGCCCGTGCCTTTGCCGATGAGGCGCCGCGCGCGACCTTGCGGCTGTTGCCGCTGAACGGCGCCGACGCCGCCGAGCAATTGGAGCGCGGCGCGATCGATGTCGCGGTCGCGCATCTGCGCGCCTTGCCGAATTCGATCGAGTCGCGGACCCTGCTGCGCGACCCGTTTGTCGTCGTCGTGCGCAAGGGCCACCCACTGGCGGCGGCTGGGGCGCTGTCGATCGAGGCCTATGCCGCGCAGAGCCACATCCTGGTGTCGCCGCGCGGCGACACCTCCGGCGCGATCGACCGGGTGCTCACGGATTTCGGTCTGCGGCGGCGGATCTCGCTGTTGGTCGCGACCTATCTGGCGTTGCCGGCGGCGCTCGCGGCCTCCGACCTCGTGGCCACGGTGCCCTCGCGCACCGCTCGGCAGATCGCGGCCACGGCGGAGATCGAGATCCTGCCCCTACCGGTCGACCTCACCGCAACTGTGTCGATGGCCTGGCACCGCCGCAGCGCCAGCGAGGCGGCGCAGGCCTGGTTTCGCTCCTTATTGATCGACGCGGCACAGGAGCACGGCTGAAATTCACCACGCCGCGAGCCCCGAACCGGCCTGCATTTTCCCTGCAGATGTCGGCGAACAGGCCGACGGCGCGGCTTACTGCGGCGCGAGGAAGCGTTCGGCCAGCCGCGCGAAAAAGCTGGCCCCGAGCGGCAGCGCCTCGTCATTGAAATCGTAGCGGGTGTTGTGCAGCCCGCAGCCGCCCTCGCCCGGGCCGTTGCCGATCCACATCATCGCGCCCGGCACCGCTTGCAGCATGTAGGAGAAATCCTCGCCGCCGAGCGAGGGCGCGACATTGCGGTCGACCCGCTCCTCGCCGCAGATCTCGGCCGCGACATCGGCGGCGAACGCCGCCTCGTCGGCATGGTTGATGGTCGGCGGGTAGCCGCGCCGGTATTCGAACTCGGCGGTCGCGCCATGCAACGCCGCGGCGCCGTTCGCGACCTCCCCCATGCGGCGCTCCAACAGGTCGCGCACCTCCGGGCGGAAGCTGCGCACCGTGCCGCCGATATGCAATTCGTCGGGAATGACATTGTAGGCGGAGCCGCCGCGCATGAAGCCGATGCTGATCACGGAGGAGTCCACCGGGTCGACGTTGCGCGAGGGGATCGTCTGCAAAGCGAGCACGATCTGCGCGCCGATCACGAACGGGTCGATGCCCTGATGCGGATGCGCGGCGTGCCCGCCCTGTCCCTTGATGCGAATGTCGAAGCGGTCGGAGGCGGCGAGCATCGCGCCGGTGCGGGTCGCCATATTGCCGAGCGGGATGCCCGGCTTGTTGTGCATCGCGAACACGGCGTCGCAGGGGAATTTCTCGAACAGCCCCTCCTGCACCATGACCCGGCCACCGCCATAGCCCTCCTCGCCGGGCTGAAAGATGAAATGCACGGTGCCCTCGAAATTGCGCGTCTTGGCGAGATAGCGGGCGGCGCCGAGCAGCATCGTCGTATGCCCGTCATGACCGCAGGCATGCATCTGCCCGTCATGCGTCGAGCGGTGCGGAAAGGTGTTCTGTTCCTGCATCGGCAGGCAGTCCATGTCGGCCCTGAGCCCGATCGCGCGCAGCGAGTTGCCGCGCCGGATCGTGCCGACGAGCCCGGTCTTGGCGAGGCCGCGATGCACCTCGCAGCCATATTCGGCAAGCTTCTTGGCGACCAGATCGCCGGTGCGCTCCTCGGTAAAGCCGAGCTCGGGATGGGCATGGATGTCGCGGCGGATCGCGGTCAGTTCGTCGAGGTAGTCGCGGACCTCGGGGATGATCGGCATTAGCGGCTCCGGAGTGAGCGCAGACGCTGGCCGCCGGGTGTACGGAACCGCGCTGTCGGCGCAACATATAGCGATTCCGCGTTGCAAGAGCCACGCCGCTGATCGGAGCGCGAATCGCGGCATTGAAAAAGCCGGGGAGGTGATGCCTCCCCGGCTTTTTCAGTGGGCGCTTTTCCGCGGCACGGTCAGTGCCTCTCGAGCGAGAAAATTTCGTCCTTGATGCGGAGTTTCTGGCGCTTCAGATCGTAGATCGTCTCCTGATTGGGAAGGGGACGATGGATTTCCTCATCGAGGGCGCGTTCGAGCATGGCATGCTTCTCTCGGAGTTCCTCGATGCGATCCTGCAGCGGCATAAGCGTCCTCCTGCTAGACGGTACAGAGGGCCGATAGTAACGCCGGATCGGCCGACCAGCCAGGGCCTGCGTCCCTTGTTACGGAAATAAGACGGCCGCAAGGAATTTGCCAGGGGGTACTTTGCTGGCGTGAACCAGGGAGGGGGGATGCGACGAAATCCTGCGCACCCGCGCCTGATTGTCGGGATCAGCGGCGCCTCCGGAGCGGTCTACGGCGCACGGCTGTTGGCGCTGCTGCGGCCGTTGCCGGTCGAGACGCATCTGGTGATGAGCCGGTCGGCCGAGATGACCTTGGCGCTGGAAACTGACCTCAAGCCGGCCGATCTGCGCGCCCGCGCCGATGTCGTGCACGCGATCGGCGACCTGGCCGCGCCGATCTCGTCGGGCTCGTTCCAGACCCTGGGGATGATCCTGGCGCCGTGCTCGATCCGCAGCATGGCCGAGATCGCCACCGGCGCGACCACGACCTTGCTGACCCGCGCCGCCGATGTCGTGTTGAAAGAGCGTCGCCGGCTGGTACTGCTGGTACGCGAGACCTCGCTCCATACGGGACATCTGCGGACCATGACGGCGCTCTCCGAGATGGGCGCGGTGATCGCTCCGCCGGTGCCGGCTTTCTATGCCAAGCCGCAGAGCTTGGAGGAGATGATCGACCATACCCTCGGCCGGGCGCTCGATCTGTTCGGCTTCGACACCGGCACGGTGCGGCGCTGGGGCGAAGCGGCTGAGAATGCCGCGCCACCGACGCGAAGCCCCTCTCCCGCACCGCGGGAGAGGGTGGCTCGCCCAAAGGGACGAGCCGGGTGAGGGTGCCTGCCTGCTTGCCCCCTCACCCCAACCCTCTCCCCCGGTGGGGGAGAGGGGGTCTTTAGGGGCGCCGCACCCTTGGTGCGCGATGCCCGGAGATTCTAAGGCTGCGGCTTAGTCTCTGCGGGTCAGGGCGGCGAGGCTGGCGCGCAGCAGAGCGGCTTCGGGTGACTCCACCTCGGCGCCTAGATAAATCGCGAGGTTCCCGTCCGCCGTCGCAAGGCCGTCGGGTTCTCTTCCATCGGTGCCGTCCAGCATGGCCGCGAGGCGTCGCTGCATCCGCCGTTCGGCGGCCAGTTCGAGCGCGAGGATCTTGCGGCGAAGCTCCCGCAGATCGGGATTCGGGTCGGTTTTCAGCCGCTGTCGCAATACCCGCAGCGACTCGACGACGTCGCGGCGCAACCCGCCGATCGCGGCCTCAGCTGCGGCCAGCGCACCGGCATCGAGAGCGACCCTGCGCACCGCGCCGGCCCATAGCGCGAACAGCATCAGATTGACGTCGCGGCCGGCGCGGTCCTGCAACGCGATCAGCGCCTCGGCCACCCTGGGCCGTGCATACAGCGCCAAGGAGAAACGCCAGAACGCCTTGCCCGCATCGTTGGTTGGCCCGCCCCGCTCCGGCTGCCGCATCCTCGCCACCCGATGAAGTCGCGCCGACGATGTGCTATATTGGGACCGGACGGCTCCGCGACCCCGCTACTATGCGCCGAGAACGCGCCCGCGCGATGGATCTCGACATCGAAGCCCTGAAAGCCAAGCTCGCCGCGCTCAAGACCGAGCATCGCGACCTCGATGACGTGATCGCGCGGCTCGTTGAGCGCGGCCCCTTCGACCAGCTGCAAATGCAACGGCTGAAGAAACGCAAGCTGATGCTGAAGGACCAGATCTCGAAGATCGAGAGCGAGCTGTTGCCGGACATCATCGCGTAATTTGCCCCGCGTAATTTGCCCCGCCCCGCATCCGACTCTCGCCGCAGAAGGAGCGACATGACCGAGGCCGCCTGCCCTGTCGGCATCATCATGGGCAGCCAGTCCGATTGGGAGACGATGCAGCATGCCGCGCAGGCGCTGGACCGCCTCGGGATCGCTTACGAGACGCGCATCGTCTCGGCGCACCGCACCCCCGACCGCCTCTACGAATACGCCCGCACCGCCCAGGCGCGCGGGCTGAAGGTCATCATCGCCGGGGCCGGCGGCGCCGCCCATCTGCCGGGCATGGCCGCGGCGCTGACGGCGCTCCCGGTGCTCGGGGTGCCGGTCGAGAGCCGGGTCTTGCGCGGCGTCGACAGCCTGTTGTCGATCGTGCAGATGCCGGCCGGCATCCCGGTCGCGACCTTCGCCATCGGTCAGGCCGGGGCCACCAATGCCGCCCTGTTCGCCGCGGCGATCCTCGGCCTCGGCGACAGCGCCGCCGCCGCCGCGTTGGAGACCTGGCGGCGGGAACAGACCGGCGCGGTCGCGGAACGCCCGGCGAGCCGATGAACCTGCCGCCCGGCGGCACGATCGGCATTCTCGGCGGCGGCCAGCTCGGCCGCATGACCGCTATTGCGGCCGCGCGCCTCGGCTACCGCACCCATGTTTTCGCCAGCGAGGCCGATGCGCCGGCGGTGCAGGTCTCCTCGGCGGCGACGATCGCGCCCTATGGCGACTCGGCGGCGGTCGCGCGCTTCGTCGCCGCGATCGATATCGCGACCTTCGAATTCGAGAACATCCCGGCCGGGCTGGCGCGCCGCATCGCCGGCAAGCGGCCGGTCTTGCCGCGCCCCGAGATCCTGGAAATCACCCAGGACCGGCTGCGCGAGAAGGATTTTCTGCGGGAAGTCGGCGTCGCCACGACCGATTACCGCGCGGTCGGCGATCCGGACGCGCTTGCCGGCGCGATGCGTGAGCTCGGCCTTCCGGCGGTGCTGAAGACCGTGCGCTTCGGTTACGACGGGAAGGGGCAGGTACTGGTGGCGGCGGGAACACCGCCGGAGGAGGCCTGGCGCCGCATGGGCGGCACAATCGGCATCCTCGAGGGCTTTGTCGATTTCCGCTGCGAGGTCTCGGTCATCGTCGCCCGCGGCCAGGATGGCAGCCTCGCGGTCTACCCGCCGGTCGAGAACCGTCACGTCAACCATATCCTCGACACGACGATCGCGCCGGCGCGCCTCCCGGCCGAGACCGCGGCGGAGGCGAAGCGGATCGCTCTGCACATCGCTGAGCGGCTCGATTTGGTCGGCGTGCTCGCGGTCGAGATGTTCGTGACCAAATCGGGCGCGCTGCTGGTCAACGAGCTGGCGCCGCGGCCGCATAACTCGGGGCATTGGACGATCGATGCCTGCGTCACCAGCCAGTTCGAGCAGCTGGTGCGGGCGATCTGCGGCTTGCCGCTCGGCTCGACCGAGCGTCACGCCGACGCGGTGATGACCAATCTGATCGGCAAGGACGTCGCGAAATGGCGCGAGGCGCTCGACGACCCGCACGCCAAACTGCACCTCTACGGCAAGAGCAAAACCCGCCCGGGCCGCAAGATGGGCCACATCACCCGCCTGCTGCCGCGGGACGGCGGATAGGTGGAAGGCGAATAGCTACCGCGTAGACCGAAGCACCCGCAGCGGGTTGGGCATGCGCTCGGCCGCCGCCTGCACCCGCTCGCGCAGCCCGGTCAGCCGGTGCAGATCGGCGAGGCGGCGCTCGATAAACGCCCATGTCTCGGCACAGCCCGGCGAGCGGTCGTCCAGCCAATACAGTGTCGTCGCGGCCTGGATCGCGGCGAGGCTCGCGCGCTTTGTGTAGAAGCTGAAATCGGTCGAGCTGTCGCCGACCCCCCACCAGATCTGGTCTACCGTGTCATAGAGGAGCCGCATCCCCAACGGCGCGTTCTGCGGCATTGCCAGCACCGAAAGCGCCCGCCGCACCGCCTCACGCCACGGCAGCAGCACCTCGAACCGCAACCGCAGCGCCAGCGCGACCCGGCGCGACAGGCTGACCGGCTCGGCCGTCGCATGCTCCAGGCGCTCCAGCATCTGCCGGTCCGCCCAATGGCTGAACGCGGCGATCATGTCGGGGCCGCCGCGCGGGAACAATGCCTCGGCCTCGCCGACCGGGATGCCGGTGCGCTGCGCCGCGACCCGCAGCGCGCGGCGCGACCAGCCGTCGAAGGCGACATCCGGCAGGACCGCCTCGATCAGGCGATCGCGCTCGCGGTCCGCGAACGGGCTTTTCATTTTTCCTCCTCGCCGGCCAGCAATGCGCCGAGATCGACCGGATGCCGCTGCAATTCCTCGAGAAAGAACAACAGGCGCAGGTCAGTCATCCGCTGCGGATAGAGGATGCCGTCGAGATGATCGCATTCATGTTGCACGACCCGGGCGTGAAACCCGGCCGCCTCGCGCTCGATTGGCCGGCTGGCGAGGTCGAGCGCGCGATAGCGGATGCGCAGATGGCGCGGCACAACCCCGCGCATCCCGGGCACCGACAGGCAGCCCTCCCAGCCGAAAGCGCGTTCCGACCCTAAGGGCTCGATGACCGGGTTGATCAAGACGGTCAGCTCCTGTTCGCCATCGCCGGGCAAATCGGTCAGCCGCTCGGCATCGACGCGAAAGACGGCGATGCGGTACGGCATGTGCACCTGCGGCGCGGCGATGCCGGTGCCGCCGGCATCCTCCATCGTGTCGACCATGTCCTCGACGAGGCGGCGCACCCAGGGCGCACTCGGGTCATCGACCTCGGCGGCACGGGCGCGCAACACCGGATGCCCCATGCGGGCGATCTTCAACAGAGCCATTCCGGCTATATGTGTCGCCGCGAGCTTGCGGTAAAGCCGCGTTCCCCGGCTTCACAAACTCCGTTTCCAGGTGTTAAATAGGCAGAGAGGGACCGCTTATGGCGGCCGATTGGTCAGGACCTCAGGAAGGAGAGAAGCGCCCGTGCAAGTCCTCGTTCGCGACAACAATGTCGACCAGGCTCTCAGAGCCTTGAAGAAGAAGATGCAGCGCGAAGGGGTGTTTCGGGAGATGAAGCTGAGGCGCAGTTACGAGAAGCCCTCCGAGCGCCGCGCTCGCGAGAAGGCGGAGGCGGTGCGCCGCTACCGCAAGCTGTTGCGCAAGCGGATGGAGCGCGAGGGCTACTGACCGCCCCTCCGACGGCGTCTTTTCCAACCGCGGCCTTTCGGCCGCGGTTTTGTTTTGGGCTGCAACGCTCTTTGCAGTATCGCGCCGCTAGGGGCGCCGCGCTATCATCGCGGCAATCAGGCGCGAGCCCGAAGCGAATAGGGGAGGAACTGTGGGGATCAGGTTCACCAATCCTTGGTGGGTGGTCGGCGGGGCGGTGACCGGGCTGGTCGTTTGCAATGGCCCCGTCATGGCCTTCACCTTCGGGGTGTTCCTGAAGCCGCTGATGGAGGATATGGGCTGGCAGCGCGGCACGGCCTCCTTCGCCCTGTCCTTCGGCGGCATCTTCAGCGCCCTGATGGTGCCGGTATTCGGCTGGATGATGGACCGCTGGAGCATCCGCCGGGTGGCGCTCCCCGGCATCGTCATCTACGCGTTCGCCATCGCCTTGCTCGCACTCAGCCCACGCTCGTTCCTGGCCTTCACGCTGCTGTTCGCGCTCGCCGAGGCCGCCAGCGCAATCCAGACGCCGATCGGCTACGCCAAGGCGATCGCCGCCTGGTTCGACCGGCGGCGCGGATTGGCGCTTGGTATCGCGATGTCGGGAGTCGGGCTCGGCGGTTTCATCATGCCGCAGCTTGCCGAGGCGCTGATCGAGCGGGTCGGCTGGCGCGGCGCCTATGCCAGCCTGGGCCTGCTGACACTGGTGGTCGCATTTCCGGCGGTTGCGCTTTGGATCCGCGAACCCCTCCCCGGCGAAGGCGAGCACGGCGGAGCGAGCCTCGAGGGGCGGGACCTG
>Ga0209474_10003111_pt1 | contig 14739 bp, 15 predicted proteins | sample GraSoiAngelo_145_FD_185902 | JGI IMG/M metagenome (GOLD analysis project Ga0209474, IMG submission 185902) | Grasslands soil microbial communities from the Angelo Coastal Reserve, California, USA - 14_1009_05_20cm (SPAdes) (version 2) | ecosystem: Environmental > Terrestrial > Soil > Grasslands...
GCGGCGCTGCGGCGTCAGCGCGGGCGGGGAGCGAGCGTGGCCAGCGGCGGCATCGCGGCGAGCTGCGCGTCGGTCAGCTCGTCCCAGCGGACACCGTTCGGGCGGGGAAGCGCGTGTCGCGTCCGAATCAGCCGCGTCGGCGTCGCCACGACGTCCACCGGCACGTCGTGCGGCGTCATCGGGATGGGGCCGCGAACAACCTGCGCGTCGTGCACCGTGGTGACCACGAGCGTCGTGTCGTCCACCGCACCATGCGCGACGGCGAGCGCGAACTCCAGGTCGCTGTAGCCGCCGCCCTTGCCGACGCGGCCGCCGCGGAGATCGACGGCGACCGAGCCGGCGACGATCAGGTCGATGTGCCCAAGCGCGTCGGGGCCGACGGGCGTGCCGAGCTTGGCTGCGCCGCTGATCGTCGCGGCCTGCGCGAGCCGGCCGCGCAGGCGCGCGGGATCGAGGTGCAGGAAGCATTTCGCCGCGCTCAGGCGCGGCACGGCCATGAACACGTGTTTTCCGGCGGCGAGCGCGGCGCGCCGGACGGGCAGCTGTGCCGCGTCGGGATTGCACTTCAACCGCCGTGCGGCGGTCCACTCCGGCAGCGTCGCGAGACGCTCGGCGGCGGCCTCCGCGCCGCGGAAGTTCGGAATCCGGTCGGTCAGCGGGAACGGAAAGCGGCCGAGGCGGCGACGCGTGAGCAGAGACCAGATCGCCTCGCGCAGCGCTTGCTTGTCGGCTCGCTTCGGCGCCGCGCCGGCGCGCTCGCGCGGTGTGCTCGCGCGCCGGCGCCGCCGGGTCATCGCGGCGCGACGCGGTCGGCCAGGTGCGCGGCGAGCCATCCGCCGGCCATCGCCGCGACGAGCGTGAGCACGATGCCCGGGGCGGCCCATGGGCCGATTCTACGCGCGGCGCGTCCAGGCCAGCAGGTCGTCGAGGCCGCGCGTGTTGAGGATCTGATCGCGCCCGAGCCAGGCGCGGCGGGCGACCGCCACGCCGAGATCCACGTTGTCGAGCTCGGAGAGATAGTGCGTGTCGGTGCTGATCGACAGCAGTACGCCGGCCTCCGCCGCGCGCCGCGCGTGCGCGTCGTTGAGGTCGAGCCGCTCCGGCGAGGCGTTGATCTCGACGGCCTTGCCGTGCGCTCGCGCCGCCGCGAACACCGCGTCGAGGTCGACGTCGTACGGCTCGCGCGAGCCGAGCCGGCGGCCGGTCGGATGCCCGAGGATGTCCATGTGCGGGTTGCCGAGCGCCCGCACGATGCGTGCGGTCATCGTCGCGCGCTCCTGCTTGAAGCGCGAGTGGACCGACGCGACGACCACGTCGAGCTCGGCCAGCACGTCGTCCGGAAAATCCAGCGCGCCGTCCTCGAGGACGTCGCACTCGGTGCCGGCCAGGATGCGGATCCGATGCCGCGCTTGCACGGCGCGGATCTCGGCGCGCTGCTGGCGCAGGCGCTCGACGCTGAGACCCTGCGCGATCGTGAGCGAGCGCGAGTGATCGGACACGATCACGTACTCGTACCCGCGCGCCTCGGCGGCCTCGACCAGACGCTCGAGCGGATGGTGGCCGTCGGACCATTCCGTGTGGTCGTGCAGGTCGCCGCGCAGGTCGCCGCGTTCGACGAGCACGGGCAGGCGGCCCTCGCGCGCGGCATCGATCTCGCCACCGTCCTCGCGCAGCTCCGGCGGGATCCACGGCAGCCCCACCGCGGCGTAGACGTCCGCTTCGGTCTCACCGGCCACCCGCGCGCCGGTCGCTTCGTCGAAGACGCCGTACTCGCTGATCTTCAGTCCGCGGCGCGCCGCCATCTCGCGCAGCCGCACGTTGTGCGCCTTGGAGCCCGTGAAGTACTGCAGCGCCGCGCCGAACGCCTCGGGCGCGACGACACGCAGGTCGATCGCGAGCCCCTCCTGGTGACGCACGGAGACCTTGGTCTCGCCGCGTGCGGTGACCTCGGCCACCGACGGCAGGCTCACCAGCGTCTCGATGACCCGCGCCGGCTCCGTCGATGTGACGAGGATGTCGATGTCCTTCACCGTCTCGCGCATCCGGCGCAGCGAGCCGGCGACCTCCAGCCGCTCGACGCCGCCGTGCGCACGGAGCGCGGCGGCCACCTGGGCGGCGATGGCGCGCGCCGTCGTGAGCAGCGCGCGGGAGCGGCCCGTCTTGTATTGCGCGATCGCCTTCAAGAGGTTCTCGCTCGTCTTTTTTTGGATGCCCGCCACGCCGATGATGCGGCCGCTCCGGCAGGCCTCTTCGAGGCGGTCGACGGTGTCGATGCCGAGCAGCTCCCAGAGCGCACGCGCCGTGCGCGGACCCAGACCGCGCACCTCGAGTAGGTTGAGGAAGTTCGGTGGCAGGTTCTCACGCAGCCGCTCGAGCAACTCGAGACGGCCCGTCGTCAGATACTCCTCGATTCGTGCGGCGATCTCCTTGCCGATGCCGGGCAGGGCCCGCAGCCCGCCACGGGCGGCGACGGCGGTCACGTCCTCGGTCAGCGTCTCGAGCGTCTGCGCCGCGCGCTGCCAGGCGCGGATGCGGAAGCGCGACTCGTCGCGGACGATCTCGTAGAACAGCCGCGCCAGCTCGAAATTCTTCACCCCTGCAATTTACCATCCGGTTGTGCCGCTCACCGTCCGCGCCGAGCTGTGTCGCCCGGACGCGTGATACACTCCGCTCGCCAGTGATCGCGACGTGGTGCTGGAACCTCCTCGAGCCGTACCTCCGGCGCAATCTTCTCAACCGCGGCGTCGAACGGCCGACCCGCAAGCAAGTGCTGGAAGAATTCGCACGCGTCTGGCCGGAGGTGACGGCGACGCTCGGTGTCCAGGAGCCGTACGCCGGCACGATTCGCTTCAAGTGGCTCATCCGGCTACCGTCCGCGGAGGCGGAGCCGTTCCTCGACGACCCGGAAGGCTGGATCGCTGCGCGGTACGGCGGCGGCAAGTTCAAGCTGAACCTGCACCACGGTATGCACTTCGTGAACACGAAGAACTTCAAGCCCGCGGGCGAGCCGCGTTGGGCCGAAGTTCCCGCGCTTGATGTGTAGTGCGAGCCGCAGAACGTCGCGGGGCTGGGGTCCATGCCGTTCGAGGCGAGCCTCTAATTGGGAGGCCTGAATGCCGAGCGAGGAGACGCGGCGGGTGCTGAAGGTGTTCGGCGTGGCGGTGACGAATCTGGAAGACGCCATCGACCGGCATGCGCCGGTGCCCGAGATCATGAAATGGGACGCCGAGGTGGCCGACCGCACGCGCGAGGTTCTCTCGCTGGTGGACCGGCTCCGCAGCCGCCGCATCGGGTGACCCCGCCCGCGCTGGTCGACGCCTCGGGCGTCGCGCTGGAGCTGGCCGCCGCGCCGCGCCGCATCGTTTCGCTGATCCCCAGCACGACCGAGCTGCTCTGCGCGCTCGGTCTGGCCGACGCGCTGATCGGTGTGACCGTGTACTGTGTCGAGCCCCGCGACGTCGTGCGCGGCAAGACCCGCGTGGGCGGGGAGAAGGATCCGGACCTCGCGGCGATCCGCGCGCTGGCCCCCGATCTCGTCGTCGCGAACATCGAGGAGAACCGGCGCGAGGACGTCGACGCGCTGCGCGCCGCCGGCATTCGGGTCTGGGTGACCTATCCCCGCACGGTGGCCGAGGGGCTCGCGATGATCCGCGATCTCGGCGACGTGACCGGCGCCCGCGAGCGCGCGCGGGCGATGCTGACCGAGCTGGAGCCGCTCTACCGGCGCGTTCGCGAGCGCGCGGCGGCGCGCCGCGCGGTTCGCGTCTTCTACCCGATCTGGCGGCGCCCCTGGATGACAATCGGTGCCGACACGTACGTGCACGATCTGCTGAGCACGTGCGGCGGCGCCAACGTCTTCGCCGATCGCACCCGCTATCCGACGGTGACCCTCGACGAGGTGGCCACCAGGGCGCCCGAGGTGATCTTGCTGCCCGATGAGCCGTTCAGATTCCGACGCGCACACATCGCCGATTTCGACGCGTACCCCGCCGTGCCGGCCGTGCGCGATCGGCGCATTCATCTCGTCGACGGCAAACCGTTTTCCTGGCACGGGCCACGGCTTGCCGAAGCGCTGAGCAAGTTGCCGGATTTGTTAGCGAGCGGCTGATTCCGCTCGGCCGCGCGGCCCGCCCTATGCCAAGATCGCGAAGCGGGCCGCGAATCGCGGCGCCGGGAGGGGCTGCTTCATGGCTGATACTTGTCCGCGCTGCGGATTCGCCGAGGTCGCGAGCGACAAGTGTCCGCAGTGCGGCGTCGTCGTCACCACCTATCGGGCGTCACTCGACAAGCTGCGTCGCGGACCGCAGCCGGGAGGCATCTCGCCCTTCGCGCGCGGACCCGTGAGCCGTCCCGAGTCGGCATCCGTCCCTGAGGCGCCGACCGGCGCGCCGGCCGCGGCCCCGTCGACTCCGGGCTGGCTGAGCGCCCCGCCACCGCCCGCCACCCAGGCCGCCGCGCCCAGCTCGGGCTCACGCCAGGCGAGCTTTCGAGGCTCGGGGGCCACGCTGTTCGGCGTCCACATCGTCAACGCGCTGCTGATCCTCGCCACGCTCGGGATCTATTACTTCTGGGCGAAGGTCCGTGTGCGCGCCTATCTCTGGAGCGAGAGCGAGTTCGAGGGCGACCGCTTCGCCTATCACGGCACGGGTCGTGAGCTGATCATCGGCTTCGTGAAGGCGTTCGCATTCTTCCTGCTGCCGATGACGCTGCTCAACACCTTGCCCGAGATCTTCGAGGCCTCGGCGCTGGTGATCATGGCCACGCGGCTGCTCGTGTCGATCCTCGCCGGAATCTTCATTCCGGTCGCCATCGTCGGCGCCCGCCGCTACCGGCTCAGCCGGACCTCGTGGCGGGGAATCCGCTTCTCGCTCCGTACGCCCACGCGGCCGTTCGTCAGCCTCTGGGTCCGCGGCTGGCTGCTGACCTCGTTCACGATGGGGCTGTACTATCCGGCCTTCGTCACCAACCAGCACCGCTTCCTCACGAGCAACACGTGGTTCGGCTCCGAGCGCTTCGCCTTCGACGGACGCGGGCGCGACCTGATCCCCGTGTGGTTCGCCTCGATCATCTTGTTCGTCCCGACGCTCGGACTGTCGTGGTTCTGGTTCCTCGCCAAGCGGCAGCGCTATTACGCCGAGCACACGCGCGTCGCGGGCGCCCGCTTCCGCTCGACGGTGACGGCGCCGAAGCTCGCCTGGCTGACGATCTCGACGTGGATCGGCCTGCTCTGCACGCTCGGGATGGCGTGGCCCTGGCTCACCGTCCGCAAGGTGCGTCGCACGTTCGCATGGCTCTCGCTAGACGGCTCGCTCGCGCTCGACAGCATCACGCAGCAGGCCCAGCAAGTGAACGCGACCGGTGAAGGTCTCGCCGGCTTCTTCGACGCGGATCTCGGCTTTACCTAGTGGGGGGCCCCGAAATGGCCCCCCACACCCCCCAACGCTCGGGGCGCCCCGGCGAAGCCGTGGCACCCCTCGATCCCCCTGCATGGCTTGAGGCACCTAAGTGAGGTTGGACTGGGATGCGGCCTACCTCGATGGGCGGACGGCGGCCCGTCGGCCCGCCAGCGTGCACATCACGCGCACGGGCATCGACATCGCGCTGCGCGAGAGCGCCACGCGGTTCTTCTGGCCGTTTCGCGAGATCCGCCAGACACAGGGCGCGTATGCCGGCGAGCAGGTCCGTCTCGAGCGCGGCGGCGACCTGGCCGAGGTGTTGCTCGTCGGCGATATCGGCTTCCTCTCCGCAGCACGGGCGGCCTCGCCCGAGGCCGCGCATCTGCACGAGCCGGGGCGGCGGCGGTTCCGCGTCGGGCTGACCTTCGGTGCGCTGCTGGCGGCCGTCGCGCTGGCCGTCGGCATCTACTACGTCGCCATCCCGGCCTTCGCAGGCGTGGCGGCGGCGCGTGTGCCCGTGGCGTGGGAGGAAAAGCTCGGCGCCGCGATCGTCGACCACTTCGCGCCGCCGAGCCGTCGCTGCGAAGATCCGGCGCGGCAGGCGCGCATCGACGCCATCGTCGCGCAGCTCACCGCGAGCGTACAGCCGCGGCCCTACACGTTTCGGATCACCATCGTCAACAGCGGCATCGTGAACGCGGTGGCCGCGCCGGGCGGTCACATCATCGTCTTCCGCGGCCTGCTCGAGCGCACCGATAGCGCGGAGGAGCTGGCCGGCGTGCTCGCGCACGAGGTACAGCACGTGCTGCATCGCCACGTGACGCGCGCGATCTTCCAACAGGCATCCACGGGCGTACTGATGGCGGCGCTGGTCGGCGACGTGTCCGGCGTGGTCGCCTACGGCCTCCAGGGCGCGCGGACGCTCGGCGACCTGCAGATGAACCGTGCCGCGGAGAGCGAGGCCGATCGCGACGGTATGCGGCTGCTACAAGAGGCGAGCATCGACACGGAGGGGATGATCACGTTCTTCGACAAGCTGTCGAAGTACGAGCGCGAGCACGGCGGCGATTCGCTGACGCGCTACCTCCGCTCGCACCCCACGACCGCCGAGCGCATCGCGACCCTGCGCGGGCTGGCGGCCGCGGCACCCCGCCCCGAGCGTCGGCTCCTCGGCGAGGACGATTGGAACAACGTCAAGAGTCTGTGCGGCGAGCTGCCGGAGGACTCGCGCTCGCCGCAGCGATGAGCGCGCGCACGCGCCATGGCAGCGCCGGCGTCTGCGTCACGCGCACGCCGAGGGGCGCCAGCGCGTCGTCGATGGCGTTGGCGATCGCCGCCGGCGGCGAGATGGCGCCGCCCTCGCCGAGCCCTTTCATGCCGAGCGGGTTACGCGGCGAGGGGAATTCCAGGTGGATCGTCTCGATCGGCGGCAGGTCGCTCGCGGCCGGCACCGCGTAGTCCATGAGACTGCCGGCCAGCAGCTGCCCCTCGGCGTCGTACGCCATGTCCTCGAACAGCGCGCCGCCCACACCCTGGGCGACGCCGCCGTGCACCTGGCCGTCCACGATGATCGGATTGATGACCTTGCCGCAATCGTGCGCGACGACGTAACGGATCAGCTTCACGGCGCCGGTCTCGCGATCGACGTCGACGACGGCGACGTGCACCGCGCTCGCGAACGTGACGGTCGGCACGTGATGATAGGCGGTGGCGTCGAAGTCGGGTGTGACGACGCCTGGCTTTGCGAACGTCGGAATGGCCGCCTGGACGATCCGCGCGAAGTCGACGGCGGACGACGGCGCGCCGCGCACGAACACCCGCCCGTCCTCGATCTCGAGATCCTCCGGCGCGGCTTCGAGCAGCGCGCCGGCCGCTGCGAGGACCTTTGCGCGGACCTGGCCCGCGGCGTCGGCGATCGAGTTGCCCGCGGTGACGCCGCTGCGGCTCGCGAACGTGCCGATGCCGAACGGCACGCCCGCCGTATCGCCGCCGGTCACGGTCACCCAGTCGAGCGGCACGCCGAGCGCGTCGGCGGCCACCTGCGCGAATGACGTCTCGTGGCCCTGGCCCGAGCACACGGCGCCCGTGGCGACCTGCACGCGGCCGGCGGCGTCGAGCGTGACGCGCGCGCCCTCGAACGGGCCGATGGCCGTGCCCTCCACGTAGCCGGAGATGCCGATGCCACGCCACACGCCGCGCGCGCGGAGCGCATCCTGCTCCTTGCGCACGCGATCGTACTCGGCGGCGGCGAGCGCGGACTCCAGCGCGGCCGGGAAGTCGCCGCTGTCGTAGACCATCGGGTTGCCGTCGCGGTACGGCATGCCGAAGTCGAATGGCAGCTCGTCGGGGCGGATATAGTTCCTGCGTCGTACGTCCGCCGGATCGAGGCGCAGCGTGCGCGCCAGGCAATCGACCGCGCGGTCCATCGCAAACACCGTCTCGGGACGGCCGGCGCCTCGATACGGAGCGTTCGGCGTCTTGTTGGTGACGACGGCCTTGACGTCGACCTGCATGTCGCGGATGCGGTGTGGCCCGATGAGATGCGCGACGGTGTTGTAGGGCAGCACCACGCCCCAGGCGTTGTAGGCGCCGAGGTCGAGCCAGATGCGGTCGACGAGTCCGAGGATCGTGCCGTCGCGCCGGGCGCCGAGGCGAATCGTGTGCGTCTGGTGGCGCGCGTGGGCGGCGCTCATCATGTGCTCGCGCCGGTCCTCGACCCACTTCACGGGCCGGCCGAGCACGCGTGCGGCGATCGGGATCAGCGCGTCTTCCGCATAGCCCGAGGCCTTGGTGCCGAAGCCGCCGCCGAGGTCCGGCGCGATGACGCGGATGCGGTGCGGCGGCAACTCGAGCGTGCTCACGAGGCCTTGCTGGACGAAGTGCGACACTTGCGTGCTGTTCCACGTCGTCAGCGTCCCGTCGCGACGATCCCAGACGGCGACGACGCCGCGGCCTTCGAGCGGCATCCCGACGTAGCGCTGGATTCGGAACGTCTCTTCGATCACGACCTCGGCGGAGGCCAGCGCGCGGTCGGCGTCGCCGATGGCGTGCCGGAAGCCGACGGCGACGTTGGTGCCCCACTCGGGATGCACGAGCGGGGCGCCGGGCTCGCCGGCGATAAGCATGTCGACCGACGCCGGCAGCGGGGTGTATTCGACCTCGATCGCCGCGAGGGCATCCTCGGCGCGCGCGCGGTCGGTGGCCACGACCATGGCCACGATCTCGCCGACGTAGCGCACGCGCTCCTTGGCCAGCGCGTACTGCGGCGCCTGGCGGAGCTCGAACTTCACCGCGGCCGCGAGGCCGGGCGGCGGCGCACCGAAGAGCGGCAGCGGCTTCATCCAACGCGCGAGGTCGGCGTGCGTGAAGACGGCGACCACGCCCGGCATCGTCCTGGCGGCCTCGGTGCGAATGTGCGCGAGCGTCGCATGCGCGTGGGGCGAGCGAAGAAACGCTGCGTGCAGCAGACCGGGCAGGGTGACGTCGTCGACGAACCGGGCCTCGCCGCGCAGGAAGCGCGGGTCCTCGCGGCGTCGGACGGCGGCGCCGAAGTACTTGGCGCCCATTCAGCGGCCGGCGGTCAGCGCTTCGTGTCGCGCGTGGGGATGATCCAGTCGAGCCACGGCGCGGCGGCGGCGATGAAGAGCCCGGGAAGCGCGACGCCGCTGATGACACCGAGGATCGACAGGAACGCGAGCGAGATCGCGGTCACCGCGAGGTCGAGCAGCACCGTCATCTACTCGACCTCCACGATCATCTCGATCTCGACGGGGATCTGCATCGGCAGCGAGCCCATGCCGACGGCGGAGCGGGCGTGCTTGCCGATCGCTTCGCCGAAGACCTCAACCATCAGGTCGGAGAAGCCGTTGATCACCTTGGGCTGCTCGCCGAAGTCGTCGGTGCAGTTGACCATGCCGAGCACCTTCACGACGCGCTTGACCTTGTCCAGGCTGCCGAGGCTCGCGCGCGTCGTCGCCAGCAGATTCAGGCCGACCTCGCGCGCCACCTGGGCGCCCTGCTCCGTCGAGAGATCCTTGCCCACCTTGCCGCGCGCCATCTTGCCGTCGCTGCCTCGGACCGGACCGTGACCGGCGAGGAATAATAGATTTCCCACGCGCACAGCGGTGACGTAGTTCGCCATCGGAGACGGCGGCGCAGGTAAGGTGATGTTCTTCGACTTGAGGTTCGATTCTGCGCCCATGGAGGTGAGCCTCCTTCGCGGGGACTGACAACCGCGCGTCATCGTGTCACACTACGCCGTGTCCGTCAAACCTGCGGCCGTCATTCCGGTGCCCGCCGCCACGCTCGTGCTGCTCCGCGATCGTCCGGCCGGCGGCGTCGAGATTCTTCTGATGCAGCGACACGCGAAGAGCAAGTTCGCCGCCGGCGATTTCGTGTTCCCGGGTGGCAAGCTCACGCGCGAGGACAACCCGCCCGACGCGATCCGCTGGTGCACCGGCCTCGATGCGGCGACCGCCGCGAAGACGCTCGACCTTTCGGACACCGAGCTGGCGGTCGCACACTGGATCGGCGTCATCCGCGAGACGTTCGAGGAGGTCGGCGTGTTGCTCGCGACGTCGGCCGGCGGCGGCCCCGTTCAAGTGGCGCCCGCGACGCTCAGCGCGTGTCGCCGCGCCTGCCAGGCGGACAATCGCGCGTTCTGGGAGCTCGTGAAGCAGGAAGATCTGCGGCTTGCGACGGATCGGCTCGCGTACTTCGCGCACTGGATCACGCCCGAGGGCAACCCGCTACGCTTCGACACGCGCTTCTTCGCTGCGCCGATGCCGCCAGAGCAAACGCCGACCGGCGACGACAAGGAGGTCACCGACCTGCGCTGGCTCGCGCCGGCCGAGGCGCTCCACGCACAGAAGCGCGGCGAGATCTCCCTGCGCAATCCGACCGTGCGGAATCTGATGCTCTTCACCGACGCGACGTCGACGGCCGACGGGCTGGCGCGACTGCGCGGGCGAAAGGTGACGACGATCGCCCCGCGCGTCGTGTTCGGGCCGGACGGAGCGCGGCGCATTCTGATGCCAGGCGACCCGGATTACTGAGCCTCGCAGCCGACAAATGAAGTCTCGGAAGCCGAGACTCGAGGCCATCGCGCGCGGCGGCCCGACCTTCTGCCCACGTATCTTGTCGACACGAGATTCGGCAGGCGCGTGTTGTCGCGCGGCGGTCGTGCCGGCCGAAGGAGCGCTGGCCGATGACTGACGAGCAGACACGCATTCGCGGGTATCTCCAGACACAGGGCGCCAAGCAAACGCCGGCCGAGATCGTGGCCAAGGTCGAGGCGGCGATGGCGGACCTCGCGAAGGCCGCGCGCGCGGTGCCGGCGGCGCGCTTTGCCGAGCGGCCGGAGCCCGAGGAGTGGAGTGCCAACGAGGTGCTGGCGCACGTCGTCGCGGCGGACACCTATTTCGGGGGCGGGATCGTCGCGATCCTCGAGGGGCGGGCGGCGCCGCCGCGCGGCGGCGGGCGGGGATTCGAGAACGCGCCGCTGCGAACGGTCGACGCGTGGCTCGAGATCCTTCGCGGCCAGCGTCAGCCGCTCTTCGACCGCGCGCGCGCCGCGGATCCGGCCGCCCGGCTCGATGTGACGATCGAGCATCCGTTCTTCGGCCCGCTCAACTGGCGCGAGACGCTGCTGTTCACGCGCCTGCACGATCTCGATCACGCGGGTCAGCTCGGCAAGATCGCCGTGGCGTTCGGCGCGACCCCGCCGCCCGGCGCGTCACCGCGATGAACGTCGCGATCTCGCTGCGGCTGGCGACCGAGGACTGGGAGCAGGGCAGCGCGTACGTCGTCGAGGCCGAACGGCTCGGCGCGGAGTCCGTGTGGACGCCGGAGGCGTGGGGGCACGATGCCGTTGCGCCGCTCGCGTTTCTCGCCGCGCGGACCTCGCGCATCGGCCTCGGCACCGGGATCATGCAGGCGGGGACGCGCACGCCGGCGCTGATCGCGATGACGGCGCTGAGCCTGGCGTCGATGTCGAACGGCCGCTTTCGTCTGGGTCTCGGCGTCAGCGGACCCCAGGTGATCGAGGGCTGGCACGGCGTTCGGTTCGACCGGCCCGTGCGCCGGCTGCGCGAAACCGTCGAGATCGTGCGGCGCGCGGCGGCCGGCGAGCGCTTGAGCTACAAGGGCGAAGTGTACGAGCTGCCGTTGCCCGGCGGCGAGGGCAAGGCCCTGCGCGTCGCCGCCAAGCCGCGCGCGGGCATCCCGATCTATCTGGCGACGCTGTCGCCACGCAGCCTCGAGATGACCGGGGAAGTCGCCGACGGCTGGCTCGGCACATCGTTCATGCCCGAGCACGCGCACGTGTTCCTCGACCATCTCGCGACCGGCGCGAAGCGGGCCGGGCGCGCGCTCGACGCGCTCGACCTGCACGTCTCGGCCGGTGCGCTCGCGTTCGGTGACGACGTCGAGAAGCTCATTCCGCCGCGCAAGCCCGGTCTGGCGTTCAGCCTCGGTGCGATGGGATCGCGCCGCCACAACTTCTACAACGACGCCTATCGGCGCGCCGGCTACGCCGAGGTGGCGACAGACGTGCAGCGGCTCTGGCTCGAGGGGCGTCGCGACGACGCGGCCGCGCGCGTGCCCGACGAGCTCGTGCTCAAGACGAATCTGCTCGGCACCACGGCGATGGTGCGCGAGCGTCTGGCGCTGTACCGCCGCGCCGGCATCGCGACGATTCGCGTCGAGCCCGCCGGTGATACGCTCGACGCGCGGCTGGCCAATCTCGGGCGCCTGCTCGAGCTGGCGCGGACCATTTGAGAGGAGCCTGACGATGGACCTGAACTACTCGCCCGAGGAGACCGCGTTTCGCGACGAGGTCCGTGCCTGGATCGAGGCGAACCTGGCGAGCGATCTGCGCGACAAGGTCCTGAGCTATGGCGAGCTGTCCAAGGACGAGCTGCTGGGCTGGCACAAGACGCTGGCCAAGAAGGGCTGGATCGCGCCGCACTGGCCCAGGGAATGGGGCGGCACCGACTGGACGGTCGTGCAGCGCTACATCTTCGAGGAGGAATGTGGAGCGGCGGGCTGTCCGCCCATCGTGCCGTTCGGCGTGCGCATGTGCGCGCCGGTGCTGCTGCGTTTCGGCACCGACGCACAGAAGCAGCGCTTTCTGCCTCGCATATACAACGGGGACGACTTCTGGGTGCAGGGCTACTCGGAGCCCGGCGCCGGCTCCGATCTGGCGTCGCTGAAGACGCGCGCCGTCCGCGACGGAGACCACTACGTCGTCACCGGCCAGAAGATCTGGACGACGCTCGGCCACTACGGCGACTGGATCTTCTGTCTCGTGCGCACCGATCCCAAGACCGAAAAGCGGCAGGACGGCATCTCGTTCCTGCTCGTCGATATGAAATCGCCCGGCATCACGGTGCGGCCGATCGTGCTGCTCGATCAGAGCCGCGAGGTGAACGAGGTGTTCTTCGACGACGTGGCAGTGCCGGACGGAAACCTCGTGCACGAGGAAAACAAGGGCTGGACGGTGGCGAAGTTCCTGCTGGGCTACGAGCGGATGGGGACCGGCAACATCGCCGTCTGCAAACGCGAGCTGGCGCGCGTGAAAGAGCTGGCTGCGCGTGCGGGTCTGCTCGACGATCCCCGCTTCACCGATCGCCTGACGCGCGTCGAGGTCGAGCTGATGGCCCTCGAGATCACAAATCTGAGGTTCCTCGACCAGCTGCGCGGCGGCCGGCCGCCCGGCGCCGAGGTCTCGCTGCTCAAGATCAAGGGGACGGAGATCCAGCAGGCGCTGACCGAGCTGATGATGCAGACGGCCGGGCCGCTGGCGCCGATCTTCCGCCCGGTGGCGCCGGATGCGCCCTTCGACGCGTTCACGGCCACGCTGTTCCCGCGCTACTGCAACGTGCGCAAGGCCACCATCTACGCCGGCTCGAACGAGATCCAGCGCAACATCATCGCCAAGGCGACGCTCGGCCTGTAGGCGGAGGGGCGACATGAATTTCGAGTACAGCGACGAGCAGCGGCTCCTCTCCGACACTCTGCGCAAGTTCCTCGGCACCGGCTATTCGTTCGACGCGCGCGGCAAGATCATCGCCTCGCCGGCGGGCTTCAGCGACGACGTCTGGGCCGCGCTCGCCGAGATGGGCATCCTGAGCGTGCCGTTCGACGCGGTTTATGGTGGCTTCGGCGGCACGACGATTGACATGCTGATCGTTTTTGAGGCGTTCGGCGAGGCGCTCGTCGTCGAGCCGTATCTGGCGACCGTCGGGCTCGGCGGCCGCTTCGTCGCGCGCGGCGGCAGCGCCGAGCAGCGCGCGCGGATCTTGCCGGCGCTGATCCAGGGCAAGCACAAAATGGCGTTCGCGCAGACCGAGGTCGACGCGCGCTGGGATCTGCGGCGCGTGACCACGCGGGCGACGAAGTCCGGCGACGGCTGGGTGCTCGAGGGCGACAAGCGCGCCGTGCTGCACGGCGGCTCGGCCGACACGCTCGTCGTCTCCGCGCGCACCGGCGGCGCGCCCGACGACGCGCGCGGCATCAGCCTGTTCCTTGTCGAGCGCGCCGCGCCCGGCGTGGCCGTGACCGAGTATCGCGGGCTCGACAACCTCCGCCTGGCGAACGTCCGCCTCTCGGGTGTGCGCCTCGGGCGGGACGCGCTGCTCGGCACCGAGGGCGAGGGCTTCGGCTTGGTGGAGGAGGTCGTCGACTACGCCACCGCGCTGCTGTGCGCGGAGGCCGTCGGCGCGATCAAGTACGCGCACGACGCGACGCTCGATTATCTGAAGACGCGACGGCAGTTCGGTGTGCCGATCGGCTCGTTCCAGGCGCTGCAGCATCGCATGGTCGACATCCTCATCTCGTACGAGCAGGCGCGCTCGATCGCGTGTCTGGCGTGCGTGAAGGTCGACACCGCGGACGCCGCCGAGCGGCGCCGCATCGTCTCGGCGGCCAAGATCAAGGTCGCCGACGCCGCGCGCCACGTGAGCCAGGAGGCCGTGCAGCTGCATGGCGGCATGGGCATGACCGAGGAGCTGAAGATCAGCCACACCTTCCGGCGGCTGACGATGATCGCGCAGGCGTTCGGCGACGCCGACCATCATCTCGCGCGCTTCGCCGCGCTATGACGAACCAGCGAGTCGTGCTCGCGAGCCGACCCGTCGGCCCGGTGAGCGAAGCGAATTTCCGCGTCGAGGCAGCCCCGCTGCCGCAGCCCGCGGAGGGCGAGGTGCTGGTGAAGAACCTCTGGCTGTCGCTCGACCCTTACATGCGCGGGCGCATGAGCGACGCCAAGAGCTACGTGAAAGGCGTCGACATCGGCGAAGTCATGGTCGGGCAGACGGTGGGCGAGGTCATCGACTCCAAAAAT
>Ga0209474_10003112_pt1 | contig 14738 bp, 8 predicted proteins | sample GraSoiAngelo_145_FD_185902 | JGI IMG/M metagenome (GOLD analysis project Ga0209474, IMG submission 185902) | Grasslands soil microbial communities from the Angelo Coastal Reserve, California, USA - 14_1009_05_20cm (SPAdes) (version 2) | ecosystem: Environmental > Terrestrial > Soil > Grasslands ...
GGCAAGAGCTTCTCGCTACGTGACATTTGCAGTGATGTTGCCAATCGCTCTGCTCGCTCTCGCGCCGCTGGTTCGTTCGCACTGGACTCGTTCATTCTCCGTGCGAGGCCAACTAATAACCAAAGCAGTGTCCCTTTTCCTACTTATCCCGTTTATACTCACGACTTTTGCTGGCTTTCTCGCGGACCTGCCGGTCTGGCCAGTGATTCGGCAAGCGCGCCTTTACGGCAAGGCACTTGTTTCCTTTATCAATTTCGTGCCCGAAAGAGAAGAACTGGCCAGGCACGTATTTCCCTATGATGGCAGAGTGAAAACGGCCGCCAACGCCCTGAATCGTATCGGCTATCTGCGTCCCCCGTTATTCCAATCGAATCTTATCCGCAACGTGGCAGACCCAGCATCGAGCGGCTCCCCGCGTTTCGGTGAATTTCAACTTAGTGAGGAGAAATCGGGACAGGTTCAAATCGGCGGGCAAGCCTTTTTGCCCGACAAAGGAGGTCCCGCTGACGCCGTTCTCATTACTTACGATAACGCCGAGGGAGAACCGGTGATTTGCGCTATTGCTTCGATTGAGAGCCCTCGCGAAGGCAGATTAAGGCTGGCGTGGGACTCTTCTGCACTGTCGTCCAGATGGAGGCGGCTTCTTCCACTGGATCGTCTCCCTGAAGGACAACAGTGTCTCTTGAAGGCGTGGTCATATGACGCCGAGACATGTCGGGCCTATCGCCTTGAGGGAAGCGCAACCGTAACACGGTAGCGGCAGGTTCGGAAATGTACCGTCTTATCTTAACGACGATAATCGCAGGGATTCGACCCTATCCTTGGCGCGCCACAAGGTGACGGAATTTAGAGAGCGTTCGGTTTTTTGATTCCGGGAAGCGCAGGCTGCCAGCCTGCAATTGCCGGCAGCTTGCCGGCAATATTCTAGCGGATGTTATCGTGGTGATCACTGATTCTGTTCTCGGCGAACCGCCGAGACCTACAGGATTAGCAGCCTATCCTCCTCAGAACAAAAGAATGCGCGCCGAAACAAAGGAAATCATAAGCTGTTTAACAGTGTAACTATTTAACCATTTAACAATCACGACAGCGATCTCGCGGCATCGATCACATGCTGCGCGTCGATTCCAAATTCCTTCATCACTTCCGCGCCCGGCGCGCTCAGGCCAAAACGGTGCAGTCCGACTACTTTTCCATCGAGACCGACGTATTGATACCAGATTTCCGGCACACCTGCCTCGATCGCCACACGTTTGCGACAGTTCTTCGGTAAAACTTCTTCGCGATATTCTTCAGCTTCGCGATTGAACCGTTCCATGCATGGCATCGAAACGACGCGCGTACCCGCGCCCAGTTCTTTCGCGGCAGCGAGCGCGTGCTGCAATTCGCTTCCACACGACAAAATGATCAGGTCCAGCGGTGCGCTTTCCTGTTTCGCGATGTAACCACCGCGTCGCACCCCTTCGCGTCGTAATTTCACATCGATCTCGTTGAGCATCGGCACGTTTTGCCGGGTCAGCGACAGCAAGGTCGGACCATCAATTCGCTCACAGGCGGCAACAAATGCGCCCGCGGTTTCCTCGGGATCACCCGGCCGGATTACGTCGAGATGTCTGATTAAACGCAGCGCGCTCACGGTTTCGATAGGTTGATGGGTCGGACCGTCTTCCCCTACGCCGATCGAGTCGTGCGTGAAAATGTAAATGTTCGGCAATCGCGCCAGCGCCGCGAGCCGAATCGAGGGCCGGGCATAATCTGAAAAAACAAGAAAGGTCGCGCCCGAGGCCCGGAAAATTCCGTGATAGGAAACGCCATTCAGGATTGCGCACATCCCGTGCTCGCGAATGCCGAAGCGGATGTTGCGGCCGCCCGGATTGTCACGAGTGAAATCGCCACTCTCCTTGATGTAATTCATGGTTGAGCCGTAAAGATCGGCGCTGCCGCTGATTAAATTCGGCATCGCCTTCGCAATTGGCTGAAGCACTTCGCCGCCCGCCTTGCGTGTCGCCAGTTTTGCGTCCGAGGGAAATGCCGGAATTTTCTCGAGCAAATCCTGCGGGACTTTCTTATCGATGGCGTCGTCCAGGGCGCGCGCTTTCTCCGGATTTTTTTCGCGCCATCCCTTCCAGATCTTTTCCCACTGCACAAAATTGGCCAGCAGTTTCTTTTTGTGTTCGGCGAAATATTCGCGCGTCTCTTTTGAAACGAAATAATGCTCTTCCGGCAACCCGAGATTTTTTCGCGCGGCATCGACAAATTTTGCGCCCGCTTCGCCATGGGCTTTCGCCGTTCCCTCAATCTCCGGAATCCCTTTCCCTGCAACGGTGTGAATAATAATGAACTGCGGTTTCCCGTTTTTGCGCTCTTTCGCGATGTTACAGGCATCGAGGAATTCCTGCATGTCATCGCCCTGGATTTCTTGCGTATCGAATCCATAGGCCTCATAACGTTTACGCGTGTCTTCGCTCTGCGTTTGCTTGGCCATGGCATCGAGCGTGATGGCATTTGAATCGTAAATCAGAATCAGATTATCGAGCCCGAAATGCCCGGCGAAGGCGCTCGCTTCCGCCGACACGCCTTCCTGGAGACAACCGTCGCCCGCCAAGCAAAAAATATGCTGGTCGAAAATGCGATGTTCGCTGGTGTTGAAATGTGCCTGCGCCATTTTCGCAGCCATTGCCACACCAACCGCGTTGCCAACGCCCTGCCCCAGCGGGCCGGTGGTACACTCGATGCCGGGTGTGTCGCCAAATTCCGGATGTCCCGGCGTTTTCGAATGCAGCTGGCGAAAATTTTTGATGTCCTCGATCGAAACGTCGTAGCCGCTCAGATGCAGCCAGGCATACAGAAACATACTGCCGTGACCGGCGGAAAGAATGAAATAGTCGCGATTGATCCAACGCGGTTGATCTGGATTGGCTCTGAGCAAATAACCGTAGAGCACCGCCCCGATCTCGGCGCATCCGAGCGGGAGGCCAAGATGGCCTGATTGCGAAGCCTGCACCGCATCCATTGCCAGGCCGCGCGCTTCCGTGGCCGCGCGCGAGAGAGCTTCGAAATTCATTTGCATAGCGTTCTATAATCGCAGCGCGACCGCCGACAAAACGTTTTTGCCATCTTGCATTCGTGACCAAATCGCCGGTCATTGCCGAAGGTGAACCGGTCCGCATTGCTTCACATCGTCGAGCGTCTCGAGGGGTTACTCGGAAAATTACCGGCGCCGATCCAAAAACCGATGTTGCACGAGTTAACGCCGTTGAAGGAACTTTTTTTGCAGCAACGCCCGCCGCGTCTCCTCCTCGGCGGAGCAGGCCGCTGGCCGATGCCGCAAGTTGTGAATCTTCTTTTTAACGGCGTTGCGGTTGAAGATTCCAGCCAGGTGGTGTTCGAGATTTTTCGCTGGCAAGACGTTGAAATCAAAAATCGAGGCGCCATTTCCGTACTCGACGCCCGTGGCGCCGATGACGTAGCGGAAAAAACGGTTCGCCGAGAACTCGAGCGCGCATCAGCAGACGCTATCATCATTTTGAGCGACGCTTCCGAAGGCCGCAGCAAGGTAAAACGAAGCGCGGAAAATGGCAGCGAGTGCGTGCATTGGAATGATGCGGTGCGCAAAAACGCCGGCATTATAGCGATCCATCTCGAGCCGGTGCCAAGCGCGGGGCACAATGGGGGACCGGTCAGAATGGATTGGTCGGAAAAAATCCAGCCGCAGTTACACGGTCGCGTCTGGGGCGGGTTCGAGTTTTCCGGTGAACCAGGACACGCCTTGGCCGACCGGGCAGCGTCACATCAATTCGTTTCCGTGCTTTCAAAAAAGTTACCGAACGAGTGCCGGGTCGAAATTGTCCGCATTTCGGGCGACCGCGAAGCCCAACGCGAGATCGCAAACATTCTCATCAAATCGACCAGCGCGATCTGCACCGCAGTCGGCGCGCAGCCGATTCCGCTCGCGGACCTCCCCATCCTCACCACCCTGCAATTGGTGATGGTCTCCGGGATCATGTACCTGAGCGGACGCGAGCGAAGCCTGCGTGCAGCTACAGAATTTGTCGGCGCGCTCGGAGCCAACGTCGGGGCCGGAATGCTTTTGCGCGAGGGCGCTCGCGCACTCCTGAAATTCTTTCCGGGTTGGGGAAATGTCGTCTGTGGAATGGTGGCAGGCGCAGGCACCTACGCTATCGGACACGCAGCATCCGCTTATTTCCTGGAGGGAGTGACGCTAGGCGAAGCGCGTCGCACCTATTTGAGAGGACGAAAACGCCGGAAGTCAGCGATGTTGCAGCTCAAATGACGATTCGGGGGGCGCGAGCAGCTTCTCATAAGATATGCGGCGCTTGCTTCGGGCAATGGAGGGCGGAGCGCCTGCGATGCTCATGACCATGGCGGACTGGCAGGACCTCGCCCCTCCATACATTTATGAAATTGGGGAGTCGTTTCCGAGGCGGTGAATAACTTGTGTACAAACCGACGATCCTCTCCACATTTTGTTCACAGCTTTTTGTGAACAGCGGGCGTGTTTCCCTGCCTTTCCGGCTGATCAGCGGATGAATCTTTCGGAAGTTCGCGCAGCGCTCGACAGCACCGGCGTGCGTCCGGCAAAAAGACTGGGACAGAATTTCCTGCACGATCAAAACCTGGCGCGTTGGATTGTCGAGCGGGCCCAGATTGGTCCGGGCGATTTTGTTCTGGAAATTGGACCCGGGCTCGGCGCGCTCACCAGCGAGATCCTGAAGCGCGGCCCGCGTCTGCTGGCGTTGGAGAAAGACGCGCGTCTGGCCAATTTTTTGCGCGAAAAATTTCGCGACTCGCGATTCGAACTTCGCCATTGCGACGCGCTTGATTTCGACACGCGAATTCTTTTCGCGGAGCGCAACGTGAAAGTGATCGGAAACCTCCCCTATTACATTGCGAGCCAACTGCTCTTACGCTTTGTCAATTTTCCAAGTTATATCTCATTGGCATTGTTCATGTTACAAGATGAGATGGCCCGACGCCTCTCGGCCAAACCAGGAAGCGCCGATTACGGCGCGCTCACGTTGCAGCTGCAACTTCATCATCACGTTGAGTATTTGCGAAAGATTCCGCGCACAGTTTTTATCCCGCAGCCCGAAGTCGCTTCGGCAATTGTTCGCTTTATCTCGCGCGACGAAAAACGGATCGGAATTTTCGATCACCAAATGTTTCGCGAGATTGTAAAGCGCGGATTCTCGCAGCGGCGAAAGCAATTGCGGAAACTACTCGCCGGTCAAATTGTTGACTGGGAAAGCACTTCAAAAAAAATTGCGACCCCCTTGTCGGCGCGCGCCGAAGAGCTTTCGCTTCAGCAATGGATTGCGCTGGCCAATCTCATCGCTCCACGCGATGAAAAAATTGCGTCGCGGGCGTCAGCTGAGCGCTTTCCGGTCGTGGACGAAAACGATCGGCAAATTAGCACCGCCAGTCGCTTGGAAGTCCATGAGAATAACTTTCGTCATCGCGCCGTTCACATCCTCATTTTCAATCATGCCGGGGAGATACTTTTACAAAAGCGTTCGCCCTGGAAAGACCGGCATCCCCTGCTCTGGGATTCAAGCGCAGCAGGTCACGTGGAAGCTAACGAAGACTATGAGGAGGCCGCCGGACGCGAACTCATGGAGGAACTTGGAGTAAGTGGGAGGCTCGATCACATTGGTAAGCTGCTGGCGTCGGAAAAAACCGGTCAGGAATTCATCATGGTTTATCGCGGAGAATGCGACGGGCCATTTGCCTTTCCATGCGAAGAAATCAGTGCAGTCGAGTTTTTTCCGAGCGAAATCGTGGAGAGATGGGTGGCAAATAAGCCCGAGGACTTTGCACCAGGATTTCTCGAATGCTGGCGGTTATTCAATGCTATTTCATCTTAACAGCCGGTTCGTTGTAGCTGCCGTTGTCTCAGCGGCAGAAATTAGAGGCTCTGCCGCCAGCCTCAGCGGCCGCCACAGCCTGACAACGCACTACTGCTCGAAAATCATTTCAGCCCAACCAATTCCGGCGGGGGTAAGTTCCAGCTTTTCCACCTTGCCGAATAATCCGCATTCGTGAGCAACGCGTAGCAAGGACGCTGGGGAGCCCGCAACCACCCGACTAGCCGAACCAAGTCCGGTTCCGCCATTGTCGTGCACCCAGTCGTCGGCCGATTTACTCCTCGACGAATATGAAAGAAGATAGCACTGCCATTACCGGGCACCGGCGGGTCGGAATTATGTCTAATCTCGATCAGCCAGCGATAGGCGAAATCGCCGCCGCGCATTTTTTCGTGGCTGTAATTGTCGGGCGGATTACGCGGATCGATCACCACATGCCGGTTATAATTGGGCGAACGCGGATCATCGCTCCAGACATCGGCTTCGGTCACCTGGTGAAATGGATAATTCGCTCCCGGCGGTAACGCGGCATCGTAGGTAAATACCTCACCGATGCGAAAAATGCCGGCCGGCGCGCGACCATCGCGCTCGTGTTTTCGCAGGCCCGGCTCGCCCTGACCGGCGATCCCACTTCCCCAGGCCAAACCGTTTTTTCCAAACAACACCGGAACCGGCCCCGCCTGCGCTCGCCACTTGCCTCCCGCCTTTTCCAGCAGATACAAACGGCCATGCACGGAATTCCAGTCCGGCGCGAGAGCAACGATGAGTTGTGCGCAATCGTCCGAGAGCGCGGCGGCATGGGCGCTGCTCGCAACAAACAACGCCATCAGCGAGATGAGGAATCGTCCGTAATTCACGCTTAATCTAGACGCTGATCAGGCCAAAACTGCAACGCGTTTCCTCAATGAAACAACGAATGATCATCTACGGCGCGCTCGTAGTCCTGATTTTCGCCGCGCACGCTCCAGCGTTACGAGCGACCTTTGTTTGGGACGACACCGCGCTCGTTCTGCGCGATCCACTCATTCGCAGTTGGCGACTGATTCCAGAAGGCTTTCAACATTTTCTGTTTGTTGACGCGACTCCTTCGAATTTTTATCGGCCGGTTCAGCGCCTGACCTACACGCTGGAGTATTGGGCGTTCGGCTTTCATCCCGCGCCTTATCACTTGACCAATATTTTGCTCCATGCTGCCACCGCCATCGCGTTGTTTATTTTCGCCCTCGGATTCTTTAAGCTCTATCACGTTGATGAACGAAAAAGCCTGGGGACTGCGGCCATTGCCTCGCTGGCGTGGGCGCTGCATCCGCTCCATTCCGGAGTCGTCGATTATGTATCCGGACGCGCGGATTCGCTCGCGGCACTTTTTGGTTTCGCCGCACTATATTTTACGGTTCGGGCGCTTAGCCAGGAATCGGCTTGGAAATTCTACGCTGTAGCCGGATTTGCGCTTCTGGCCAGCGCGCTAAGCAAAGAGAGCGGGCTCATTTTTTCCGCGTTGGCGATCACTTTGATTCTTCTGAGGAAAAACTGGAAAGGAATGGTGGCGATTGGAGTGGCGATCGCCTTTGTTCTCACCATCTACGCGACCCTGCGCAATCAGGTGCTGCCAGTGGATGTGCCCCGGCTTTCGCCGCCGGCGCCGGCGTTGGTCCGTCCAATTATCGCGGCCCGTGCGCTGGCTGAGTACACCGGTCTTTTGGTGGCGCCGGCGAATTTGCACATGGATCGTGATGTGGAGAATCATCCCTGGGGATTTAATCCTGTTAGTCTCACAGCCGGCGCCTGGCGTGAGTTACAAACGCTGGCAGGGCTTATAGTCTTCGGCGTACTGCTGTGGTGGGCGCGCCGCGCACACAAACGTGAATCGGGAATCTTCGCGCTTCTTCTCTGCGCCGGGATTTCGTATTTGCCGGTATGCGGTCTTTTTTCCTTGAACGCAAACATTGCGGAACACTGGGTCTACGTCGCGTTAGCCTTTGTTCTTCTCGCCGTTGCGCTGCAGGTCGCGCTAATCGTCTGGTCTCGGATCACTTTTTTCTCGGTCCTGATGCTCGCGGCGCTCTGGATCGCTTTTCTTGGGGTGCGAACATTTTACCGCGCGCAAGATTGGGAGGACCCGCGAACATTCTTCGGGCACACCGTCGCCGCCGGGGGCGATTCCACTCGAATGTTGATTAACCTCGGCGGACTCGAGTTATCCGAAGGCCACCTCGAACAGGCCAACATACTCTTGCAGCGGGCACTCGCAAAAAATCCTGAGCAACCGTTCGCTTTGCTCAATCTTGCCGCCGTCGCCTTGAAACGAAATGATCTGTCTACCGCGCGAGGTTTTCTCGAACGCGCCCAGAAGAATCCGGTAAGTCTGGCGCAAGCGGAAGAGATGCTGGCGTTGGTGGAACAAAAAGAAAAGGGCGAGATCAATCTGTTGCGCTTGCGCACGGCTTCGCGAACGAATCCGCCATCGTGGCCGATCATGCGACGTTACCTCGCTGCCCTGGCCGTGAGCGGGCAGACGGAAGAAGCGGTAGCAAAATTGCGGGCCGTGCTCGCAACGGAATGGTATCGCGCGGAAAGCTGGCAACTGCTCAGCGAATACCTAACGCGTCTTGGGCAAGCCGACGAAGCCGCTGAAGCGTTGGCCCAGGCACACGCCTTCGACGTCCATTTAAACAATCGCTGATCACATCAGCCTTCAACCTTCGATGTTGCGTGTTCGACGTTCAGCGTTCGATGTTTTCTCTTATCGTATTCTCAATCCATCGGCGCAACCCGGAAAGAATAGGAATAGGATGACGAATACGATTAGGAATAAGAGGGATTCGTAGCCGGCCCGCCAGCATCAGCCATCTCAACCGCATTCGTATCTACCGGAAGATATTTCATCCCAGCGAGCCAAAATACACCTGCTATCAACATCGTTGCCGAAACGACAAGAAAAGCCACGGTCATGTTTGTGTGATCCGCGACTGCACCAATCAGCGGCGGCGCGGCGGCGTCACCGAGCGCATGAATGATCAAAATGTTGAGAGCAAATGCGGTCGCCCTCACCGATGGGTGAGTAACATTGGCGAGGGCCGTGTTAGAGGGCCCGGTGTTAAAGAAAAGGAAAAAGATGGCAATAAACATCATCACCCATGCTGCCGGAAATGGCGTGAAAAGCATCGCAGCTGAAAATGGGAATGCGATCAACACTCCGATGCCCGAGACAAGAAAGTAGGAACCAGCAAAACGTTTGCGCAAGCGGTCGCCCGCAACTCCTCCGATCAGCGTCGCGGTCAATCCAGCAAACACAAGGATTCCGCCAAAAATGATTCGGCTGCTTGGCGGTAACCCCCGATATTCCAAATAGCCGGGAACCCAAAACGATAATCCGCCGATGGCAAAGGTGAGCGCAGTCATGGCGGATGTGTTCAAGATGTAGGATCGAATTCGCGCCAATTTCAGATAATCTTGCAAACTGGGGCGCTTCTTTTGCTTCATGATTTGCGCGCGCGGATCGCGCCTCCGGAAACACGCTAACCCGAGCAGTAACCCTGGTGGGCCAACCGCATAAAATGCCGTCTGCCAACTCCAATGCCCTACTACAAACCCACCGATCGCGTAGCCGAGCGCACTTCCGACGGGGAGCGCAACGTAAAAATACGAAAGCACACGGCCGCGACGTTCCAGCGGAAATAAGTCAGAAATGATAGTGGGCGCTGCAGGCCCATATCCCCCTTCGCCAACGCCGACAAAGAGCCGCGTGATGAACAGCAATGCAAAAGTACCGGCGAGTCCAGAGGCGGCGGTCGCCGCGCTCCAAAGGACCACGCTGGCGCCGATGATAATCCAGCGCGACATCCGATCAGCCAACCAACCAAAGATTGGTGCGGAAATCATGTAACTAACCAGAAAAGCTGGAGCCAGCCAGCCCGTTTTCTCCATAGCGTTCGGATCGCCAGCGGCGAAAAACGTGTGACGAATTTCCGGCTCAACCGAAGCCAGCACCTGTCTGTCGATATAATTAAAAAGATTAATCGCCAGCAGGAGCCACAATGCAGTGCGAGCGCCTGATTTTCCCTCGTTCGTCATCAAAGCCGATTGCAGAATGAGATAGAACGATTGTAAACGTAAAACAAATGCTGGGAGATTCTGCCACCGAGCGCGCTTTTTATCTTTTGGCCTGCGGCGTCGCCCGCCTAGTTTACCGGGTAAAAGCGATCGGCATTGAAAATCTTCCGAGCGGCGGTTGCCTGCTCGTGCCTAATCACATCACCTGGGTTGACGCGATTATCCTCCAGCTAGCGTCTCCACGCGCGGTTCGCTTTATCATCGATGAGGAATTTTATCGCAACGCAATGTTGCAGCCGGTGCTGCGAATGGCGCGCGCCATCCCGATCGACCGGCGTAAGCCGCGCGAAGCAATTCGCCGAGCGACCGACCGAATTGAAGCTGGCCAAATCGTTTGCATTTTCCCGGAAGGCCAACTCTCGCGCACCGGCACGCTGGCGCGTCTACAGCGCGGGTTCGAAATGATCGCGCGTCACGCCCAAGCGCCGGTGGTACCAGTTTTTCTCGATCAACTCTGGGGTTCAATCTTTTCATTTCGAGGCGGAAAATTTTTCCGGAAATGGCCAAAACATTTCCCGTATCGCGCCACGGTTGGCTTCGGCACCCCTCTTTCGGCGGAGGAAGCGACAATCCCACGCGTCCACGAAGATTTGCTGAAGCTTGGAACCGATTGCTTCGAGCAACGGCCCGAGTTGCATCAGCACATTGCGCGTCGTGCTCTTCGCGGACTCAAGCGCTCGCCTTTTGCCACCCTGGTGACCGACGGAATGGATGGCAGCAAGTTGAGCCGCGGAAAACTCCTCGGAGTTTCGATCGCGCTCAGTCGTTACCTTCGGCAAACATTTCCAGAAAAACGAATCGCGATTGTGCTGCCGGCCAGCAAAGGCGCGGTCGTTGCCAATCTCGCGGTGGCACTGGCCGACAAAGTGCCAGTCGGATTAAATTTCACCGCTTCGGTCGAGGCGATCGCAAGCGCGATCGGCCGCGCGGACATCGAAACTGCGATTAGCGCCAAACAGTTCCATGGCCGATTTCCCGATCTTCCCTGGCCGCGCCACATCGCGTTGCTCGACGAGCTGCTGCCGAAATTGAGGCGACAGATTCTGTTTTGGTGGATCGCGGGAATCATTACACCCAACTTCTTGTTAGCTCGCTGGCTCGGTCTTCCGCGCCACGGCGGACACAAAGAAGCAGTCTTGCTTTTTACCAGCGGCAGTTCCGGCGAACCCAAGGGCGTTGTTCTTTCCCATCACAATATCGTCGGCAACGTCGCCCAGTTTACCGTCATGCTCGATGCCGGACCGGACGACAGTCTTCTTGCCTCGCTCCCCTTTTTCCACAGTTTCGGCTGCACCGTCACCCTCTGGTATCCGCTCATCGAAGGCACCCCGATAATTACCTATCTCAGTCCGCTTGAAGCGGCGAAGAATGCTGCCCTGGTCGAGAAGTACAAAATCACAGTATTACTGGCGACACCTACTTTCTTGCGTGCGTATCTGCGCAAGGGCGAGCCGGAGCAGCTACGTTCCGCACGCCTGGTCATCGTCGGCGCGGAAAAGATGCCGCTCGATCTATCCGAGAAATTTTTCGAACGCTTCGGCAAACGCGTGATGGAGGGCTATGGCTTGACCGAAACAGCACCGGTCGTTTCCGTGAACCTGCCTGATCCAATTCCGGAGCGGCCCGATGTTACGGTGCAGCTGCTTTATCGCCTCGGCTCCGTCGGAAAAATGGCTTCAGGTATTGCCGCGGAGATCCGCCATCCCGAAACTAACGAGAAATTATCTATTTACGACAGCGGGATGCTCTGGCTGCGTGGTCCAAATATTTTTGAAGGCTATCTGAAGGATCCAAAACGAACGGCAGAGGTTTTGCACAATGGCTGGTTAAAGACCGGTGATATTGGCCGACTGGACGAGGACGGATTTCTCTACATCGAAGGCCGGCTTTCGCGTTTCTCGAAGATCGGCGGCGAAATGGTGCCGCACGAGGTTGTCGAGCAGAAGATTATTGGTGTGCTCGGTTTGGAAGGAAGCGAACGCCGTATCGCCATTTGTGGAGTGCCGGATGAAGCGAAAGGCGAAGCGTTGCTCCTATTAACGGCTGATCCAGTTGAGATGGATAAACTGCGCGCCGCCCTCAATGAAGCCGGCGTCCCAAACCTGTGGATCCCGAAGCGTTCCGTCGTGGTAGAAAACATTCCCGTTCTGGCTTCCGGCAAACTCGACATCAGGCGATGCCAGGAACTGGCTCATAATTTGTAGGGCAGGCATTCCTGCCTGCCAAAAATCTTCCGATGCGGCAGGCGGGAACGCCTGCCCGACAATTTCAGAACGCGTTCAATCCAGCCAATCCATCGCGGCCAGAAGACGGCGGAATTGGACGTCATCAACAGAAAGAGCGGGAAGCCATTCACCAATTGGTTCGCGTTTCCACCAGGCTGGGTCACCCGGCGGCGCGAAATGATAGCGATAGAGTTGCGCGCGAATGTAGTGCGGCGGTCTAACGGAAAATGGATTGTTCGCCAGCAATGAAAGTGTCCCCGGATCGTTGTGCAGAAGTCTCCAGACAAAATGGAGCGTCCATGGATACTCCGCCGGTGATGCCATGGCGGCGAACCAAATTTGCCAATCAATGCGCGGTTGATACGGCGCAACGAAAGGCGGACATCGATTCGGGTCGCCCGGTTTCGCTTTAAATTCGTATTCCTTCCACCTGGTATCGCCGGTAATAATCGCGTCGTCGGTACCTTCGAAAATGATCTCATCGCGTTCTTTGCCGACCGCACCGAACGCGCCGTAGGTGTTGACCAGGCTAAGCCGATCGAATGACGTGTTCATCATTTGCCGCTCGGAAATGAGATTGGCGACTGGCGCGATGCTCAAATAGGCGACCAGGAGCGACAATCCGATGGCGATGGAGTTGTTGATGCGCGACGGCTCAGATTCATGCGCGGCACGTTCGGCGCGCTTAACGATCAGGCGTGGAAGAACTCGCCGAAGGAAGGTGTCATCGAAACAAGCGAGAAATGGAATGATGGTCACGTAATTCAAGAACGAGAGGTTGCCGCTGATGATGAGAATGATTTGAAAACTCACCAGCAAGATGCCGGCGACATGGCGTGCGTGCTTCGGCCCGAAAGAAAACCAGGGGACGACTAGTTCGATGAAATGGTTCCAGGCCGTGCCGAATTTGTGGAACCAATGTGGTGCGAAATGCAGATACCGGCTAAAGGGACTTGGGATCGGCTGTGTTTCATAATGATAATAAAGGCAGGTCAAATCGCCCCAGCATGGATCGCCGCGTAGTTTGATCAGGCCGGCACCAATCATGATGCGAAAACCGAGCCAGCGAAAAAGCCAGATCACGAGGAGGGGCGGCCGGCATTTCGGAAACGGACGACCATCGAGCAACGGGCAAAGAAAGATCGACAGGAATCCGGTCTCGAGCAGTTGTGTCTCCCAGCCGTAGCCGTACCAAATTTGCCCGACGTGAATGATGGACATGTACATCGCCCAGAGAATGGCGAGCAGAATGGCATTGGCGTAGCCGCACAGAACTACAAGCGAGAGACCAAAACCAACCCAGGCAAAAATTGACAGACCTTGATCGGAAATACCGAACCAAAAGAGCGATGGTAGTTGCAAGGCTGCGGCAGGACGCGAGCCAAAATGTGCCTGAACTCTTTCAAAAAAATGATTGGCCGGGGTTAAGCCATGTTCGCCGACGAGGGGAACGAGTTGTTGCGCTGCGATCAAAAAGGCAACTGCATAAACAAAACCAAGCAGGCGCAAAATAGCGAACCGGGTGAGCCAATAAGAATTGCCGCCATGGAAAAGCTTTCCAAGGATATTTTGAGCCGTCATAACATCATGGGCGCTGGCCCAATTGGTTAACGTCGAACATCGAATGCAGGAGAATGTGAATCGTAAGCCGCTTGCGATGCCTGTCGCTACTGGAGGCCAATGCGCTTGAGGATTTCGACGAAACGGGGTTCCGAACGCATCGAATCCCATTTTGCGTCGACTTTCAGGCGACAAAGTCGAATATCGCGGTCTTGATACGCCTTTTCTAACCAGCTGAAAGCCTCATCCTTCTCGCCCAGGACATAAGAGAGGAGCGCGAGATTGGAAGGCGGAACGTAGCGTTGGCTTTCGAGAGATTTTAATTCCTGTAGTACGGTCCGTCCTTTCGCCGTGTCGCCGGACAATACCGAGGCATAACCATTCAGTGCTAGCGGTTCTGAATTTCCGCCGGACAATTTTACGGCCTGATTGAATTCGGCAATGGCTTCGGGGTACATTTTCTTCTCGATATAAGCCATTCCTAAAAATTGATGCGCAATCCAGAAACCCGAATCCAGTTCGAGCGTCTTTTTTAACCTGGCAATAGCCTCGTCGTCTCGTCTTGCAAGGTGAAGATGATAACCATTGAGTGCGTTGACGATCAGGGAAAGCGGATCGAGTTCGACGGCCCGGGCACCTTCTGCGATTGCTTCCTGGGAACGCCCGGTTACGCTGAGCATTTGCGCGTAAGCGATGTGGCCAAAACTCCAATTCGGATTGAGTTCGATGGCACGTTTTGCTTCCCTTTCCGCGGCGGACCAGTCCCAGTCATACCAAGTGTGAATGAAGGCCAGAGTAGCGTGAGGTTCCGCCAGCGTCTCATCGAGCTCCAATGCTTTGGTTGCAGCAGCCTGAGCCTGCGGGAGAGTATCCTTCGACGGTACTTCACTGGTTGGCGCAAGGCTTCGATAAGCATCGGCTAATCCGAAGTAGGCCAGGGCGTAAGTCGGATCGA